>WFLX010014849.1_pt1 | contig 11000 bp, 8 predicted proteins | sample 4967041 | NCBI WGS metagenome assembly WFLX01 (sample SAMN12857096, study PRJNA449069) | gut metagenome | isolation source: stool from male and female vole | host: Microtus ochrogaster | place: USA:Florida | collected 2017
TCATGACCATAGCCCCGTCTCCGACCACGGTGTTGACGATGCCTCCCGGGACGTTGACTATCGTCACGCCGTCTCCGAGCCTGCAGTCGCGGATGATGGCGTGGCTGAGCCGGCCCCCCTTCTCGCCACCGAGTGCTCCGATAGAGACAACCCCTTCGAACTCAACATGGTGAATTTTGGAGAGGTCTGTCCCTGCGGAGACTGTTACGTCAGCCCAGTTGTCGGCTACACAGCCCTGAGCCTCAAGTTTCTGGATCTCCCACCATTCGAGAGGTCGGCGTTCTGTCGCCTCCTCAGTCTTCGGGAGTGGTATCTTCGTCATATTTCTGGAATAAGAAATCGTTATACGGGAAGCGCTCCGAATGAATCTCCCTTGCCTTCTGGTAGAGGATATCCTTCAGAGCCTCGATGTTTGTCCGCTCCTTGGCCGAGATAAACACGCAGTTGTCGCCGAGTCGGGCCATCCATGTGTCCTTGAACTCGTCGAGCGAGATGTTCTCGCGGGTGCGCGGGGTCAGATCGTCGGGATCCTTCGGAGTGTAGGTGAAGGCGTCGATCTTGTTGAAGACCATGATGACTGGTTTTGAAGCGGCTCCGCAAACCTCTGAGAGCGTTTTGTTTACCACTTCAATCTGCTCTTCGAAATTGGGGTGGGAGACGTCGACGACGTGAACCAGCAGGTCAGCGTCGCGCACCTCGTCNAGGGTNGACTTGAACGAGTCNACAAGATGGGTCGGNAGTTTGCGGATAAAGCCGACGGTGTCTGTCAGCAGGAAGGGGAGGTTGTCGATGATGACCTTGCGCACGGTCGTGTCGAGGGTGGCGAACAGCTTGTTCTCGGCGAACACATCGCTTTTTGAGAGGAGGTTCATCAGCGTCGACTTGCCGACGTTGGTATATCCGACCAGGGCAACGCGCGTTAGCTTTCCGCGATTCTTGCGCTGGATGCTCTTCTGGCGGTCGATGCTCTTCAGCTCCTCTTTGAGGCGCGAGATCTTGTCGAGGATGATTCGGCGGTCGGTCTCAATCTGGGTTTCACCCGGGCCGCGCATGCCGATACCGCCTCGCTGACGTTCAAGGTGTGTCCACATTCGGGTCAGACGGGGAAGCAGATACTGGTATTGGGCCAACTCGACCTGTGTGCGGGCCGTAGCGGTCTGCGCGCGGTTGGCAAAGATGTCGAGAATAAGGCTCGTGCGGTCGAGAATCTTGACTTTCAGCTCCTTTTCGACATTGGCCACCTGTTTGGGCGACAGGTCATCGTCGAAGATCACGAGGCCGATGTCGTTGTCCTCGATAAATTGGCGGATCTCCTCCAGCTTGCCTGTGCCGACATATGTCCGCGGGTTCGGATACTCGAGCTTCTGGATAAAACGCTTGACCGGCTCGGCGCCTGCCGTATGGGCGAGAAACTCGAGCTCGTCGAGATACTCCTCGACCTTGTTGAGCGGCTGTTTATTTGTCACGAGGCCTACGAGCACCGTCTTCTCGTTCGCCTCCTTATTTATTATGTTGTCTTCGATCATGGTATGCGGGTGTTATACGTACACCTCATTGACAAATAAGTGTACACCTAATTAACAAAAAGGCCGGGAGATGTGTTCTTCCAGCCTTTCATATCGTCGGGTTCGGGTCAAACCTTCGCGAGGAGGGTCTTACTTCTTGACCTTGTTGTATCTCTCGTTGAGACCTTTGACGATCTCGTCGGTGATGTCGAGCGCCGGGTTGAAGTGGAGAGCGGCCGACTTGACGAAGATGGCGTCATATCCATGCTTGGCGTTATAGGCCTCGATATAGGAGTTGATCGAATCCTGAATGGCGGTCTGGGCTTTCATTGCCGACTGCTCGAATTGCTTCTGCAGTTCGGTCATCTGTGACTCGGCGGTCTTCTGGAGCGAGGCGAGTTTGCGTTCGTCTGCCTGATAAGACTCCTGGCTCAGATAGGTATTGTTCTGCATCTTGGTCTGCATCGTGTTGGCAAGCTGACCGATAGAGTTCTGGTGGCGCTTGTATTCGCTCTCCATCTTTGTCTGCAGGCGGACGATCTCCTCGTTATAGTCCTTGGCGAGGTTATATTGAGACATGATGGTGTCCGTATCCACGTAGCGATAGTTGGGAAGGGCGTCTTTGGAGACGGCTGCCGCTTTCGGTTTAGCGGGGGTCTTGGCTTCTTCAGCTTTTTCTGAAGAGCAGGCAACGGCCCCGGCCATCAGTAGCGTGGCGACGAGGGCGAGAACTGCTTTGAGCGTTTTTTTCATTGATTATGGTTGGTTTGTTTGATTTTCGTGGAATCAAGGGGCAAAATTAGTCAATCTTTCGCAACCGCCAACGTTTTCAGCCAAATAAATGGATTTAAATTTACGTTTTTTAAGAAAAGAGAGCCCCCGGCGGTGCTCCTGAGCGGTTTTTCGCCGTTTTATAGGTGAAAATTGGGCCTATTTCTTGGGCGGGTCGCGAAAAATAGTTACCTTTGGCTCGGGATTTCGCCGTCGCGCTTCTGCGAAGGCGTCCGGGAGCTTCTGCAGGTTGTGGAAAGCGCCCGCAAACTCCACCATGAAGAAACAATCAAAATACACCTTAAATATAATATGGAAGTAAAAGACCTCAAGCCGGAATTGATCTGGCAGATCTTCGATGAGATCACCAAAGTACCCCGTCCTTCATGTCACGAGGAGCAGATTCGCGCATACCTTCTCGACTTCGCCGAGAAGCACGGAATCGCCGCTAAGACCGACAAGTGTGGCAACGTCGTCATGTCGAAAGCCGCCACTCCCGGCCACGAAAATGCTCCGGCAGTCGTTCTCCAGGCCCACATGGACATGGTCTGCGAGAAGAACTCGAACGTTGAACACGACTTCATGAAAGACCCCATCCAGACCTATATCGACGGCGACTGGGTGAAGGCCAAAGGTACGACTCTCGGCGCCGACAACGGTATCGGCGTGGCCGCCGCTCTGGCTGTGATGGTCGACAAGAATCTCGTTCACGGTCCCGTAGAAGCTCTCTTCACAATCAACGAAGAGATCGGCCTTGAAGGTGCGCAGAACCTCGGCAAGGACATGCTCAACGCCAAGATCCTGATCAACCTCGACTCAGAAGACGACGGCGAAATCTTCGTAGGTTGCGCCGGAGGTATCGACACNACCGCNATCTTCACCTACAAGCGCAGCTTCTCGCCTGANAACTTCAAGTATCTGCGCGTCAGCGTCAGCGGTCTGCTCGGNGGNCACTCGGGCGGCGATATCCACCTCGGCCGTGCCAACGCCAACAAGGTGATCGCCCGCTTCATCTGGGAATGCTCACAGCGCTGGCCGATCGAGGTCAGCTCGTTCGACGGCGGCAACCTCCGCAACGCCATCCCGCGCGAGGCTCACGCTATCTTCGGTATCCAGGCCGAACACGAAGAGGCTGTCAAGAAAGCTCTCAAGAAATATGCCGACGACATCCGCGCCGAATACAAGGGTGTCGAGCCCTCGATGAACCTCGTGATCGAAGCCGTTGACCGTCCCGAATACTGCATCGACTCGGACACTTCGCTCCGTCTGGTACGCGCCCTCTACAGCGCTCCCCACGGCGTATACTCGATGAGCCGTGACCTCGAGGGTCTCGTCGAGACCTCGACCAACCTCGCCGCTGTGAAGATGGTTGAAGACGACAAGATCAAGGTGACCACCTCTCAGCGTTCGTCGGTTGAGAGCCGCAAGCGCGACATCGCTGGTCAGGTTGAGGCTCACTTCCAGCTTGCCGGAGCTGAGGTTTCTCACTCTGACGGCTATCCCGGATGGGCCCCCAACATGGACTCTCAGATCATGCACCTCTCGGCCGACGCCTACGAAGAGCTCTTCGGCGTCAAGCCGGCCATCAAGGCTATCCACGCCGGCCTCGAGTGCGGTCTGTTCCTCGACAAATATCCCGAACTGGATATGGTCAGCTTCGGCCCCACAATGACGGGTGTTCACTCTCCCGACGAGCAACTCAACATCCCGACCGTAGAGAAGTTCTGGCGTCATCTCTGCCGTACGCTTGAGAAAGTAGCCAACGCATGATAGGTCGGTTAATACCGACGCTTATACTGAGTCTTGCAGGGGCGGCCATGATGACCGCCGCCTGCACGACTCCCTCCTCGAAATCTGACGGCAACGCCAGCGGTGCCCCGGTCGAAGTCCGAGTGGATTCGGTCCCGGCCGCCGACGCCGAAACCCGCTACACCGGGTTGACAGATGAGGATTTCCGAATCGTGGCCGAAGAACTCGACGTCGAGATAGCCGCCATCAAGGCCGTTGTCTCGATCGAAGCCGGCGCACAGATGAAGGGCTTCTGGGCCCCGGGTGTCCCGGTCATAAACTTCGACCGGTCAATGTTCAACCGGTTCCGCTCTAAGGCCGCCGACAAGTCGGGCGCCAAGGGNGAGAGCGTCCCCAAGGGGCTGAAAGGTTATGCCCTTCAGGAATGGACCCAGCTGATCAACGCCCGCAAGCAGAACGCACAGGGGGCCAACATGGGGACCTTCTGGGGAATGTTCCAGATCGGGGGATTCAACTACAAGATGTGCGGCTGCAAGTCGGTCGACGAGTTTGTACGCCTCTGCTCATACTCCGAACTCGAGCAGCTCGAACTCTTCGCCGCCTTTATCCGCAACTCCGGTATGCTCCAGGATCTGAAGAACAAGAACTGGGCAGGCTTCGCACGGAAATATAANGGCGCNAGCTACGCGAAACGGGGTTACCACACCCGCATGGCCAACGCTTACAAGAAATTCAAGGCCGCAGAAAAGGCCGCTGAGAAAACTGCCGACAAAGCGGCAGACAAAGCCGAAAAGACTCCCGTCGCTCCGGCCAAACAACCGGCCGCCAAACAGAACGGCACTCAGCCGGCGACCAAAAAACCTTAAGACAAGATCCATAAACTCCAGACAACGTGAAGATTACAGATTTGCAACCGAAGCTTCTGTGGGAATGCTTCGATGAGATAACAAAAGTTCCCCGTCCGACCCACCATCTCGACAAGATGAAGGACTTCCTCGTGAACTGGGCGACGAAACACAATATACCCGTCCGNACCGATAAGGTCGGCAACGTCGTGATGACAAAACCGGCTACTCCGGGCCACGAAAACGCACCCCGCATCATCCTTCAGGGTCACCAGGACATGGTGGCTGAAAAGCGCGGCGACAAGGTGCANGACTTCCTCAACGACCCNATCACCACNATNGTNGANGGCGANTGGGTGAAGGCTGACGGCACCACTCTCGGCGCCGACAACGGCATGGGCTGCGCCTCCGGTATGGCTGTCCTTCTTGACGACTCTCTCGTTCACGGTCCTATCTCGGTCCTCTTCACTGTCGACGAAGAGCAGGGCCTCATCGGAGCCAACGGTCTCGAACCCGGTTTCGTTGAGGGTGACATTCTCCTCAATCTCGACAGCGAGGAGCACGGCCAGCTCGTAATCGGTTGTGCAGGCGGCAAGGTTACTCTCGCAAAGCGCTCCTATGTTATGGAAGGCGCTCCCGAAGGTCTCGGCTGGAGAGAGTTCCGTCTCGATCATTTCAAGGGTGGCCACTCGGGTATGGAGATCGGCCTCGGTCGCGCCAATGCCAACCAGCAGCTCTGCCGCTTCCTCTGGGAGGTCAACAGCTGCTTCCCCCTCTATCTTGCTGAAATAGACGGCGGTGGCCTGGCAAACGCCATCCCTCGCGANGCNCANGTNGTTGTCGGNATGCCGGCAGACAAGTGCGCCGAGTTCGACAAGATGGCCGCTGAGTTCAANACCATCCTTCGCGACGAATTCAAGCTCGCCGAAGGCGAGGACTTNGTGGTTGAATGGAAAGAGACCGAAGCCCGCGAGATGGTTTGGGACAAGGGTGAGTCAGACCGTCTGNNCGCGGCCGTCTTCTGCTGCCCCAACGGAGTTCAGGGAATGTCGAATGCTGTTCCCGGCTTGATCGAGACCTCATGCAACGTCGCCAGCATCAAGTGTGATGTTGCCGCTCAGACCGTTACCGTAACCGTTCACCAGAGATCGTCTGTAGATAGCCGTCGCGACGAGATCGCAGACCGTGTGAAGGCCCTCTTCNCCATGATCGGNTATGANGTNGTCTTTGACGANACCTATGTCGGCTGGGCNCCCAATCCCGAGTCGAANGTGCTNAAGGTAGCCGAGCAGAGCTTCGAAGATCTCTTNGGCGAGAAGCCCCGCGTCGAAGCGCTCCACGCCGGTCTCGAATGCGGNCTNTTCCTCGAGAAGATGCCGGGACTCGACATGATAAGCTTCGGCCCCACGCTGAAAGATATCCACTCGCCGAGCGAGAAGGCCAACATTCCTTCGGTCGAGAAGTACTGGAGACTTCTCTGCGATATTCTCCGCCGTCTGGCTTAATCAAAGCACAAAACAGTTACTTATATAGGAAAGAAGGAGGCGCTCCGTTTCGGGGCGCCTCCTTTAATAGTTTGACAGGCTGAGTGATAGCCTGNGNGAGNGTATGTGTTAGAGTNTGATGANCGGGGTGTGGGTTCAGAACGTGTCGCCTAGNGGAGNGACGGCNGGGTCGCGGAGCTTATAGAGNAGTTCCTTCTTCAGNTTNGGATACTGCTCGAGTATCTCGGAGAGTTCCCAATGGTGGCCGACTTCCTCGCGGAGCAGGGGAGAGGTGGCGTCGACATCGGTCAGATTCCATGTCAGCAGAATTGGTTTGACCTTAATGGCCTTCAGCTTGCGTACGAGCATCTCGTGGTCGGCATCTCCCGTAATCAGAACGACGTAGTCAAATTTGCGGAACGACGCCAGCTCGTATGCCTCGAGGGCGAACCACACGTCTACACCCTTTTCGATCACCTGCACTTCGCCGTCTCGCTCGACCTCGCGAAGGTGTTTGTAGTGAAAGATCACGTCGTTTTCGATCAGAGAGTCCTCGAACTTACGCTCATTATATAATAGGTGCTTGTCATAGGCCTCCTTCACGCGATAGCGGCCGCGGAAATAGTGGGCTTCAGTGATCTGACAGTCTCCCGGCGCTACTCCGTCTTCGAGGGCGAGGCGTGTGGTGATGAAATTGAAGAGAGACTTCACCCGTATTATAGAACTTTCGGCAGCCTTCAGCGCGCGGTTGACCTTGGCATAATAACCGCCGTCGATAAAGACTCCGACTGAGATATATCCTTGCATATTTTATATAGTTTTTTCTTTCTAAACGTCCGTGGAGGGGGTTAGGTTTGCGGTCAAACGGTCACTCGGCGCGGTTTAAAAGGTGGAAATGGAAGAAAATATGGGCCTGATTATGATGTTATAAAACATAGTTGTAGGTGTTTTGGAGATTGGCTAAATGACATTTTGTTACTAAATCCAAGAATTAGAGTCTAAATGGTTGCTAAAAACGTCAAAATGTCACATATATTAGTCGCAAATGAAAGCTATTGCTATCTTTTGCTTGAAAAAAGATTTGGTCGGGTCTGAAGAATGTATTAACTTTGCGGTGTCGGAAATCGGTAGATGCATCGAGAATCGACAGTTGCTCTTGAGTCTATAGATTGATGACGGAGCAACGGGGAGGAAGAGAAAAGATACGTAATACTGAAAACTGACACTGACATCGTGACAAAGCGGTTCTCTGTGAAGAGGATGCGCGGACGCAGGCGGAGAGAGGCTCAGGGTAAGGACCCATGAGAACCTTAGTGGGAATTGCACTGACCTCTATCTTTTAATCTAATACCTGAGAGAAACTCGAGACTTGAACCGGGAACGTGATCCTGTAGGCCCGGCTTCTCTCCGCAGCGTCACTGACATGAAAACTCCCGAGCCTCGTGGCTCAAACAATTTTACAATCTTGCGCTAACATATAGGCTCCGGAATTCACGCCGATTTCTGGAGCCGTTTTTCTGTCCTTCGGGGTCTTAATTTGGAAATTACGGGATTATTTCGTACCTTTGCGCTTACAATCTGTTGAAAATCGATTGAGTCCCGTCGTCTCCAGTCCATTTACCGAACGGCAAGAGAGGAGAAGCGGGGGTCGCGTTTTTCGTCATCTTATCCGGGATCATAATCGATTCGTACTTAACTAAGGAATTGAAAATTAGGTGATTAGTCGCTTCTTCCCGGACCGGAACATTTACTTTCATAAATAAACTGACACTTACATCACTATGTGTGGAATTGTAGGATATATCGGAGACGGCAACGTCTACGACATTCTTATCAAAGGCCTTCACCGTCTTGAATACCGCGGTTACGACAGCGCCGGTGTGGCTCTCTGTGCGCCCGACGGTTCGCTAAATATCTATAAAAGTTGTGGAAAAGTCTCAAATCTCGAGGCTTACTGTAAGGACAAGAAAATCGACGCTAAAGTAGGCATCGCACACACCCGCTGGGCTACCCACGGCGAACCCTCACACCACAATGCACACCCCCATTACAGCGAGGACGGCCGTATCGCCCTCGTTCACAACGGAACCATCGAGAACTATAAGATTCTCAAGGATGCCCTCGTAGAACACGGCTGCACCTTCCACAGCGAGACTGACACCGAAGTTCTCGTACAGCTGATCGAATACATACGCCTGACCAACAACTGTTCGCTTCTCGACGCAGTCCGCGAGGCGCTGAAGGAGGTCATCGGAGCTTACGCAATAGCCGTCATTGAAAAAGACAATCCCGATCAGATCATCGCCGCCCGAAAGAGTTCGCCGCTGGTCATCGGTATCGGCAAGGACGAGTTCTTTCTCGCCTCGGACGCAACGCCTATCGTTGAGTACACCCAGAATGTGGTCTATGTCAAAGACGAAGAGATCGCCCTTATCCGCAAAGGTGAGCCCCTACGCCTCCTGACTCTCGAAAATGAGGAGGCTGACGTCAACATAACCGAGTTGCAGATGAGTATCTCTCAGCTTGAAAAGGGTGGTTTCCCCCACTTCATGCTCAAAGAGATCTTCGAGCAGCCCGACACACTTCGCGACTGTATCCGCGGCCGAGTAGTCGACGGTGGCAAGAGAATCTGCATCAACGGCGTGCTCGACAACAAGGAGAAGTTCCAGAAAGCCAAGCGAATCGTGATCGTCGCCTGCGGTACCTCGTGGCACGCTGCCCTTCTCGGCAAATACCTGCTTCAGGACATGGCCCGCATCCCTGTCGAAGTCGAGTATGCGAGCGAGTTCCGTTACTCCAACCCGGTCCTTGACGACCGCGACATCGTGATCGCCATCTCGCAGAGCGGCGAGACAGCCGACACTCTGGCCGCAATCCAGATCGCCAAGAAGATGGGCGCATTTGTCTACGGCATCAGCAACGTTGTCGGTTCGTCGATCCCCCGCGAAACCCACAGCGGTACATATATCCACGTCGGTCCCGAAATCGGCGTTGCCTCCACCAAGGCCTTTACCGGTCAGGTGATGGTTCTCACCCTAATCGCAATTGCCGTAGGTCGTCTTCGCGGAAACCTCACAGCCGAAGAAGAGGCGCGACTCGGTGAAGTCATCATCCGTGTCCCCGAGCTGGTAGAAGACGTTCTGAAGCTCGACGAGAAGATCAAGCACCTGTCGCTGATCTACACCTACGCCCGCAACTTCCTCTATCTCGGACGCGGATACAGCTATCCCGTCGCTCTCGAGGGTGCGCTGAAGCTCAAGGAGATCTCATACATTCACGCCGAGGGATATCCCGCGGCTGAGATGAAGCACGGACCGATCGCCTTGATTGACGCCGAAATGCCCAGCGTCATCATCGCCCCCAACGACCACCTGTATGAAAAGATCGTCAACAACGTCCAGCAGGTGAAGGCCCGTCAGGGATCTGTCATTGCGATCGTCACCCGCGGTGACACGGAGATAGCCAACATAGCCGACCACGTCCTTGACGTGCCGGCAGTCCCCGAATGTCTGACTCCTATCATCACCAGCATTCCGCTCCAGTTGCTCTCCTATTATATAGCGATCAACAAGGGGAAGAACGTCGACATGCCGCGAAACCTGGCCAAGTCGGTGACAGTAGAGTAACCGGTCGGTATCAGAAGCTTTTCCGAGTAAATAGTAGGGACGGGATTCATCGCGTCCCCAGTGGACAATGGGAAGCAGACAAGAAAAACCCTAAGAGGTCCCGAGAAAANGCGTGAGACCTCTTAGGAATTTAATATAAAGATAATCAGATAGTTGAAGACAGAGACAAAGCTAAGCCAGTTTCCATCGGCCAGAAATTACAAAATATTTTGCAAATTTTTTGTCAAATAATTTGGTCAGATGGGAAAATTGGCTTAACTTTGCACTCGAATTTCGGACACGGCCTCAGCGATGAGTGTCAGTGAGCTGAAAAAGGGCGAATACCAGAGTGGCCAAATGGGGCAGACTGTAAATCTGCTGGTTTATACCTTCGGTGGTTCGAATCCATCTTCGCCCACGAAATTTGCGGAAGTAGCTCAGTTGGTAGAGCATTAGCCTTCCAAGCTAAGGGTCGCGAGTTCGAACCTCGTCTTCCGCTCAAATTTTGTTGCCCATGTAGCTCAGGGGTAGAGCACTTCCTTGGTAAGGAAGAGGTCGCGGGTTCAAATCCCGCCATTGGCTCCACGAGAAAATCTTCTTTCTCACAGCTCCTCGAACCGGAAGAGAAAAATACAAACAAAATAACAATAGCAAAATTATGGCTAAAGAAAAATTCGAAAGAACCAAACCGCATGTGAACATCGGTACTATNGGTCACGTNGACCACGGTAAGACTACTCTTACTGCCGCTATCACAAAGGTTCTCGCAGAGAAAGGTCTCTCCGAGGCTCGTTCATTCGATTCGATCGACAACGCTCCCGAAGAGAAAGAGCGTGGTATCACAATCAACACCGCTCACGTAGAGTATCAGACTGCAAACCGTCACTATGCTCACGTTGACTGCCCGGGACACGCTGACTATGTGAAGAACATGGTTACCGGTGCTGCTCAGATGGACGGTGCAATCATCGTNGTTGCNGCNACNGACGGCCCGATGCCCCAGACTCGNGAGCACATCCTTCTCGCCCGTCAGGTGAACGT
>WFLX010211503.1_pt1 | contig 11000 bp, 7 predicted proteins | sample 4967041 | NCBI WGS metagenome assembly WFLX01 (sample SAMN12857096, study PRJNA449069) | gut metagenome | isolation source: stool from male and female vole | host: Microtus ochrogaster | place: USA:Florida | collected 2017
AACGTTTCAATCCTTCCATTTGCTGTTCAAGATGAGCAATACCCTCTTGCGTGGAAGAATTTTGCGCTTTCAGTTTTTTGAGATCTTTTTCAAGTATTCCAAATTTCTTGAGNACCAAAAAGGTAATAACCCCAAGGAATATGACGCAGAGTATCGTTGCACACGCAGCTATTATTGTCCAAACGTCAGTAACTGCGTTGTCCGAGGCCGTCTTTGGCTCCGGAATAGGGACTGCGTTTAATATTGCAATTCCATTCCGGAGTGTAAGTGTAATTAAATACGTAGCAATGTTCATAATTACTTATCAGAATTTACAACAAGGTCGGCAATGATTCGCTTGATTGTGATGAAGAAGGGNANATCGTTATNTTGATCATNGTCCTTTCCCTTCATGGCATTAATGNAGCCACGNGTNAATTNTTCGAGTAGATCAGGGGTGAATTTCTCTAACTTGTTCAGGATGGTGATTTGAGCCGGGCTTTCTTCTTTGGAGAAAGCTTTTTTAAGACTTTCGTGGAACTTGATGACTTCTTTTACGATTTCTGCACATAAATCCTTGTCTTTAAGCCTACCCAACGTAAGGTTTTGGCCCTTATTATCAATCGAAGGAAGCATTGCGAAGGCCGAGAGATGTTTATTTCTCAACTCTTGGGATGCTTTGGGGGTTACATTAACCTCTTCACGAACTTTCTTAGAGTCACCTGCTTCAGTTATTGNTNCNAGAGCCGTAANCTTTNTGGGCATCTCTTCCTCTNGTTNGANTTTAATGTCANTAGTGGCAGAGGTGCCGAATTTGTAGTCACCCAAAAAGGTTTTGAAAAGGTCAGTGGTTTTTTCTTGAAAGAGCGCATGACTGCTTTGGATGATCGGTAACATTTTAGAACCAGAGCCACTGAAGAAGAAACGGTCAGGGTGGTAGTTAATGTTAAGATGTTTAACCAATTGCGCCATGAAGTAAATCAGAGCCGAATAATAGTATTCGAAGATGTAGCTATAGTGGTTTTCGCTGAGCCACGAGTTGAAGGAGAATTTGTCTGCATCCTTTTCTATACGACTTTGGATGGAGAACAGTACTTGAGAAACCTCTCCCATTTCACGTTTATGAAGATTCAGCGATTTTTTAATACTATCGCCTACTACACCCTTTGGTAGCTTTTCAGTGAAATACTTTATGGCTTCACTGAACATCTTTATATTTTGGGCAGGACTCTCAACATCGGAAATTTTACTATCAATGGCGAAAATACAATCCGCTCCAAACCCGATAGAGGAGAGGATGGCTTCTTTACCATCGGCATCCGGAGTAATCACGATGTCGCATGTACCGCCACCGATATCTACTGAGATTGCTGCATTATCGACTTGGGTTTTTGAAGCGTAGTACACCATAGGAGACATTGATTCCGTAATTGGAATTGCCCTTTCAGCCTCACCGCCAAAGTATTTCTTAAATGCTTTTTCCCAGATTTCGTTGAATACCACATATCTGTTACGCGACATACTCGTCGGATATGTCCACGTAATGTTACAGTCAGAAGCCAAAGCTCCATTTTGAGCAGCGAAGAGTCGAGCCAGGAACATCAATTCGTATATAAAACATTCCGTTGGCTTTGCTGCGCTTGCATTGTCGAGGTCGAACCATTTGAGATTTCTCACAATATCATAGTCATTTCGAGAAAATTCACCATTCCCGAAAGCAAATGGAATCAAAGCGCTGACAAATGGTTTTTCGATGTCACGCCCCCCGGCGGCATTTGCAATAGCCAGGGTGGTAGCGACGGGGAAGGGGACGAAGTTTCCATTCAAGGGGAAGAACGAACTTTCCGTAATCTCCTTAAATATAGGAAGAATCAACCCGGTATATTTACCGGAAGTAATGGTCGAAGAAAGATATGAAACAGGGAGTTTAAAATCGACAAACTCAGTGTTGTTGTTTGCTTTTTTGAGGACGGAAACAAAAGTATTTGATGTGCCGAAGTCAAAGCCGAAAGTAAACTCCGAACCATTAGAAGTCGGGGTTGTAAATTCAGGAATCAGAAGGAAGTAGGGTTTGTTCCCTGTGAATTTATGACTTTTGAGTTCGAACTTTATATAGTCGAACGTCTTGTTATAAAGTGCGTAATTAATCGCTGTATTGAAGTCCTCGTTTTTTCTAACAGGCACACCATCAACATCCCATTCCACAGTAGAACCATCTTCTTTATTAAGATGGAGCGAAATGCTTACTTCTTTTGAGAATTTGTCGTTGCTATTTCGTAGTAATTGAACTATATAGTGGTTCTGCTCGCCAAGACTGAAGCGGANATTAGGGAATAAATTTAAAGCCACTTGAGCTTCCACAATACAGCCTTTTGCACATTTTTCATCAGATGTATTGTAGATATTGGTTGGTAGTTCGTTGGTGCTGTAAACTTTGGAGAACTTTACTGCACCTTGCTTGGAGGGAAGAGTTAAAGTTACAGTAATACTACCCTTTTTCACCACAATATCCATCATGTCATTCTCCACGAGGTCGGATATGGAGAAATATTTAAAAAATGTCTCGGTGATGGGTGGAATAAAACCTTCCTTATCTTCTTGATGGCCGGACACATTGCCTACAAAGAAGGCCTTTTCGTTTAAATCGTAGTTTAATTTCACGATAAAGTCGGCCAGGAAGTCGTGTTCGTAGACGAAGCCGCCTTCGTATTTGGTTCCGTTGGGGAGGTCGCGGCTCTCAATGGGGGTGTTTTTGAGATTCTCGTCATCGTAGGTGAAGCCGGGGTTTGCTGCATCCCATTTCACGGTTTTGGATGAATAGACGGACTTTTTAGTGTGATTGGTGGTGAGCACCAATGGGGGATGGGCGACCTGTTTGGTGGGCTTGAGGAGTAGTTCTGATTCGTTGAGGATGAAGGATGTGAGGTCTTCGGGTCTTTGCTTTCTCAACGTTACGCCCAACACGGAAGGCTCGGCGTCCCGATTCATCACATCATAACTATCATCATAACTGATCTCTTTTTTAATTTTGTCCTCCGTTAGATTGTTAGGGAGTGGTTGATGATCTACATAATTGGCAAAGGCCTGAAGAGTTCCTTCTGGGAGTTCCTTCAGTTTGTTGCGGAGAGAATGGATGTATTTTTGGAATTCTTCGTCACGCTCTGCCAAGCTTCTGGGTTTAGAGAACAGAGGAATTTCGCCATCGATGGTTAACTTCTTCGTCCATTCGTCTTCATAGTTAGGGGTCGGCAGAACAATAGTGGCCGGAGAAGTCATAGCCAGGACATGGTCGGTGCCTTTCGGTACAAAGAAGTATAGTTCTTGATCTGTATTATTAAAGCCATAGGTTTCCCGGCGCGCATAGCTCTTAAGAGCATCGGCATAAGTGCTCAACGACCCTGTGCGATAGTTGAGATCATCCGTTATATCGTCGATACTTGAAGTAAGTACCTCCAGCTGGTCGCCCTTTTCGAAAATGTATTGGAGGACGTCGAGAATGTTTGATACGAGCACCTGGTCGCTCGGATTCGGATTATCATTCGAGCAATTAACGAAAGCATCTATATGTAGCTGTATCCTCGCAAAAGGCGAAGGTACAGCTACATTTGGCCGCGTGCTTGCCGTTCGGTCGGAATTAGGGATGTCTTTCACTCCCATATGAGCTTGGCGTTCATACCAACCTCCTTTTCCGGCCACGGAGTCGAAGTTGAAGATTTTTTGACTCATATTATTTATACTTTTTATTTACCAGTTTGGTTAAGGCCGGGTTGGCCATTTGGAAGAGCTTTGAGGTCTCAGACGCTTCTTTAGTAACCTTCCCTTCTTCCTTATTAAGATAGCCCACTATATCACTTACGTTTAAACTATTAAACATACCGGTGACTTCGTGTCCATAAACTATTTTTTTAAAATCATCAGTTTGATTCATAAGGCTGAAAGGCAGGAAATTGCTCGCCTTAGAACCGGTATGTGTCCCGATTTCTGCGAGCCACTTCTCATAGATTGAGAATATGTTTTTCAGCTCACGGGGCACCGCCTTTTTGGTAAGGTTATTCTTCTTGGAGAAGTCCTTGCTGAGATTCTTCTCGTAATATGTTTCTGCACCATTATGCAGGAAACGATATAGGAGATGGAATCGTATAGAGGGGTGCTTAATCAGTTTAAGAGTATGATCGTCGAAGTCGGTGAAGTCGAACGTGTTGTGACGTTTATCCGCTTTTTCCACCATTGAGAAATGGAAATATTGCTTTGCTTGAGCTTCATTACGCTTCAAGTCCTCATTAAACTCTGCCACTTCATTATCTTTATAATTTTTCCCGGCAAAGTCCTGGATTGCCAGTGCGGCAATGTACTCTACGATATGGGCTGTATTATCTTCCTGGTTGTTATCACCGGGGTCGTTGGTGATTGGTTCAGTGCCTGCAGGATCGGCTACATAGTACATTGCGTTGAGGTAGGCGTTGAGGTTTGCTTCGTAGTAGCTCAACGCAGCCTGCGTCTTAATGTTCCAGTCGTTTTGTTGGATTTTTGACTTATCATCAATATTACTGAGAGTGAAATAGGGCATCACCGCCACGGCTCCATAAGGGGCATTCCGCAAGGCTTTATTACCCTCCTCTTGTCTCATAGACGACGCGAGCAGAGGCATCCCGGACGCTCCCGTGCCGCCGAAGATTGACCCTATGAACATAACCCGGTCACCGTCCTCAAACGAATTGATGAACGCTTTATAGGTTTTGCTCTCTTTAAAGGAGTTGAGCGCGATAGTGCCTATATTTGTTTGGCCATAAAAGCCGTTTTTCATATTGGCGTTCAGTTCCTCTTCAGAAATGAGAATGTTAGTGAGATGTCGAGTTGTTGCCTTAAGGTTGTGGTCGTTGCTACGTACAAAATCTTTGAAGTAGCTTTTGGAAATTTGAGGCATATCAAAGAAGAAGCCTTCCTGGAGATTTTCCTTGGAGTTCTTTGTGGCGGCTATGTCGTGCAGGGTTTCGATTTTTACCGAAAAGAAACTATTCTCGGGGTTTGAGTCGTTCTGGCCGGTTGAATAGATTTGGGTTCTCAATGACTTGTAATCTTTGAGAAGGGTGTTGGTCTGCACAACGTCTTTGTTATCGCGATGAGGGTCAATGATGATTGGCACGATAGTGAAATCTTTGATTGGCTCATCATAATCGTCCAGAGGGCGCACCCCCGCGGCGAGTTGCATCACGAGTGATTTGAGAACTCGCGATCCCGTGCCACCGATTGCAAAAACGTAAAGTCTCATATTTAGAATCAGAATGGGCGGGTTCCACAATTACCACTGAAGCCCTTTAGCCCAATGGAGGTGAGTAGATAGAGAATAGCGTTGACAGGGATAAGCCAGATGGTCTGGAATAGGATATCGCTAAAGAATATATCAAATTTATTGGATTCGTCGAACGTCGCGGAGGCTATAAAATAATCTGCACAGAATGCGATGCCGATGGTTACAATCCCAATCCAGAACCATTTCCAGAAGGATGACATACTTACGCTGTCGATGAGCAAGTAGTACAAGCCGCAAATGGCCCAGATTATAATTACGTTAGAAAGGGCCATGACGGAGTATATCCTATTCTCTTCCATAATATCATAGTACCCCTGATCTCCGGGGTAGATGGTATCGATGATAGGAGTGGAGAACACGATGAACAGGACGCTGACGGCTGCGGCTATGATAAGCCACACCCAATCCTGCGTGTTGGTGAATTTTAAATTGCGCATATTATTTTTCTATGTTAAATTTCAGTGTAAACAGGTTGTGTTCAGCGCCGGAATTGGTATAGGCGTTGAAAATACCTTCCATCATGTTTTTGAAGGCAAACGTTGAGTTCTCAAAACCCGGATCATTTAGATTGGTATCATCGGTGGAAGATTCCTGTTCAATCCAGCGAGGCATTCCATATTTCATGTTTATCTCAATCGAACCATTAAACGGTTTACCCTTCAGAAGAATCACATGTGTATATTCTTTTTCTGAAACCGGAGTAATAGAAGCTATTTCAAATTTTACTTCGGAGGAAATAGTATAATTTGATTTATCGGTTTTGTAATTATCTGAAAGAGGAATGCTCTTCAGATTCACTAATACGGGTATGGCAAATTCACCTTTGTTATTTGCTTTCGCCTTAGTTAGATTATGCTCTTTTATGCGGAAAGAACCCTGCTTGCCAAGGACATTAGCCTCTATGGGAAATGTGAAGTTAATATCAAAGATTTCAGAGAAGAAGCTGAAGTATTTTACATCACTACCATATTTGCCGAAGTTCATGAAGGTTGAATACTTGGAGTTGTTGAGGAGATTATCCTCGGCGCGGTGGTCAGCAAATATAACGGCGTAGAACGGGCGGGAGCCATTGAAGTTCACGCTCTTGTGGGGGGAGTTGTAGGGGTAGTAGGCACCACTGTAATCGGCGGTGAATTTGACAACGGTGACGTCCACTTTATTATGATAGGGGGCGAATACGTTGTGGGTTAGAGCCTGGGCCTCGTTGAGGAGTTTCTCGACGTTTACGTTTTCCTGATTCTCAACGGAGTAGATGAGGTCGGAATAGAGAATAGCCACTTCATTATCTTTCAAATCCTGCATGATGAGGCTGAAGATTTTGGCAAAATCGGTATACCCGGCATTTCCGATTCCTGCGGTACGGGCAAACATGTCGCGCTCGCTTATGAATTCGCGCACGGACATGTCCATAGGGTAGACGTTGTCGTTGACTATATATAAAGATGAGTCGGTGGCCTGCGTGGGCAGGTTGTTGAGCATCTTTGTGATGATGGTCTTAAATTCGCCCTTGGAGTTGTTGGAGTCGTAGGCGAGCATGCTTCCGCTGCGCTCTACGTAGAATTTGAACTTGAGGTCGGGATAGTTTGTGGATTTGGCCGGCTGGTCGGAAGCAGCGGGTGCTTCGGAAGCCGTGGCTTCGGTTTCGGTAGCCTCTGAGGTTTTTGCTCTTCTGCTCCTGTCGCCATCGGGGCAAGATTGCATCAGGAGCCCCATGCAGAAAATGAGCAATGCAAGTAGCTTTACTTTCATAGTTTGAAAATGTGGTTGACGCGGTTTGTGGTTATTATCGGTTCGAGTAGGCATACAAAAAAAGAGTGAGTCTTCATCAGGCAACTCCATCTTGCGGAATTCTGGACTACCGAACCAAGAAGTTGCACAAATTGCCTCACTCTCAGCCTGCATATAGAGTAAAACTATATTCGCGACCGAGAATAGCGCCTTCCGTGCCAACCACTTGGTTATGAAAGTGTCCAGTTTTCAAGATGTGGTCTGCAGAAACGCTTTTCTAATATGTCTGTCAGCTATTTTTAGATTTGCTGACGCGCAAAATTAGTAAATTTCAACGGAAGGCGCAAATATTTTTGTCGATAAGTGATTAGATTGAAGAGATTTTTGGGGAGTTTTGGTTTGTTTCGTTGGGGCAAAGGTAGGGATTTTTGTTGGATGGGCAAGTGTCCAATTTGTCCAAATGGCGGTTGGTTTTTATCGGCCGAGCACGGCCGATAACGGGGCTGCTGGGAGCTATTCGTCGGGGAGGGGGTAGCCGCTGAGGATGCCGAAGGGGGTGTCCTGGCCGAGGCGGACGATGTCGAGGATGTCGTCGGGGCGGAGGGGTTTGTCGCCCTGAACGTTTTCTACGCGGTATTTCCCTCCGCCGAGGTGGCGCATCTGGATGCTCTGGCCTTCTTTGCCTTCGAGGAGGAGCCGGGAGTCGACGGGCTGGTGGAGCAAGGGTTTGAGCTTGCGCTTGGGGACGGTGTCGTTGGCGATGGCTTCGCGGAGGGCTTCCCATGTGTCGAGGCCCATGTAGCGGGCGAGGATGTCGAGGGTTGAGCGTCGTGGGCTGCCGGAGTAAGGGATGACTCCGGTGAGGCGCTTGACGGTGTTGAGGGCCAGGGATTCGCCGGTGGCGGATTCGATGTCGTTGCGCAGCATTGCTGCTCCGGCGGGGGTGTCGACTTCGCAACCTACTTTTGCGCTTAGTATTGTGATGAGTTTTTGATCCATTTGCGGGGCTTTATCGGCTTTTTATCGGCCGAGCTCGGCCGATAACGGGACTATTTGGCGGGGGCGGGGGCGGGGTCGTCGGATCGGCGGGTTGCGTGGCGGGCGGCGGAGAGCATTACGCCGAAGGCCATGGAGGTGGCTACGACGGAGATGCCGCCTTTGGAGATCAGGGGCAGGGGCTGGCCGGAGACGGGGACTACGCCGGAGACGATGCACATGTGGAAGAGGGCCTGGAATACGATGACGAATGCGCAGCCCATGACGAGGGCTCCGGGCTCGGTGTGCTTGAAGCTGAGGGCGAGGTGGGCTGAGCGGCCGAGAATCCACATGAAGGCCAGGGGGATGAGGAGTGCGCGGAAGAGGCCGAGTTCTTCGACGATGATGGCGAAGATATAGTCGGAGAAGGCCAGGGGGAGTCGGGCGTTTTCGCGCGATTTGCCGATTCCGACGCCGAAGAGGCCGCCGTGGGCCTGGGCGATGTAGCTGAGCTGTTCCTGCTGATTTTCAACGCTGAAGGCTTCTTTCTGCTTGTCGGGGCGGAAGTGGCGCTTGACGCGGTTGCGCCATGTTTCGCCGCGTCCGTCGGCGGCGGCTGAGGCTTCTTCTTTGTTGAGGGTGAGAGTCATTTCCTGGCGAGGGGTGAGTTTGTGGTCGTCCTTGAGTTTTGTCTTGGCGTAGTATGCGCTGCCGCCGCAGACTCCGAATATGACGAGAGCGAGGGCGAATTTTTTCCAGCCCATGCCGCCGACCCACATCATGGAGACGCAGATTGCGGCTGTGACGATGGTGTTTGAGAGTCCCTGGGTGAAGAGGAGTCCGCAGCATGCGCCGGTGAAGATGATGCATAGCCACCACCCGGTGCGCGAGACGTCGCCGGTTCGCTTGTCCTTGAATTTGTTGAGAATCCACCCGATGCCGAGCGCTGCGGCGAGCTTCATGAGTTCGGCCGGCAGGACGGGGGTGGAGCCGATCATGATGGCGCGCGTGGCGCCGTTGACGGCTGTGCCGAAGAAGAGGACGTAGGTCATCAGGCCGAGGCAGCCGACGACGTAGAAGGGTATGGCGGAGAAGAGGTAGCGGTAGGGGATGCGCTGCATGATGAGCATGATCAGGAAGCCGGCGATGATGAATTTGCCGTGGCGGATCAGGGGCGAGAATACGTCGCCGTCCTGGACTTCCTGGATTGATGCGGAGAAGAGTTCGACGATGGCGAAGATGACCAGCACGATGTATGTTCCCCACAGGTGATGGTCGGTGCGGGTCTTTTTCTTGGGCACTTCGGCCGCAACCTGCGGCTCTATTGCGAGAGAGGACATNGGGNGGTTTANANGTTTATAGGTTTATGGGTTTAGGGGTNNCGCGCGAGGTTTATGGCTTGAGGGCGTTGATGGCGTCTTTGAATTGGCGTCCGCGGTCCTCGTAGCTTTTGAAGAGGTCGAAGCTGGCGCAGCAGGGGGAGAGGAGGACGGTGTCGCNGGGTCCGGCCAGGCGGCGGCAGGCTTCGACGGCGTCGGCCAGCGAGTGGGTGTCGGTGACGGGAACGACGTCGGCGAAGAAGTCGATGATTTTCTCGTTGTGTAGGCCCATGGCGACGATGGCCTTGACCTTCTGGCNNACCAGGGGGAGGATTTCGGAGTAGTCGTTACCTTTGTCCTTGCCGCCGAGGATGAGGACGGTGGGGCGGTTCATGGCTTCGAGGGCATACCAGCAGGAGTTGACGTTGGTGGCCTTGGAGTCGTTGATCCAGCGGACGCCGTCGATGTCGCGGACGAATTCGAGGCGGTGCTCCACGCCGTGGAAGTCGCTGAGGGCCTGGCGTATAGTGTCCTTGCGGATGTCGAACAGGCATGCGGATATGCCGGCGGCCATGGAGTTGAACACGTTGTGGAGGCCGTTGAGGGCGAGGTCGGCGCGGGGCATGGAGAAGGACGTGCCCGGGGTGTTGAAGATGAGGTTGTTTTCGGCGTCGATATATGCGGCGGTGTCCTCCTCGCGGTGTTCGGCGAAGGGGAGCATGCGGGCATCGGTGGATATACGGCGGAGTTGCTCGGTGATGACGGGGTCGTCCTTCCAGAAGATGAAAGCGTCCTGAACGGTCATGTTCTGCAGGATTCGGAACTTGGCGTTGACGTAGTTCTGCATCAGGTGGTCGTAGCGGTCGAGGTGGTCGGGTGTGATGTTCATCAGCACGGCGATGTTGGCCCGGAAGGTGTACATGTTGTCCAGCTGGAAAGAGCTAAGTTCGACCACATAGACCGGGTGTGGGGCGCGTGCCACCTGGTATGCGAGGCTGAAGCCCACATTGCCGGCCAGGCCCGCGTCGATGCCGGCGCTGGTGAGGATGTGGTGGATGAGCATGGTCGTGGTGGTCTTGCCGTTACTGCCGGTGATGCACACCATCTTGGCGTCGGTGTAGCGTCCGGCGAACTCGATTTCGCTGATGACGGGTATGCCTTTTTCGCGGATTGCCACGACTACGGGGGCGTCGAGGGGGATTCCGGGGCTCTTGACCACCTCGTCGGCGCTGAGGATGCGTTCGAGGGTGTGCCCGCCCTGCTCGAAGGGGATTTCCTCGCGGGTGAGTATGTCGGCGTATTTGGGCGCGATGGAGCCGAAGTCGCTCAGGAACACCTTGAAACCCTTGTCTTTGGCCAGGATTGCAGCTCCGACGCCGCTCTCGCCGGCGCCGAGCACCACTATATATTTGTTTTCGCTATTCATAATTCTATGGGTTGGAGATTAAAAGATTAGAAGATTAGAAGATTAGAAGATTAAAGATTATAAGGTAAAAGGAGGGGTGATTATAAGATTAAACGGATTAAAAGGGGCTGGGGCATCCGCTAATCTCTTCATCATTGATTGCTTAATCTACTCATCTCTAATCTTTTAATCTGCGATTATCGGATTTTGAGGGTTACGAAGGTGAGGACGGCCAGGATGATGCCGATGATCCAGAAGCGTGTGACGATTTTCTGCTCGGCGA
>WFLX010091645.1_pt1 | contig 10999 bp, 11 predicted proteins | sample 4967041 | NCBI WGS metagenome assembly WFLX01 (sample SAMN12857096, study PRJNA449069) | gut metagenome | isolation source: stool from male and female vole | host: Microtus ochrogaster | place: USA:Florida | collected 2017
TGTCCTTGAAAACCTCCGGCAATAGCATTGTGTCCGAGTGCCTCTTCTTTGAAACCCATTTCTTTAAGTTTGGGATTACCTTTCATCAAGTCTCGGACAATAAGGGTCATTTTCACTATGAATTCCCAATCAGCATCCTTTTGCTCACGTGTTTTTTTCTTCTCCGGACGATTTTTGAAATCTTCTCCCTCACGTGGCTTACAGTACTTCTCAGTCCATGCCATTGCCTTAGCATATTCTTCCTTATCATAGATTCCCTCCGACATACGGCGGATAATCTCAGTGGAATCGACAGATTCAGTACGCATTCCAAGATATTCCTGGAAGAAATCAGGATTTACTATAGATCCTGCGATACCCATAGACACACTGCCAATAGAAAGATATGACTTTCCGCGCATTATAGCCACAGCCATCGCACAACGGGCAAAACGAAGGAGTTTTTCAGCAACATCTGCGGGAATGCTGTTATCATCGAGATCCTGAACATTGCGTCCATATATTCCGAAAGCCGGAAGTCCTTTCTGTGCATGTGCAGCGAGAACAGCTGCAAGATAAACTGCACCCGGACGCTCAGTTCCATTGAAGCCCCAGACAGCTTTTGGCCAATGTGGATTCATATCCATAGTTTCTGAGCCATAACACCAACATGAAGTCACAGTGATGGTTGCGCCCACGCCTTCACGTTCAAACTTTTCCGCGCATGCAGCAGTTTCGGGGAAACGCCCGATTGTGCCATCGGCAATCACGCATTCCACGGGTGAACCATCTGGATATCTAAGATTAGTAGAGATAAGGTCAGCCACAGCTTTGGCAAGAGCCATGGTCTTTTCTTCAAGGCTTTCTCTGACACCGCCTTGACGCCCATCAATAGTGGGACGAATGCCAATTTTAGGATAGTTAGTCATGTGTTAGGTAGTTGGTTATTTTAGAAATATACAAGAGGCTTGCAACAGTTAAGAGTTGCAAGCCTCTTGATAAGATGTTATCAATCGCGGTTTCCGCCAAATATACGCAGGATAAACAAGAAGAGGTTAATGAAGTCGAGATAAAGATTCATTGCGCCCATAGTTGCAAGCTTATCGGCAAGTGCCGGATCAAGATTTGCGGCGGCGAGCTGCTTTACCTGCTGAGTGTCCCAGGCTGTGAGTCCGGTGAAAATGAGCACACCTGCAATTGAAATGACGAAGCCCATTGTGCTGCTATGCAAGAAAATGTTGACAACGCTTGCAATAATTAGACCGAACAATGCCATAATCAGGAATGAACCCATCTTTGAAAGATCAGACTTGGTAAAATATCCATAAACAGACATTGCACCAAATGTTCCGGCTGTTATAAAGAACGTTGACACAATAGCCGTCAGCTTATACACGATGAAAATACTGCTGAGGAACGTACCCATTAGTGCAGCATAGACAAGGAAAAGTGCGAGAACAGTTCCACTCGACATCTTAGCCATTCGCACCGGAATAAGGATAGCCATGGCAAACATGGCAATTATTATTCCCCACATCACTATGCTATTACCGAAAATGATGTTAAGCATCGTAGGACTTGAAGCAACTCCAAGAGCACAGAATGCAGAAACAAGAAGTCCGATGAACATACGGACATAAACGCGCTTCATGACAGCGTTGGTCTGGCGCGTAACAGCCTCACCACCATAATATGGAGGAGGAGTCTGGGGGTTGTTGTAGTCGTTATACATCTTTTTTCAATTTAATTTCTAATATAGTTTATTCGTATCAATTACATCTATTATATAGACAACAAAAGCTATGCCAAGGTTTAATTTTTTGATCTTAATCACATACGCTCCGGCATTTCCATTCCGAGAAGAGAAACACCTGTCTTAAGGGTGCGGGCCACGACATAGCTCAATAACAGACGTAACTGGCGCACTGCGGGATTCTCTTCTTTCAGGATACTAAAGTCGTGGTAGAATCTATTGTATTCCTTAGCAAGTTCAAAACAATAGTTGGCAATAAGCGATGGACTGTAGGAACGACCGGCTTCACTGACAACCTCGGGGAAGTCTGCCACTTTCTGAATTAGAGCCGATTCCACTTCGTTTGGAATTGCAGTTGGCATGAATAGCGGGTCAAAGTCGTCACCGGCTCTGCGAAGCACCGACTGCACACGAGCATACGTGTACTGAAGGAATGGGCCGGTGTTTCCATTAAAATCTATCGATTCCTTGGGATTGAAAAGCATGTTCTTTCGTGGATCGACCTTAAGAAGGAAATATTTCAAGGCACCCATACCCACAATACGTGCCACCTCCGCCTTTTCATCTTCAGGCATATCGGCAAAGCGTTCAGCACCGGTCTCTGCAGCGTCTGCAATCATCTTATCGATAAGATCATCAGCATCCACCACGGTTCCTTCACGGCTCTTCATCTTGCCTTCAGGAAGTTCCACCATTCCATAAGAGAAATGGGTCAAATCCTTTCCCCACTTGAATCCGAGTTTATCGAGCAGCAACGAGAGCACCTGAAAATGATAGTTCTGTTCGTTACCAACCACATAAATCATCTTGTCGATGGGGTAATCTTGATAACGAAGTTTGGCAGTACCGATATCCTGCGTCATATACACTGATGTGCCATCGGCACGAAGGAGCAGTTTGTGATCAAGTCCATCCGCCGTGAGGTCCGCCCATACTGATCCATCCTCCTTACGATACATTATGCCATCTTCAAGTCCTTTGAGCACGAGGTCCTTGCCCTGAAGATAAGTATCGCTTTCGTAATATATCTTGTCGAAGCCAACACCAAGCCTCCGGTAAGTTTCATCGAAACCGGCATAAACCCATTCATTCATCATACGCCATAGGTCGCGCACTTCATTGTCGCCTGCTTCCCATTTCCTAAGCATCTCACGAGCCTCAAGCATAAGTGGAGATTTTGCCTTAGCCTCATCTTCCGTGAGGTTCTCCTTTTCCATTAGATCCTTCACTTCCTCCTTAAAATGGCGGTCGAAAAGAACGTAAAAGTCACCTATAAGATGGTCACCTTTCTTTCCTGTGGATTCAGGAGTGGCACCATTACCCCACTTCTTCCAAGCCAGCATGGACTTGCATATATGGATGCCGCGGTCGTTCACAATGTTTGTCTTCACCACTTTATGGCCATTAGCCTCAAGAATTAGGGAAAGGGAATAACCGAGCAGGTTATTGCGAACGTGTCCGAGATGTAGAGGTTTGTTAGTATTAGGACTGGAGTATTCCACCATCACAAGATCAGAATTCTCATCAGGAGACTGAATTCCGAACTCAGGGTCTTCTGCTATTCCATGTAGCGTTGAGAGCCAGAAAGTAGGATTCACCGAAATATTCAAAAAGCCCTTGACTACATTGAATTTCTCCACTGCAGGAACATTTTCCACAAGCCACTCCCCTATTTCCGTAGCAGTGGCTTCGGGCGATTTATGAGAGGCCTTAAGGAAGGGGAAGGCCATTATTGTCAGGTTTCCCTCGAATTCTTTTTTTGTCTGCTGCGGCTGAATCTTAGCGGCAGGAAAATCAAGGCCATATAGAGCTTTGACGGCATCACTGACCCTCTTAGTGATTATATTTTCGTTCTTCATTATTAATCTCTTGCTACTGAGTAGTTCACAAATATTAAACGTTATATGTAGACTAAGCAGCATGAAAGATATTGATATGATAACTTCGGCTAAATTTGGACATGCCGGCATTGTCATTCGGTCGCTTAGCTCCCTGAGATCCTTTGCTCCTCAGCCAACCTGCCTCAAGATTATCTCGCATTTATCATATCATTAATTTTTGCGAGCCACTTATAATAATGTGCAAATTTAACAATAAATAGTGAGAAAAGCAAAAAAAACAGCAGGCTCCTTGCAACATTGTGCAAAGAGCCTGTCTAAAAGTAGAAATGTGTTGCCTTTACATATCGGGCGTTTACTTTCCAAGACCGTCAGCCGGTTTGAATTTCACCACCTTGCGGGCAGGAATCTGGATTTTCTCTTTAGTGCGAGGGTTAATGCCTTCACGTGCAGGTTTTTCAGAGATAGCGAATGTGCCAAAGCCGATAAGTTGCACCTTGTCTTCGTTGGCAAGAGCCTGAGCGATTGATTCGAGCACAGCGTCGATAGCCTTCTTGGAGTCTACTTTGCTGAGACCAGCCTTTGCAGCGACTTCGTTAACGAGATCTGTCTTGTTCATAATTCAAATTTTTGGTTTAAAATAATATTCTCTATAAATGAAGATGTCTTCAAGGCGCAAATATAATGTTAATATTGCTAACATCAAACTTTTTAGAGAAAAAAAATAAAAAAAACACAAAAAAGCAGTGAATTTTTTCAATTTCAACCAAAATTGCAACTGAAATTTGTTAATTTTGCATTCTGAATACAAAAATAAAGAAAAATATGAATAACGGATATTCAAGCGGTGGCTGGTGGAGATCAATCCCACCGGTCACGAAAAATCTCATTATAATCAATCTGATTGTTTGGTTTGCAGAAATACTGGTGCCCGGTTTCTCCACTACTTTAGTAGATAAGCTTGGTCTCCACATGATCGGAAGTCATCACTTCAATCCTGCACAGATATTCACATATATGTTTATGCATAGCCCCAACAGCCCTGCTCATATACTCTTCAATATGTTTTCGCTATGGATGTTTGGACGTATTCTTGAGCAAGTATGGGGCTCACGTCGTTTCCTTTTGTTTTATCTTGTTTGCGGAATCGGTGCCGGTCTTGTGCAGGAAGCTGTTTGGGAACTTACGTGGAAAAACGAATACATTGACGGTATTGCGAAACTAAACGGTCTCACTACCGAACACATGAGAGCTATTGTCGATGCTGCAATAGCGAGTGGAGACTCTAAGTGGATTGAAGCAACTGTTGATTTCAAGTCTATGATGTGTACCATCGGAGCATCCGGCGCAATATACGGTATCCTTCTTGGTTTTGGCTTTACATTCCCCAATATGCCGCTTTATCTCTTTTTTATCCCTGTTCCCATAAAAGCAAAGTATATGGTGATAGGCTATGGGGTGATTGAGTTTTTCCTTGGAGTAAGCGGCACTGTGAGCACTGTGGCGCACTTTGCACATCTTGGAGGCATGCTTTTCGGTATCTTTATGCTTCTCTATTGGAAAAAGAAAGGAACGCTTCACCGTTATCAATAAGGAAATGCTTGAAAAATGGAAAAGATATTGTGGAGGCAGTTCCCTACTGGCGTGGCTCATTCTGATTGAAGCCGGCGTGTGGGTTGCAGTCACAATACTGGCACTTGCAGGAAAATTGCTTAAGTTCAATACTGGTATTGCTGAATGGATGANCTTGNCATCCNAATTTNCTCTATTCATTACACNACCATGGACACTTGTGAGCTATATTGCGATTCATTTCGATGTTCTTCACATGCTCTTCAACGTATTATGGCTCTATTGGTTTGGCATAATTATGATAACGACACTTCGCGACCGACATCTGGCTCTTTCATTTTTCGGTGGAGGTATTTGCGGAGGTATATTATTCCTAATTTCGGCAGCTCTCGGCTACGGGACCGGTTGGCTATGCGGATGCAGCGCAGCCGTAATCGCGGTAATGACGGTGACTGCAATAAAGCTGCCTGATCATAAGATAAATTTATTTCTCATTGGAGAAGTGAAATTGAAATGGGTTGCCATAGCCTGCTGCATTCTCACATTTCTTGGTGGAGGCGGAAATCAGGCGGCCCATATCGGTGGGCTAATATGGGGAATTACGATTGGTGTTATGATCCGCAAGGGAATAGATCCAACTGTCTTTAGATATCGCCAACCTGCAATATCGCATTATGTAGATAAACGCCGCAGCTCAGACAGAATGGTGAAAGTGCTTCAAGACAGAAGAAACGATATGGAACGACTTGATGAGCTTCTCGACAAAATCAAGCTTTCCGGCTATGAGAGTCTGTCGCATAAGGAACGTAAGGAACTTAACGAACTATCAAAACGCATAAAATAACTCAACATCTTAACACGAAAGTTGACAAATATATTAAATTAAAAGATTATCAAAATTTTTAAGGAAATGCTAATTATTTCGCCAATCATCCGCATCTGTCTCAAGATTATCTCTATAATATTGTTCGTAGTTACGATTGCTTCCGCCTACGGAGGGAAAATAGATCCGGAATATATGACGGCTCCATCTGTACTTGTGCTTGCTCTTCCTTATTTGGCAATAGCAACGCTGATTGCAGGTATTGCATGGCTCATCGACGGCAGGCTCATAATGACTTCTCTGGCGGCTCTCACAATAATATCTTGCTGGGGCACTCTGAAGAATGTAACTCCTGTATCTTTTTCAAAAAATCCCTACAATAGCACGAGAACCTTTCGCATTATTAGTTTCAACTGCCTTCATCTTGCCGACACCACTAAAAGCAAAGCTCCGGGCAACCGAGCGATAAAGTTCCTTGCTGAGTGTGATGCTGACATAATCTGTCTTCAAGAGATTTTTAATCTGGAAGACGCTGCTGAAGTGCACCATTGGAGCAGAGGCCTGATTGATTCGCTATATGCGGCCTATCCATATAGGGCAGGGACAACCGATGTTGATCTTAAAGTTCTGTCGAAATATCCCGTGAGCCTGAAAAATATTAAGAGCAACGATCCTGAAGAAGAAGCAATGTGGAGCAAATGGCGCAGATGGCGTCTTTTCGAAGTGGATATCAACGGGTTCAAATTGCCCATAGTTAATTTCCACATGACCTCTTATAATCTCACTGACGCTGAACGAGAAGTTGTCACCGAAATAAGAGGAGTCAGCACCGCAAAAAAAAGTTACAACGAATTTCGTTATGAAATTTTCCCGAAACTTGGGGAAGCATTTCGGGCAAGAGCTCATAACGTTGCTGAAATGGCAAAGACAACTTCCGGTCTCCAACCATTGATTGCATGTGGAGATTTTAATGATGTTCCGGGAAGCTGGGCCTACAATATAATGCGCAAGGCTGGGTTCAACGATGCATATACAGAAACGAGCTTCGGACCCACCAATACTTTCAACCAATTTCTGTTTCTGTTTCATATAGACCAGATATTCTACCGTGGCTACCGTTTGAGAGCCTTAAAGACAAAAAGACATGGGCTCAACACTTCAGACCATTATCCCATCGAAGCCACTTTCGAGATATTACAGTAGGTCACAAATGTGCATTTTAACTTAACAAATGTTAAAATGCACATTTTTTCTAACTCCTTGATGCCGTTTTCATGAGTTGCGCGTTATATTGATACAAATTCATGGAAGAGACCAACCTCTTCAATGAAGCGGAGATTCCGCATTTTATAAATCACATCTATCTTAATTTTTAACTTGAAAAAACGCACAATTATGAAAAAGATGCTACTCGCCGCAACAATCCTCTTTTCAGGAGCGGCAGCAATGACAGCTCAGGAAACTATGGAGAAACCAAGCTTCTTCAGCAATGTTTCAATTGGAATCCAAGGTGGCGCCACAACTCCCCTCTATCATGGATCAAAATTCTTCAAGGATATGCGTGGAGTTGCCGGAATTGATATCAGAAAACAGATCACTCCGGCGTTTGCGCTCGGTGTTGAAGGCAATGCTGCAGTAAATACATCGAGTTGGAAAGGAATGACCCACTCTTCCACAGCATTCGATGCAAGTTATGTAGGACCGTATGCAGCTCTAAATCTTTTCAAGCTTTTCCAACCCTATGGCACAAGAAATGTATTCGATATTGAAGCTGTGGCAGGTGCAGGTTGGGGACATCAGTTCCAATCCGGAAATACATTGGATCACAATTTCTTCGCAACAAAGACGGGACTTAACTTTAATTTCAATGTAAACGACCGCGTGACACTTTCTCTTCGTCCGAGCGTGATATTCGACATGAGCGATGCAGGTGTGAAGCAATCTTCAGCGGCCTATAATGCTCAAAAAGCGGCTTTCAATGTTATGGCTGGTGTTTCAGTGAAACTTGGAGAAGGATTCAAATACAGTGTACCAAACTATAATCTTGACGAAATTGCTGCTTTGAATGAAAAGGTGAATAACCTTCGCGCTGACCTTGCAGCTGCCGGTGATGCATTGAATCAGAGCCAGAATGAGAACATGATGCTCGCTTCACAACTGAAGAAACTTCAAAATAAGAAACCGGTGGTTGTTAAAGAGACCCAGGATTTCCTTAGCACAGTAAGATATGTAAACTTTGGTCTTGGACGCTATAATATTCCTGCCGACCAGCTGCCGAATGTAGCTGCCGTTGCATCCTACCTCAAGAATCATCCTAAGGCTACTGTCAGCATTAAGGGTTATGCATCGCAGGATGGTCCGGTTGAAGTTAACGAAAGACTCGCAAACCAGCGTGCAGAATCTGTTAAGAATATGTTGGTAAACAAATATGGCATTTCTGCCGACAGAATCTCAGCTGAAGGCATGGGCATAGGCCACATGTTTGAGGAAGAAAGCTGGAACCGGGTTGCAATATGTACTCTTGATAATGGAGTGCCGGTATCAACAGAAACTAGCGTAAAAAATTATAAATAACTTTAGGCAAGTGAATGCCGCAATGCGGCAAGAGTGGAAGTCCCGCGAACAATCGCGGGACTTCTTTTTGCATCTTTTTGCTGAAAAATTTGCTTGACTGCAAAAAAGATATTAATTTTGCATTCGGAACGCCTACCGGCGCCTGATGCAGGAATGATGGAATGGTAGACACGGGGGACTTCAAATCCCCTGGCCTTTGCGGGCTGTGTTGGTTCGAGTCCCATTTCCTGTACGATAGAGAATTGCTAATCTTTTGNTTATCAGTTCTCTTTTCTTTATTTTTACNCCTCNGNGTGTAACACAGGTGTAACATTNCAACCNNTNCCNTACTTTNNTACNTCTNACCATCACAAAAAAGAACCGCCCAANCATCACGATTAAGCGGTTCTGAAACTAAAGGATTCCCCATTAGAGGGGAATGAATATATTCAATCTCCTTTTGATATTCTACGATATTCTAAGGTTCGGTCTTCATCATACCTAAAAAGAGCACCCCTTCCCTTATCGTCTTGATACATCACATCAAAATCTTCTGTAATTGCCAAGGAACTCCCATCCTCTAATGATAGAACCATCAGCAACCGACCACCACGAGTCATTTCTTGAATGGAAAATACAATATCTTCTTTTGATTGAGTAGTTTTCACATATAAATAAGTAGCTGACNTATTAAGTGCAATTCGCTCAATATTGAATCCTTCAATTTCTGTTTCATCTGGAGTGGGATTAACAAATATACAGAATCTATCTCCATGTTTTTTTAAGCATTCTTGTGGCGATTCAGCCCAAGCACATAGAGTCAATACAAGCCCTATGACTACGAGTATATATCTATTGTTCATACATCAATCTCATTTATTTAGTTTATTTTTCAATAGTAGACTCTATTATAGTTTCCAAATTGCCATCCAACAACAACGTATCAAAGACTAATCTATGAGCCGCCATTTTTACATTATGGTATACACCATCACGCCCATTATTTGCTTCATAGAATTTCTTGTACTGCTTTCTTTCTTTTTTAGAAATAGACTTATCCTCCATTTTCTTATTTGCTTCATTTATTTGAGATTTTAAATTATCTCCTTTTAGGAAAAAGTCATTATCCAAAGTCCAGACTTCTCCTTGCCTAAGCATCAAAGTTTTGATTTCATCCATTTCATTTAATAAGCGATTCAATAGTATATTTGACCCATAAGGAGTATCTCCATATCCAACAATAGGTTCATAACTGATATTATTATACTTTGCACAATATGAATCATCGGAGATGTTTATTTCCAATTCAAATTTCACATAGGGAATTATGAAACCATACTTAACACAAAACAACCCATTATCTGCATCCCTATACTTCCCTTTGATTATCAATGTCCCTTCATCAATGTTTTCATAGGCTATATTAGCGTTTTTTGAGTCCATACGCGTTGCAATCCATCTCTTGGTTGCATCCCACGCTCTTGATTTAGTCAACAAAGAATCTGAAATACAGAATCCTGATAATATTCCATTAGAGTACTGCTGAGTGGTTGCCCCTTTTGATAATAGGGCATACCCAAACACAATTAGTAGGAAGACAAATTTTCTCATCTGTGGTGTATTATTGGTTATGTGCAATATTGCCATTCACATTTTTTACCACCACAAAAAGTGGTGGGCTTTTGCATCTTGTACGATTCAGAGGTACTGCCATACCCACACAACTTACAAAGACACTAAGCCCACCAGCGAGCCATACCCCAAAATGGGGCATAGCCATACTGAGGGCGTTCAGTGCATTGTCCTCGTTGTGTTGAAAATTGGCAGTTTTCTGAATCGAGTACAATAGCATTAAACGCTATACGTTCAAAAAATATGTAGCGACAAGGCGTTACCACCTCATTGCTTGCAAAATTAATAAAAATATTTTAGATAGCCATCAACTTAAATGGAATATCTTTTTACCATCCATAATCTAATATTACTTTGATTAGATTGATTCTACCCCAACAAAGTGGTTAGACATACAAACACCGATTCATTATGCCGTTTTTCATTTCCCATATCAATATATCTTCACTCTCGGAGGTCTTGCTTGCTATCATTGTGAGTTTCTTTCTTAGCTTTGAATAATTGGCTCTTTCAGAATTGACGTGTTGGCTTTTCAGCTCATCAATGAAAGAATCTCCATATTGCTTTATCAGACGGCTTAAAAGCACCTCCACGCCATCACAAACGCTTTTGATTGATTCCGATATTCTGGAGTTTGGTTGAGGTAGTTTTTTAATCTTATCAAACTCCTGTCGGTAGATTTCTGTTAGACGTTTGTAAAACGCCCTATCATATAGAGTTTCTCCTGCTACCTCTTCCTATTTCAACTATGACTTGAACTGAAAAAAGTTGACACTTATGAAGGGCATAAAAACAAGTCATATGATCGAATACACAAGTATTGGCCATGTAACGGCAGAAGACCCGAAA
>WFLX010119844.1_pt1 | contig 10999 bp, 12 predicted proteins | sample 4967041 | NCBI WGS metagenome assembly WFLX01 (sample SAMN12857096, study PRJNA449069) | gut metagenome | isolation source: stool from male and female vole | host: Microtus ochrogaster | place: USA:Florida | collected 2017
ACACGGCGAATATCGCCGCTTTTGAATAGATCTGTCAAAGCCACATCTATGTTTTCGCGCTTATATTTTTGTATAAAATCCGTGGCAGAAAAGGCCCATCCCTGTTTTTTGCCTCGTATTTCCGCTAGAATTTGTTCTTTTATGCTTTGCTGCATTATAACAACCTCTATTTTTAGAAATAATATGCTATTTTTCTAAAAAGTCAAGTTTTTGTTAAAAATGACAATAGTCGCTGTTTTCTACTGTTCTATACAATTTATTTTTTAGAAATATATATGTCTTTTTCTAAAAAACATCATATCTAGCAAAACAGAACTGCGAACAGTGCTTTAAGGTTTGCGTTTTTGCAAACCTTAAAGTGTAAAGTTACTCATCATCTTCTTCCTCTATCTCTATGTTGTTNAGTTTTTCNGTCANTCCTGCTGCCAGTCTGAGTCTTTGTTCCTTGGCGCGTTGGATGTGCTTGGTTTCCCATGAACCACCTGTGATTTGGGCGGTTTCCTCTTCCANNGTNGAAACNCCGATGTTNACACGGTATGCCGCNGCGCGNATNTCTTTCAGCTGGTCAATCTGGCCGCGTGGCGGTCCGACCCATTCAGTGCCAAGATAGGCGGCACGTACAAACGGATCCGAGAAAAAGCCCGGTGCATCTAGGATGCCTTTGGCGACCGCCTCCGTTATTACCATTTCCCAGACAGGTTGGCAGAACTGTGATGCCAGCCACTTGCGNCNNGTNCTNAATGTCTTCCACGCCTCAACAAGCGCGGCCTGCGCCGCGGAATAACTTGCCGTGAAATGCTTGATCAAGATTTCAAACGGTATTTCCAGCGCAACGCCGATCTGGCGCAGGATGGACTGCACAAATCCGTCAAATGCCTGGTTCGGNCGTTTNGGGTCNGCAATNTGAATATCTTCATTCGGTTGCAGGTCNAGTATCGCGCCGGGGGCAATTTTGTAATCGCGCGGTCGTGTAGGACTTTTGTCCTCGTCAAGTGGCGACATTGGTGCCAATCCCTCTTCAGATTCTGTTTTCACGAATATCGTGAACATGGACGAGATGACCGCCGCCATTATCTCGGCCTCGGTATAGCGATCCAATTGTTTCAGGCTTTCTATTACCGGTGCCAGATACGGAATGCCACGCGTCAGTGATGGGCGCGTGCGCGTGAATACATGCAGCACCTGTCGGTGGTTAAACTCATCAAATGCAGGCACGCGTGCATAAGACAACGCGCCTTTGTCATGGTCATCTGGGTGGCGGTTTGCCACGTGATAGGCAACCGGTGCGCCGTCCGTGTCTATTTCAACCCCAGCAATGATGTTGTCATTACCAACACTGGGGTCAATCACACGGTCAGCCTCTACCACCTGCAGAGTGGTGCCAAATGGATTTCCGGCGCGTTCTTTATACTTTCTCAGCACAAATACATCGCCAGATTCCAGGCATGACCGCATGACCAGGGATTGCATTTCCTCAAATGTCTGGCAACGCGTCANGTCGCAATCGCGGCTTTCGGCCCACATTTTGAATACGCGTTCCGCTTTGGTTTCCCACGCCTCCATCGCCTCATCAGTTTTCAGGTATGGTCGCAGAATCTCGCGATCAATATGCGATTGCGGTTTTAACCCTGTGCCGATGACGTTTGTGATAACGGTGTTGACCGCGCCAATGGCAAGGGGCGCATTTCGCAACAGGTCGCGCGACCGATCGCGTAATACAGGCAGATCGTCCAACGAAACGTTGTCTGCTGAGCCACTTGCCACATTCCACGTCTGGGTGGCGCGGCGGTTGTTCCGTGCGCCGGTGTAACCGCCCAGCAGAGCCATTCGTGTCCGTGCCTGCCAGCGTTTAAGTCCTGCCTCTGGCGAGATCCACGATATCGCTTTGTCCACNAGTGTCTGTTTTGGTAGTTCTATTTTTTTCATCGTTTATCCGTTTATACTGGGGTTGCACCGCGAACACGGATGCCGCCACGCTTTTTACTGAGAACTTTGGATTGCAGATATTCCTCTCGCTTTTGCAGCATATCCAGGTCCGCTTTCCGGACGCGTTGACCGTTATATGATGCCTCTTGTGCGCCGGTCAGAACGTCTGAGATCGCTTTTTGAACCTCAATCAGTTGCTCTTCATAAGTTTTGATTTTTTCTACCATTCTATCCCTCGACTCCTAACTGTCCGACCGCGCGACTCCGCCACAGGCTGTTCGGGTTGTGATGTCGGTTGTGCGACAGTTTGTTTCTTGATTGTTTTCATGCCTGCCTCTGCCAGTCGGTCTGCACCCAGATCCAGATTCAGGCGGTAATTGCGAACCAAACCGCGCAATGCTGCATAGGCGTACACACGACAGTCCAAGCCCTCTGTGCGGACTCCCTCTTTGCGTGGCACCCATTCACGGATCAGACGGCCTTTGCTCAGCTTTTTCCGCGCAACCTCATTGGTTATTTGTTCAAACCACTCTGGCTCGCGGTCCTGTGGAAAATGCCAAACGCCAGCACCGCTGCTGTCTGTCATGTGCAGACGGCGCATCAGGATGTCTTTTGCGTCATTTACCCCAATCAAATACACTGGCTTTTTGGTGTTGTAGCTTTTGCTGGCTGTTGCAGGCCATATCGGTTTTCCAGTGCCTCCAACCCCCTTGATTGCCCAAACACCGTGCAATCGCCGTGCATGGCAGTAATTGATCACGTAGTCTGTGTAATGACCGCCGCTGTCGATGCAGGTTGCTGCCACCGCCAAATCCGCAACATCCTTGCTGTGCGTGTATTTTCGGCTCAGAATCTCGTCCAGTTGCGCCCATAGCTCTGGGGTGCTGGGGTCGCCGTATAGAATGCGGTAATCGATTGACCACGATTCCTCGCCGCGCCCCCAACCAACGATTTCCAATTCNAATCGGTTGTCTTGNACGTCCACGCCNCAGGTCAGCAATACCACCTTTGGCGGCAGTGCCGTTCCCCATTTCTCGCGGCGCACCATCAGACTGGTCGGGTCAATCTGCTGTCCTGCCATATCCTCCCAGGTTTCTGCAAGTTTGGTGTTGGTCCACACCTGCAGTCGTGATGGATCGTCTTTGGAATCCAAGAACTCTCTTGCGATTGCCGTCCAACTGGTCCAGCCGTGTGGCGAATACAGGGATGACAGGTGGAAAGAAACAACCCCACTGTTTGTGGGGCGCGTTGCAATCCATTTGCCGTTCTTCAGGATTTGTTCTTTCTGGTAATCGTGCCACAGGTCACCGCATTTTTCGCATTTGTACACGGCCTCGGTCAGGTTTTTGGAATCAAAAACCAAGTTCCGCCAGCGCAGGACTTGAAAATGTCCGCACTTTGGACACGGCACGTGATAGTATCTTTGATCCCCCTCCAAGAATGCCTGTTCGATACGACTGGCATCCTTGATGGTCGGGGTTGATATCATGAATATCTTGCGATTGTTGAATGTTGCGGTTCGTTGCACCGCCAAGTCCACCGGATCACCCTCGGTGCCAGCCTCGTCAGGGAATCCGTCCACCTCATCCATAAACAGGTATCTGATCGGCATAGAACGCAGTCCGATTGGGGAATTGGCACCGGTCAGAATCAGTATTCCGCCGGGGAATTCTTTCATCAGCATTGTGTTGCCNCTATCCCTAGANCTNGGACTTTTNATCTTTTCTTTCAGAANAGGACAGCTTTCTATTGCTGGGTCNATACGCATTTTTGACGTGCGTTTCGCNGTTTCGGTGGTCGGATTCACAATCAACATTGGTCCNGGNGCGTTGCAGATGCAAAANCCCATCCAATTGTTTCCACATTCTGTTCCACCAATCTGTGCGCCTTTCATGAATACGACCCTTTGGCACGGGTGGTGCGGCGACAGGCAATCCATGATTTCGCGCAGGTACGGTGTGCGTTCCGTCTTCCATCGTCCTGGTTCNCTTGATGAAACGCTGGACAGGATCCTGTTTTCATCCGCCCAATCGGACACGGTCAAATCTGGATCTGGCTTAAAGCCCAGGGCAAAACCGTGTACCACGAAACTGTCAGGATTGAGTTCCATTGAGAAAGTCCGTCAAATGTTCCAAACTTGCAAGAATCTCTTTGCGTAAAAGTTCTCTGATTTCGTGGATTTCAGTTTTGCCAATCAAGGCAGGTGCTACACGATCGGGGATGCCCAATAGCTTGTCGCGTGCATATCGTGCGGCTGTGAATGCCTCGACCTCTATCTTTTCAATGGCGACCAATTTGCCTGATTTTTCTTCGTATTCAAGCTTTTTCAGCAGTGCCTCATAGGTTTCCTTTTTGGCGCGGCTGTAGTGGTACGATGACGCGGAAGATCTAGCGTCTTCAGAAACGTGTGCAGATTGGGCTGGATTTGTATTCATTGACCATTGCCTGTCTGCCACGGATGGGTCTATTTTTCCGTCAATTGCAGTTATTCTGCCAGATTCTATGGCTTTTCTGACCGCGGTATCAGAAACACCCCGGTGCTTGGCATATCCTCTGATTGACAATAACATGGCATCATTTTTTTAAAACCCGTTCCTCGGCGATTTCGTCAAACGTCTTGCCTGTGGCTTTATGAATGGCTTTTTCGCCGGTAAATTCTTCCCAACGCCGGATAATGGTGTCGACATACTTTTCTTCCAGTTCAATCATTCTGCAACGGCGTTGCATCTTTTCCGCGGCAATCAGTGTCGTACCAGAACCACCAAACGCATCCAAAACGATATCCATTACTTTGCTGGAATTGGCAATCGCACGTTCGACAAGTGCAACTGGTTTCATTGTCGGATGCAGGTCATTGTGCGTGGGCTTGTCAAAATTCCACACGTCCGATTGACTGCGGCCGCCGTACCACGATGGTGTTTCATCTGTTTTCCCCAGCAATATCTTTTCGTGCTGTTGCTTGTACAGTGTTTCGGTATTGCCGAACATAATCCATTCGTGCTGATGCTGATATCTGGCGCGTGAAATTGAAAACGAGTTCTTGACCCATACCAGGTATGATTCAAACTTACCGCCTGCATCCAGAAATGCTTTGTACAGGGTATGCAACTCGCTGCCACCCATGCAGATATACATGGATCCTTTCGTGTATTCCACGACATTGCTTAGGGCATTCGTCAGGAATTCCTGGAAATCTGCCCCCAGATCATCATTCTGAATGGGGCGAGCTTTTGCATCGCCATTTTTCGTGCGGAATGTTGCATCATAGGCAACGTTGTATGGTGGGTCTGTGAATGTCATGTCCGCGCGTTCTTCGCCCATCAGCTTTTTGAAATTCTCTTTATTGCAGGAATCGCCACACAACAGCACGTGTTCGCCCAGCAGCCAGATGTCGCCTTGCTGCGATATGATGTCGTCAGTAAATTCTGGAACATCGTCTTCGTGTTCCGCGGTTTCCTGTTCGGACTCAAATTCTGCTTTGAATTGCTCAATTTCTTTGTTGGTAAAGCCCAATGCAGACAGGTCAAACTTGCCGTCATGCAGTTCTTCCAACGCGGACTGCAATAGCTCTTCATCCCAGCCTGCGTTTTCTGCGATGCGGTTGTCTGCGACCAACAGGGCTAACTTTTCCTGTTTGCTCAGGTGCTTTAGCTGCGCCACCGGTACTTTTGTGTATCCGATTTCCTTTCCTGCCAGCAGGCGACCATGACCTGCGATGATTTCATAATTTTCATCGACCAATATCGGGTTTACCCATCCAAACTTGGTCATTGATGTCGCAATTTGCTGAATCTGTTCCTTACTGTGCGTGCGTGGGTTGCGGTCAAAGGCTTTCAGTTTGTCGATTTCCACGTATTCAACGTTCAGGATCAGGTCTTTAAAATCAATTTTCATAACAGTTTCCTTTTGGGTTGAGTGCAGGTTCGCACTTAAGTGTTTGTTTTTTCAATAAAAGCGGCAAGAGATGCGGTTCTGTCGGGGTTTGCACTTAACTCGTTGTTTTTTCAATAAAAGTGGTCAAAAGTGCGAACCTGCGAACCATTTTTTTTGGCCTGTCGCTAGAAAACTACTGGGGGCGCCTTTACCCTCGATCGTTTTTTCCCCGGACAGAACCCTTTTTTTTCAGCTCACTTGCTGTAAGTTTTCGGTAAAAAGCCTGGGGATTTCTGCCAGCGCGGTTTCTTCGCCGATCTCAAGCATGTTGAACCGCTTTGGCATGTATGCAAAGTTCTTGATGTGGTATAGAATCTCAAGCTGTTCGTTTTTCCTGTGTGCAATAGCGATTCCACCTGACTGCAATTTCAATAGAAATGTGCCGGGGGCATTTGATTTTCGACCAGCTTTTACATCGTGCAGGTCATTGTATCGCGGTACGGCCAGCCGTCCGNTTTTCGCCATCTGCTTGCCGCCTGTTTGCTGTAAGGNGGCGAATCNTGCCATGGTATAAACACTCGCCTGGAGTGTCTGTTTTGTCGCCGGGCGGACTTTGATGGACTTTTCAAAATTCGGTTTTCGCAATACAAAGGTTGACTTGATATGCTCTTTGATTTTTCCCTGTGCGATTTGCGCCGCGTTGGTCAGTGTCTTTGCCGTAACAAACCGCACATTGCTTTCGCCCAGCGCAATCAGTCGCGCTTTTTCACAATTGGATAAACTGAGATTTAATACTGCCATCTGAATGAAAAAACAGACCGTTTTTCGCGGTCTGCATAGGTTGNTCGTAATTATATCAAAAATCATGGCATTTTTTGCAAAATGTGTAAAGGCAAAGATTCTTTACATTTTNTGCNTAGAANTGGATTTTNNTGTNTNTTTATCCAAACGCGCTTTTTTTNATGGATATTTTATGATAAAAAGAGGGNANTTTATCNGNAAGATTTGCNTTCCAGCGCACGATCGTATCTGACGGCGACAGTTTGGCGACTGAACCCGACTGTTTTTCCGATTTTTGACCAGCCACATCCCATTGTTCGCATCCATATAATCTTCTTGTCTTTATCGCTGTCTATCAGTCTGTACCANCGCAANACNACTTCTTCCCAGATGCTTATTTGTTCGCTGGTGGGGCGCAGGGGCGTTCCTTGAATATCTTCGGGGTCATCCCACAGCAATTCGTACCATTCGCGTATGATGTTCCATTTCGGGCCGGCCGCCCCCTTGCGGTACACCGGTGGCAATGCTCTTTCTACCAGCGCAGCAGTTTCNAGCCATTCTTTGACCACATCTTTGGTCCATGTCATCTGCGTTAAATTCATGTCAGTATCCTTTCTTTTTTTGCAGATAGAATTGGTTTTCTTGATCAACCCAATCCACGATTTGTTGCATGTTCAGACTTTGCCCATATCTTTTCTTGATCAGAGTTTGTTCTGCACGTGTCACAACTGGTGGCGGATAGAGTTCCATGTACTTTGTAAAGGCTGGTTTCAGAGTTCCTATCTGGTTAAAAGAAAAAGAATCATCTATTTGATATCTTGTTTCAGTGATTTCAACAGGGTTTTCAACAATTTTGGCGGCATTACTACTGTCACTTGCTATTGCTACATTGTTTTTTGTTTGGTTTATTGTTTCATTGCTACTACTTTCACTTGCTATTACTATTGCATCCGATTTCGTATTTTTGCCTGCCCAGCGCAACATTCCGTTTTGACGCATGCGATCGCATTTTGCCTGATATTTGGATTCCATAGCATCCAGTTGTTGCCGGATATACCGCCACACGTCAGAATCTTGGTCAATGGTTGGGTATTTCAAGATGCACATCAGGATTTCGGCCTTTGCTTGGTCGGATAAATTCTCAACCAAGGTTGCCCATGCCGGATCAACTAGGATTTTCATTTTTACCCCTTTAGTCGAACAGTGTTGGTTGCGAGGCCTGGGCTTGCCAGGTCGCTTTGTACTCAATACAGTCTTTGACCTCGNTTATGTAAACCNGTTCGGGGCTTGTACGGATGACTCTGGCATTGCGTGTTATCACGAACCTTGGTACCTGAATGCGTCCTTGTAAAAACCATAGCCCATGGTTGGTCAACACCCACTCGTTATTTAGATTGGTTGGCATTGCCAGTCCGAAATACCGCAACTTTTGAAAATTTGTGAACTGTGTGTTGTCTAAGTGCATAGCGTCCAGTCTTGCNTGACCCCCAACTTGATTCAGCCTCGCCAAGCTAGACACTAGCGTTTTGTTTATGCAGTGTTTATATTCAACTGATTTGTGACCGCAGGCAGGGCAGATGGATGTATTATTTTTCATCGGTCGCCCCCCTCTGTTGGCATGATACGAAGACCGCTGCCTTGAAATGTGCGATTTCGTTCAAAATCTCGGATCGCCTCTCTGGTGTATATGATTTTCGCGCCTAGTTTTAGGTACACTGGTCCCACGCCAGCGCACCGCCATTTTTGTAGGGTGTTGCGTTTTATGCCCCAGTAGTTGGCAAGTTCTTCCTCGCTTAGTCTTGAACGTATAGCCAATATATCTTCGTGCATCACAAACTCCGTTTTTTAATGATTTGAATGTACTTAAACTCTAGTCAGCTATATCGGGCTTGTCGTTTAGGCTCTGACCGCCAAGTGGATGTAAAAAAACGCCTGTTTTTACAGGGCGGTATGGCAGAATATGTCAAAAGTATGGCAGGGGTATGGCGAGGGTATGGCAGGGGTATGGCAAAGGTGTGGTCGGAGTGGATGTGGCACTGGGGGTCACAAGGTTACTTTTGGGGGCATATTTAACCGATATTTTCCTTTGTGGTCGGACACGATTATATTGTGCCATTGTTGATTGCGGTTAAATATGTTTTGCAGTTTATTGCTTTTGGAACCAATCTCTGTCAGCATTCGTTTTCCGTAGAGCCACGGGGAACCATTTTCGCGTGCCTGCCAAAGCATTTTTATAATTTTGGCTTGCATTTCGCCAAACTTATATTCACGGCCTCGCCATAAAAAGCACGTAAAATCTTCGGATAAAAGTTGTATGTGTGGGATGGTGGTTTCAAAGTCGCGGTATAAATGTTCGAAATTTTCTATCGCGTCAAGGGGGATAATCAGATCACAAAATTCGGCGTAAACAGGGGGCGTTTTGACATCTTCAAAACCGCGAATGGGGATTTTGCTGCTTTTGTCTTTAAACAGTAAATGGACATCGCGGTAGTCCAGGGGTCGGCTATGTAGTTTTTTCTTCGTGCCTGGTGGAATCTTGCTGTTTGCCAGCGCAAGTTCCCAGACTACTGGCCGTAGCAAGAAATGGATTTTTCCCGTTTCTGCCATGGCCTGGATTGTTCCTAGACCGCATTGCCAACGTTGTTCAAGCCCCTCTATGTCAAGAAAGGCAACAGGAAAGTCTATCTTTATCATACGCGCCCCTTGTTGTGGGTAAAGACAAAGCCAGTCCTGGCAGACTGACTCCTTTCTTTCCTTTCTGTTGGGATTTTAGGGCGGTTTTTCCGCGGTTGCAATAGGAATTTAGCCTCGTTGCTATAACGAAAAAATGTGGTATCATTCTGGGGAAATTATCGGCCATTCTTGGCTTTGAGAAAACTATCCTATTTTGTCGCTTGGTAGATCGCATCGGCGATTTTGTTTGCGGTTTCTATGGCGCGATCTGTGCTTAGGTGGCTATATATTTCGGTTGTGGTTACGTCCGCATGTCCTGCGATGTCCTTGATGACCATTATATTTTCGCCCATGTCGGTTCCTGCACTTACGAACGAATGGCGCAGGTCGTGTATTCTCATGTGTGGTAGTTTTGCGTATTCCAATGCCCAGTCAAATGCCTTGCGTAAGTCGCACAACGGCTTTGTTATGTCGCGAATTCCAGGGAATACGTATGGGGTGTTTAATTTCCCAGTTTCTTCAAGAACTTCTTTGAGTAGCTCTATAGCGATATCGCTTAATGGAACATCCCTTGCGCCTGTTTTGCTATCTTTCAAATGTAATACCTTGCGTTCCAGCGCAACCTCATCTTTTTGCAGGTCGGTTATTTCCGAAACGCGACATCCTGTAAGCGCGAGCAGTGTAAGGGCTTGAAAGAATCTCTTATGAAAATCAGACTCTTTAGAACCCACCTCGAAAGCAACAAATAGTCGTTTGTATTCATCCTTGTTCAAAATTTTGTATTGAATCTTGGGGTTCTTTTTCTTATCAATACGAGCGCATGGATTGCTGTTTAGCGGCAGGTACTCGTATTTTTCACACCAATTCCAAAAACTTGATATCAGCCAGATGACCTTGCTTGCGGTTGAATGCGATGTCTTTTTAGCAAGGTTGTTATAGAAATCTATCAGGATCGGCAGTTTTAAATCCGTGACGTACATGTTGCCCAAGACTGGGTCAATGTATAATCTTATCTGGCTTTTATTGGATTCCACCGTTGATGCTTTTTTGTGTTCCTTGGCATACTTATCCAGATAGACAGGGAACAGATCCTTGACTTTGATTTTCTTCGCCTCGGACTCTTGTCGTTTAGCAAGTTCTTCGCGTTCCTGTCTATCAATGTCAATGCCACGCTCGCGTCCTTTGCGTAGTTCCATGGCGCGTTCTTTGATTTCTGGGATACCGAATGTTGGGTAAGATCCGAGTTTGATGNNGCGGCNGATATTCGTACCTTTATCAATAAATGCCAGGTAGAAGACTTTGTTGCCTGTTCTGGCAGAATACCGCACGCACAAGCCTGGGACGGTTGTGTCACTGATTTGCAGATTTATATCTGATTTCAGTGTACGTAACCAGGTGTCCCGAAATGGCTTGCGATAACATTTCCACGCGGTTTGCATTTGTATCTACCTGTATCTCTGTATAGTTCCTTGTAGTTCTATCTTACGGACGAACGTACCGGGTCCGATTCAGCGAGTCCAGTAAAAAAATTCAGTTATTTCCAGTACTTTTTCGTTCTAGCCAAGCGTCCACATCGCTTTGGCGGTAGCGTACAAGATGCCCCAACTTGATGTACTGTGGGCCAGTGCCGTCCGCGCGGTATTGCAGGATGGTGGAAACGGCGATGCCGAGATATTCGGCGAGTTGTTTTGTGTTCATCAGTTTTTGCATGTTCATTCCTTTGGTTTTATGCAATATCACAATAACC
>WFLX010114912.1_pt1 | contig 10998 bp, 9 predicted proteins | sample 4967041 | NCBI WGS metagenome assembly WFLX01 (sample SAMN12857096, study PRJNA449069) | gut metagenome | isolation source: stool from male and female vole | host: Microtus ochrogaster | place: USA:Florida | collected 2017
TTATTCTACCTAAATGTATAACATATATATCATTGATAAAATCTTTATTATTTTTATGTTATACAACATATTTTATTAATGAAAATCTTATGAACTTGGAATACCAAGAAGTCAAAATTGCAATGCACTAGACCATATAACTTAAATATTTTTATTACCTTTACAGAAAAATCAATGAAGCAGTTTAAACTAATTTCATTATTAAGATTTCGTCAGGGTTTCGAGTGAATTTCCCATTAAACAATGCGGCATAGTGACTGATGAATGAAGGAAAAGACACCGAAAAGATGGCGGAGATTATAAAAGAATCTTAGTTTTAACTCTTCATTGTGATTTTTTCGAAATAAGTATATACAACTTCGATAATAAACGACTATTCATGAATTATAGAATAATAATATTTTCTTTCATATCTCTATTGTCATATCTATACGTATATCCACGTGACCTGACATGGTTTGACGGGATCTCCCCCGTCACATACTGTCTTCCTGACAATGCAGACCCTGTCGTCACTGTTGCAGCTGGCATGTTTTCCAACGATATGCAAGCAGTCACCGGTCAAAAGGCGATACCTATCTCCAATGGCAAAGCTCGCATTAGGCTATATCAGATTGATATCGCTTCTGAATCCGATCTGAAAGAAGCAAAAAAAGCAGGCATTGACATTAAGAATCTTCAAAAACTGACCGACGGGTTTGCAATCACAGTTGCCGACAGCGTAATTCACATAGCTGGGGTAAATGGCAGAGGGACGGCTTACGGAATCCTTGAGATGTCGAGGCTCGCGGGAGTATCTCCTTGGACATGGTGGGGCGATGTAGTCCCAACTCAAAAGCCTTTGTTGACAATCGACGAAAGTTTCTCTACTGTTCAAAGTGCATCTGTGGAGCGACGCGGAATATTCATAAATGATGAAGATTGGTCACTGCGTCCGTGGAGTCATTTAAATTTTGAGCCATCTGATAAAACTGAAATTGGGCCTAAAACCTACAGGAAAATTTTTGAGCTACTTTTGCGGCTACGTGCAAATACGCTTTGGCCTGCCATGCATGAAGGAACTACCCCATTCTTCCTCCTTCCCGGAGCAAAAGCTCAAGCCGATAGCTGTGGAATCATAATTGGCACTTCTCACTGTGAACCTCTTCTTCGAAACAATGTTGGCGAATGGGATACCCAAAAGAGAGGTCGTTTCAACTATAAGACAAATAAGGAGGAGGTTCATAATTATTGGACAGAACGTCTCAATGAAGTAAAGGATTCCAAAGGTGGCAACATCTTCACTATTGGAATGCGTGGTATACACGACAGCTCAATGGAAGGTTATTCCACTTCAGTTGAAAAATTCAATGCGCTTCAAGAGGTCATAAACGATCAGCAACGCCTAATAGCCGAGAATGTAGGCAATCCGGCAGACCAAGACCAGATTTTTGTTCCGTATAAGGAAGTACTCGAACTCTATGAAATGGGACTTGAAGTGCCCGACTATGTAACCTTGATGTGGTGTGACGACAACCACGGCTATCTAACGCGTTTAAGCGACAGCAAGGAACAGAAACGCTCCGGAGGCGGAGGAATATACTATCATTTGAGTTATTGGGGACAACCTCACGACTACCTTTGGCTAACTACCACTCAACCGGGACTCATATATCATCAGCTGCGTAAGGCTTACGACAACAATGTAAGAAAAATATGGATAGCTAATGTTCACGATCCAAAAGTAGCAGGCTACGACCTCGAACTTTTCATGGATTTGGCATGGAATATCGATTCCGTAGATGGGAGCACTATCAGAGACCACTACAAAAATTGGCTTATTAATAATTTTGGACAAGAAGCTGCTCTTAGGATCTATCCTGCTATGCTGGACTTCTATAAGTTATGCGGACAACGCAAACCGGAGTTCATGGGATGGTCGCGAGTAGAGAGAGATCGAAATCTTTACGAGCGCAGGCTCACTCCGGTTCGCTCCAGTGAGTTCAACACTAAAGAATTCGGGAATGAGCTTGACCGATACATAGCAGAGTTCGAAAGAATATCAGAAATTGTAGATCTATCCACTAAATATGTCGACCCCACTCTGCATGATGCATATTATGCTGCAATAGTATATCCGGTTTGTGCCGCATCCGCTCACGCCAGGGCCCTGCTTGAAGCCCAAAAAGCAAGGGAAATCGCCTCAGGGAGAAACCGTATTTATGACCGAGAATCCACCGAACAAAATATTATGGCAGCTTCTGCCGCCAGTCAATTGGCATATCAGGAACTCCGCAAACTTACCGAATATTACAATGATGTTGTGGCGGATGGCAAATGGAAAGGACTGATGGACATGAGGCCACGCGACCTACCTGTTTTCTATGCTCCCAATCTACCTGTCATTCTGACACAGAAGGAGCTTATGAAGTATCCATACTTGAATTTAAATGTAGACACCTGCTTCAATCTCGACAATGTTGTTGCGTTTAATGCCGCAGACTTCAACAATGCAGAAGGTTCTGTAACCCCAATCGGAATGCTTGGCCATAGCATGAAAGCAATTGACATGAAGAAAGGGAGTACCATCTACTTCACCTTTGACGTTAAGAATCCGGCAGAAGGGGTGATCCGCGTTGCCGTGATTCCAACCCACCCTATTGATGGTAAGGATGTCAGATTTTCAGTCAGAGTCGATGGGAATGAGCCAGTTGTATTCAACATAAAAGAACCTTTCCGCTCTGAGCAATGGAAACTCAACGTGTTGAGAGGGCAAAACGTCCGCATACTTCCTATATCTTTGGAATCGGGCAAACACAGCCTTGAAATTAAAGCACTTGACGATAATATTGTCATAGACAAATGGATATGGGATCCCGAAGAATCGCAACACTTCTATATATTACCTACTTCTTTGTAGACATATAAGTATTCTTAGTAAATCAAAAAAGCATGATTTTTATAATTGGGGATTTTTCATTAACTTTGCAGAATGAAAAAGATAGCAAGTTTCACAATCGACCATCTTAAACTTCAGCCTGGCGTGTACGTGAGCCGAAAGGACACCACTCCCAACGGGGATGTGATAACTACGTTTGACGTGCGCATGACCGCTCCAAACCGACAACCGGCTCTATCAATCTCAGCTCTTCATACAATCGAACATCTTGCAGCAACTTATCTGCGCAACCATCCAGAATGGGGCAAAAAAATTGTTTATTGGGGGCCGATGGGATGTTGCACAGGCAATTATCTGCTTGTAAACGGAGATGTTTCGAGTTCCCAGATTGTACCTGTTCTAAAAGAAACCTTTTCTTTCATAGCAGACTTCAATGATGAGGTGCCTGGGGCAACCCCCAAGGATTGTGGCAATTATCTGCTGATGAATCTGCCTGAAGCTCGCATGGCAGCATCGGATTATCTTGCAATACTGAATTCCCCGAATCTACCACTTGAATATTAATTAATATGGCTAAATTGTCAGAGCGCGGCTTTGAGATGCCGGCCTCCCCTATCAGAAGACTTGCCCCACTTGCAATAGATGCAGTCAAGCGTGGCATAAAGGTGTATCGTCTTAATATCGGACAGCCAGACCTTCCCACCCCTCCTCAGGCCTTCGAGGCTCTACGAAAGATTAACCGTGAGGTTCTCGAATACAGTCCATCAGACGGTCTATTGTCTCTTCGGGAAAAACTTAAGGAATATTATCATCGTTTTAACATTGATGTGGATGTTGACGATATTATCGTGACTTGTGGTGGATCAGAAGCGGTGCTTTTCTCATTCATGGCATGCCTTGATCCTGGCGATGAAATCATAGTTCCCGAACCTGCATACGCCAACTATATGGCTTTTGCTATTTCTGCAGGTGCTAAGATTGTGTCGATACCTTCATCCATCGACAAAGGTTTTGCGCTCCCTCCAATAGAAGAATTTGAAAAACTGATTACACCCCGAACCAAGGGTATATTAATCTGTAATCCTAACAATCCTACAGGATATCTCTACACCATAAAGGAAATGATGCAAATTCGAGACTTGGTGAAGAAATACGACCTTTTCTTGTTTTCAGATGAAGTCTATCGTGAATTCTGCTATACCGGTGCGCCTTATGTATCTGCATTCCATCTTCCCGGAATTGAAGAAAATGTAGTGCTGATCGACTCCGTATCAAAGCGTTATAATGAATGTGGCATTAGAATAGGTGCTTTGATAACAAAAAACAAGGAGCTGCGTGCAAATGTAATGAAATTTTGTCAAGCTCGACTTAGCCCTCCATTAATAGGGCAGTTGATTGCCGAGGCGTCAGTTGATGCAAGTCCTGATTATATGCTTGATGTATATAACGAATATGTTGCTCGCCGTAATTTCCTTGTAGATGGCATCAATAAGATTCCAGGGTGCTACTCACCTATCCCGATGGGTGCGTTCTACACTGTTGCAAGTCTTCCTGTAGATGATGCCGACAAATTCTGCGAATGGTGTCTGAAAGAATTCAGCTATGAGGGCGCAACTGTTTTCATGGCTCCTGCATCCGGTTTTTACACTACGCCTGATGCTGGTAAGAACGAAGTCAGACTGGCTTACGTGCTGAACCGTGAAGAACTTGGGAAAGCTTTGGTAGTGCTTGCTGAGGCTTTGAAGGCATATTCGTTAAAAAANTAGNTATGACCAACATTCCTCACNGCGCCNGATTAAAAATGCAAATAGAAAAAATCACTTAGCATCTAAGANAAAAANAATTNATTGTCATCGCGACAATCAATCTTNNNTTAACCTTAAAATNTAATACCATGAAAAACTCGATGCAAAATTAGTGATAAATTCTGAAATGATGCTGCATAACATATAAAATCTTCTCAAATTTAACACTATTTAACTATTAAAGATTCATTACTGCATATTATGTTAATTTATTTAACACAATATGCACGCCTTAGGAAAATATCGACGATATGACAAGAAAAGACATCAGGAATGGTACCATAGTGGTCCTTTTATGCGCTCTAATATGTACTGTCATTGTCTTTGTCATGGCCTATGCCCACCAAAATGTTGAAGGACAGAAAAAGTTGAGTGCCAAAGAAGCAGAAGCACATTGGGAAGACAGCTTGAGCAACGAAAGGTCTGCATATCCTCCACTAAATAAGATGGATCGAGAAATTGAGCGATTCATTGGCAAATGGAATATAAGAGGGCTTTCCCTTGCTGTGACACGTAATGATTCATTGCTTTACGCTAAGGGGTACGGTATGGCAGATGTGGAGAAAGGAGAGAAAATGACTCCAAGAAATATAATGAGGCTTGCTTCTGCCTCGAAACTTGTCACAGCAATAGCCATAATGCGCCTTGTAGAATCAGGGAAACTAAAACCAAACGACAAAGTCTTTGGTCCGGATGGCATTCTTAATGATACCTGCTACACTAATGCCATCAAGGATGAAAGGCTTTTCGATATGACTGTAGACCATCTGATGATGCACAAAGGTGGATTTGGCATGGGAGCCGGAGATCCGATGTTCAACACAAAAGACATTATAGCCGCCAAGAATCTTGATAGCGCCCCTTCAAATGAAGAATTGACAAAAATCGTATTAGGACGAAAAATCGCTTTCACTCCGGGACATGGATTTCGCTATTCAAACTTCGGATACATGTTGCTTTCTCTCGTCATTGAAAGGGTATCAGGTAAAAGCTACTGGGATTTTGTAGACGAAGAAGTCCTGAAGCCAGCAGGATGCTTCCGATTCAAACCTGCAACTAATTATTATGCTGACCGCCATGAAGATGAAGTAAGATATTATGGTCCTGACACCGTGGCTGTCGAAGAATACAATGGTAGCGGGAGAATGGTAGAAAGAGTTTACGGTGGTAGCAATGTCAACGGGCTTTTAGGTGCCGGTGGGTGGTGCGCCTCTGCCTCAGACTTGGCAAGGCTTGTAGCAGCTACAGACAAATATCCCAGGGTTAAAAACATATTGACCAACACTTCTATCGATAGTCTGACTGCTTATGGTGAGAAAGACAAGAGATCAAGAGGATGGAGTGAAATAGACGCCAATGGAAAATGGCGACGCACCGGGACTTTATCGTCGACTCACACACTTATCGAACGGTTCCCAAATGGTGAATGCTGGGTGATTATAACCAACTCAGGAGTATGGACAGGACACAATTTTGCAAGAGTCATGACCCAATTGATCAGTGACATGCGATCTCGATATGGTGCAAATCTGCCCAAAAGAGATTTATTTATCCCAACCAAACAACCAAAAATGCCGCTTAAATAGATAAGTGGCTGATAAAAATTAATGCACACATAAATCCAAGTTGTTTTCAATAGACGTTAATGTATTAGATTTTTGCAGAAAAAAGGCAAGTGCTATTGTCGCTATATAAAAAAAACGCTAATTTTGCAATGAAAATGGACTTGGGATACAACTGCAACCACTGATTGATATCTTCAACGAATAATACAGGTGTTTAAAATGAATAAGAACATGAAATATTCAGAGGCGATAGCCGAACTTGAGCAAATCACTACCAAGATGCAGAGTCCGGATTGCGACATCGACTCCCTGGCATCCCTAACTTCACGCTCACTCGAACTGCTGAAATTCTGTAAGGAAAAACTTTTCGTCACAGACCAGGAAGTAAAGAAATGCCTTGAGACTCTTTCTGATTCTCTCGGCTGACTCTGAAGTAATAATTATTAGCCGTACACTATCGCCTATTCCGGATTAAATAAAAAATTTTTATATATCCATTCGAATCGATGAGAAAGAACTATAGGCTTATACCAATCATCTTGTCTATAATAGCAATTACAATAATTGCTTTCTTTCCATCGTGCAATTCCGTGAAACTGTCAGACGCTGACGACACCCTTGCACGCGGTGAGTTCTTTGAGGCATCAAAAATGTACCGTAAAATATACAACCGTCTAACTAAGCCCGAAGAACGACCGCTCCGCGGAGAAGTAGCCTACAAGCTCGGCACCTGCTTCCAGCGGCTAAACCGTCCCGCAAATGCAGCTGCTGCTTACCAAAATGCAATAAGATACGGCTATCCGGACTCTACAGTGTTTCTTAATCTCGGCCGCATGCTTCAGGCAAACGGCAAATATTCTCAGGCTGTAGTAGAATATGAAAAATATCTCGAATGGCAGCCGGGGAATCGAATAGCACAAACAGGAATAAGAGGATGCAATCTTGCAATCGCGTCGAAGAGCAATCCCAAAAGCAGGTACATTGTGAAGCAAGCGAAAATCTTCAATTCAAGACGTGCTGACTTCTCCCCCATGTTTGGAGACAAAAACTACAACGTGCTCTACTTCACCACCACCAATGAGAAAGTTACCGGTGAAAACAAATCTGAGATAACCGGTATGAAGAAAGGCGACTTGTGGATTTCAAGAAAGAATGAGAAAGGAGAATGGATGCGCCCCGAACCAGTTGAAGGTGATCTAAATTCAGATGCCGATGAAGGAATCATCTCATTCTCCCCTGACGGACAGACAATGTATCTTACTGTGGCAAAACGCTCTGAAACTTCTTCAACCACTGTTGAAATCTATACATCAAGAAGAAGCGATGCAACTTGGAGCGCTCCGCAGAAATTTGAGATCATAAACGATACTGTATCTGCTGTTGGTCATCCTGCCGTATCTCCCGATGGGGAATACTTATACTTCACATCTGATATGCCCGGTGGTTACGGAGGCCTCGACATCTGGCGTATAAACCTAAAAGAACGCGGCGGCTCACTTGAAAACCTTGGCCCGCAAATCAATACTGAGGCTGATGAGTCATTCCCTTATTTACGTTCTGATTCTGTTCTCTATTTCTCAAGCAATGGACATGCAGGTTTCGGAGGTCTTGATATTTTCAAAGCTACCCTTAATTCCACGGGCGACCGCTGGAGTATAGATAATCTTGGCGTTCCAATCAACTCTCAGGGTGATGACTTCGGAATAACCTTTGGACCTGGAGAATCTGGATTTTTAAGTTCAAATCGTGGTGATGCACGAGGCTATGACCATATATGGTCGTTTCTTCTACCCGACCTGAAGATATCCATATCCGGGTGGGTAGTAGACAAAGACGATGAACCTGTGCCAAATGCAATAATCAGGATCGTAGGCAACGATGGATCTAATCAAAAGGAGATTGCCCGTGATGATGGCAGTTTTCGCTTCAATCTCCAAAGGGGAGTGAAATATGTGATGCTTGCCGGAGCAAAGGGATTTTTAAATCAGAAAGTGGAGTTTGAGAGCGATACAGCGGAAGAAGATGCTGACTACAGCGTCGACTTCGTCCTCGCATCTATTTCAAAGCCAAGCGTAGTGGAAAACATCTTCTATGATTTTGACAAAGCCACTCTGAGACCCGAGTCAAAACAAGCCCTTGACGAAATTGCGGTAATGCTCGACGACAACCCGAATGTGGCAATTGAAATGGGCTCCCATACCGATCGTAAAGGAAGCAACGATTATAACATAAATCTCTCCAACCTTAGGGCAAAGAGTGTCGTAGACTATCTTATCGAGAAAGGCATCAACCCCACAAGGCTATCATACACAGGCTATGGCAAAACACAGCCTAAGACAATTACAAAACGAATCAATAAAGAATACCCGCAGTTCCCGGAAGGGGTGACACTGACAGAGGCTTTCATTGACACTCTTTCACCTGCCGACCAGGAAATTGCCGATCAAATAAATCGACGCACTGAATTCCGCGTGACTGCTATTGACACAGACTTTGAATTATTATAGTCTTGACAAGCTGAAACAAGATGTTTCCTTGCCTGCTCTCTCTGAATAAAATATCAACTATGTCATGATAAATTGGCAGTTTAAGAATGAAGATATTCTCAAACTGCCAATTTGCTATTCAAATATTGACAGTAAATTTTCAGGCGACGAATTGGTTCCGAAGCACAAAAAAATTTTAATATTTCATTTTTTTTTTGTATCTTTGCACAAATATGTTTAGACAACTTCGCCCATGCAAGAAGACAAGCAAGTTATTGTAGACGGACTTACCTTTGTGCCATATTTATCGCGCGAGGAAATAGCCCTACAGGTAAAAAGAGTAGCTCAGGAAATTGCGCACGATTATGCAGGCAAGCAACCGCATTTCCTTTGTGTCCTTACAGGTGCATTTGTATTTGCTGCCGACCTCATACGTGAGACTGGCATCAATGATGCACAGATTTCCTTCATCAGATACAAATCGTATGACGGCACATCATCTACCGGTTCTGTAAAACAGATCATCGGACTTAACGACGATATTGAAGGCAAGGACGTGATTATTATCGAAGACATCGTAGATACAGGACTTACGGCTTGCCGGATGATCGACGATCTTAAACAAAAGAATCCTGCATCTGTCAAATTCGCAACCCTTCTATATAAGCCCGACAGTACCCAGACTGGCTTTATCCCGGACTACAAGGCATTTTCAATACCACCGAAATTCATAATCGGCTATGGATTGGATCTTGATGGGAAAGCGAGAAACATACCCGATATCTATGTTATCAAAGACTGATATTTAAATTGATAGCAAGATTCCGGCTTGTATCTATATGATTACCTACAAATGAAAACTGACAACTAAAAATGTTGAATCTGGTATTATTCGGTGCACCCGGTAGCGGCAAGGGCACTCAGAGTGAAAAAATTATTGAGCAATACGGCCTTCACCATATATCAACAGGAGAGGTACTCCGCAAACATATAAAGGAAGGTTCTGAGCTTGGGAAAATTGCTGATTCCTACATCAGTAAAGGCCATCTTATTCCTGATGATCTGATGATTGATATCCTGCGTCAGGAACTTAAAGATAAGACCGAGCAAGGTACCGGAGTGCTATTCGATGGGTTTCCACGCACCATCCCTCAAGCAGATGCCCTCGACAAAATGCTCAAAGAAATGGGACATGAGTTGACCGGTGTCGTTGGGCTTGAAGTTCCGGAAGAGGAACTCGTAGCCCGAATGTTGAAGAGAGGGGCGGAGACCGGACGGGCTGACGACAATATCGACACTATCCTCAACCGTCTGAAAGTTTACCACAATCAGACAGAACCCCTGAAAGACCATTATAAGGGGAAAGGGAAATATATCCATATCGACGGTCTGGGATCGATCGATACCATATTCTCATCAATAAGCTCTGCCATTGATGAAAGAATTAAGAAATAATCAAATGGAAAACGAAGAAATACAGCAGAAAGAATACGCTGCAGACAACATCCAAGTGCTTGAAGGTCTCGAAGCAGTCCGCAAGCGCCCGGCTATGTATATCGGAGATATTTCCGGTCGTGGACTTCACCACCTCGTTTATGAAGTGGTTGACAACTCTATTGATGAGGCCCTCGCCGGTTTTGCTTCCAACATAGAAGTTACAATACTCGAAGACAATTCCATCAAGGTCGTCGACAATGGCCGAGGCATTCCGGTTGACATGCATGAGAAGATGCATAAGCCTGCCCTTGAGGTAGTGCTGACAGTTCTCCATGCCGGAGGTAAGTTCGACAAGGGATCCTATAAGGTTTCAGGTGGTCTTCACGGCGTCGGAGTCAGCTGCGTCAACGCGCTTTCAGACTATCTACGTGCCGAGATTCACCGTGATGGCAAGATCCACATGCAGGAATACGCCTATGGCAAACCGACATCTGACCTCTGTGTTATCGGAGATACCGACCATACCGGTACTACCATCATCTTCCACCCGGACGCCTCCATATTCACCGAAACCATATATGATTACGAGACACTGGCAAATCGCCTCCGAGACCTTGCATATCGTAATGCCGCCATCGGGATATTTCTGACTGCTCCACTGGAAGTGTCGGTCAAGCGGTTCCTGCTGTTTAATAGATGCAGCTATCAGGCGGATCTAAAGGAACTGAGTTGTGCATTCAAGTATTCTTATCTCAATATTGTGAAGGTGCTTTTCTTTCAATCTTTATATACTTTTTTATGGGGTCTGCTTTTTTGGGTGCCGGGAA
>WFLX010318272.1_pt1 | contig 10994 bp, 11 predicted proteins | sample 4967041 | NCBI WGS metagenome assembly WFLX01 (sample SAMN12857096, study PRJNA449069) | gut metagenome | isolation source: stool from male and female vole | host: Microtus ochrogaster | place: USA:Florida | collected 2017
AAAAGCGAGGACTATGCCCGTCTTACCAAATCCGGATTGAATGGAGTGGTCTGTTTTCAGGAAACCTATAACCGTTCACGCTATAAGTTATATCATCCGGCAGGAATGAAGTCGAATTTCGAATGGCGTCTTAACGGTTATGACCGTATGGGTATGGCCGGAGTACATAAAATCGGTCTTGGTGTTCTGATAGGTCTCGAGGACTGGCGCACAGACATCACTATGATGGCACGTCACCTCAGGTATCTTCAACAAAATTATTGGCAAACCCGCTTCAGTGTAAATTTCCCTCGGATGCGACCGGCGGAGGGTGGTTTTCAACCCAATGTAGTAATGACGGATAAGGAATTGGCTCAGCTGACATTCGCTTTCAGGATATTTGATCCTGATGTGGATATTTCTTATTCTACAAGAGAACGTCCGGAGTTCAGGAACAATATGATGTCTTTAGGTGTGACCTCAATGAGTGCCGGTTCAAAAACCGATCCCGGAGGTTATGCGGTGTATCCGAAATCTCTTGAACAGTTTACTGTGAGTGACGAAAGAAGTCCGGAAGAGGTGGCTGCCGATATTCGTCGGTTAGGGTATGAAGTGGTTTGGAAAGATTGGGATAAATCTTTTGATTGATTATGGATAAAGAAAGATATTTACGTCAGATTCTCCTTAAGGAGATAGGTGAGGAGGGTCAGAAACGTTTGAATGATTCTTCAGTATTGATTGTAGGAGCAGGTGGGCTCGGAAGTATAGTTGCTACCTATTTGAACGGGGCGGGAATTGGTAAGATAGGAGTTGTAGACAAAGATGTGGTATCAATTTCCAATCTACACAGACAAATCTTATATAAAGAGACTCAGGTAGGAATGTCTAAAGCTGAACGTGCTGTTGATTTCCTTAAAGAACGTTCGGAGCATACCGTTCTTTGCAGCTATCCCGAATCATTAGAGCCGTCAAACGCGACATCATTGATAGGAGAGTTTGACGTGATTGTAGATTGTACAGATAATTATTGTACCCGTTTTCTTATAGATGACACATGTCGTAGCCTTGGAAAAGCATGGGTATATGGAGCGATCGGTGAATTTGTGGGACAGATAGGGGTTTTCGCCCCTGATTCGGAGATCAGATTTTCAGATCTTTATCCTGACCGTGATTTTTTATGCAGTTTGCCTCCATCAAATGGAGGTGTAGTAGGACCGGTGCCGGGTGTAACGGGCTCTCTACAGGCTATGGAGACTATAAAGCTTATTGTCGGTATAGACAGTACTCTCGTTGGCAAACTTTTTACCATAAACCTTTTAACACTTGAAACAAATATAATTGAAGTTTAAAAATGATTTGAAGATGGGCAAAACATTTGATAAATATGCCGAGGAGTATGATTCCTGGTTTCTCTCTAACCCCAATGTGCTTGATTCGGAAGTAAGTCTGGTGGCCGCAACACTAAAAGGATGTAAAAAGATTTTATCGGTGGGCTGTGGCAGCGGTCTCTTTGAGATGATTCTCGCAAAAGATTATGATATATATATTAAAGATGGGATCGAACCTTCATCCGGTATGGCTGAGATCGCCCGTAAGCGAGGTCTCGATGTAAGAGTTACCACTGCTGAGGATGCAGACTATGGTAAGGAGGATTATGACACGGTACTTTTCAACGGGTCTCCAAGTTACATAACCGATCTTAATAATGTAGTGAAAAAGGTTTACTCTTCTCTTCCCGAAGGTGGACGCATCATACTTATAGATGTGCCTAAAGAGAGTTCTTATGGCTTGCTATATAATCTGGCCAAAGCAGTGGGTAGCTGGAATCATCCTTTGCTCGAGGGTACCTTTCCGGCCTCACCTTATCCTATTGAATTTGTCAATGTGGCCAATTGGCGGACTACAAAGGAGAAAATAGAAACATTAGAGGAAAATGGTTTTAAGAATCTCCGGTTCATGCAGACTTTGACTCGTCATCCCTTATATTCAGAATCTGTGAAGGAAGAACCTGTGGAAGGGTATGACCGAGGAGATTACGTAGCGGTAATAGGATACAAGAATGAATGCACAGAGCAAAAAATATGAAATGGAGTGAAGAAGTCTGGAAGACTATAAGCCCGATTTACAATAAGATCCTTACTTTACCTTTCATAGATGAATTGACCAAAGGAATACTGAGTGAAGATAGGTTCTTATTCTATATAAGTCAGGATTCGTTATACTTAAATTCTTATGTTCAGGTTCTGTCGCATATAGCCTCACGAATACCGGGTGATGAATTTCGTATGAAATTGCTTGAATTTGCCGCAGACGGCATAAATGTGGAAAAGAGCATACACAAGTATTTTCTAACCGGGAGGGTCCGGGAATCTTTACAAAGTCCTGCTTGTATGCTCTATACATCTTTTTTGAAGTCACAGGCTTATTCAATGGTTGAAGTGGAGATGGCCTCTGTCTTGCCTTGCTTCTGGGTATATCAAAAGGTAGGAGAATATATACTGGCGAAAAGCAATATCGAGACAAATCCATATAGAAAATGGATAGAAACATACGCTGACAAGCAATTTGCGGAAGCGACTCGACAGGCTATTATTATTTGTGACCAACTTGCCTTCGCTCTTACACCTAAACAAAGAGAGTTGATGACTGAAGCATTTATTATTGGCACAAAAATGGAATTTTTGTTTTGGGATTCAGCTTATAAAAAAGAACAATGGATAATATGAAAAGATATCATAGAGTGCTCTCGATCGCGGGGAGTGATCCAAGTGGAGGAGCAGGTTTACAGGCAGATATAAAGACAGTGTCCGCCTTGGGATGCTATGGTATGACGGCAGTGGTGGCTGTAGTTGATGAAAATACGGTCGGTGTCACGGGTGTACATCCTATACCGGTGGATTTTGTAAAAGGTCAGATCCGTTCATGTCTTGACGATATAGGAGCAGATGCCGTTAAAATAGGAATGTTACATTCTTCGGAACTTATCAAGGCAGTTCGGGATACCCTCATTCATTATGAAATTAATGGAGGTATAGTGTTGGATCCGGTAATGGTAGCCACCTCAGGAGATGCTTTGTTGCAACCCGATGCAGTCAGTTCACTCAAAGAGGAGCTTATTCCACAGGCAAGGGTTATTACCCCGAATATTCCCGAAGCAGAGATTCTACTTAAGAAGAGAATTGAGAGAAGTGATGATCTTAAAGAGGCGGCTTTTGAATTGTCAAAAGAATGTCAAACTTCGGTATTGCTGAAGGGAGGTCATCTAACGGAAGAGAAATTGATTGATATATTCTATGACATGGAAAATGAAAGAGTGTTGGAGTTGAGTTCACCACGTTGTAATACGGTCAACACCCATGGCACGGGATGCAGTCTATCTTCAGCCATAGCTGCTTTTCTGGCAAGAAACTACTCTCTTCAGGAGGCTGTGATAAATGCAAAGAAGTATCTATCAGAAGCTATTCTAAAAGGAGCAGACTATCGTATAGGGCATGGTCACGGTCCTGTCCACCATTTTCATAATTTCTGGTGATCCGGTTGTTACTATCGGCTTAGGCGTAGGGAGTGAGAGGAGATGATTTGTTGTTTGCAAATCATCTCCTCTCCAATAAAAGTTTTTTTCAAGAAACCAAAAGTTGATTATTTAGCGTAGTTGTTGGCTATACGTCGGATGGTTTCACAAATGTTTGAATCGGGATAAGCGTCACCTATGGCTGAGAATTTCCATTCGCCATTGCGACGATAGAGTTTACCCATAATAAGGGCGGTCATACCTTTATATTGAGGCTGGGCGGCCACATCGTAAGAAGCGAAAACTTCCTTGACATGTTTGGGAGTGCCCTCATACATTCTTATTGAAGCGTAAGGAATTTGAGAGAAGTCTTCTTTCCCGCAATTATTGAGGAAAAAGAAAATCTGATCTACTTTAGGGTTGACACGGTTGAGATTGACAGTAATAATCTCGTTGTCAAGTCCGTCATCTCCGTTCGCATCACCTTTAAGATCATCACCGCTGTGATGTAAGGCGAAGTCCATGGAGTCGACCTTTCCCAAAGGCATGCCATAACGATTAAGGAATTCAGGGCGATAAAGCGGAGAATAAATATGGTCGATAATCTGACCGTTGGCATCAAACATGATGCAGCTGAGGTCAAGGTCAACGTCCTGTGTAGATTTGCCAAGACCGAAAAGACCGCTTTTTACAATTGCACCCCAGTTGCATCCTACACAAAAGTCAGTGAGTTTTGAGCCATTACCTTTTTCAAGGTTGATACGTTGCCCTTTTTCAAGACGAATTGCCATGGTGATAAGAAATTATATGTTAGTTAATAGGTATAACGAAGTTGGAAGATAAGGGATTTTGCCGAAAGTCCTTACACAAAGTTAAGAGGCTCAAACGGAAAATAAAAAAGCCGGATAGGTAAATCCGGCTTTGTGGGGTGAAAGATGGGTCTCGAACCCACGACCTACGGAACCACAATCCGTCGCTCTAACCAACTGAGCTACATTCACCGTATTGCTTTGTAAAAGGGAGATTCTAAATAATTAGTGAGGTTCCCTCCTCAAAAGCGATGCAAAATTAGCAAGTTTTTTTGAAACTACCAAATCTTTTTACGATTATTTTTGAAAAAAATCTCACTTCACAGTGCAAAGTCATGGATTCGGTCAGTGTTTTTGGAGGTAAAGTTTCCCTCCACGGAGTATAACGATACCTCCGGGAAGACTCCATTGTCGGATATGCGGTTTATCGGCATACATGGCTGCCACAATTTCCTCTGCTGTCGTTGTGAGGGGCTGCAAAGGTTGAATATATCGTCGAATGAGTAATTCCGGTGATGGGAAAGATAGAGCAATGCTTTTTAAAAGAGGTTTACCTTCGGACGGCAAGTTATCGGAAACTGCCTTTTCAATAACATCATTTTCCGCTTTCAAGAGTTTGATTGAACGGTCGAGAGCCTTATTCATACCGGGCCAGCGTTGTCGTAACATAGGTAAAATATCGTTACGTAGAAAGTTGCGCCTGTAATCAGAAGTGAGATTCGAAGAATCGACAATATAATCGAGCTCCTTGGATTTCAAATATGCTTCGATCTCGTTTCGGTGTACTGTAAGTAGCGGTCGGAATACAGAGCCATTGTCGGTCAACATGCCGCGTAGACCTGTAGTTCCGGATCCGCGAAGAAGGTTAAGGAGCATGGTCTCTATATTATCATCCGCGTTATGCCCGGTGACGATTCTGTCGTAATTATATTGCTTAAGAAGGTTGCGAAACCAGTCATACCTAAGGTCACGGCAGGCCATTTCCAGAGAGGCGGATGGATTCAGACGTTGATATTCTTCTACATCAAAATCCCGGATAAGTAAGGGAATGTCAAGGCGGGAGCATAATTTTTCAACAAAATGTTGGTCGCGCATACTTTCTTCTCCACGCAGATGAAAATTGCAATGGGCTGCAATTAGATTTATATTACCGAGAGATGAGAGAGCTGACAAGAGTGCCACACTGTCGGCTCCTCCGCTCAATGCTACTATAAAATGAGAGATATCGCTTTTCTTTACGATATCTGCCACAACTTTTTCGACTCGGTGACGTTTATAATAATGAGAGTTCATGATCGCGAAGTTAGAAATTATTTCGAGAATGTCGGTCATGATAACTGAAAAAATAATTATTAACCCTAAATACAGTAAGACAATTATGGCAAAAGAATGGATCTGCACANTGTGCGGATATGNAGCANAGGGCGAANAGGCTCCTGCAAANTGCCCTCAGTGTGGCGCTCCTGCTTCCAAATTCAAAGAGCTTGATCAGAAAGAACTTTTACAATTCGTAACAGAGCACGAGATCGGTGTTGCAAAAGACACTGACGAAGAGATGAAAAAAGACCTCAACAACCACTTTACAGGTGAGTGCACAGAGGTAGGTATGTATCTTGCTATGGCTCGTCAGGCTGACCGCGAGGGTTATCCTGAGATAGCCGAGGCATTCAAGCGTTATGCATGGGAAGAGGCAGAGCATGCAGCCAAGTTTGCAGAGATGCTCGGTGATATGGTTTGGGATACCAAGACCAATCTTGAGAAGCGTATGTATGCAGAGGCCGGTGCCAATGCCGATAAGATGCGTATAGCTAAGAATGCCAAGGCCCAGAATCTTGACGCAATCCATGACACAGTTCATGAGATGGCGAAGGATGAGGCTCGTNACGGCCAGGGTTTTGCCNGGCTTTATANCCGTTTCTTCGGAAATAAGAAGTAAGATAAATAATGAGGCCGGATAGCTTGCCTGAGGGGAAGATATCTGACCGATTTCTAAGATNAAAGGATGATTCTTTAACGAGGGTCATCCTTTTTTTGTATGGAATCAGTGGGANGTGAAGCGGGAGAAGAATTCATCACGCCGGGAGTCGGCAATGGGAATGTAGGTTTTCCCGAAGACAATGCGGTTTCTTTCCACAATCTCAATGTTATCAAGGTTTACAATGAATGAACGATGTACACGCATGAAACGGTCGGAAGGGAGTAATTCTTCGATCTCTTTCATGCTCACTAATGAACTTATAGGTTCTGCATCCTTACGGCAGAATATGACCCTGTCATTTTGGACTTCGATGTAAAGAATACTGTCGGTGCGCATCTGAATAAGACGAGAGTCGGCTTTAACTGTAAGGAATTCATCGCGATTACGCACCATCGATACTGAATCGTCACGATTTTTACCGACAGGATTATTCCTTTGTGCGGAATCACTTTGAGAAGAAACTGAAGATTCATACGAATCTCGCATGGCCACCCATTCTATTGCTTTCCCGACGGCACGTGTGAATTCTGCAAAGTTGACCGGTTTAAGAAGATAGTCAAGCGCATTCACACGAAAGCCTTGAATTGCGTATTTTTCATAGGCTGTGATATATATTATTCGTGTACGTTGNGGAATNANCCTTGCAAATTCTATACCGTTGAGCATTGGCATATTGATATCAAGAAAGACCACGTCTATTTCGCCAGACATCACTGATTTTATAGCTTCCGCTCCCGATTCAAAACTTCCTTCCAGTGACAGTGAAGGGGTTTTCTGCACATAGCTTTTTATCAATTCACGTGCAAGGGGCTCATCATCTATAATTATACACTTTATTTTACGGTCCATTTCTTGATTATGGTTTTGAGTCAATGATTATCGGTTTTGTATGTAGGGAGTTCAGTGAAATAGATATTGTGGCTGAGAAGGTATCATCAGCTCTGTCTATAACAAAAGTATGTGCATCGGGATAAAGAAGACGCAGTTGTCTTCTTACATTCTCTAATCCTATTCCTGATTCAGATGTGTCTGCCATGTCATCTTTTTTTGAGTCATTGAAACTGTTGGNAACCGATCCTACGAGGTTTGGACCATCTATACCGATATTAATCTTAATAAAACCTTTTCCATCAGGAAGTGGTGCCACATGTTTGAAGGCATTTTCAACAAGAGTCAGGAATAGGAGGGGTGTAACCTGCACGTCAGTAGGGGGGAATTCCATCACATTGCATTCTACGTTGATATTGCTGTTGAGCCTGAGCTTCATCAGTGCGGTATAATCAGAAATAAATTGCATTTCCTTCTGAAGCGATACGTATGAAGATCCGGATTCATATATCATAAAACGCAACATGCTGCTTAGTTCGTGAAGAGCCGACTGAGCTCTTTCAGGAGCGAAACCAATAAGAGCATATATATTGTTGATTGAGTTAAAAAGGAAGTGAGGATTGAGCTGCGCCTTAAGATTTTTCAATTCGATTTGTCTTTTTTCAGCGTTCAGTTCAAGATCACGTCTGCGCAGACGTTCACGTGCCTCCGACAGGCGAAGTGCAAATGCAAGAGCGGCTGAGAGAATCATCATAATGCCGTCTCTGATGACAAAACGTAGGTAACCAATGAGATATTGAGTAGTAGTGATATTGCCGTGTCTGTGGCCTTTTGGCATAGGGATTCCTCCTGTGAGTTCAAACCACAGCGGAACGAGGCAACAAACTACGACAATGATACAAAAGTTGATAATGAAATAAAGTGATTTCCTGTCGTTCCTCAGCAGAGTCCATGGCACCAGCCAGAAATAATTTATGCAAAACACGAGAGTGTAGAAAGTGGCCATCACAACACCGGTGACAGTCCACAATTTCGGTTCACCGTCCCGGCTCAGCAATGTAAGCATCGAGGGTAGATAAAAAAGGAGGAACGCCAGCAGCATAACTGTCGCCGTTCCTCCCAACCTACTAACTAAAAACTTATTATCATTCATACCTGTATATTCGAATCCCCGCTTCAGAGTTCCTATTCATAGCGTATAGCCTCAATCGGGTCGAGATTAGATGCCTTAGCTGCCGGATAGAATCCGAAGATTATACCGATTACGGTGCAAACAACGAATGAGAGAATCACCGAAGATATGTCAATCTGCACCGGCCAGTGGGCAATGACCGATATCATCCACGTAGCAACTCCACCAAGCAAAATACCTAAAAGTCCGCCGGTGACTGATATGATTATAGCCTCTATAAGGAACTGCATCATTATATCNCGGCCTGTNGCNCCGATACTCATGCGCAGACCGATTTCACGAGTACGCTCCGTGACACTGACTATCATAATATTCATGATACCGATACCACCGACCAAAAGCGAAATACCGGCAACAGCTGCCAACAGAACTGTCATCATGGATGAGGTCGACGATATCATCTCAGCCAATTCTTGCATTGACCGAATAGTGAAGTTATCTTCCTCACCATCGCGAAGCTTGTGTTGAGTGCGTAATATTTCGGTAATTTCATCAATTGTCTGGCTAGTCATCTCTTCATCAAGGGCTGAAGCTTGAATGCCCTGCAGATAATCTGTGGCGAGAACACGTTTCATCACAGTTGTATAAGGCACGAGTGCAAGGTCATCTTGATCCTGACCCATTGTATTATAGCCTTTTTCTTCAAGAACTCCGATGATAGTCATCGGAATTTTTCCGAAACGCACTATTTTTCCGATAGGGTCACTCCCGTCNGGGAAAAGATTATCGACCAGCGTCTTTCCAAGCACACATACTTTCGCCGCGGTCTTCACATCTTCTTCGGTAAACATCTCCCCCTTGGCGACCTTGCGCTGGCGAATATCAAGGAACTGAGAATTTACACCCTGAGCTTGTGAGGGATAGTTATTGTTGCCGTTGATCCATTGTCCTGAACTATTGACAGAAGGGGTGATATGGGCAATAGTAGTTGCCTGGTTCACAATAGCTTCATAGTCGGCCGGTTTAAGTGTTTGCATGTCATCGCTACTCTGGCGCACACCGCCACGTCTCTCGGCACCGGGCATAATCATGATCATATTGCTACCCATTTCAGAAATCTGAGCCTTTATGGAGTTTTTCGATCCTTGACCTATAGCGAGCATGGCGATAACCGCTCCGACACCGATAATGACACCGAGCATCGTGAGGAAGCAACGCATTTTGTTATTGTTGAGAGCCTTAAGAGCTATTTTCAACAGATTATTAATGTTCATAAACCGTAGAGTTTATTCGTTGTCGACCGGGAGAGACCTGTAGACTTCCTCAGCCGATTTTATATCATTATTATACTCGTCGCTCACGATACGTCCATCGCGCAACATTATATTGCGTGAGGAATACTGAGCTATCTCGGGATTATGGGTAACAAAGATNATTGTCTTTCCCTCCTTATAAAGACGTTGAAACAATGTCAGGATGGAGAAAGAAGTTCTTGTATCAAGGTTACCGGTAGCCTCATCCGCAAGTATTATGACAGGATTATTGACCAACGCACGTGCGATAGCCACACGTTGTTGTTGACCGCCTGACATCTGATTACTTTTATGGAGAAGACGTTCGCCGAGACCAACTTCACGAAGGCATTTTTCAGCTCTTTGCGCTCTCTCTTTAGCAGAAACNGAAGAATTATATATNAGGGGGAGCTCAACATTTTCAAGAGCTGTGGTCTTGGGAAGAAGATTGTAATTCTGGAATATAAATCCTATTTTGCGGTTTCTGATCCTTGCACGTTCATTTTTACCCATACCTTTCACGGGGATACCGTCAAGTAGGTATTCTCCGGAGGTAGGGGTGTCGAGGCAACCCAATGTATTNAGGAGAGTTGATTTACCGGATCCGGAAGTACCCATGATGGTGACAAATTCACCTTCATAGATGGTAAAAGATACACCTCTGAGCGCCTTGACAGTTTCATCGCCGACCTTGAAATACCGCTTAAGATTTTCTATCTTGATTATTTCTTTAGCCATAACAGGCGAGATTAAATTTTACAGTTAATTATTTTTTATTCCTGTTTGCACCCGGCGGTTTGGGCATAAAGGGATTTTCTTGTTGTTTTCCCTGCTGAGTTGTGCCCATACTCATATTGTATTGCAGAGCCACCTTATCACCGGATTTAAGACCGGAGGTGATTTGCTGGTAGACACTGTTCATAAGGCCCAACTCTACCGGAGTCTGAATCAATTTGCCGTCACGTTCCACCCAAACGGAGTGTTTACCCGCGTTTTCGGATGCTACCGGTTGAGGCAGCCCGCTATCCTTGTCCTCACTTTCCATAGGTTCGAATTTCAAAGCCTTAAGAGGCACTGCAAGCACATCGTTAAGTTCAAGGGTATAGATGGTGAGATTGGCAGTCATTCCGGGTATGAGTTTATGCTCGGGGTTGGGAGCATTCACTATCACTTCGTAAGTCACCACATTCGATTCCGTAGTAGGATTCAGGCGCACCTGTGTGACTGTTCCGTTGAAGACATCATTAGTATAGGCATCGACAGTAAAGGTGACATGCTGACCCACTTTTACCTGACCTATATCGGCTTCATCGACATTGCCGACAACCTGCATATTATCAAGATCGGCAATTACATAGAGATTTGCCACATTCATACTTGAAACCACTGTCTGGCCAACCTCGACTTCACGTGAGATAACTATACCATCAATAGGGGAGTATATTTCCGCATAATTGAGATTCTT
>WFLX010382698.1_pt1 | contig 10993 bp, 5 predicted proteins | sample 4967041 | NCBI WGS metagenome assembly WFLX01 (sample SAMN12857096, study PRJNA449069) | gut metagenome | isolation source: stool from male and female vole | host: Microtus ochrogaster | place: USA:Florida | collected 2017
CAAAAAAATTACTTATGTCGAGATTTTCACCAATTTTCAGGGGTGAGGGGAGGATTTTGCCCCGATTTTCAGTCGAGCGGAAAGCGGGTGGCCTTTTCCACGGCCTCGACGTCGGCGTTGATTTCGGAGGGAGGCAGGCCGTCGTCCTCACGCCTTATTATATANCGNTCGTANTAGCTCAGCAGGAGGGTAGTGAGCGGAAGGGCGATGATGAGNCCGATAAATCCGAGCAGGCTGCCCCATATCGAGAGCGACAGCAGGATGATGGCGGGATTGAGGCCCATAGCCTTGCCCATGATTTTGGGGGTGAGCACGAGGTCCTGAATCACCTGCACTATGCCGTAGACCGCCATGCATTGCCAGAACACTGTCCAGAACGACTGGCCCGACCCCACCGAGTAGACAAGGCAGAGGGCCACCGACGGCACTATCGACACCAGCTGCAGGTAGGGCACCATGTTGAGCAGACCGATAAACATGCCGAGCACTATCGCCAGCGGGAGACCCATGATGAGGAAGCCTATCGAAAACAATACCCCCACACAGGCGGCCACCAGAGCCTGGCCGCGGAAATAGTGGTTCATCGAGTTTTTGATGTCGTTGCCTATGGCAAAGGCGCGCGAGCGGTAGCGGGGAGGCACCATGCGCTTCAGCCCTATCATGAGCCGGTCGTAGTCGATCATGATAAACACCACATAGAGAAACACGATACACCAGCTGAACACGCTCAGTATCATCGACACGCTCCCTTCGAGGATGGTCCATGAGGCGTTGAGNCCCTTCTCTATCCAGCGGGTGAGCTCCTCGGGGGTGATGACCTGCGACAGGTGGTTGAAGTCGATGTTGCGCCTCAGGAAGTCCTGCCACGAGTCGGGCAGAAACTCTATCGAAATCTCCTTGGAGGCATAGGTGCGCAGCATGCCCGCCATCACCTCAAGCTCCGACATGATCATCGGCACTATGAAATAGCATAGTGCCGCGAAGAGAAACAGGCTCTCAAACAATGTGACGAATATCGCCGGCACGCGGCTCTTGAGCTTGAGCAGCCGGCGGTTATACTGCACCATCGGCTCCATCATGTAGGCTATCACACACGCCACTCCGAAGGGGAGCAACACCCCTTGGAGCAGGTTGATGATCAGAAAAGCCACCAGCAGGCCGAGGGCCGAGATTACGAGCCTCACCACACGGTCGAAGGTATAAGGTTGTGACGAATACATTTCTCTTTTGATTTAACCGGTAAGGAAAACGGCGCGAAATTACTACTTTTTGGCCGATTTATGATATTAAATGTGTATATTTGTGCCCTCAATCGTTTTATCACATTTTTTTCATCGCTATAAGAAAATGACTAATACAACCAAGGCCGCCCTCAGCAGCGTGCCGCAACAGTTTCTCAACGACAAGGCATGGGCCAGATGGACCGCCCTGCTGCTCATCGCTCTGATGATGTTTTTCGCATATATGTTTGTCGATGTCATGTCGCCTTTGCAGGCGCTCATCGAGCAGCAGCGCGGCTGGTCGCCCGAGGCTTTCGGTAACTATGCCGGCGCCGAATATATGCTCAACGTGTTTGGTTTTCTGATTGTGGCCGGCATCATCCTCGACAAGATGGGTGTGCGCTTCACCGGCACTCTCTCCGCCTCGCTCATGGTTATCGGCGCCGTGATCAAGCTCTATGCCATCAGCTCATGGTTTGAGGGCACCGGGCTCGAGCAGTGGCTCTCCGGCTGGTGGACATCGATGCCCGCTTCGGCCAAGCTCGCCGCCTTCGGTTTCATGATATTCGGCTGCGGCTGTGAAATGGCCGGCATCACCGTTTCAAAATCTATCGCCAAATGGTTTGAGGGCAAGGAAATGGCTCTCGCTATGGGTCTTGAGATGGCTATCGCCCGCATCGGTGTGTTTGCCATCTTCTCGCTCTCGCCCCGTCTGGCCGACAGCAACATGTTTGGCGCCGTGCCCCCCTCGGTGGTTACTCCGGTGGCCTTCTGCACCGCCCTGCTGGTGATCGGTCTGCTGAGCTATCTGGTGTTCTGCGTGTTCGACACCAAGCTCGACCATGAGCGCGCCGCCGCCCGTGTGGCCGACGATGCTCCGAGCGAAGAGGAGTTCCGCATGAGCGACGTGGGCAAGATTTTCTCCTCTCGCCTGTTCTGGATCGTGGCCATGCTCTGTGTGCTCTACTACTCGGCTATCTTCCCCTTCCAGCGCTATGCCGCCAACATGCTGCAGTGCACCCTCGGCATCTCCGCCACCACCGCCGCCGACATCTTCCGCTGGTTCCCCATGGGCGCCATGATTCTCACCCCTCTGCTCGGCTACTACCTTGACCGCAAGGGCAAAGGCGCCACAATGCTCATACTCGGCGCCATACTCATGATTATCTGCCACCTCACCTTCGCCCTCGTGCTTCCCGCCGTTCCCTCCGAGGCTATCGCCTTTGCCGCAATCGTGGTGCTCGGCGTGAGCTTCTCGCTGGTGCCCGCCGCCCTGTGGCCCTCGGTGCCCAAAATCATGGAAGCCCGCTATCTCGGCTCGGCCTACTCGCTCATCTTCTGGGTGCAGAACATCGGCCTCGCCCTCTTCCCCATCCTTATCGGCAACCTGCTTCAGATCAGCAACAAGGGCGTCACNGACCCGATGCAATATAACTACACCGTGCCNATGCTCGTGTTTGCCTCGCTCGGCGTGCTGGCNCTGGTGTTCGGCATCTGGCTCAAGGTGCTCGACAAGCGCCACCACTACGGCCTCGAGCTCCCCAACATNGCCGCNGACAACGAAAAGATGGAATTTGACGCCGAGCAGTAATCCNGCCGCCCGGTTTCAGCNNNCCCCNTATNANACAACCCCTCGCGTCTCCNCAAAANANGGCGCGAGGGGTTTGTCGTAAGGTGATAACAATNTTTAACANCAATTAAGCTTAGATTTCTTCCGGGCTATATAATANTAANGNAGGGGCGGCGTTTTGATTGCAGTGCGAATCTCTCTTCTGAAGATAAACACACACACACANTTATTTCTCATTTTTGTAAATCTCATTCCTGTTTATGACCTTTAAGAGCGGTAAGCCNTAAAAGTNGCGCCGCTNTCTTCCACACACATCAATCCCGGCGCCGGCCGCTGANAAATGGCCGGCTACCGTTCCCTCCCGGCTTGGCCGGGCGACTCTCCCTCAGCCGATTTTCCTCTCTCCCCCTCCGCTCTCTCCTCTCTCCTTCCGGAAAGTCCCGACGACCTTTTTACACATAGTTATTACACATAGATGTCAAATNAGTATAAACGTCGCCTCTCTCCCTCTNCCTGCCGGGCACCGGAAATCTCCCTCCCTCCTCTCTAAATCGCGATCGCCTGAGGCTGCCTGATCCTGACCCCGCTTAGCGGGCTGCGCCAATGGGTTCTGTCATAGCTTAACGTCACAGAATGGATATTGATTCAAATGTTAAATGGATTAGTTAAATTAACATTTGGGTGTTAAATTCCACGTTTTTTAATGATAGTAGGGCTATTTTAACAAATTTTCACAAGGCCAAACCGTCTCTTTTGNCTACATTTGTGAACAATTTGCAGCCAATACCCTCCATAACCAAACTGTTNTCAACATTAACTGTTTGATTTGTTGTGTATTGACTGTATAATTGCCGTAACTTTAGTTGCGGTTTCCGACCCTTAAGCAACTCAATCAATCATTAAAAATATGGCTTCGGCCATCCCTTACACCTTAAATCATTATCGAATGATCCCTTAGCTTTGATATGAAGCACCCCTTATCATCAACCCCGACTAAGCCATCCTTAGGATGACAGCCCCACGGCGATCCCTTTTTTCTGATTCTGAAGTCATGAAATCGGGAAAGCTTCTCCCCGGCGCCTCTCCGGAGGCACGACATTATGTCGACCAAAGTAACAATCATTATTTCAGGGAAATGTCGAGCACATATCCTGTCGCACAAGGTTGCCGTGAGCACCTCAGCGACTCAAACAATGACAATCTATTAAATCTATCATTAAATATCACAGAATGAGAAAAATCTATTTCCCATGGCGCTATGCCTTGACAGGTGTCGCCGCTATGTCACTGCTGGCCCCGGCTTCTCTGAGCGCGGCTGAGACTCCCCAGGAGGCTCCTCAGGCTCAGACCTCAGTTGCCAAGCGCACAGTGACCGGTCTGGTTTCAGACGGTCAGGACGGTGAGCCCCTTATCGGTGCTACCGTTCAGGTGGAGGGCGACAAGACTCTTGTAACCACCACCAACATCGATGGTGAGTTTACTCTCCAGATTCCCGCCAACAAGAAAAATGCTATTCTTCTTGTGAGCTATGTAGGTTACAAGACACGTAAAGTGCCTGTAGAAGACCTCGGCTACATCGACATCAAGATGACCGCCGACGCCAATACTCTCGACGAGGTTGTGGTTGTAGGTTCGGGTACTCAGAAAAAAGTATCTGTGACCGGCGCTATCACTTCGGTATCAGGTGAATCTCTCCGCATGCCTTCTTCCACTCTTTCTACCTCTATCGGTGGTCGTGTGGCAGGTGTGCTCGCTCAGCAGAAATCAGGTGAACCCGGTTCAGGTGCTGAGTTCTATATCCGTGGTATCTCTACCTTCGGTGGCCGTACCACTCCTCTTATCCTCCTCGACGATGTTGAAATCTCTGCAGGTGACCTCGACTATGTTCCTGCTGAAAACATCGAGTCATTCTCTATCCTTAAGGACGCATCCGCAACCGCTATCTACGGTGCCCGCGGTGCTAACGGTGTGATGATCGTCAAGACCAAAGGCGGTGACTACAACCAGAAGACTGTTATCAATGTTTCGGCCGAAGGTTCGTTTAACTTCATCAGCGACTTCCCCGACTTCGTTGACGGTGCTACCTTCATGGAAATGCGCAATGCCGCCATGTATGCCCGTAACCCGAATCTGGCTCCCCGCTACTCACAGGCTCAGATCGACAACACCCGCAGCGGCGTTAACCCCTATGTTTATCCCGACGTAAACTGGAAAGACGCTCTCTTCAAAGACCTCTCGATGCGTCAGAAGGTTATGGTGAGCCTCACCGGTGGCGGTAGCAAGGTTAAATACTACATGTCACTCCAGGCTCAGCACGAAGACGGTAACCTCAATACCAAGAAGCTCTATTCGTGGAACAACAACATCAACATCTACAACTACACCTTCCAGAGCAACATTACCTATCAGGCTACCCCTACTACCACTGTCAATATGCGTATGAATGCGCAGATTCGTCAGAACACTTCGCCTAACCTCACCTCCAAGAGCATCTTCAACAACATCCTTACCTCCAACCCCGTGATGTTCCCCCTCATGTATCCCGATGCAGTGGGTCCCGAAGTGGAACACATCAAGTTTGGTACTTATGAGATGACTCCCGGTATGTTCCTGACCAACCCGTTCGCTCAGATGAACTCGAGCTACATGCAGGCCAACGAAAATACCATCAACACCACCGTTGAGCTCAACCAGGACCTCGGTATGCTTACCCCCGGTCTTAAGTTCAATGCCTGGGTTAACTTCAAGAGCTGGGGCAAAACCGCTTTCGCCCGTTCGATCACTCCTTATCTCTATAAGCTTGATCAGTATGACGAAAACGATCCTACCGGCGACTACACCATCCGTCTTGCCAACACCAACGGTACCGACTTTATCTCGGAGTCTGACATCAACCAGTATTCAGACAACACCTTCGAGTTCCAGGGTCAGTTCTCATATGCCCGCAAGTTTGCCGGTGTTCACGACGTAAACGCTCAGCTTATCTACCGTATGCGCGAATATCGCATATATAACAAATCGCTCCCCAACCGTAACCAGGGTCTTTCCGGTCGTGTAACCTATGACTACGACCACCGTTACCTCGCCGAATTCAACTTCGGTTACAACGGTACCGAGCGTCTTGCCAAGAAAGACCGTTTCGGCTTCTTCCCCGCAGGTTCACTCGGCTGGGTTATCAGCAACGAAAAGTTCTTCGCTCCTGTAACTCCCGTTATTGACTACTTGAAGATCCGTGCTTCTTACGGTCTCGTAGGTTCTGACGACCTTATCCAGGCCGGTGGTTCTTACTTCCTCTTCATCGACAAGATTACCAACAACGACCTTGCTTACCTCAAGACCTCATTCGGTCCCGGTTCAGGTTATTACAACCAGGCAGGTGGTCCTCAGCTCGCTTACTACGCTACTCAGGGCATCGGCTGGGAAAAATCAAGAAAGCTTGACCTTGGTATCGACATGAACCTCTTCCACGATCTTCACATCGCATTCGACTACTTCAAGGAAAAACGTTATGACATCTTCCTCCAGCGTGAAGCATGGCCTCAGATGCTCGCCTATGACATCGCCAAGCCCTACTCCAACAAAGGTAAGGTAGACAACAACGGTTTTGAAGTATCAGCCGACTATGCTCACCGCATCAACGAAGACTGGAGCTTCAACGTTAACGGTAACTTCACCTACGCCAAGAACAAAGTCATCGACTGGGACCGTCCCGTTTATGAAGAGGCTTGGGTGCCTGAAAACACTGAAGGTGTGCCCTTGAATGCAACCTGGGGCTTCATCGCCGAAGGTCTCTTCCAGTCACAGGAGGAAATCGACAACTCACCCCGTCAGGACCTCGGTTCTTCAGTTATGGTAGGTGATATCAAATATCGCGACCTCAACGGTGACGGTATCATCAACAACAACGATAAAACCATGATCAGCGAATGTGGCACTAATCCTCAGGTTAACTACGGTTTCGGTGCTTACGTTCAGTACAGAAGCTGGGACCTCGGTGTTCAGTTCACCGGCATCGGTCGCCGCAACATCATGATGAACGGCTTTGAGCCCTTCGGTGAAGGCCGTGACGGTGCTGCTACCACCGACCGCAACGCCCTCCAGTGGGTTGCCGACAACTACTTCGATCCCCTCAACCCCGACTTCGACGCCAAATATCCCCGTCTCGGTGTAGCTCAGACCGACGTTGCCAACAACGCAGTCGCTTCTACCTACTGGATGCGCAGCGGTGCTCAGCTCCGTCTCCGCAACGTTGAGCTCGGCTGGTCATTCAAATATGGCCGTATCTATGTCAACGGTAACAACCTGCTCCGCTTCTCCAAGTTCAAAATCTGGGATCCCGAGCTCGAATCATGGAACAGCTATCCTCTGTCAAAGACAGTTACAGTCGGTCTGCAGCTCCATATCTAATAACTCTTCTCCCCTTATTCAATCTATCTGACTATAATCAATTATGAAGCTTTTCAAAATATTCAAGTCTGCTACTCTGGCTGTAGCTCTCGTTGGACTTGTTGGCCTCAATTCCTGTAACTACCTCGATGTAGTTCCCCCGGAACAGCCCAACATCGACGACTCGATGAAGACCTACGACCGTGCAAGGGGTTTCCTCTATTCATGTTACGTTGGTGTCAAAAACGGTGACCTTACCCTTAACCACCGTAAGGAGGTTAACTCTANCACCGACGAGTACTTNAANCCCNATTACCTGGAACTNTGACGTTCCCCAGCTCAACGGCACTCTCCGCAACACCATGTCACCTGCCGACCTCACCTCTATCGACTGGGAATGGGGCACATGGTATAAATATGTCGGTCAGTGTCTCCTCTTCGAGCAGAAACTCGCCGAAGTTGGCTCGCAGCAGCAGTGGTATAAAGATATGAGCGAGACCGAGCTCAAGACATGGCTCGCCGAAACCCGCTTCCTCAAGGCTTTCTACCACTACCTCACCCTCCGTCGTTATGGCCCGATACCCATCACTACCGAGCTTATCCCCATGACAACTCCCGAGTCACAGTTCAAAGGCCGTTATCACTACGACTATTGCGTGGCTTATCTTGCCAAGGAATTCGACGAGTGTGCCANNGANCTTCCCGCAGTTCGTCNCNAGAACGAAATCGGTCGTGCCACCTCTACCATCTGTAAGGCTATCAAGGGCCGTATGCTCCTCTATGCTGCATCTCCCCTCTGGAACGGTGAGTTCCCCTACCCCACCTGGCGTAACGAAAACTTCACCACTCCCGCCGACGAAGAACTCGGCACTCCCGACTACGGTCTCGACCTCGTGTCTCACACCAAAGACCAGTCTAAGTGGCAGAAGGCTCTCGATGCCAACCTCGAGGCTCTTNAGCTCGCCCTCGGCGCAGGTCAGCGNGAACTCTTCAATGATACCACCATGTATCATCAGAATGGTCTCGACCTCCCCTACATTCCTTTCGATGCTCCCGAAGGCTTCGCTCAGAAGGTAATGATGCTCCGCTACCTCAACACCTCTCGTGAAAACGAAGGCAACCGCGAAATCATCTTCGCTTCTTCTGAAGGTATCAGCGGCTATACTATCTCAGCCCGTCTTCCCTACCACATCCTCGTTAAGCAGGACGGTACTCAGTTTGACACCTGGAACGGTCTCGGCGCTTCGCTCTACACCATCGAGCACTTCAACACCGTTGACGGTTACCTCCCCGAAAACGACCCCAACTACTTCGACAAGGAAGATTGGTACACNGCAGCCGGCCTCAAAGGTTCACGCTCTGAAATCGTGAAGATCTGCACCAACCGCGAGCCCCGTTTCTATGCCTGGATGTCTTTCCACGGCGGTGACTACGGCAGCCGTCTCTATGACAACAAGCGTCCTCTTACCCTCAACATGCGTAAGAGCACTGCCCAGGGTTANGCTCCCAAAGAGTTCACCCGTAACTTCTGTCCCTCAGGCTTCCTGCCCCAGAAGTGGCTCCACCCCGCTGCTTACTTCACCATCTCAGGTCAGCAGAACTGGTATAACACCGCTCCCTATCCTATCATTCGTCTCGCTGAGGTTTACCTCAACATCGCCGAATGTTATGCCGAGCTCGGTCAGACTGCCAACGCTCTCCAGTATCTGAATCCTATCCGTAACCGTGCCNGTGTGCCCGACCTCACCGAGGCTATGGTAGCTCAGAGCGGCATGTCGATCGTTNNCTGGGTGCGCAANGAGCGCTTCATCGAGCTCTGGAANGAGAGCCAGCGTNTCTTCGACATCCGTCGTTGGNAACTNGGTCAGCAGCAGNTCGGCTACGGTACCCGTATGGTGCTCAACTGCCAGGTTGAAAATCCCTCGTTCGAGGAATTCTTCACTCCCATGCCCCTCAACTTCCCCTACACCTGGGGTGACCGTCTGTATGTATATCCCGTGTTCTATAACGAATGTAACAAGAACCCGCAGCTTGTACAGGCTCCCGGTTATTAATCTTCGAGTTTCGTAAACTAATCATAACCCACGAACATATTTCATGAAAAAGATATATTTCGCTGCAGGCCTGCTTCCGCTGCTCGCAATGGCGGTATCCTCTTGCGACGGTAACTATGACGACCGTTTCCCTGAGGCTTACCACAATGTGATCAAGTTCCAGGTGTCGAATCAGCAGCCTATCGACCTTTATTCAACCGAGACCACCCAGGTCTACAACTTCACAGTTCANCGTGGCGGCAGNGCTCANAAAGAGAGCACTGTTAACGTTCAGGTTTCCACAATGACTGAAGCTGAGTTCACTGCCTATACAGAGGACTACGGTTTCACCTACCTCAGCCAGGTGCCTGTTGATGCCTACCGCTTCAGCAACAACACCAACTCCAACGACATCGTGTTTGGCGCCGGTCAGACCTATCACCTCGATTCCCTTCTGGTGGATGTGGCCAAGGTTCACGCCTTCATGGAGNCNCTCCCCANCACCCAGACACCTGTTATTCCTATCCAGCTCAAGAGCGAAAACGCTTCGATCAACGACGAAGGTCAGTATCTCTTCCTTGTGCCCACCTACAACGAACCCCAGATCGGTCTCGGTCTCAAGGGTCTGAGAGCCACAACTCTCCTCCCCTCAGAGGCTAAAGCCGGTAAGATCAAAGTGACTGTGCCCGTTCAGCTTCCTATCAACAACCGCTGGCCGCTCAAATTCGACCTCGAGGTTAGCCAGGAGCTTCTCGACCAGGTTAACGCCGCCGAAGGCACTCACTATGCAATGATGGATCCCGCCCTCTACACCGGTATCGTTTCTCCCAACCAGGAGTTTACTTTCGGTCTCGGCACCAACACCACCAACATTGACATTGAAATCGATGCCCCCAACCTCCCCTTCAGCCAGGTGGCCCTCCCCATCAAGCTTGCAAGCATCTCAGGTCTCGACATCGACATCAATCCCTCAGCCAACTATGTTGTGCTCGGTTATAACGTGTCGCTCATCAGCAGCTACTCAACCAACGACCCCGAACCCACCGAAGGTCCCCTCGAAAACCTCTTCGACGGCAACCCCGGCACATTCTTCCACTCAGCTTGGTCGACAGCCGCTACTTCCGAAACCCACCACGCTACCTATGGCTCATATGTTGAGTTTACATTCGCAGCTCCTCTCCAGGCTATCTCATTCGACTTCCAGTGCCGTGCCAACAACAACACAGGGTGCTCCCTCAGTTGTTCACCTCTATGTTTCAAACGACCGCGACACATGGGTTAAGATGGCCGAAGTAACCGACATGCTCACTCAGCTCAACGCTGCCGGCGCCAAGGGTCACTTCGGTAACTTCCAGCACACCGAACCCTTCAAGTATCTCCGCTTCTGCGTTATCCAGGCTAAGAACGGTGCCCTCAATACCGGTAGCGGCACAACTTACTGGAACGGTGCAGAGCTCCAGATCAACAGCGAAGAAGTGGAATAATCTCCATCTCTGACACTAACATCCTCTAAATAAGCGAAGGCTTGCCCTCCCGGGCAGGCCTTCGCTGGTTATAGGGCCAATAGGTTTTTATAAGGCCAATAGGGCTGATAGGCCAAATAGGGCTAATAGGAGGTGGGGCCAAATAGAGCTGATGGGGGTGGGGCTCTGCCTATAAGGCTTATTTGAAGTGACCCCAAAAAGTTGGACGGGTTAATATTATCCGTTAATTGGAAGAGTTCGGTATTGCACCGGGCTCTTTCCTTTTAACCGGGATTTGATTCTTTTATTGTTATAATAATC
>WFLX010086501.1_pt1 | contig 10992 bp, 8 predicted proteins | sample 4967041 | NCBI WGS metagenome assembly WFLX01 (sample SAMN12857096, study PRJNA449069) | gut metagenome | isolation source: stool from male and female vole | host: Microtus ochrogaster | place: USA:Florida | collected 2017
GAGGCTGAGATCGACAGGATCCTGCAGGAGGCGGAGGCTGCGAAGGCAGAGCGTATCAATGAAGGTAATGAAGAAGTTGCCATGTTTAACGCCATGTATGAAGAATATGAGAGAAATCCCGATGTAACAAGGCTTAGGATGTTTTATGAGGCGATGGAGGAGATCCTGCCGGAGATGAAGATCGTAATCAACAGCGCTGATGGGCAGGTGCAGACCATTTATCCGCTGGAGACTTTTTCCCGTACGACCGTTTATGGCAATAATGCCGGTACAGGCAATGCCAATACAGAAAATAACGTTACTAATGGGGATAAAACAGATGAAGAATAAATTAAAAACAAATATCGCACTCTTGATTGCGGCATTTGCGATCGTGGTCGTGGGCATGAACAGCATGCGCGTTGCAAAACAGAATGAGTATCATCTGATCCTTCGTTTTGGAAGGATCAACCGTATCGTGCAGGAGGCGGGGATTTATTTTAAGGTGCCCTTTATTGATACGGTGACAGTACTTCCAAGGGAAATCATATTATATGATATTCCTGAGTCGGATGTTATTACATCGGATAAAAAGACAATGATCGTGGACGAATTTGTGCTTTGGCAGATCACGGACGCGCTGAAGTTTGCTCAGACGTTAAATTCATCGATTGCCAATGCGGAGTACAGGATCAATACGACTGTATATAATGCGACGAAAAATGTGATCTCCTCAACGACACAGGAGGATGTGATCAGCGGCAGGGATGGTAAACTGGCGGAGATGATTATGGCTGCCATAGGAGGTAATCTTAGCCAATACGGTATTGAAGTGATTGCAGTAGAGACTAAACGTCTGGATCTGCCGGATGACAATAAGGCGGCTGTTTACGAACGGATGATTTCTGAGCGTGAAACGATCGCTGCAGAATATACNGCANAGGGAGAATCACAGGCGCAGANCATCATTAACAATACNGACAGGACGGTCCGGATAGGTATTTCGGATGCAGAGGCGGATGCGGCGGTCATCGTGGCGGAAGGAGAAGCGGAATATATGCGGATTCTGGCAGAGGCATATGACACGCCGGAGAAGCAGGCATTTTACGCATTTATCCGAGCTCTGGATGCGGCAAAGGTTTCTATGACGGACGAAGATATCCTGATCATTGATGGGGATTCACCCCTTGCCCGGATATTTATGGAGTATTAAGAAAATAAAAAAGAAAAGAGGTAGAAATTATGAAAGAAGTGAAAGTAAGTATTCATCCGGTGGAGATCAAGTCGCTTAAATTTGACAATGCCATGAAAATGAAGCCGGGAGAGGCTCTGAAGATTCAGATGAAGACTTCGACGGCGGTGAAATTAAATCCATCCATGCCGTCAGCTGCATTGGCAATGGTTAAATTTGAAGCGGTGGACGAGAGTAAGAATATTCAGTTTGAGGTAGATACGATGACTGCCGTAATGGCAGAACCCGCCGTTGAAAAGCTGGATGAATTGATCAAAAGCCGCTATATGGGCGCGATTTTACTGGGGGTTAATGAAAAGGTGCGTGCGGCTGCGATTATGCTGGGATTGAATATCACGCCACCGGCCATCGGTTTTAAGTATCAGGATGATAATGAGAGTATCGATGCTGAGATCTTCCGGTCAATGTAGCAAAATATTGTCCTTGATATATCAGAATGATGCAATGGGATGATGCAAATATTATATCAGATTGATGCAAAGGAATGTTATAAATGTTATATCAGATCAATCGGGGAACGGTAGCTTATGCTGACAAGATTGTATTGAAAGAGATTGATTTTGAGATCCGCAATACGGAAAAGATTGCCGTTGTGGGAAGAAACGGGTGTGGCAAGACGACGCTTCTTAAGCTGATCATGGGAGAAGTATCCCTTGTCAGGCAGGACAGCGATAAGGATTCTTTTATCGCAATGGCAGGGAAGCCCCGGATCGGCTGGCTGCAGCAGATGACTTTTGAGGATGATGCGATATGCCTGTCGGCGGAAATCAAAAAAGTATTTGAACCGATCCTTGTTATGGAAAAAAAGATGCAGGAGCTTTTGCAGAAGATAGAAGAAGATCCCGCTGAAAAACTGGTAGAGGAATATGCCGCTCTGGAACAGCGTTTTACGTATCTGGGCGGCTATCGCTATGAGAAGGATTATCAGATGGTGCTGGACCGCTTCGGATTTACGAAGGAGGATGAAGGGAAACGACTGTCTGAATTTTCCGGCGGACAGCGGACGAAGATCGCGTTTATCAAGCTTTTGCTGTCCAAACCGGATATACTGCTTCTGGATGAGCCGACGAATCATCTGGATATGTCTACCATAGCGTGGCTGGAATGTTACTTAAAGGAGTACCCAAGGGCGGTGGTTATTGTTTCCCATGACCGTATGTTTCTCGATCAAACCGCAGATGTGGTCTATGAGATCGAGCATCAGAAGATGAAGCGTTACCCGGGAAATTATACAGAGTTTACGAAACGTAAAAAAGCAGAGCATGCAAAGCAGGAAAAGGAGTATCTTGCGCAGCAGAAGGAGATTGAACGGTTAAATCAGATCGTGGAACGGTTTAAGAACAAACCGTCCAAGGTATCTATGACGCGTTCCAAGTTAAAGCAGATTGAGCATATGGACCTGATCGAAAAGCCGGAGACGTTTGACGACAGGGCGTTTCATACGGGAATCCGTCTGGCGGTTGAGAGCGGCAATGACGTCCTTTCCGTAGATCGTCTGGGGATAGGCTATGACAGGGAGCTTACAAAGGCAGCTTTTACTGTAAAGAAAGGGCAGAAACTTGGGATCATCGGCGGGAATGGTCTGGGGAAATCAACTCTGCTGAAGACATTGACAGGTCATATTCCGAAACATTCCGGAAGATATCAGTGGGGCTATCATGTGGAGATCGGCTATTTTGATCAGCAGATGGCGCAGTATTCCAGTGAGAAGACTGTATTAGACGAGCTTTGGGACCGGTTCCCGACATTGACGCAGACGGAAGTGAGAAATATTTTAGGAGGTTTTCTATTTACCGGGGATGACGTGTTTAAAAAAGTATCTATGCTTTCCGGAGGCGAAAAGGTACGTCTTGCGCTGGCAGGCATATTTCAGACCGGCCCTAATACGTTGGTTTTGGATGAGCCTACCAACCATATGGATATCGTAGGCAAGGAAGCATTGGAGGATATGCTGCGGGACTATCAGGGAACGCTTCTGTTTGTGTCCCATGACAGATATTTTATCAAGCAGATCGCAGACAGCCTGCTGATCTTCCGACCGGACGGCGTGGAGTATTTCCCTTATGGTTATGAGGATTATATAGAGAAATACGGACAGGAGAAAAACAATATCTCTACGGAAGCGGTCTTAAACATACATGCCGGCGACGGCGGAAGGCGCGCGGATATGGAGATGAAAGGCGCTGCGGACTCCGCAGACATTGGCGCATCCGCTGCCGGAAAAGAGAGAGGGCAGAATGAGCGTGAAAGTGAGCAGCCGCAGGCAAAGAAAACCGCGGCGAATCCCGGAAAGGAAAAAGCAAAAAGGGAGCGGCGCATTGCCAGGCTGGAAGCGTTGATGGAGGAGTGCGATACGAAAGCGGCGCAGCTAAAGGAAGAAATGTCTTTGCCGGAAAATTCCAGCGACTATATGAAATTAAGCGAGCTGCAGAAGGAGATTGACAGGCTGGAGGAGCTGTCGCTTGCTTATCTGGAAGAATGGGAGGCGTTAGATTGAAAAATAAGCTTGATCGCAGCAAGCTGCTTTGACATGGAGGATTAGTGTGAAAAGCACTTCTAACGCTCATAGCAAGGGGCTATTAAATTGAAAATCAGAGATTTTCAATTGCGAAGAAGTGCTAAGTATCACACCGAAAAACGCAAAAGCAGCGTTTTTCATTCCTATTATTATGATTTATGCCTGTTTATATAAGTAATTACAGACCAAGCAGCCTTTGCAAGCTGTCACGGTCATTCGAGCAGTTAAATGCCGTCTGACGGTCGATCTGACCGGCACCGAGCAGTCTCTTCAGGTCGGAATTTAAGGTATGCATACCCATCGCCGCATTGGACTGGATCGTACTTGGGATCTGATTGGTTTTATTCTCCCGGATCAGATTGCCGATCGCGGGATTCATAACCATGGTTTCGGTAGCTACGACACGTCCGTTGCCGTCCTGNANNGGAAGAAGCTGNTGGGAAACAACGCCNTAAAGAATNGTNGCAAGCTGNATACGCAGCTGCTCACGNCCNTCCAGCGGACAGCCGTCNATGATACGGTCAATGGTCTGCGCCGCGCTGGTGGTATGNAGTGTNGAGAATACCAGATGTCCTGTTTCAGCAGCNGTGATGGCGGCNGANATCGTCTCATAATCTCGCATTTCNCCAACCAGAATGATATCCGGNTCTTCACGGAGGGAAGANCGGAGNGCGGTNGCATAGTCGGATACGTCTTTGCCAAGCTCACGCTGATGGATCATTGCAAGCTTATGGTTATGNATATACTCGATCGGATCNTCAATCGTCATNATATGGCAGGGACGGCTCTTGTTGATATAGTCGATCATGGAGGCAAGCGTTGTTGTCTTGCCGCTTCCCGTCGGACCTGTGATCAGGACAAGACCGCGGGGAAGCTTACAAAAGCTTTCGGTTACGTCAGGAAGCTGTAATTCGGTGAAACTGGGAATATACTCATTCAAAAGACGAAGGCTGGCAGCCAGATTGTTTCGCTGATGGTAGATGTTGATACGGATACGAAGCCTGCCGCCTTGAAAATAACGCGCAAAGTCCAGATCTTTTCCATTNTCCGCGAGNTGCTGCTGTTCCGGNGTCATCAGCTCNTANATCATTCCTCTTGCTTCGTCCATGGTGGGCTCCGGTTCAATGATCTGTAAAGTTCCAAAACGCCGCACCGCAAGATGGGTGCCCACAGTGATGTGGATATCCGAGCACTGGTTGGATGCTGCGTAATCGAGAAGCTGGTCTAATGTCATATTGATCTCCTCCATAAGAAAATTATTATATTATTTTAATATTTAATAATATTACATTTATCGTAACATAGATACCATGAAAATACAAACAAAAAAGTTAGAAACTACATTAAAAAATTGGCAACAAAATTAAAAAATAAGAAGCAAATTAAAAAGATAGAAANCACANTAAAATGTTCAACACCACATTAAATGGTTTAATGTGCGTATTTTATGCTTAAAGGAAATCAAATTAAGAAATATAAATCTTTTTTTTAAATTATGAATATGTTAGTATGAAATATATAAATGGCAATGGCAAAAAGTTTTGACCAACTTATGTAGACTTCGTGGAGCTGTTTACTCACTCTATTTCCTTGTCATATTATTTTAAATAAAGTTTCACAAGTACTAACAAAATCTAATTAAAAAGGGGGAAAATCAATGCAAAAAGAAAATGCTCGTAACTATGTGGGAGGGGGCAACAGAGGCTTCTCGTTAGTAGAACTGATTATCGTCATTGCGATCATGGCGATTCTGGTAGGTGTGATGGCGCCGCAGTTGATCAAGTATATTGAAAAGACCAATGTATCGGCGGATGTTCAGTTGTGTGATGCGGTTCATACGGCAATACAGACGGCATGTATGGATCCGGCGGTTTTAGCCGATCCTCATTCGCAGACTGCAATTAGCTGGTATACATCTGGACCCCACGACGGCACCCCGTTTTGGCTTAAGCAGTTCGCTTATGTTGACGATAGTACTGCATTTGGCAGTGCGGTAATAGATACATTAGGACTTACTTCAACAACCGGAGCTGATGTACATGCAGAGTTAAAGGCGCAGTTCAGGTCGTCACCGGCCAAAACGAACGGAGCGTTAGGCGTAATGGTTATGCCTGGCAACGGTAATTTCCATATCTATATTTCAAACAGTGATAATACGGGTGAAAAAAACAGTTATAGCCCTGCTCAGGGAGGCTCGAATAATGATAAAGTCATTATGGCTCCGGCATGGGTAGATTAAGGAAAAGCTGAATTGTTGTTAAGACGCTTTAAAAATGTAATGTAAAAATGTTTTAGAAATATACTTGCCAGAACCACGAAAACGTGATATTATATCATTCGTTGACGGTAAGTATATTTAGGGGCGTAGTTAAACGGTTTAACGCCGGTCTCCAAAACCGCTGAAGAGGGTTCGACTCCTTCCGCCCCTGCTATTTTGAAAATGCATGTTTTGACACATGCATTTTTTTCATGTAATATGTAGTTAAAACGCATATTAAAAAATATGCATTTTCAATAACTTATGAAAACAAGTAGGGGTTGGACGTGTATATCTTTTTGTCAGTTGCATTGGTAATAGAAAGCATTATGCTGGTCGGCACGATGGCTCTGATCAATAGCGGTAAGACGTCAGACATTCAGAAGGTATTGAATTTTCTTGGCGTATCAGTTACCCTGCTTTTGCTGGGCGGTTTCTTCAGCTTTTCTGCCGTATCCATGGAAACTTTGCTGCCGGCGTACCAGATCGAAAGTATTGGAGCGGTATTTTTTGTCGTTCTGCTTTCGCTGCTTTCCATGCTCTGTTGTAATATCCGGATTCCTAAAGGTATTTATAACGGATTACTCTTATATGGCATGCTGTCTGCATTTATGATCCTTATTTCTGTTCTGTTGCCCGGCTGGTATCTTAAGATGACAACGTTGACGGATAATGCGGGGGAATTGATGACGGAAGGTATGGGCAGGATGCTGCCGGGCGCGGTATATCCGTTCTTTCACGGCGTACTGAAATACATAGAAATCTCATGTTCATTGGTCATCAGTCTTGTCACTTTTGGGCTGCTGTTCCGTCATTATCATGTCAGGCAGCGGACTACGAATCCTGGCGCAGGGTGGCTTCTGGCGGCAAATCTGCTGCCGGCTGCCGGCAATCTGCTTCTCCTGGTGGACAATAAAACCGGTTTTTACTGGATGAATGTTGTTTTTGGCGTATGCTGGGGATATATCATTGCAGTGGTCTACCGCTTCCGGTTATTTGACTCCATGCAGATGGCAAAAGATGATATCTTAGAGACGATAGAAGACGGATTTGCGGTGGTGGATTTTAACGGAAAACTCCTGTATGCCAATGAATATGCCAAAAAGGCTTTTCCTGAACTGAATTATGAAGCGACACAGNNTCAGATNGNNGAAAAGNTGATGGNNAATGATANGAANNTTATGGANATNGNNGAAAACAGATTCCAGNTNTCGTTGGTGCCNTTTTATGATAAGCAGAAATATAAGGGNACAACGATCTGGATGACGGATAAGACGGAGGAATATCATGCGAGGCAGAAGCTGATCGAGCTGAAGGAGGAAGCGGAAAAGGCAAATGACGCAAAATCCATGTTTCTCGCCAACATGAGCCACGAGATCAGGACGCCGATGAACGCTATCATCGGCATGACGGAGCTGATTTTAAATGACAATATCAACAGCAACGTGGAGGAAAGCGCCAATAATATCAGGAATGCCAGCAATACCCTGCTGTCGATCATTAACGGTATTCTGGATTTTTCTAAAATAGAAACCGGCAACATGGAGATACAGGAAAGGGATTACAGTCTGGGGCTGCTGGTCAAGGATGCCGTCTATATGGCGAATCTGAAGCTGGCGGATAAGAATGTGGAGATGATCGTCCATATGAAGGAGACGATCCCTGCCATGCTTCACGGAGATGAGATGCATGTGCACCAGATCTTTACCAATATCNTTTCTAATGCGGCAAAATATACAAAGCGCGGTTATATCCGTATGAATCTTGATTGGGAAAAGCATGGAAAAGACGCCATGATCAGTGTNTCNGTAGANGATACCGGCTGCGGCATCAAGGAGGAGAGNATNCCGACGCTTTTTGACAGCTTCCAGCGNGCGGATATGATCAAGAACAGGACGATAGAGGGNACAGGNCTCGGACTNGCNATCTGNAAGCGGCTGGTGGANGCAATGGGCGGAGCNATCAGCGTAAAAAGCTCATANGGCGTNGGCAGCGTATTTTCATTTTATTTTCACCAGAAGATTGCGGACGAAACACCGGTGGGCAATTTTGACGAGCTGGAGCTTCCAGCGCCCGGCGGAGCGGGAAAGAAATCGCTGATTGCTCCGCTTGCAAAGATTCTTGTGGTAGATGATAATATTACCAATATTAAAGTGGCGCAGGGAATCCTTACGATGTATCAGGTGCGGGTTGATACCGCTTTAAGCGGCAGGGAATGTCTGGAGAAGATAGAAAAGCACAATTATCATATGATCTTTATGGATCATATGATGCCGGATATGGACGGTATTGAGACAACGAAGCTGATCAGGCTGCATGACAATCCGGAGATCCGCAGCATGGTCATCATTGCCCTGACCGCCAATGCGATCAGCGGTACCAGAGAGATGTTTTTACAAAACGGCTTTCAGGAATATATTTCTAAGCCAATTAATTTAAATAGTATCGAAGCGGTATTGAAGAAATATCTTCCATCTGATATTATTCATTATGTAGAGAAGGATGATGATCTGGATTATTCGGAGGTAGAGATCGAGCTTCCTCATGTGGATGTTGCCAGCGGGCTGAATAATTACGGCGGCAATAAGACAAGGTATCTCCAGATATTAAAATTCATTTATGATGACGGCGCCGGACATGTGCAGCGTATCAAGGACTGCCTTATGGTCTGCAATTACAGGGATTATATCTTTGAGGTGCATGCGCTGAAAGGCCTGATGGCAGGGATCGGCGCAATGGATTTGGCGGAATTTGCAAGGCTTCAGGAGTATGCTGCAAGAGATGGTAATTTTGAAGTCATCCGGCGCGAGTCCTCATTTATGGTCGAGCAGTACGAGACGATGCTGGAGAATATCAAAAACCTTTTAAATGACAACGGTCTTCTGCGTGAGGAGATCATTCAGATCAGGGATAAGGAACTGACATGGGAGGAGTTCTGCAGTATGCTTCATTCGCTGCAGGGAAGTCTGGACCTTCTGGAACAGGCGGAGGCTGCGAGGAAGGTGGATAACCTGCTGACATATCCGTTGGATACGGGCATCCGCAGACAGTTGATCGAGATCAAGCATGCCATAGGGGAATTTGAGTATGATGAGGCGGCAGAGCTGATACGCCAGCTGCTGTGATGTATCAGGGAAACGCTGCCCAAAGCTTTTCTTGGAAACCGGAATTGACGGCATTTGCAGGAGCTGATCTATAAATGGATTCTGCAATTGTCTTAGATATTAAAATGTGGAAAGGAGAAATGTGATTAAAAATGGACAATGGGACGAAACGAGCTGCAAATGAAGGAATTACGGAAAAGGTGGAGATGTACAGGGACGATATCGAAGCGCTGGTCAAATATCTTCCATGGCTGGAGTCTAAAAATAAAAAGGATCTTTCTTCTAGCTATACGCCGCGGGAGGGAGGCGAACATTCCCTGCGTGTGCCGGTCTATGATTCCACATTGTTGGGATTCATAAAAACAGCCCAGAAGACAAAATTTATAGACCGTAATTATGTTTATGTTTATCACAGAAAAAGGATGAACACGGTAGAGGATGAGTTGAAGATGATCAAGGGGACGCAGATGATGGAGATAGAGAACCTTGGCGCTGTCCTTTCAAAATACGTGATTCTGGGAATGTCTAAATCGGTGATGTGGAATGAGGGGGTCAGCAATGGCGTGTTTTATGCAATTGTTTCAAAGATGAAGGAACTGGTGGATTTCTGGTCGAGGCAGGCGAGATAGTGTGAGAAGAACTTCTAGCTGCTCGCAGAGAAGTTCTAAGTCTCACACCGAAAAACGCAAAAGCGAACTCGTTCGCTTTTAAGCAGCGTTTTTCATTTCTATAATTAAGTCGCAGCAAACTGCGACTTGGAGAATTAATATGAAAAAAGGAGAATCATTACAAATGGAAAGTGTCAGGCGTGTCTATGTGGAGAAGAAACGGGAATACGCGGTAAAAGCCAGAGAGCTTGAAGAGGAGATCAGGGGATATCTTGGGATCAGCGGTGTCAGAGAGGTAAGGGTTCTGATCCGATATGATGTGGAAAATATCTCGGATGAGGTATTTGAAAAGGCGTGCAGAACCATTTTTTCGGAACCGCCTGTGGATATCCTGTATCATGAGACAGTGGACATCCCGGCAGACGGGAAGGTATTTGGTGTGGAGTTTCTGCCGGGACAGTATGACCAGAGAGCGGATTCCGCAGTACAATGTATTCAGTTCCTGAAAGAGGATGAGATGCCGGTCATCAAAACAGCGGTGACATATATTGTGATCGGCAGCATCACGGAGGAGGAGTTTGCGAGGATCAGGCAGCACTGCATCAACCCGGTGGATTCGAGAGAAACGGATATGACCAAGCCGGAGACTCTGATCACACAGTATGAGGATCCGGCTGACGTATCGATCTTCGAAGGGTTTATCTCTATGGAGGAAGATGCGCTTAAAAAACTATATGATTCTCTGGGGCTGGCGATGACCTTTCAGGACTTTTTGCATATACGCAAATATTTTTCCGGGGAGGAAAAACGTGATCCTTCCATGACGGAGATCCGGGTATTGGATACTTACTGGTCTGACCACTGCCGTCATACCACATTTTCCACGGAGCTTACGGACGTGGAATTTGAAGAAGGGTTTTATAAGACGCCGCTGGAGACCACATATCTGAGTTATCTGGATACGAGGAATGAGATCTATGAAGGGCGGAGCGATAAATTTGTCTGTCTGATGGATCTGGCGCTGATGGCGATGAAAAAGCTAAAACATGACGGCAAATTGAACGATCTGGAAGAATCCGAGGAGATCAATGCCTGCTCGATCGTCGTGCCGGTAGAGAACGATCCCGGCGACGGTACGCCGGCCTATACGGAGAAATGGCTGGTCAGCTTCAAGAATGAAACGCACAACCACCCGACGGAGATTGAGCCCTTTGGCGGCGCGGCGACCTGCCTTGGCGGGGCCATCCGCGATCCATTGTCCGGACGTTCTTATG
>WFLX010367590.1_pt1 | contig 10990 bp, 11 predicted proteins | sample 4967041 | NCBI WGS metagenome assembly WFLX01 (sample SAMN12857096, study PRJNA449069) | gut metagenome | isolation source: stool from male and female vole | host: Microtus ochrogaster | place: USA:Florida | collected 2017
AACTGAAAAAGGCGTATGTGTTTCTTATTGTTTCAGGTGTCATCCAATTAAGGTCGTTGAGAATGACAGTGGGATTTATAAGTATCTTCTTTTAGCGTTTGTATGAGATAAGTATGGTAGCGGTGTTCTCTACCCCTATGACCCATTGAGGATGTTGTTTCCTGATTACCGCCCGTATAAAGTCCTTTGGCTCTTTCTGATAGTAATCGCTGCTTGAATAGACATTTCCGCCTATATTCATACATTCATCTTCCTCTAACATTTCGGAAAGCATAAATCCGGTCTGGTCTTCCAAAGCCGGTTTTTTTGCGTTCCAATAAGGAAGAAAGAAAATTACCTCTGATTGCTGTCTACTCATTGCCTGCATCGGAATATCCCAGAGCTGGGATATGGAAATTTTGTGCGATTGCTGATTTGCCAATCGTATAATCCGGGACATTTGCGCAGCGAGCACCGATTTTTTTCTTTGAGAAGTCTACATATACATTTTCCGACACAGGAAATTCATCTTCCCGCTTCAAGACGAAGCGCACCAATTCCTCTAAATATTCTTTTTGAGGACCCTCGGATATCTTGTCTATATTGTCTAAGATATACGAATCATAGTTTGCAAGCGAACGNGCAAAGCNCCCATAATCATCCTTGCTGACACTTTCTAAGTTGTAGTATTTCGCGCCTTTTTNGGCTGCAANCTTATACATATTTACTTCNTCAAGCGNATCAATGAGTACAGGCACGACTATGCCCTGATCAAATGATTCTTCAAAACTCTTGACCACAGGAGCCACTTCCGTTACGTAGCGGTCAAGTTTCGGTTCGTCTATATAATTTTCATTAAGGATGCTCATATGTTTTTTTCTGTCTTGGTTAATCATGAATCCTGTTAATCCTGTTCTGGAATTTCTCCAGCATCTCCTGGAAGAGATATGCATTAGGTGTAGTCAATGTATGACGATACAAAGTATCCCTGAAAGCCTTGAAATTATTATCCCGCTCCACCTTTTCACCGTATTTCTTATTCAAAAGGAACGCATATAGTTGACTATACTTGATGACATGGTATTTATCTTTATATCTGCTCAAATCAGGCACATTATAGTCAGGAGTCAAGATAAAATAATGTGGTTTAAGTTGAGTCTCTGAGCTTTTTTTCGCATCTTTTTCCCGCTTCTTTTTCGAGTCTATTAGCCACTCTACGAAATTGACGTACCGGTCAAGCTGAGTCATGCCCTCAGTATCGGATGATTTTGAATTAATGCCTGATTTGATTTTGTTTTCAATGACAACGATATTGTCCGTGTCTTTGATCAAGAGATCAATACGACCTCCATTCCACCCGTCAGCTTCTATTCTTGTATCGACTTCTCTCTCTACAGTGTATCCGTCATGAAGTGAAACTCCCAGGGTGAGGAAAAAATCTTTCCATAGCTCCTTGTATTCCGGTTGCATCAAAAAATAAGCCAAAGCATTTGAAAGTCGGTTTTCATCGTTTTGAATCTGACATATTTCAAAAAGATTAGGTTTCCTTTCTGTCTTGCCATTACTAATATTGACTTTCCAATCTCTGTCAGCAGTCCAAAGATCCATATCACACACGATATCTGTTAAGACCTTCTCATAATCCTGTTGCCTTTTTTCATTATCTGTNNCTTTNCAGTCACCCTCCGGGTAAATATAGCTTTTGAGGGATGTGGATGGGAATNTATANCCTTCCAATACTACATAACGGTCTTTCGAGGATTGATTTTGATGGTTTTTACCATCCCTNCCGTATTGTATGAAAATTCGCTTGCCGTCTTTTGGTATNAANACATCTCCCGCCTTCGCCCTGTATGTTACNAAGATGGTCTGTTGCTCAGCATCNTTGAATAATTCATTCAGTGGCATTCCTCCGTAGGTTATCTTTTCAGATTTTATCAGTTCAATCTGATTATCAAAAATAAATTTATCTTGATTTTCATTATATTTTTGATACGGATGATACGGACGGTCCACTCCCACAACTGCTTCTATATTCTTTGCCATACCTATCACTTCAACAACCTTACCGCCGACAGACTTTACCATCAGCATGGTCCCGATCTTGTCTTTATGGGCTTTGTTGAAGTTTCCATAGGCATTAAGATAGAGATAATGGGTGCCGTTGTCTGCCTGAAAAAGGTTGNTGATCTCATGTCCGAGATTAGATGTCAGATAGTTGCCTACAAACATTCGGTTGACTACTATTCCTGGTTTTGATCCGCTCATACTCATACGGTTTAAGTTTCAATAGTTTAATAAAATTCCAATCGAAGACCTGTCAAAATATTATACTAAAGTCTTTTCGAAGTAGGCTGCGAGCATGTCATAGTCCTCTTTTTTCAGATCAACCTCCTGTATGTCATTTTCATCATTGACTTGCAGGACACCAAACCAATCTCCAAAATCTGAGAAAATCAGCATGCCCTTTAATGATTCGTCAAAATCTGATGGGGATCCAGCTACCATGTATGAGGCTATTACGCTTGCGACGGATCTGTTTAACAAACCCCACTTTAATCCAACCTCAGCCCATACCATGTTTTTCCACCCAGATATAATATCATCAAGAAATGGAGGCAGAATCCACTTCAAATCACGGGAAATCATTCCATACTTGTCATTGATTTTAACAACACCACATCCGTCGACAAAACCACAGGCGTAATCAAACATGGGTTTTATGACCCACTCCTTTGTAACGGGATCAATATAGCCGTACTTTTCAACCGCTCTACGTGCTATAGGATTATCTTCTTTCATTTTTCCGCTAATATCTTGATTTTATAAAATAAACCTAAATGTCACAGCATTCGTTTAGGTTCATTACGCACATGATTTATACGGGAATATATAATAAATTGGGCTCAAAAATTTAGTGATGCCAATCTTAATGTTAGGGGTCAGTAAATATTTCTACCAGTGTGAATATTTTTCCACACTGCTACCAGGGGAGGGGCGGAAGGGAGGCAGGATTGACGGTGGAACGTATACGCCATTCCGCTGGATAAAGATTGTTGGCGCGGTTGCCGAGATTTTTCACAAAACCGAGTGGACGCCCGTTGTAGTACAACAGTGTAATCCCTTTAGGAGTATTGTCCGGGAGCTTCAATGCTTCGCATCGCAGGTATTGCAGTGCCGTCAAACGATCCACCTCCACTGCAGGGAAACAGCCCGGCGAAAGGATAGTGCTCAAGGCAAGTTGTTGCGTAGGAATAAAGTCACGCCCTTTTATTATCGCCATCTCCATCGCCGGGCGGAGTTCTTCGGGCATTTCGAGCGCAAGCGGGGTTGTGGAAACAGCAACCACCTTGTCCTTCTCCTCAACAATCTCTACCGATGCCTCAGGGAGAAGCCAGCCACGTATGTCCGCTTTAGGCTGCATGGCTTTGCGTTGCCTGGCTTTGTTTTTCACATTTTGCCGAGGAGTACCTGAAGCTGGTTTGCGCAACACGGCAATAAACAGCCCTTCTCCACGTGTGATGCCGGGAATGAACCTGTAACATGGGAAATCCACACCGATTCCGGATGAAATGCCCCATGATGCTTCCACGGGAATTTCTACCGGTATTGCTCCATATTCATCCATCATCCATTGCACCATTTCTTCATTTTCAGTGCGGTTGAATGTGCAGGTACTGTAAACGAAATATCCTCCGGGCATCAGTGCCTGCCAAACATTCTCTACAATTTCTTTCTGGCGGCGGGCACACGATTCAACAAGCCCGGGAGACCATTGTGCCACAGCCTCAGGGTCTTTCCTCATCATACCTTCGCCGGAACATGGCACATCAGCAGCAACCACATGGAACAATCCCGGATATTTCCTGAATATTTTTGTATCGGCATTTGTGACTTTCACATCCGGCTTACCCCATTTCGCAAGGTTCTCGCGGAGGATGTCAGCACGTGTACGGACAAATTCATTTGCCACCACAACACTTCCCTGCGGCAACGCATCAAGAACAGCAGTAGTTTTGCCGCCGGGTGCGGCGCAAGCGTCCAGCCATCTCACCGGTTGACCTCCGGCAATCACATCTGCCACACGAGCGATAAACATAGATGCGGCATCTTGCACATAGTATGTTCCCTGATGAAGCTGGGGGTCAAAAGTAAACGCGCCTCTTTCAGGGAGATAGAAACCGCCTTGCCACCATGGCACCGGAACGGCGGCAGATGGCAAGGCAGTGTTTTTTCCGGGGTTCAGCCTTACTGACACTTCCGGCTGTGCCGCCTGAAGCGTATCCGCCAGACCTGAGAAGGGCGCGAAACCATACCCTTCTATCATGTTGACGAATTCCTGCGGCAGCGTCATATCAGATAGAGAGGCGGCGGAGTGTGTCAAGCAGGGCACGGTTTATAGGCTTGTCATTTTTGATAGCCTTTGAGAAGGGCACATAAACAATGTCATCGTTCTTAATGCCAATCATCACATTTCGCTGGTCATCAAGAAGGGCATCGATTGCAGCAGCGCCCATGCGTGAAGCAAGGATACGGTCGTGAGCCGTCGGAGAACCACCACGCTGGAGGTGACCGAGAATAGACACGCGCACATCGTAGCCCGGATATTCATTTTTAACACGTTCAGCCATGCCCATTGCTCCACCGGTGACAGGGCTTTCTGCAACAAGCACGATTGATGNGNTNTTGCTCTTGCGGANTCCGTTTTCAATGAGCTCGGCAAGCTGGTCGACCTCGGTGGATATTTCCGGTATTATAGCAGCCTCAGCTCCGGAAGCGATTGCACCGTTGAGGGCAAGGAAACCAGCGTCACGTCCCATTACCTCAATGAAGAAAAGACGCTCATGGCTGGTTGCCGTGTCGCGGATTTTGTCGACACATTCCATAATAGTATTGAGCGCAGTATCATAGCCTATAGTTGTGTCGGTGCCGTAAAGGTCATTGTCAATGGTTCCGGGAAGACCGATACAGGGGAAATTGAATTCGTTAGCAAAGACCCTCGCACCTGTNAGANAACCGTCANCGCCGATAACAACGAGTGCGTCAATCTCATGGCGGCGTATGTTGTCGTAAGCAAGCTGGCGACCTTCGGGAGTTGCGAACTCAGGGCATCTTGCAGTTTTCAGTATTGTACCACCCATCTGGATGATGTTGCTGACATTCTGGGTCCTGAATTCCTGGATTTCATCGGAAATAAGTCCTTTGTAGCCTCTGTATATGCCTTTAACCTTAAATCCGCTGAAAATAGCAGAACGGGTCACGGCGCGGATAGCGGCGTTCATTCCGGGGGCGTCACCTCCTGAGGTGAGTATGCCGACACATTTGATTTCTGACATCTGTTTTATTTTTAAGTGTAAATAATTATTCAATTACCGATCACGTCCGTCACCACATTGGTGGAACCTCCTCTCCAAGGCAACATCCCGTAATACCTTTCATATACAAGGGTTACTTTCCGGGACGGTCCGGTAGATATATCCTGAAGTCGCCGTGCAAGGGCAGTGTCCGGCACAGTGAAAGTGAAGGTGCGCGCATAAACCTTTGAGGAATCACCGAGTGCGCTTTCAGTAGCCATAGTCCCTTCAAAAGTCTTAAATACAATTCCCCTTTTTTCAAGGTCGGTAACATATCCGGTAGTCCTTGCTTCAACAGCATAGGGGTTCAGGTAACGCACATAAAACAATCCGGCAAGCACAAGCACGACAATGACTATGAACCACGCGAAAAACTTACGCCCCCTGTGCCTGGGACGCACCTTTTCCTGCCGCTGAGGCTCTTTCTCCGGCGTAGCCGGACGACCGGGGGTAAAATCTATCACCGTGCCTTTTCCGGGAGCTTCATCATGTTCATCCTCATCGAGGAAAAAGTCTTTATGTTCGTCAAGATTCATTTCTGGTAAGTAATTTCTTTGTATGATGTTTGTCCAGTGTGATTGCCACAAAAGTGATTACTCCAAGAAGTATCAGCAGCAGAGTATTGCAGCCAAGCACGAGGTTGGCAAATGTTGAGGAGTAATCCCTTGTAAGCGCGGGGATGCCTGCGGAATACATGCTCAAACCGAAAATCAGGGACCACTGATAAGGACCGATACCGCCATTTGACGGCACTCCCATTGAAATGCTTGACAGCACGAAGCAAACAAGCACCGCAGTAATGCCATAGCGCGCAACGACTTCCGCGGTTGCAGGAAAAGCAAAAAAAGCGAGGTAGAGCTCAAGGAAATAGCTGCCCCAAAGCAAGAACGTGTAAAACAGCCATTTGACTTTGCCTTTCATTTTGGCTATAACAGCAAAACCCTCCCATATGCCGGCGAGAATGCCTTTAACCGACCTGACGACCTTATTGTCCGGGCTATATTTCCACAACAGCCAGAAAAGAATGACAACGACCGGCACGGAAGCCCAAATCCAGGGAGAGGTGACAATAGCCATGACTGTGTCATACATCTGCGGATTTTGCTGAAGATAGCCCATTATCTGCGGACGCGCAAGAACAAGGGTGAGGAGCAGCAACAGCAGCACTGTAATCGTATCGGAGAGGCGGTCGCACACCATTGAGCCGAATACGGTTGAGAAAGGAGCTTTTTGCCTTGCGGCAATATAGCCTGTGCGCCAAAATTCACCGAGACGGGGGAAAATAAGATTGACCGCATAAGTGCCGAAAATAGACAGCACAATGATCCAAAGAGGAGGCTTGACATCAAGGGCATTAAGTTGGATTTGCCAACGCATCGCCCTGATTACATGGCTGAGGACACTGAGCACAAGCCCTGCGAGAATCCAGCGGAAATCGCATTGGGTGCGTATGATATCAACCATCTCATCGAAATCCACTCCGGTAAAGAGCAGGTAACATAGCCCGACCGTGACGATGAGCGGCACCCCGTACTTTACGAGGAGCTTCCACCAAGATTTTTTAGCAGCAGGCGAGGTCGATATGTGAGTGCCGGTTTCTTCCATCTGTAATAATTTGCAAATATAACGATTTTCCTAAAATGCGCCTCCATAAAGGACACGAGTTGCAAAGATGCGTGAATAAAACCAAAGTACTACCCATATTTGCCAAAATGCCTGCTTTTAATGACAAANCAGCCAAAAAACAGGGAAATTCNGATATATTTTTCTAAATTCGTGCCATAATTACAAAACATGATGAAGGAAGATGTGATATTGACCAGCGAGGATGTGGAGCGCTTTTCCTCGGAGTTCAGCAAACTCGGTTCTGAATACCTTTTCGCCAGGATGTCTGACATAAGCCGTTTCGGCGACATGGCAACCGCCCCTACGCGCCTCGGAGGGGTAATGATAGCGCTTGTGCTGAACGGAGAGATAGAGCTTGAGGTCAACCTGACACGCTACAAACTTGGTCCTAATACCGTTGCTTTCCTCGGTCCGGACTGCTTGATCCAATCTCACCAGGTGAACGGCACAAGCCTTGACGCATACATTCTGATTGTGTCAAAGGCGTTCATGAGGGACATCAACCTTGACATAAACATGCTTACCACCGCACGGGTAACACCCACCCCGGCATCTGTGTACCCGCTAAATGAGGAGCAGAGCAAACTGATGCTAAAATATTTCGGGCTGATACATTCAAACACCAGCACCAATACCGATGAAAAGTGCGTGCGCAGCATTTCACGGTGCCTCATTTCCGCAGCAATATACCAGCTCATACAGTTTACTATAAATCATCCGAGTGCAACGGTTGGAATCACCCGTTCACGGAGGTCTAGCTATGTGAAAGATTTCATGCGACTCGTGCATGTACATCACCGTAGCGAGCGTGCCGTTACCTTTTATGCGTCAAAATTGTTCATATCCCCCAAATACCTGTCACTTATAGTCAAGGAGACCACAGGAAAGAGCGCTGCGGAGTGGATTGACGAGTTCGTGGTGCTTGAAGCAAAAAATCTGCTGCGCTTCTCNGGAAAGAACGTGCAGCAGATTGCNTANGAANTNAATTTCNNNAANCAGTCNNNNTTCGGCAAGTATTTCAAGCATCTTACCGGAATGTCGCCGACTGAATACCAGAAATCTTAGAATACTATTTCGATATTTCCCGACTCCGAGCGGGTGACAGTCTGGTGAACCGGAGCAGGAGCATTCGCCTCACTGTTCCTGAGGCTTTCCACAACTTTCTTCTCGCGGTTGTATGCGGGACTGCTTTCAAGTATGTCAATGACATTGTCGTCATCCATCTGAGCAGGGGTAAGGATGATATAGTTGGTGTTGTAATAATCAACTTTATTGCCATACTCTGCTTTGAGCTTGTCAATATCCGCAGTGTTGGTAGCACGGCTTCCACTCTTCGACGTAACTTCCGGAGCGGGAAGATCCATAGGCTGTTCATCGCGATCAGGCAAATCGAATCCTGATGCCAGAAGTGCTATCTTCACCTTGTCGCCAAGCTCATTGTCAACACTCGCGCCCCAGATTACATCCACTTTGGAGTCAATGTTTTTGACGAACTTGGTGAACTCGTTCATCTCACCCATCTTGAACTTGTTTGTGGCGTTCTCCGAGAAGTAAATATTGAAGAGTAGCTTTTTAGCACTGAGGATATTGCGGTTTTTGAGGAGCGGTGAGTTCAAGGCATCGTCAAGAGCCTGCCTTACACGGTCAGGACCTTCGCCGTAGCCAGTGCTGATGATTGCCGCACCACCATTCCTGAGGGTTGTCTCCACATCCTTGAAGTCAAGGTTCATGTGTCCCTGCGAGGTAATGATTTCAGAAATAGAGCGTGCTGCGGTAGCCAAGGTTTCATCGCTCTTGTATAGCGCATTGAAAAAATCGAGTTCACCGTAAATCTCTATCAGGCGGTCATTATTGATAACCAATATAGCATCAACGTTATCGTACATTTCGTCCGCACCCTCAAAAGCTTTGAGAATCTTAGAGTCACCCTCGAAATAGAAAGGAATGGTGACAATGCCAACAGTAAGCAGACCTTTATCCTTCGCAATCCTCGCAACCACCGGTCCGGCACCTGTGCCAGTACCACCGCCAAGAGTTGCGGTGACAAACACCATCTGGGTATTGTCCTCAAAAAGCGACTGGATCTTAGCCATGTCCTTTTCAGCAGCTTCCCTTGCCACTTGGGGGATATTTCCTGCACCAAGCCCTGAACCAATGGTTATTTTTGTAGGCACAGGAGATGCTTTCAGTGCCTGGGCATCGGTGTTCACCAAAGCAAAGGCAACGTTTTTGATGCCCTGCCTGTACATATAGTTCACGGCATTTCCGCCGCCACCACCAACTCCGACCACTTTAATATATGTTGTGTTCGCCTCTTTAGCGTCTGAAACCTCAAAGTTGTCAGCAAGAGCGTCCATCTGCTGTCTGTAATTTTCGTCCATGTGTAGTTGTTTTTTCGGTGTTGGTGCTAATTATTCGTCATCATCATCAAAATCGGCTCCCTCCTGGTCGGAATCAACAGCGGTTTTGAGTTTATCCCACCAGCGTCCAAAAGTTTTGCCTATATTGCCGCCTGACTTCGGGCGTTCCACAGGGGTAACAGGAGCGGGTTCCGGATCCACAAGCTTGATTTCGGGTTCCTCCTTAGGTTCAAGGCATTCAATAGGATCGGCACTTCCAGCAAGAAGGATGGAAATGATATCGACCGCTTCAGACGGGATGCGGCTGTCGCCAATACGCACCGCTGACGAGGTTGCCGTGCCGATTCTCACTTTCATTGCGGTTTCCTTTCTCACCCTTTCGCTAAAGCCGGGGAGCTTTGCTCCTCGTCCCACAATAACTATTCCGCCGGGGAGCTCAGCCGGAGTAAGAGATGCATATTTTATCTGCTCCTTAACATTGGCTATTATCTCAGCAGCGCGATGCACAACAAGGTTGGTTACATCGGGGAGGGCAACATTGTCGGCTGTCTCACTGGAATATATAGCATTGCCACGAGTAATCTTTAGGTTTTCAGCTTCTTCCTCCACATAGTTCAGCGTAGTGATATCGCGTGTGATGTTTCTTGAACCAAGAGGAATCGTTGCGAGGTATTGCAATCTGCCCTGACGATATATTGCCACAGAGGTTGTTTCCGCTCCAAAATCCACGAGCATGCAGCCCAGCCTTCTTTCATCAGGTGTGAGAACCAAATCCCCTTCGGCAATAGGACGGATTACATATCCTGCAACAGCGAGCCCAACGGTTTCCTTGACGAGCAGGTCCACATTTCTTTTCAGCTGCTTGCGGCATACGATAAGGTTTGCAGTCATCCTTATATCGGAGCAATACATCCCTTCAGGGTCTTTCTCCACACGGGTGTTGTCAATATAGAATGCCCTCGGCTCCACGGCAAGTATATCCTTGTCGGTGTTCGCGGAATTTTTCGCTTCGAGATTGAGACGGTTCAGGAGCTCAGGAGTAATTTCAGTTTCAGGAGGCATTTTCCGCTCCACCTCTGCCGGAATCGAACTAAGCGAGCGTCCTCCGATTCCCACATACGCGGATTTGATTTTACGCCCTTCAAGGCGGTTCTGTATTTTTCTGAGTATTCGTGAAATAGAGCCCGCAGCCATTTTGATGTTTCTTGGCTGCCCATATCGCACACTGTCGATAAGAGGCTCTTCCTCAACGATTTTAACGGTAAGGGTGCCTTCGGCATCAACGGTGCCAACCGCTCCACAAATCTTGGAGCTGCCGATTTCGAGGGCTACGATGGTAGTGATATCCATATATGCTGTTATAGTGTGGGAGATAGTTTACGGTTGATTTTTCTTTGCAGCAGGAATAGGTCTGTCGTTTTTTGCCTTGACGCCGGCTTTGACCTGCCCAGGGGCGACTCCATCTCCTGCTATCATGGTGCTTATCGCTGTTTCCTCGTCGTCATCTTCATCAAGGAATTTCGGTCTGTCAAGTTTCTTGTTTCTTCTTGTCGCCACAATCTGCCCGTCCCATTTTACGGAGATTGTGTCGTAATAACTCCATCCCTTTACAGGCATCACTTCGGAATACATCCTGCCAAGGCGGTGGAATTTGTTATCAAAGTTATCCGG
>WFLX010049238.1_pt1 | contig 10981 bp, 2 predicted proteins | sample 4967041 | NCBI WGS metagenome assembly WFLX01 (sample SAMN12857096, study PRJNA449069) | gut metagenome | isolation source: stool from male and female vole | host: Microtus ochrogaster | place: USA:Florida | collected 2017
CGACATCGAAAGGCTTAGTGAACAGGCCCAGGTTGGGATAGGCCTCGTTGAGGAGCAGGCCGGTGACTTTGTCGGAGAAGGTGTAGTGGAAACCGGTGATGCCGTTGGTCACGGTATATTCGGGGTCGTCGCCCGTGCCTTCGAGCATCTCGCCCACTACGCCGCCGTTTTCGGGGTCGACGTAGACTTCGCCCAGGAACCAGTAGAACTGCGTGGCCACATCGTCCACTTTCGCCTCGGCGCTCAGGTCTACGCAACCGTCCACACACTCCACCTCGATGGGTGCCTGGTTGGCATAGTAGAACTTGTTGAGGGTCAGCATGCCGGAAATATCGGGCAGCGTGCTGAAGCGGAACTTGTTGGAGCTGATGTCGAGCACGGTGAGCGTCTCCGTCACGGGCGACAGGTCGATACTCGAGAGCTGATTGTCGGCGAGATACAGCTGGTGGATAGCGGGCAGGCCGTTGAGGTCGATGCTTTCGAGCTTGTTCTGGCCGGCTTCAAATCCCCACATGGCGGGGTTGTCGAAACTTACTTCGGTGAGCTCGTTGTTGCCCAGCGAGAGCACCTCGAGATTGGAATACAGCGATGCGTCGAAGCTCTCATACTGATTGTAGGTGAGGTCGATGGCAATGAGGTTCGGGTAGTTCTCGAAGGTCATGTCGAAGAGACGGTTGCCGCTCAGGCGCACATTTTTGAGCGTGGGCGACGCGGGCATGGTGATGTTTTCCTTATCGAGGCCGGCATTGTCCACGGCAAAGGTGAGCAGCGACGTCAGGGGCGATGCATCAATGCTGCTCAGGGGCACATCGATGATGTCGAACACCGTCAGCTCGTCGGCCGAGCCGTAGGTATAGACCTTGGCCACGGCGCCTGCATAGGCGGTCTGGCCCACGTATTCAGAGGGGTCGTCGGATGCTACTTCATACTGCACGTAGTCCGTGCCGTCGNCGCGNCAGTCGATGTAGATGGCCGTNGGCTCCTTGGCGCGCAGAATCACGCTGCCGTTGTCGNNGCCNNCCTTNCANGTGAAGGTGGCTATCACATTTGTGGGCGCATCCACCACGAGGGTAAGCGTGGTGCGGAATGCATCGGTGCCGCTCAGGGCGGGGAATGCCGGATGTGCCATCTCGCAATAAACCTGACCCAGCGAGGTGTTCAGGAATCGGGTGGCGCCGTTATTGCAGGCTATGTCCACACCCTCCTGAAGCACGGTGCCGTCGGCTTTCTTCCACACGAATGTGGTGGACTGGCCGTCAATCACGCGGTACTGCGACGACAGGTTGATGCCCGGCGCCTTGTCCAGAATGGTGTATTCCTTCTGAGGCGCATAGGTGAAGGCGCAGCCGGCAGGAAGGGTGGCGGCCAGCGGCATGGTGCGTATCGACATCTTGTTGTCGGAGATGTCGAACAGCTGCAGGGCGGGCATCTCGGCCAGCGTGAGGCTGTCGATGCTGTTGTTGTGCAGGTCGATGGTCTCGGCCAGGCCCAGATAGGTAAGGCTCAGCACGCCGGCCACGCGGTTGTTCGACATGTCGAGGTTGCGCAGGTTGTCGAAGTTGGTGAAATCAAACGTGGTGAAGCGGTTGTCCGACATGTCGAGGTTCATGAGATAGCGCCGCGACATAATCTCGATGTTGTAGAGCTGGTTGTGCTCCACGTTGAGCGTGTGCAGCAGGTTTTTCTCAAAGGAGTCGTTCGGGCCCGTGAGCGACAGGTTGCCCAGGCGGTTGCCCGAGAGGTCGAGCAGCTCAAGGCGCTTGTTGAACTGCAGGTCGATGCTGCGCAGCGAGCAGTCCTTGACGCTGAGCACCTGCAGGTCTACGGCAGCCGTGACGTCGAGCGACGACAGCGGCTGGTCCGAGAGATACAGCGATGTGAGCAGGTCGGCCTCCTCGATGCTTATCACCACGTCCTGCGCGGCAGCCGCTTCGGCTATGGTGAGCATCGTGGGGTTGTCGATGTCGTCGGATGTAACGGCGTAGGTTTTTTCCTCGCCGTTGCCGCATTTCACATGGATGGTGCGGGGGGCGGCAGCCGAAGCGCCGCACACCGAAACGCCCATCTTAACACCGCCGGCGGCTACCGACGACGGACGGAAAGCCACCATGGGCGTGGGCAGGCCGAACTCCTCGGCCGTCTTCACCATAAAGGCCGACGAGCTGAGGGTGTAGTCGGGGAAGGCCGAGTTGATGTACTCGACATATACGGAGTCGGCAAACGCCTGGTTGAAGCTGATTTTGCCGTCGGCGTAGCTGTAGGCGCTCTCCTCCACTTCCTCGTGGGATGCGGCCACGGGCTGGCGCCACACCTTCACGGTGGTGGTGGTGCCCTCGCGCAGCACGCTGCCGGCGAGGTCGATCACGCCCCCGACAGGGTAGCTGCGGTCGCAGGGCAGCGGCGAGCGGTAATAGTAGTACTCGCCCCAGTTTGCATCGGGCAGCGGGAGGGTCGCATAGGTGAAGTCGTTGTAGGAAAGGTTCACCGAGTAGAGGTTGGTGTTGGCAGTGAGGTCAATCGTGCTCAGCTTGTTGCGCTTGAGGTTCAGGTCGCTCAAGTAGGGGTTGTTGCTCAGGTCGATTGCCGTGAGGTCGTTGCCGCCCAGGAAGAGAAGCACCAGGTTCGGGTTGTTGCTCAAGTCTATGCCCTGTACCTTCACATCGGTGTTTATGTTGCCCGATACGTGCTCGGCCAGCAGGTTGATAAGGTTCGGGTTGTTGCTCAGGTCGAGCGACGTCACGCGCGAGTCCGACACGTTCAGGCTGCGCAGCTTGGTGTTCTGCGACACATCCACCGTGGCCACGTCGGTGAGCTCGAGCGAGAGCGACTGCAGCTCGGGGCAACCCGTGGGGTCGATGGTCTTGAGGTCGCGGCAGTGGTAGGCGTCGAAGCTCACCATGGCGGGATAGTCGCTGAGGTTGAACGACTGGTCGATGTGCTCGGTGATGTCAATCTCGAGAATCATCAGGTTCGGCTTGTTCGGGCCCACAATCAGCGGGCTCTCGGCCGAGAAGGGGTTGTCGGTGAGGTAGATGGCCGACAGCTTGGTGAACGGCGTGAGGTCAAGGCCCTTCAGCTCGTTGTGCTGGAGGTCGAGAATCTCGAGGTTTGTGCACTGGTCCAAGTCGATCCACTCGATATAGCAGCCTTCGGCATCGAAATAGTCGAGTTTAGAAGCATCGCCATAAATGCGCACAATACCCTCCTCGCTCACACGGCACTTTACGGGGGTTCCATGCATACCCTGTGCCTCCTGGTCGAAATAGGCCACGTCCACCAGGATTTCTTCCGTTCCGAAGCCATAGTCGATGTCGAAATAGGTAGGCTCCGTTGCGCCGAGCACAATGTGGAAAGAGTTGGTCTCGCCGTACTCGTTGTAGATGTTGGTGCGGAAGGTCACGATGGGAGTTTCCTCCGCGGCCNGCGCAGCANCGTTTCCNGCGNACAGCGCGAAAGCCCCCAGGGCCGCGCACATGCTCTTAATAAATATATTCATACTCAAAAACAGTGGTTATTTTACACAGATTTTCGCGGAGTGGCGACCATTCACGTTCACCACATACACGCCGGGTGCCCAGCCCGAGGCATCGAGCGTGAGCTGGTCGGCACCGGCCGAAAGCTCGGCCACTTGCGAGCCGGCCAGAGAATAGGCGCGCACGGCGATTTTGCCGCTGCCGTCGCCGCAGAAGAGCTCAAACACGTTTGGAGCGGTCTCGGTCACGATGATGCGGTCGTTGGTATTGTCCTGCATCACGTCGCTGATGCCGGCACCGGCCGTGCGGATCACTTCCTTCAGGCCCTCGAGGGCGTTGAACTTGCCGGCACCCCAGCGCACGGGGTCGGCGGCATGCACGTCGTCGTCCACGGTGGCCGTAGACTGGATGATTTCACGCACGCGGTCCACCGTCAGCGTGGGGTCGGCCTCGAGCCACAGGGCAATGCTGCCGGCCACGAAGGGACACGACATCGAGGTGCCTATTTCCTGCTTCCAGTAGTTCATGCGGCCGCCGGGGCTCGCCACGCGGGCCGAGTTGAGGTAGTTGAGATAGCCGGTCTTGTTGCTGTCGTCGTAGCCGGCCGTGGCAGCGTCGAGATATGGCGTGCTGATGGCCGAGATGATGGCGGAGCCGGGGGCGCACACCGTGGGGAGGTTGCGTCCGTCGGCCAGCGTGCCGAACGAGGAGAAGCCGCTGATGCCGCCGGGGATGAAGCCGTCGCCCACGTAGGTCGATTCCCAGCCGTCGAGCGAGGTGTATTTGTCGCGGGTGTTGTAGGAGCCCACCACTATCACGTTGTGGGCCACGGCCATGTCGGAGATAGAGCCGTTGCAGCTGCCGTCCTGGAAGCTGTCCATGCCGTAGTTTTCCATCCAGGTGGTGAGGCCGTCGCCATAGCAGTCGATGCGCTGGCCGGGCTGGCCGGTGACCTCGAAGCCCAGGACGTAGTTGCCTGTGGCACGGTTTTCCTCGGAGTCGATCACGTAGAAGTCCACCAGGCCGTAGTAGCGGCCGGTCTCCTCGTCGATCATGCCGCCAACGCCCACGTAGCCGTCGAAGGCGCGCACGAATGTGGCGTCGCCCACGATGTCCGAGTCGTCCATCTGATACTCGGCCGAGCTGCAGTAGTAGGTGCCCACGTTGTCGCCCACCTTGGGCATACGCTTGGCCTCGCGGTAGTTGCGGCTCTTGTTGTAGATTATAGCCTGGAGGTCGAAGGGAGTGGCATCGTCGGAGTAGACGGCTATCGATCCGTAGCGGATGGTGTTGTTCGTAAACTCGTCGCCGCCGGCAGGGTCGTATTGATAGGCATAGGGATGAATGAGAGTGCGGAAGCTCTTGTCGTCGTCGGTGAAAGTCTTGTTCAGGGCTATCTTCATGTCGCCCTCGTTGCCGGCCGAGATGCAGATGATGGCCTCCTCGCCCACCTGGTCGAAGAAGCGGGCGATGGTGGAGTTGGGGTCGTGGGAGCCGGTGTTGCTGCCCAGCGACAGACTGTACACGATGGGCATCTCCATATACTGCGCGTAGCTGTATAGGTAGTCCATGCCGTAGGCAATGAAGCCGTCGGCCAGCGTGCCGCACGACACAGCCAGCTCGGCGCCGGTGGCCACGCCATAGTAGGGATTGTCCACCGTCACGATGTTGGGCGTGTCGCCAGTGACGCCGTCGGCTATCTCCACCTGGCCCTTGTAGCTGCCGCCCAGGATGTTGAGCGTGTGGGTGCCGTGGTAGGTGGAGTTGTCGTCGGTCTTGAATTTCGAGAGGTCGCCGCCCTCATACACGTTGTGGCCGTAGAAATCCTCGGCCATGCCGGTGCCTGCGGCGTTGTAGCGCAGGTGCGACAGAAAACCTATTCGCGAACTGCCGTCGGGGTTCGTGAAGCTGATGTGGTTGGGGTCAACGCCCTGGTCAATCACGGCAGCGACCACGCCGGCGCCTGTGTAGGCCTTGGACAGGCCGGAGAGGCCTTTGTGAATGTCGCTGACGCCGGTGACCTCTCGGGCCTTGTCGAGGTGGGGCTTGAGGTCGCGCTGCAGCTGGAAGGAGCGCATCATGGGCAGACGCGAGCAGCGCTCCACATCGGCATAGGGCAGTTCCACCACGGCGATGTCGCCGCGCATCGTGAGCACGCGCATGCCTTCGGCAGCCAGGTCGGAAGCGGAGGTGCCATCCTGCACCAGCACGAAAGCCACGGCACACTGCGTGCCGGCGTTGCGTCCCGAGACTTTGCGCATTCGGTCGGCTGTAGCGTGCGATGCTGTGGAGGTCTCTATGCCGTGGCGACGCATCTGTGCACGGCTCTGCAGCGAGAGGGCATCGGTCTGCGCGACAGCGCAAGCAAAGACGCCCGTGAGCGCTGCCGTAGCAATTAGTCGACTGTTCATTGTGTTGATATATATATTAATAAGGTTGTAAAAGCCGGCTGCATGGCCCCGAGAGCAATGCAACCGGCATTATATCAAAAGTTATCTGCTTTCAAGGTTCTCAGCGTACCACGACCTTCTTGCCGTTGGTGATATAGATACCGGCCGGGAGGCTCTTGATGGCACCGGCGTTCTCAGCATCGAGCACCTTCATGCCCTGGAGGTTGTAGACGGCAGCGGGCTCGGNGCGGTCGGNGGCGACGTCGCTGATACCGGAGGCGCTGCTGANGGTCACGGTGNGGTCGTCGGCGNCGNCAAAGGTGTATTCTCCGTTTTCGTCGGGCTCGAGGTTTGCGTCGTCGAGAGCCACAGCGTAGTCGTAGTCGTCGTTTTCGGGCAGCTTCACACCCAGCTTGGTGCCGGTGAGCACGCTCAGGCCGGAGGCGAATTCAGGACGCTCGTTGATGATGTCGGTGGTCACCTTCACATCGTCGAGACCCTCGCCGGAGAGCACGAAGCTGATGTTGTGGAACGAAGGAGCGTTGCCGGTGGTGAACACCTTGTAGACGTCGCCGTTTTCGGGATAGGTCTGCTGGCTGAAGTAGCTGCTGTAGTAGTAGTTGGTGATTTCCACATCGTTCTTATAGGCATAGTACATGTAGTCGCCGCTGGTGCACACGCTGTACATGATATTGGCATCCGATGCGAAGGGGATGATGGTGTAGCCGGCGCTTACATAGTTCGACTCGCGGGATTCCTCATCGCTCCAATAGGCGGTGTAGAGGTCGTCGGTGCTGTCAACGTAGAAGGCAAACTTCGAGTCGTAGTTGAGCTCGCCGGTGGTGATGTTGAACACATCGCCGGCCTTGACCAGAACGGAATTGTAGCTGAGGTGAACGTCGTTGCCATTGGCATCGGTGATGCTATTGACCACATAGCCGGGCTTGGCCTTGACGTAGATATAGGGCTCTTTCTCGCCCACGCTCAGCGCGTTGGTGCCGGCCACGAGCTCGAANGGCTCATTGCCNTAGGTCGACTGACCGGGATATACCGTCACTNTCNAGGGATCGTCNACGTTNAGGGTGANATCGACNGTGCCNTAGGGATGTGCGTCCACAACNATTTCAACGGGGTCGAGACCCACGCGGAAATTGATGGAATAGTAGCTGTACTGGGGCTCGTCGTTGACGGTGATGGACTCGATGCTGTAGTTGCGGGTGTCGAAGGAAATGGTGATGGTGGAACCGGCACGAACAGCAAAGTCTGGATCGTAATAGTTGTCAACCTCGTTGTAGTCGACACTCAGCGACTCGATGGCGCCCTTGGCGTCCTCGGGGATGGTGATGCTCACGGGCACATCCACGTCGGGGAAGTTGGCGGCAATCTCGATTTCATCGCCGTCTTTAACATATACGAAGTAGTTGCCGTACTGGCTCTCTACGTTGGCGCCGTTGATCTTCACGTAGTAGAGGTCGGAATAGTCCTTGCGGTAGAAGGTGAAGGGCGACTCCTCCTCGGGGATGAACTTAACCTCGGTGGTGGGGCCGGTGAGTTCAAACTTGCCGCTGCCGTTGCGGCTGGCCTGCACCAGGTTGTAGTCGTCGACCACCGTTACGGTGGCGGTGGCGGTGCGCATGGCCGAGAGGTCTTCGGTGTAGATCTTGTACACGCGGCCGTCAACGTAATCGGCCAGATACAGCGATGCGCTGGTGCCAACGCTGATCCAGAGGTCGTTGCCGGGATCGCTCACACACTCCACACGCGCCAGACGGTAGCCGTCGACAGCGTTGATATAGACGGTGGCCCAGTCGGAGGAATTGTATTCAATCACGTTGTCGCCCTGCTGCAGCGTGAGTTTTTCGCCGAACATGGTCAGGGTCACCTGCGTGGGCTCGTCTATCTGAAAGGTCACGCTTTCGGCCACTGCCTTGAACGCGCCTGTCACGGCCAGTANGGCCACGAGGAGAGTTGCNTATATTTTTTTNATANGCAAGATGGTAAAAATTGGTTNTTTTCTGTGTTTCGGACTGCAAAATTATAAATCACGGGGCAAATTTTGTCAATGCAACTGTTAAAAATACATAAAACATCCGTTTTACACTAAATTTTTAATAATTATAAGTTTTTTAACCAAATTTACTTACACTTTATCACGATAAATATCAAAACTGATTTCTCGCCGGCCGGAATAAAACGGCGCCGGAACCACAAGATTTGTCCGGCGCCGTTTCCTTGCCTGCGCGATTATTTCACCGTGAGCTCGCTGCCGGCCGAGTGGGCTGTAAGCGACGGCGCCAGCGCGCTCTGCACGGTGGCGAGGCCGCCGGCGAAGACACCGGCCACGTTGGCCGTGCAGTCGTAGCTTATCTGATATGTGCCCTTGGGCAGGTAGCCTATGAACATGCGGGTGGATGCATCGCGGTTCTCGCGGTAGAAATACGCCCCTGCGCTTTCCACCATGCCGGGGGTCTGCACCACGGGCTCGAGGGCCGCGGCACGTTCGTCCACCAGGTTGACATACTCCATGTCGCGGGCCACGTGCAGGGTGAGCAGCACGCGCACACGGCTGCCAAGGGGCACCTCGGTGGCGTAGGAGGTGGTGCCGTCGCCGACCACGAGCATCATGCGCTTCTCCACGGAGAGCCCGTCGCAGTCGACGGCCTTCACCTGCGAGGGACGCGTGCGGTAGTTGCTTATCACGGCGCCGAAGGAGGGCACGTCTGCTCCAGGAGCTATCGTCAGGGTCTTGCCGGCGGCATGGCTGCCCAATGCCACAGTGGCCTCGCCGCCATAACTGCAGGCGTCGCCAAGATCGACGGGCTGCCCCTTCAGGGTCACGGTGGCGGGTGCATTGTCGGTGTGCCACGGCGTGCCGCTGCTCATGAAGGCCCACACAAGCTGGGTGGCATCCCATGCGCCCAGGCCGACGGTGGCCTGCTCGCGCACCACGAGCCACTGNCGCATGCCGTCGATGAGCGCCGATGTGGGGTCGACGCGGCCGTAGGCAATGAGCATGGGGGCGTACTGCTCTATGAAGTCCACGCTGGGGAAGCTCACGCCCTGNGAAGGCGACTCCACTGCAAACTCGTTCAACGAGCCAATGATTTCGGCAGCCACGCGGTCGCGGCCATAGAGCGAGAGCAGGATGGCCATATTGGCCTTGCGGGCCGTGGAGGNGTTGCGCCACGTTGTCTCGCAGTGGCGCAGCGTGGCGTCGATCACCTTTCGGCCGAAAGCCGAGGGCTCGATGCCTTGCCACAGGCTGCGCACCACGGTGTAGTTCATATCAGGCCCTATTTTCTTCCTGGAGTTAATTTCAAGCTGGCGGTCGATATAGCCCAGCGCATTGCGCATCAGGCGGTCGAGGGTAGCATCGGCGGGCAGGTCGCCGGCCATGCGCAGCAGGCCCAGGTCGTGCAGGGCGCTCAACGTGGCCCACTCCGAAGCCTCGCGGCTCCACGGGCCCCATTTGATGCCGCCGTTAGTCTCGGCAAGCTTTTCGAGCACCTTGACGGCAGCCTTGATCTGGGCCTCGGCATTCGCAGGGTCGAGCAGCAGGCTCAGGCGCGCCATGCGTTCGGCATCGCTCTGCGCAGCCTGCACCCACGGCGAGGCGTTGAGCGCTACCGTCTTGAGGGCATCGTTTTGGGCAAGCCGCGATGCGGGAGGCGTGTCATTCCATGCCTTGAGGGCGTCGACCACGGCGGGGTTGCGGTTCACGATTCCACGGGAGGTGCACGCGGCAAACAGGGTGTTCACGGCCTCGTCGGAGGTGGTGGCGTCGAAGGTCACAAGACCCGGGAGCGCCTTCACTATCGACCACGACGGATTCTGGCAATACTGCAGGGTGTAGGTTCCTTTCTTATCGGAAGGGATGCGCAGCGACAGCTCTTTGTCGCCGGGGTTGAGGTAGAATGGCTGCGACTCCACCACGTCGCACTCGGCCGGCTCTATGGGGATGAAGGCCTGCTCGCCGTCGGAGAAGCGGCCGTCGGTGCTACGCACGCGATAGCCCAGGGCGGTGGCATCCATGGGCGCCTCGATGTCTATGCCCACGATGGCCTGGCCGCCGGCAGGGATTTCGTCGGTCGACTCCGCGGTGGCCACCACTGCCATGTCGGAAGCCCGGAAGATTTCCACTGTGGTGGTGACGGCGGCGGATTCCTCGCTGTTGTTGTACACGGTGGCCAGCACGCGGGCCTTGTCGCCCTGTCGCATGAAGCGCGGGAGATTNGGCTGCACCATCACGGGTTTGTTTGCCACGATGTCGCGCACCATGCTGCCGGCCTTCATTTCGGCTGTCCATGCCAGCGCCATGAAGCGCCAGGTGGTGTTTGCGTCGGGCACCTCGAAGTCGAGCGTCACATTTCCGTCGGCATCNGTGGTGAGGTCCGGCATCCAGAACGCCTGAAGCACCTCGGCCTCGCGGAAATTGAACTGCTCCTGCGNCGGNTCTTCGACCTGCGCGCTGCCGTTTCCGGCCTCTTCTTCGCTCTCTATTTCCGCCGCCATGGGCATCGCCATATCAATCGTTCCGGCACCGGCCGCGTCGAGGGCCATNGCTTTCATCGTCATGCGGGGTGCAGCCATGTTGTAGTAACGGCCGTAAGCCACATTCAACAGGTAGCGGAACGCGGGGTCGCTCAGCGTGGACTCCTTCCGCTTTTTCAGTTCGATGCTCCTCGACACGAAGCCTTTTCCGATGCTCGGCGTTTCGAGCGACATCACCGGCTGGGTGGTGGTCAGGGCGAAATTCCGGGGCCAATCGAATCCCTCGAGTGCGTCGAGAGCATGGTTGTACATCGTCGCGGCCACAGCGGCGCCTCCTGCACCAGGGCCTGAGATTTTAAGCGTCCAATGCTCCCGGGCACCGGGCACCAGGCGGTCGCGGAAACTCTCGCCTTCGATTGTCAGCTGCGGGGCCGCCGGGCGCGTGATGAGCACACGGTAGGAACAGATGCGACCATCAACCACGGTGGCTATCTCAAGCACGCCCGTATCGGCGCCGTCGGGGAGCTCGAGCGACAGATGGCGGAATCCTTTGTTGCGTTTCTGCACCTCGGCCTCCACAATCTCTTCGCCCACGCACAGCGCCGCGTAGAGCCACACGTTGTCGCG
>WFLX010275669.1_pt1 | contig 10981 bp, 16 predicted proteins | sample 4967041 | NCBI WGS metagenome assembly WFLX01 (sample SAMN12857096, study PRJNA449069) | gut metagenome | isolation source: stool from male and female vole | host: Microtus ochrogaster | place: USA:Florida | collected 2017
GATTTCCTTATTTCAAACGACGGTGGCCAGCTTATGTTCTCATTCTGCTACCCATCCGGATTCCCGATCGATTTTCATGGAGTTCTGACCAAACTAAATGTTCCTCATGCTCATTTTGAGGACGAAAACGCTGACGGTAATCTTGCGGCTCTTCTGAAAGATGGGCTTTTTTCTATTCATCATGAATGCAAAAATTGACATCAATAAATTCAAGACCCTTGTCATTGCTCTGGCTCTCCTTGCCTTTTCGTCCGGAGGCTGGATATTGTTCGTTTCCTCCGAAATCAGGAGGCAGAAGGAGCTGACCCGGGAAATCAATCTCCAGACTATCGAGATCCTGAAGCAGATGTACAGAACCGACTCCGTCCTCAATGAGATTTGCACAATTCGCGAATAATTGGTATCTTTGTAAAATCTAATCAAAAGTAATTTCGTATGGAAAAGAATCCGGATATCCAATTCATCCTCGATAACCAGGATGTGCTCAAGGCCGCATATCCAAGGAAATGCGTGTTAGTGATAAAGCAACAGGTAGTCAGANTTTTCAANGATANCANTGATNCTCTTCTATATAGGGATGACGTCCTTCATAANGTCGAATACGCNTTCGCTGATTTTTCTGGAGCGGAAGATAATANAATGTGGAATGATGGAAAATAATATTCTGGTGTTCGAGGCTTCCGCTCCTCTGAGTGGATTGGATCCGATTTCAAAAGTTCTTGTTTCTAAAACGAAACGCGGAGAGAATGGATGGGAGTGGATAGAAGTAACTGCCAAATGGGACACAGGGGCTACCATGTGTGCCATCACGCGCAATCTCTGCAATCGTCTTGGCCTGAAGGCAGAAAAAACTGTACCCGTGCGCTGTTTTTCTAACCCAGAAGGAAGGGAAACCCCTTACAGCGCAGTGCTTTTGAAGATAGTTAAAGGCCCTTATGCAATCTTGGCAGTAGCAAATGTAATGGACACTCCTCCGGTGGACTGCGACATGATAATAGGGATGAATGTCATTGCTTCAGGTAAGTTTTCACTAACTGTCAACGGCTCAGACTTAGAAATTCGTCTTGAAGTCTCCCCCGATTTTGAACGTCTGAAAAAACTTAAGCATTACGAATAAAAATTTTCCATAACCCTCTTGCCCAATCCAAAATTATTTGCGAGCCACATGATCATTACGTCCTCAAGTCGACACGGCTGGAGGACTCTTTGTTTGCNAATTTCCAAANTTATATGTAATTTTGCGGTGTATTTTTANATATATTTATATCAAAATTTGAGTTTTTTAGTAAAATATTTGTTACCTTTGCACTTTAAAGTGTCGCTATACTGACATCTACACCAATAAATTCTTAATTCAAAATAAACTTTACCCATGATAATCCCAATACCGTCAATCGATATAGAATCGAGAATCGGCAAGGCCTTGAACATATTGTTTTATGTGATACATCAAACAGAGGCCGTCGATTACTCAGAAGATGTCATATGGGATTTCTCCAGATGCAGCTTCCTTCACCCTTTCCTAATCGGTGGACTCTGCGTCTACCGACTAAAATCAGACCGGACAATACAACTCCAAGGCTTGACGGGATATACCGAAAGATATCTNTCCCTTATCCACTTCGATGAATCTCTTGAACTTCCGGACGCAAATGCAGCTTCAGCTCTTATGACTGAGTATGGGCCCAAGTCATATATCCCCATATGCANGTTCAGGACAGATGATGATGAAACCATCGACTCCATCACGGCAGCCCTCCAGAAGATAATCCAAAGGCAAGCACAGCTGCCAGTTCAGTATACTTCCGCCCTGTCCTACCTGCTCAGTGAACTAACGGCCAATATCCACGACCACTCAAGAAGTTTCTACGGATACATGTTCTCGCAATATCTGGCAAGGGAAGGATGCATCAACATCTGCATCATCGATAATGGAATTTCAATAGCCGGGAGCTTCCAGCGAAGCGATAAATATGATGACAGGATGCTTGGCAACGAGGGTGAGATATTGAATATGGCTCTNTCTCATTGCTCCACGAAAAACCTACCCGATNAGGAGAACAGAGGCTTTGGACTTCCTACCACTAAGAAGATGCTGGCTGAGGGCATGAAGGGATCTTTTATGATTGTTTCCGGAAATGCTTTCCACAGGCACGACCAACATGGACAGCAGACAGCAGAACTTCAGCAGGGTCTCGGATGGGACGGCACGTTTGTTTTACTTAAGATCCCGGTATCTTTGCCGGATAACTTCAACTATTTAGATTACGCAGACAGATTATGAGAAAGATTATTGACATTAGCATTACCATTGGAACTGACATTCGCACCAGAAGCAGGATACGCCAGCTGACTGATCATATTGAAGCAGGACAGGATTATGACATTGATTTTTCCAATGTAGAATTCATCTCNAGGTCNTTTGCNGATGAANTGNTNTCTTTCGTAGACAGNTCAGACGGCAGGATAAATTGCGTNNACATGCCCCAACATATNAGNGAGTTGCTGGACATCGTCCGCAGAAACCGAAATGTACANGTNTCTNCNCGCCCCATGGGNGANGTCATCAANCTTGAGACAGAAGAGCAGATGGAAGCATTTTTCAATGCTTTCTAATTGTTGTGAAAAAACATAATCACTTATATGAAAAAGTTTCTTAACTGTTTTATCATGGCAATCATTGCCATATCATTCGCATCTTGCGCACCGAAATTTTCGCAAAGAGCTTACTTTGTAGACTATCAATCCGCGGCTGATGGAAAGGTGTTTATTACTGAATCAAACTCAGTCAGCTTTGACTATACGCCGATTGGCTCAATACTGATTGAAGAAATTGCTGGACAATACAAGGAATCATTGTCTCTGACTGATAGACAATCGTACAAGAAGACAGATCCAATATACGGCGATCTAGACCAATCGGCCTCTAAAAAGTATTACAGGTATCCTAATGCCGAGTCAGCTCTTGACTATGCAGCCAATAGCGCTCTCAAGATGGGTGGCGATGGCATTATCAACCTTAAGATGGAGTCTTCAATATCTAACGATAAGAGACCAATGCTTACAATAACTNGAATGGTAATTAAAAGAAAGTANTTTTCTTCCTGATTAAATTTGCACAATCAAAAAAANATTCCTAATTTTGCAGTGCTTATAACNCATAGTAGTAANTCTACTCCGCCGGGCATCGGTTAATGCCTGACATAGTCCGGGCTTTTTTTATGCCCGACCCAAGCAGAACTCACTCTCCGGAGGCTGAACATCTGCAGACATATTACACAGCCAAAAGGCTGCCATACCGAATTCATTTATATGCTCGGCGACGAGACTATACTGTGAGTTATAAGCAACGGTATCGGCAGCCGTTTTGGTGTTTTTACCACTGCCTTGCTTATAACTCACAGATGCAAATGAAAGCATTAAGTATCCCAGCCTCCGGAACATCGATGTCCGAGAGCATGCGCGCCGCCATCAAGGCCGGAAGCGCCAGAGTGAGCCGCCTCCGTGCGGCTATCCCAGCCACAGTATTCCTAACAGTGGCCATCATCGCCATCATCGCCTTCTTCTTCGCCCTGGGCATGATGCGCATCCCCTACATCGTAGCCACCGGCTCCACCTCCCTCATAGCCGCAGCCCTCACCCCCATCAGCCAGGAAGGAGGTGCCGCATGAGCAAGAACGTCACAATCCCCTACATCACATTGTCAGACCTTGACAAAGTCCTCGCTGTCGCCTCTTGCGAGGGTCTCATCACTCCGGAAGCAGCCCAGGATCTATATGAGCGATCAGAGCAGCAGATGCAATTCCAAATCCGCAAGGCCCAGGCCCAGAAAGACATCAACGTGCTCCGCGACAAATGCAGCAAAGTCTGCGCCTCCATCTACAAGGCATCGCAGAGATTCCTGGACAATCAGATCCGGATACTCGCAGTGGAACACAACAAAAACTACAAGCTTGCAGTGTTAGAGCATGACTCAAACTGCCGGGCCATCACCGTCGAGCATCTTGATCTGATCAACAAAAGCCAAAGCACCCTTGACGAGATCAAGCAAATCGAACACACGCCGAATCTCACATCCGAAGAAATCCTTAGGATGTCGGAAGCCCGCTCACTCGCAATGGAGAACATCCGCGAGACCAAAAGTCTCAAGCAAGAGCGCATGATCGATGAAAACGACCGCCACCACATGGCCATCTCAAAACTCAAGCAGACATATGCCCACAAGATGCTTGAGATATCCGAGAAGCAGCGAGACTCGCTGCTCGAGAGAGAAGAGACAAAAAACCGCATAAGAGACGCCAAGCCCGAAGAACTGCCGGCACTCCTCGAATCCCTGCAGTCGGATCTCGACCGCTACCTGAAAGGAGGTGATAAATGATGTACTTCATTGAGACTGTCACCACATATTCAGTCAACACAGCCAAAGCCCGTCCGATACAGAATGTCGCCAATCAGTTTGAGCATACGATGCTCGAAGAATCGGTCTTTGAGTCACTTGCCGGAAACCTCAAGGCTCTCGTAGAGATCTGCAACAGGACCTACCGCGGCAATACCCTTGAGTTCCACCATACATCCGGACAAATCAGCGTCCGCTATCCGGCAAGCGGAACGGAGAAGATGGTAGTCGCCATATCCTACGCCCCTGTGCTGCATCATTTCAGACACCGCAGCGAGATCCGGCAAGAGATACAGCGCATCCTCGAGCTGAAGAACCCAGCGGATGCCGCCCGTTATATCATAGAGTATACCAAGAAAACAGGAAATCTTTAAAATCCGAACCGTTATGAAAAATAATAATAACACATCCAAAGCAAAACGCAATACTCAAGAGCCAAAGCCCGGATTCTACACCATCCTCGAAGGGTATCTCCGCGGTTGGGCGCCTGCAAAGACATACGAACCCGGAGTGATCCTCAAGACCTCCAAGGATATCGTCAACGACCTCGAGGACATGGTGGACATGGACACCTTCAATGTCGCATCTTTTATGTCTCAACTTGGATTCAAGGCACACTACGAGCCAGATGACGGGCCTCATGGCTGGATGATGAAGAAGTCTCCCGGCAGAGTCTACAGCATATCCCCTGGGGCACCGGAAGCCGAAGATCCTGAATAAGATTGATCAGGCGATGGCAACTTTCTAACACCAGGCGATGGTAACTAAAAAGAATGCATCTTGTCTCACGACACGGTGCATTCTCTTTACGTCGACGTTGGTAACTTATTTATTATACCATACACTTATAATCGAAATATCTTTTTACGCATACGCATATGCGTATATCGAACCTAATTTAATGCAAAGTTAACAAAAATCTGCGACATTTNCAAATTNTTTNTTAACAAATTCNCNAATTTCATAAGTCGAAAAATTNCCNCTTNTTTNTCGCCCCCCCNCCCCCNCNCCCCCCCGAAGGAAAGGACTAATGGATGGAACTTTTGCCCATTCGCACGGCTACAATCTGATATTTTGACCAATCGTGTGCAAGCACTCCAGGGCGTACGATTTTTTGAGGGGTGCGGGGAGATCCGATATATACACCGGGAATGCATATTGTATGCATATACATATCTATTTATCCCATAATGCAATATTTTCGCGCAAAAACTATTTTTATTTTTTATTTTTCTTGTGTATAAGGAAAGGAAAATAAGAGTACAAAAGTACGGAAGAAAGGGAATACCCTAAAAATTAGCATTTTAAAGGCGCACGATTTCCGTACTTTTCCGCACGATTGCACACTGGTACAATTTTTAGATTTTTCGCGTACAATTCCGACAAAGAGAATAATACTTAAAAGTACATCCTAATTCATTAATTCTCACCAACATTAAAATATTCCGTACGATTTTCACTAAAAATACCCACTTACTGATTGAAAAATTATAAAATTTTATATATGACAATTTAAACAATTACATAATTTTATAATCTGAATAAAATTTCGTAAATTTGGACATTATTAATCCACAAAAATTCTCTTATCAAGAAATGTCTAAGCTATCCATCTACATCACACTGCCAGACTATCTCAATCAGTGGCTCCGTAGCGAATACTGGAACCCTGAGACCAACCGCGTGGAGTTCCCACGCGGATCTGCACCTCGCGCCATCCTCCAGTCCTGCCTTACCAAGACCCCACGAGGCACGATGCCCCATTTCCCCGGAAAAAATGAGATACCCATTGAGGTGCCCACTTTCAAGGGGATCAACCCCAACGTCTACTGCTTTCTTCCTGACAGAGGAAAGAAAGCCCTCATTTCCTGCCTCAAGAAGAATTTCGCAGGGGTAGTGTGGCAGGAACTAAACCCGCTCCTCTCTCACGATATCCAGATTACTGACGTGGTCTACGCATTCTTGGACCGCCATGGCATCGAGCCTACAGCCCAGAACTGGGAGACGGTAAGGCAGATGTTCTACCGCATGCGGAAGAAAACTGCCCAAGAATGTAGTTAAAATATGTTAAATCGCGTTGACTTGACGCGCGAAAATTTACAAAGCGCACAAAACACACAAACGACACAAAACGCACATGGCTAACCCACGAAAAACGATATCCCCATCACGCCCCGGCATCCGCCGGCTCTACTACACCCCTGCATCAACATTGCCGCGCCATCTGATGCTCACAGCCATCTGCGGGGGAGCCGTCACCACATTCGTAGACACTCTGATTGAGATTCCATTCTCCGGCAAACCTACATTCTCACGCGAGGGCACTCTTCTTAATGGCGCACGCGCGGAGAAATCGACTCTGGAGTTCCGGAGCGATGCCATTCTGCCGGAAGACATCGTCATCGCCATCATCGTGGAGCAGGCAAACGGAAAAAATTATCTGATAGGTACGCGCGAGCCGAATCACCCTGTCATTGAATACTCCGACTCAGCGGGAGATCCTTCAGGCGACCCGGCTGTGCGGACCTACAGAATCACCCATACCGACATCCGCTCTGGCATCCCGGTCCTGCTTTAATTGGCGCGCGGTCTTTTACCGCGCGTTAATTTTATTATATCTTCGCAACGGATTCAAGACTTGACCCTTAACTCTTGACTCTTGACTCTTAACCACTCTCTCCCATTATGCCAAAAAACTATCATCTCTATCTTAGAGGATCTGTCGGCGGCTGGAATTTCGATTCCGAATATACTTCCTACATCCTTGACAAGAACCAGGATAAGGAGGTCAACGTGCTCATAGACTCCCTCGGTGGCCGTGTAAATACGGCTTTTTCCATAAACTCACTTTTTAAAGCCCATGGTAACGTCCACGCCCATTTCGCTGGCATGAACGCATCTGCCGCTACCATTGCTGCAATGGGCGCCAAGCATGTCTCAATCGATGCCAATTGCCCATTCCTCGTGCACAAGTGCCTTAACCTTGTGCTTGAGTGGGATTATATGAATGCCGATGAACTCCAGAAACTCATCGACAAACTCCAGAAGATGAAGGACGACCAAGACGTGCTCGACCAGTGCATCGCCGGAATCTATGCCAGCCGATGCAAGAAACCGAAGGCCGACCTGCTCGCCCTGATGGAAAAAGGGGGTTGGATCACTGCAAAGCAAGCTCTCGAATGGGGTTTTGTCGACGAGATCACCGACTATGAGGAAGACGAGAAACCGGTGCTGACCAATGACATCGCTTCCGCTCTCTGCTCAGCCGGAATCCCGCTCCCTCCTATCCCATCTGACAAGAAGGATTCTTTCTTTGACAAACTCCGCAGATTCTTTGTCGGCGACTCCAATCAGACATCCACCGATGTCTCTGATATCACCGATGCCCCTGACAACGGAATCCAGACAACTGAAAACTCAGAAAACTCTCAAAACTCTCTCCCTATGAAGAAATTTGCCATGCTCGCCACTCTTTTCGGCGATGCCATCGCCTTGACTGACTCCAAGGCTGAGCTGACGGAAGCCCAGCTCGACAAAATTGAGGAATCCCTTTCAGCAAAAGATACCGAAATCGCCACTCTCAAGGCTCAGATTGCCGAAAAGGATAAATCTATCAGCGACCTCAATGCCACTGTTGCCGACCTCAAGAAAGCCCCGGCTGAAGACACAAAGGATGTCAAGGAGACTTCCGCCTCCATGGACACCGACGGCCCCGGCGATGATTTCGACTCTGTAGCGGCCGAACTCGCCAAAGCCTTCATGGCCTAATCCTTTACTCTTAACTCTTAATTCTTACTCTCTCCTCAAAATGGCTGACGCTAAAATTCTTATTTCTGACGACGAAATCCAGAAATACAAGGACACCTGTACCCAGTGGTCGCCTGTATATCTTCGTCTCCCAATCCACACCGCTAAGGAAGTGCTTCAATTTTTCACTCCTGTGACAAAGCTTCGCGGTGACAGAAAGATGCCGTCAATCTACGGCAAATCCCAATTCTCTCCCTTCAAAAAGGACAAATCATCTGATGCAGAAGTCAAGATCGACTGGCGCACGCTCACTACTCGCCACGCTAACGTGATCGAAACTTTCGCTCCGGTAGATTATGTTGACATGCCTCTCGGCGTCGCTTCCCAATATCTTGGCGAAAAACTCAAGAATGCTCCTCAGACTGTGCTTATTATGGCGGAACTTTCTGCTTCACGTGGCGAACCTCTCGCTCAGGCTGCTCTTACAGGTAAGTATAATCCGGACGGAGCAACTTCCGAGGATATCGCCGACGGTGTCATCACCATCGCCGAGAAGGAAATCGCTGCGGGCAATATCTCTGAGGCAAATGGCAACCTATATAAGATGACCAAAGCCCTCACTTACGAGAACTGCTGCGACGAGATCAAGAAGTTTGTATTCTCCATGGACCCGTTCCTCCGCAAACAAGCCAACTTCCTATTCTGCGCTCCTGAGGTCGTCGACATGTACAACGAGTCTTATCTGCTAACACATCAGGCTGTGCCATACAACAAGGAGTATGACCAACCCTATGTGGAAGGATCTTCCAAGAAACTTACTCTCGTTGGTCTTCCGCAACTCGCTGGCACAAATATCATGTTTGCCACTCAGAAAAAGAACCTTCTTTACGGCACATATCTTGAGTCAGATCAGGCATTCGTCGACGTGATGCGTAAGAACCACTATGAGATGTCGATGGCCTCCGACATGTGGATTGGCTTCAACTTCCGCACTCTCGACAAGCGCGTGATCAAGTTTATCCAGCTCCCGGCCGATGCTCCTGCCAAGAAAGATCCGGAGCAAGACACAGAGACTGAAGACAACAACGAAAGCAACGACTAACCTTAATCTGAATTACCATGGCTAATTTATGTCAACTCATCGTAAAATCGATGAAATGGTGTCAGGGCAAGACTGTCAAGCCCGGCATCCGTCGTCGTGCATATGCCATCTCTGCAGACCAGATCCTCAAGTGGCCAATTGTCCAGAGAGATCAGCAGGGTCGCGTCATCTCACCTGTGCTGAAGGGAAATTTCGAGCTCGTTGAAGACGCGGTATGGTCTGTGATTGAGCATCTCCCCAATAAGGCTGAGTTCAAGTCTGAGACACAAGGAGAATATCCTTCTCAGACCTTCAAGGTCAATGCCTCGCTCGTTTATCCGGGTGTAGGTCAGGAGGCTGCTGATGCCACTGCATCATTCCTCAATTCCAACTGCGTGTTCATCATCGAGGATATGGAGGGCAATTTCCGTGTGATAGGTTCTGAAGACTATGACACTGTCACCACCTCCAGCCGCGACAACGGTCAAGGTCCGACAGGCACTGCCGGCACCACCATCAGCATCGAGGCTTCTATGGATGTGGACTCTCCTTTCTATCTGGGTGCGATCTCCACTGAAGACGGTGTGGTGCAGACTGCAACAATCACGTCGCCTACTGCTCCTCCAGCCCAATCCTGATGATAGACGGGATTTCCGATATCCTCGCTGACTTCACCTCCGGCGCATCCTCTGAGGTGCGCCGGAGTATTTTTACAGGGAATCAACAATAAACTCTGACATGATCCAACTCGAACTTACCCCGAAAATCAAGGAATGGCTCGACACTCCTCCAGAGCAGCGCGACTATGAGGAAGGCGCTTTGCTCGTAGGAAAAGTGTCGCGCAACCGCATATTGTTCCAGAATCTTTCCCGAAATCCAAAAGGTCAGGCGAAAGCCATCTCCTACCATTTGGAGAAGATCTACAAGCAGCGGCTTGTAGACATCACCCATGAGCAGGTGGCTGAAATGATGCAGGAATGCGAGAAAATTTCTAATGCCCATGGGCTGCAGTATCCGGAATCGCCAAAATCTGATTTTCAAAAGGGCAAGAGGTCGGACCATGACGAACTGCCGCCGGAGGTGCAACGTCTGTGGCTTGAGAACCAGGATATCCGTCAGCGCATGCGTGATTGCCACACCCATTTGCGCCTGATCAATCCTACCAACTCCACATGTCCGGATTCCGACCGCTATCCATGGGCGAAGCAACTCATTGAATATGACAAGCGATATCGCGACAATTGGAATCTCTATGACCACTACATCAAGGGAACAAAACTTCTTGAGACAAAAAAGGCTGTAGATCCCCGCACTGCCTCCAAGAACGCTGCCAAGACTGCCAACATGCTGCTTGGCAAATATCTCAAGTCGCCAGACGCGAAGACTGCAGAACGCATCCGCGATGCTTATGCCAAGGTGGTGTCCCCGACTCAAAACCTTACCGAAAAAATGCGTGCGGCCCATCTGCTATAACGATGCTCAGCAATGCCATCCTCGATATGGAAGACGACGAATAGAATTCATTCTAAATTCTAAATTCTAAATTCTAAATTCGACTATGCCTCTCCCCTCAATACTCGACTCATGCAAACTCGATCTCTATTCCGATGAGCAAGAGATCCGGGACAAATATCCTCTCGCGATGGCGGAAAGGATCCTGCGCATCCGGGAGATGTATAACTACTGGCTCTCCAATCCGTCGATGCGCGACCGCCAACTACGCGACACCATCATGTCGCGTTTTGAGGTCTCGCAGT
>WFLX010016228.1_pt1 | contig 10979 bp, 8 predicted proteins | sample 4967041 | NCBI WGS metagenome assembly WFLX01 (sample SAMN12857096, study PRJNA449069) | gut metagenome | isolation source: stool from male and female vole | host: Microtus ochrogaster | place: USA:Florida | collected 2017
AGCCAGTAAAAGAGAAAGTGAGAATAGGGATTTTTTCATTTGATTTACATTTTTAATAAGCTTTTGACGACGTGGGGCGCATGCGGAGCATGCTTACTACCTATGTTTGATGGTCTTGGACGCATGCGGAGCATGCTTACTACCTAAGTTTGATACGGGTGGGTTTGTTTTGGTAGGNGNNGGTCTTGGNTTTTCNGGCTATTCGGANTGTCATTTTTCGGGATTNTGGGGCNTGGGGGTAGGTGCCTTCGGGAGCGGAGAGGGTGAGTTCGTTTTTGGTGTCGTCCCAGGTCATTTTGATGCGGGAGAATTCTCCTTTTTCGAAGTCGTAGGTGTCTCCGGCATCGTCATAGAGGGTGAATTCGGCATCTTTTCCGGGGTAGATGTCTATTGTGATGGGTTGGCCAGCGGCGGCGTCAGCGTATTCTGCCGGGGCGGTTGTCGGGATTATGCTTCCAGCTTTTACGAAGAGGGGGAGGCGGTTAATGGGGGCATCGGCAGATATTNTTTCACCTCCGACTAACCTCCTNCCGGTCCAGAAGTCGTACCAGTCAGTTCCTGCAGGGAGATAGACATCTCTTGAGACAACACCCGGATCAGTCACAGGACATGCCATTATGTCTCCAAACATATACTGGTCTTTTATATCGTAGACCTTCCTATCTTTNGGGAAGTCGAAAGCNAGGGGACGAGCCATGCTATATCCGCTTCGAGTCTGCGCATNTGCCATGCTATAGATGTAGGGTAGCATCGAATAGCGAAGTTTTATCATATCGAGGATGGCATCGTAGTAGGGAGAGCCAGACTCCCCAAAATGCCAAATTTCACGAGGAGTTTCTGTTCCATGACTGCGCAAAATCGGAAGGAAGGTACCCCATTGGAACATGCGAGTATAGAATTCTTTATAAGCGTCGTCNTTAACGCCCTCCGGGAATTCCCCTTTTTGGAACCATCTTGGACTGCTCTTGACAAAGAAACATCCGATATCTGTGGTCCAATAAGGACTTCCGGTAGCAAAATAGTTTATGCCACCTGGAATTTGCTTCTTGAATGAATCCCAAGAAGCGTATGTGTCGCCATTCCAAGAAGCCGTAGCATATCTTTGCTGACCTGCAAAGGAGGAGCGTGTAAGATTTACCACACGTTTTCTATCCGTAGCTGCCCGTTGATGCTCATAAATTCCTTTCGCGTGATTGAGAGAATAGAGGCAAGCTCGTTCTGCTCCTAAGGCTTCCGATAGGACTTCATCGTTGAGTCGCCAACGACGTTCGTGATCATCCCATGAATATGGGCGACCGTTTTCAGGCCCGGGCATCTGATTCCAGTCACCGTCGAGGGGTTCGCTGCTATCACACCACCAACAGTCGAAACCATTGGAGAAAAATTCGTCATTGGCATATTGCCAATATAAGTCGCGACCTTCAGGACTGAAAGCATCATATACAGAGTGCTCAAGCATCAGTCCTTTGCTTCTGAAATCTTCTTCTTCCGNGCAATATTGAGGATTAGCCCAGATGCTGACCATCAGTTTTGCATCGTAAGCATGGACAGAGTCAGCGAGAGCCTTTGGATCGGGATAGTAATCACGATTCATCTTCATATAGCCCCAGCCCTGTGGCCAATAGTTCCAATCCTGCACTATAACATCAATAGGGACATGACGACGGCGATATTCTTTAAGGGTATTTATGATATCATCAGAAGAAACGTACCTTTCCTTCGACTGAACGTATCCGAATATATAGCGTGGCATCATCTGTACGTTTCCAGTAAGGTAACGGTAGCCTTCAACCACATTCTCAGGCATTGCGCCCTTGATAAAGTAATAATCTACAGTATTGGCAGCCTCCATAGTGAGGGTAGTCTCAAAGCCAGAGGAGGTCTCCCCTATTTTCATTCCCGTGCCCTTATCTTTACTGTCGAATTTCATAGAACAACCGGCATCGAAGAGAAGACCGTAACCGGCAGTGGAAACCATCATGGGAATGAAAACTTTCAGATTGTGTTGGGTCAAATAAAGAGTTTTGCCGAGAAGGTTTACGTAATCTTCCATCTGTTGACCGAGACCATAAAGGGCTTCATCGCCCGACATATCGAATGTGATGGCAAAACGTTGGCGCATACCTATGGTATCACGGCTTAGGATGTCCTTGACAGTAACTTTACCGTTAGCGGTTTCTTCCATGTGGGCGGAAGTTTCGTCGTAGATGATTTTTTCTTGGGCTACTTTTTCGAACTTCCTTGGGACATTGACAGATTCCTTTAGAAGTATTCGTTTTGCTATTGGGTCGGTGAATGTTACCCCTCCCCTGCTGTCTACTGTTACTTCTAAAGAGTCGGAACTGTAGATGGTCAGTTTTCCGGATTTCAATTCATTTACTTTGACATCTGTCTTGGGATATACGCAAACTCCGGTGGCGTTGTCAGTGACAGTGCCATCGGGAGTCCATCTTACTCTTACTATGTTGGGGGTGATGAAGTCTATGGTGGGAGGTTGTGCGGAGGCTATAAGGGAGATGAGGGATAATAGGAGGGGAATGAGTTTATGCATTTTGATGGTATAAGGAGAAGTACGNCNNCTCCGGGGTCGGTGATTCTTATTAGTNTATACCCCGAGNTTNCGNTNGGGGTTAACAAGATTTGCAGCCCTCCGGGCTGTACGCATGCGGAGCATGCTTGCTTACGTTGGAGGANGGTGTGGGAAATCCACAGTGGGTAGTCCGACGGCTGGGAAGCCGTCGGTTCCATATTATTGGCCTGCTATGGTTTGGATTTTGCCGTTTTCGTCGAAGGTGAGTTCGCATACTTTTAGGCTGCGGAGCCAGGATTTGCCACCTGATGGGACACTGTCGTGGTGGAAGAGATACCATTTGCCGTCGTATTCGATGATGCTATGGTGAGTGGTCCAGCCTACTACAGGGGTCAGAATTTCACCTTGGTATACGAAAGGTCCGTAAGGATTGTCTCCAACAGCGTAACAGAGGAGATGGCTGTCGCCTGTGGAGTAAGANAAGTAGTANTTNCCANTCATTTTNTNTACCCATGAAGCTTCGAAGAAGCGGTGCGGATCATTTGCTTTGAGCGGCTCACCGTTTTCATCAACTACTTGGATTGGACGTGGCTCTTCGGCAAACTGTAGCATATCTTTGCTTAGACGTACGCAACGGCTTGGGAGAGATGGCTCATCGCCTTCCGGGAGATATGGGATTTCGAGGGCTTTATTGTCTTTGTATCTTTGAAGTTGACCACCCCAGAGGCCACCGAAATACATATAGTATTCGTCACCGTCTTGGAGGACGCACATGTCGATGGAATAGCTGCCACGGATTGGATCTGGCTGTGGGATGAAAGGACCTTCGGGACGGTCACCTATGGCTACACCGACACGGAAGATATCGTTTTTGTCTTTGAGTGGGAAATAGAGATAGTATTTTCCATCTTTTTCTGCTATGTCGCAGTCCCAAAGTTGACGGCCAGCCCAGGGTATGTCAGCGATGTCGAGGGCTTTACCATGGTCAGTGACTTTGCCAGTCATCGGGTCGCCGTCGATGGAGAGGACGTGCATGTCTTTCATGACGTATTGGTCGCCGTTGTCATTTTCTACGTTCTCGCACTCCCAGTCGTGGGATGGGTAGATGTAGATTTTGCCATTGAAGATGTGGACGCTGGGGTCAGCCATATAGTCGGCTGGGAAGAGGTATCTTTTTTCGGGAGTTTGCATGATGATTTTGAATGTTGAATTTTGAATTTTGAATTATTAAAGCAAGCAGAGCTTGCAGCGAAAACAGCTTCGCGACCTGAGTTGCGGACGGACGAGCCGTGCGTCCCTACAAAGTCAATTGGTATCTGTTAGTTTTCGAGGATTTTTTGCATGAAGGGCTTCATGTTGTATTGGCGGTCGAAGAGGAGGGGGTAGTCGGTGCGGCCGGGGATTGGGAAGCCATTTTTCCAGGACATTCCGTCGGTAGTGCCCCAGAAGGTCACGCGGGAGATTTTGTCGGCGTGCTTTTTGTAGAGGGCGAAGATTTCAGCAAAACGGTCGTTCCATTCTTTGCTGACTTCTTCAGGGAGACCATCGGGATAGACATTGAATTTCTTCATAGCCTCACGGCGTTCCTCGGGTTTCATTCTGAAGATAGAACCAACGTCGGCACTCATCTGGACTGTCGGGAGTGCAGACATGTCAAGTTCTGTAATCATGACGTTGCAACCTGTGCCGGCAAAGTCGACGATGCTCTTTTCGTATTCTTCCATTTCAGGATAATCCATACCGATATGACTCTGCATTCCGATTCCATCAATGCGTAGACCACGCTGCTTGAGATCATTGACAATCTTCACGTATGCCTCGCGTTTGCCTGGCTTGAACATCGAGAAATCGTTGATATATAGTTCAGCGTCAGGATCGGCTTCGTGAGCATATTGGAATGCGAGAGGGATATATTCTTCGCCGAGGATGCGATAGAATGGGGATTTTCNATAGCTACCGTCNTCTTCGATGGCTTCNTTAACCACNTCCCAACCTTTGATCTTCCCTTTGTAGCGGCCTACTACGGCATAGATATGATCTTTCATGCGTTGCTTAAGCACTTCGGGGCTCACATCGTTGCCATCTTTGTCTTTTGGAAACCATGGAGCGAGCTGAGAGTGCCATACTAGAGCATGACCGATGATAGCCATATTACGGTCTTCTCCATATTTGACGAATTTGTCGGCATCATCCCAGAAGAATTCACCTTCTTTGGGCTGAATCTCACCGTTTTTCATACAATTTTCAGCTACTATGGAGTTGAAGTGCAGGCTGACGATGGAGTCTGCTTTGGCATCTTCTCCATTAACGTGGCGGACTGGGATTGCGGCACCGATCAGGAAGTCGTTTTTGAAGTGGTCTTTGACGGTCTTCACATTGTTGTCGGCTATGGCGGACAGGATAGCTGTGCAGGCTAATGTGGAAGTTAATATTTGTTTTTTCATGACTAATAAGATTTTATCATAAATTGCCTCTCCGAGGCTAATAAGAAAGTAACGCCCCTCCGGGGCTTGATAAAGAGAAGGCTTTTCTCCCCCGAGCTTACGCTCGGGGTTAACAAGATTGGCAGCCCTCCGGGCTTATCTGACTGCGGGGAAGGCGTCGGCTCCAAATATTCAGATTGTTGGGAAGGGGTCGGCTCCAAATATTCCGATGGCTGGGAATCCGTCGGCTTCTTTTATTGATTGTCGAGGATTTCTTGCATGAAGGGCTTTAGGCGGTATTCACGGTCGAAGGGAAGAGGATAGTCGGTGCGTCCGTTGATGGGCCAGTCGTTGCGCCAGGACATACCGTCATGAGTGCCCCACCATGTGACACGGGAGATTTTGTCGGAATTCTTTTTGTAGAATGCCATCACGTCTGCCGCACGTTTGTTCCAGGCTTTTGCCCTCTCCTCACTCAGTCCGTTGGGGAAAGGATTAAGTTCTTCTGTCAATTCAAAGTTGGCATCGGTGTTAGCACCTTGTATGACGAAAGGAAGGGCCGAAATGTCGAGTTCAGTTATCATTAGCTGTACGCCGGTATCTGAAATAGCATCGATCGTCTTCTGATACTCTTCGAAATCGGGATCATTGCTTTCATATCCTATATGACTTTGAAGTCCCATTCCATCAATGCGAAGGCCACGATTCTTCAGATCATTGATAATCTGCACATATTTCTCACGTTTTGCCGGCTTGAACATTGAATAGTCGTTAAGATAAAGCTCGGCATCGGGGTCAGCCTCATGTGCATATTCAAAAGCGAGGGGAAGGAATTCTTCTCCAAGAATATCATAGAATGGAGTGTGCCGCCAACTTCCGTCGTCTTCTATACACTCNTTNACNACATCCCAACCTTTNATCTTACCTTTGTATCGGCCNACGACAGTCTGNATGTGATCTTTCATACGGGCTTTCATCTCTTCTTTATCGACGTATTCTCCATTTTCATCATACGGGAACCANGGAGAAAGCTGTGCGTGCCATACAAGNCAATGGCCNATGACCGCCATGTCATGATCTTGCCCATACTGCACGTATGCATCGGCCTCATCCCAGAAATAACGGTCTTTCTCGGGGTGAATCTCCATGCTTTTCATGCAGTTTTCAGGGACAATTGAATTGTAGTGGAGAGCTACAATTGAGTCTGCTTTTGGATCTTCGCCCTGCAAAAGCGGCACATTGATAGCCGCACCTACAAGGAAGTCGTCTTTGAAAGCGTCTTTTATAGTAGCGGGAGCCTGCTCTTCTTTTTGGGAGGAGCAAGAGGCTGCCATGAGGGCAACAAATAAGAGAGAGACAATATTTGATTTTTTCATCATTATCTTAGGATAATTTTTATAAGATGTATAAGTTTTATAAGATGTATAAGTTTTATAAGATGTATAAGTCTTATAAGATGTATAAGTCTTATAAGATTNATATTAGGATGATTTATTGGGGATTATTTGTTGTGGCGGGCTTCTATTTCGCGGTTGATTTCATCGATGCGCTGGTCGTCGAGTTCGTAGCGTGAGATGATAAACATGGCAAGGATGAGAAGGATGGCCGGAATAATGGCAACAAGCCAAAGGATGCCTTGCTGAGCGAAGACAGTCTGCTCAAGAGCCTCACTGTCGAAACCTACAAAAGCAAGAACCAATCCAGGAACTACACCACCTAAAGCCATACCAGCTTTATAGAATATACCAGTCAGAGCATTCACGATGCCGGAAATACGGCGTCCATGAGTATATTCACCGTAAGAAATAACTTCAGGAACGAGAGCCCACATATAGCCTGTAGCAACAATGACACCTGTAGATTTAATGAATTGTGCAATATATACGAGCCACATGTGTTTTAGGAAAGGCACTACCGAGACTATATAAAGAAGAGTCATGCCGACGATGGCAGTAACGAGGAAAATATTGAACATGCCTTTCTTTCCGACTACTTTCTTAATTGCAGGAATCATCGGCATAAAAATGAAAGCAGGAATTGAACCAAGACCCATGAAAATAGAGAGTTCAGCAGCGTTGCCGTGCATATTATAATTTATGTAGTATGCACCGGCAGAGTTTGCTATTGCCATCATACCAAAAGCTGTAATGAAGAAGAAAGCGAGGACGCGGAGAGGACGATTGTGGACAAACTCCATCCAAAGATCGGACACTTTAACATTTTCAGTCTCTGACTTGTCCATCACCACTTTCTCTTTACATTGGAAGAAGCAGAAAATGAGCAAAGCAAGACCGATAAGACCATAAATGGTCATTGTTGCAAGCCAAGCGGAATCGTGAGTAGACATATCTTCAGTCTCATTGGGGTCGAAAAGTCTAAGAACGATTGGAATACCCATTCCTACTGCGAGGCCACCGACGTTAGCCATAAACATACGGACGGAGGTAAGTTTAGTGATTTCGTTAGTATCTCGGGTAAGAGAGGCATTAAGAGCACCGTATGGGACATTGACGAGCGTATAGCACATTGAGAGGCCAACGTATGTGATGTAAGCGTAAAGAAGCGAGCCAGAGAAACCGTTCCAAAAGCAAAGGATAGCAAATCCAGTCAAAGGAATACCTCCTAAAATTAGATAAGAACGATATTTACCGAGTTTTGGTTCATGTTTATCGACAAAAGTACCAACCAAAGGGTCCCAAATCACGTCGATAATACGGACGATCAAGAACATTACAGCTGCCACGGCTGGATCGAGACCATAGACGTTGGTATAGAAAAACAGCAGATACATGCTGATGGTCTGGTAGATAAGGTTCTGGGCGAGGTCGCCGGAACCGAAGCCTATACATTTGAGCATGGAGACTTTGTAGAAGCCTTTTGATTCGAGATTGTTTCCAGTTGAGATGGGTTCCATTAGTTGTTTAATCGTTTAAGTGTTTAATCGTTTAGGTTTGGGCAGGGACTTTAAGCGCATTAAAGGCTTTAAGCGCATTAAAGGCCTTAAGGGATTTTAAAGGCCTTAAGGGATTTTAAAGGCCTNAAGGGATTTTAAAGGCCTTAAAGGAGTTTAAAGGCTTTGGGGCTTTAAAGGCATTAAGGACTTTATGGGATTTTCGTCTAATTTTTAACGGAATTGTTGTAGGGGTTATTATTTGTAGCGAAGACTTGTTTGATGCTTACCGGATTTTGGCCAAAACACCAGAAGCCTACTCTATACACATTGGCTGTATTCAATGGGACAATCCCTGAAGGAAGATTTTTCATCATACCGTCAAGTTCTGCGACTATAATTCTGCCTCCGTTGAAAGCAGAAGCGTATGGGATGTCTTCATAATTTTGAGAATCTGAGACGCGCAACATCACATGGTCATTATCAGGCTCGTTTAATTCAGCCACTATATATTTATATCCTGAGAGATCAATGGGTTGCTGATATTCCCAGCCTCCGAAACCCCATTTTCCACCATTGAATACACCAGTGGCCGGATCAAAAGATCCTTCAGCAAAGATCTGAGGATTAAAAGCATTTAGATCAAAAATTAAGTCCCCTTCAGAAGGAATTGCATTTGGTATAAAAGCAGTTTCCTCTGTATAATTAAGGATTGGATCATTAATGCCCATTGTTGAGAGCATTTCAGTGGCATATCTGCTTCCGAGCATACGATAAGCATGAGCAGTGAAATGGAGTCCATCACCCTTTTGGGGAAGATCGGCAGCGGAAACGCAATGAGCCATGGGAAAATCCTCGGGGACATTGCTTATAATAGCATTCATTGCACCACATACACCACCTTTTTCAGATGTCACCACTTCGCCGGCAAAAAGAGGAACTGAATTTGGCTCAAGATTAAGATCAGATAACAGGTCATTATAAACCTTCCTTACTTTGTTCCACCATTCAGGGTCTCCGTTATTTGATTCCCCNTGATGAAGGAGAATCCCTTTTATCACGCCATCCTCCTGAGCTTTCTTGGCACATTCAACAAGACGAGCGTAAGGAGCATTGTCGTAAGCCTTCATGAAATTCTTAAACCAGTCAGCCTCGTTTTCCAAGGTAGCCGGATCAAAGTCCTTGTCAAGATGCTCTATCTTGCAGCCGCCTATAGCTACAGCGACNACACCAACCTTCACATCTTCGGGGAGATTATCTACCATCGTTCGTCCGAAATAGTCTATTGGAGTGAGACCAGTNNATTCNCNTACCAAAGGGNGAACNGCAGTATACCNCTCCCCTTTTNTGCGCTGAGNATNGTTGAAGTCTACGGCAGCCATCATCTGGAAGCGTTCAGGGACGTTTTGACGGTCAAGCGGCTCAATGGAGGCGTTACCTTCCATGTTGGATTGACCGAGACAGAGGTAGATATGGAAGTTGGGGTCTTGCGCTTGCAATGACAGAGCCGATGTGATTGCCAAGGCTGATAGGAGGAGTTTTTTTATTGGATTCATTTGTACATACTTAATTATCATAAATCGCCTCTCCGAGGCTACTGTGTTTTTGATTGGATTACACCAGACTGAAGTCTGGGGTTTTGGCATGATTATCAGGTCTCCGACCTGATGGGCGTGGCTAAAGCCACTTATCAGTAAAAAAGATATAAATGGGGGGACGCATGCGGAGCATGCTTGCTTACATTCNGGATTATTTGAAGAGGAGAGGGATGAATTCGTTTAGTGAGCGGCGCCATGTCAGCCATTCGTGGTGGGTGCCCGGAGATTCGTAGTAGGTATTGTTGATGCCGCCATCTTTCAGAGCTTTGCTGATCATTGGGGCACCGAAGTTTTCTTCAGAACCCATACTCATGAAGAGAACCTTCACTTGTTCGTTGAAAGCTTTTGGATCTTTGAATGCGCCACCGTATGCTTTATCAAGATTGTCACCGTTAAGGCCGAATATAGCACCGCTGAAAGCACCAATATGAGAGAATTTGTCGAGGTTTGTCAGAGTTATGTCGAACGTCTCTTTACCGCCCCAAGAAAGCCCTGCCATAGCACGGTTGTCACGGTCGGTCTTGACACGGAATGTATTTTCAATATAAGGAATCAGGTCGTTGAGAAGAACAGGAGTGAATGAAGCTCCAAACTCCTGCATAGTCTCGCCTTTTCGCGACCCGAAAATGTGGCTGCAGTTGCCGTTGTCCATAACGACAATCATTGGAACAGCTTTGCCGGATGCGATGGCATTGTCCATAATGTTTGCCATCATGCCCTGCTTCGACCATCCCGTCTCGTCTTCACCCATGCCATGCTGGAGATAAAGCACGGGGTATTTTGCATTGGGATTAGTCTCGTATTCAGCCGGGGTATATACGAAGCAACGACGTTGCTTTCCTTCAGTGTTGGAATAATATTTGCATTCTCTCACTTGTCCGTGAGGAACGTCTTTATTGAAAGTGTAATAAGCGGCTGCTTCAGGCGACTCAGGAATTTCAATGCCCGAGCATTCTTTGCCGCAGCCATAGAATGTCTCAGATGCAGGGTCTATGACCGACACACCGTCGACTATCAGGAAGTAGTAGTGGAATCCTTCTACAAGAGGGTCTGTAGTGACGAACCAAACGCCGTCAGCATCTTTTGTCATGTCATATTTCTTACTGCAAATGTCCACTTTTACATCCTTTGCCTCGGGAGCGTGGAGTTTGAAAGTGGCGCGAGAATCTGAAGCTACGCANGGATAAGCGGCTTCGGGTACATTTGTAGANGCGNTGATGNCTTCAANAGGATTTTCGGTCGTTAGANGANGTGATGNNTAAGAGGAAGAGAAGTGCAGTAAGTGTTAACGTNTTTCATGGGAAAAATTTTAAGGGTCAAGAACCAAGAGACAAGGACCAAGGGGAAAGGTCGGAGGATTTAAAAAAGAAACCCGGGGCGAGACATTTCCGCCCCGGGAATATTAAAACGAAACTATTAGATTATTTTTTAATAACATTCTTGCCATTAGCGAGGTAAAGACTGGGAACTGCAACTTCATCAAGAGAGTCAGCTACTCTTACACTCTGTAGATTGTAGATACCAGTCATAATAACCTT
>WFLX010035428.1_pt1 | contig 10975 bp, 7 predicted proteins | sample 4967041 | NCBI WGS metagenome assembly WFLX01 (sample SAMN12857096, study PRJNA449069) | gut metagenome | isolation source: stool from male and female vole | host: Microtus ochrogaster | place: USA:Florida | collected 2017
CTCCAGATAGCATTCAGTGGTAAGCCTGTGACAGAAGGCAAACTGACCGTGGGTGGTTCGCGTGCGTTGACCGTGCTCGTGGAGCCGGCTGAAGCGGCATCGCTCCCTGTGACATGGAGCGTGGACAAGCCCGAGTTCCTTACATTGGATGCCACCACCGCCGGTAAAACACGCGGTATGAAAGGTGGCACTGCCGCGGAGATCGCCGAAGTAGGTGGAGTGAAAGCTCAATACACTGTGGCTGTGACTCAGAAGGATGCTAAAGTAGGTGACTATTATTTCGACAATGATTCGTGGGAATCGGGCGGTATCGTAGCCGGCAAGCAGTGCATCGGCGTGGTATTCTATGTCAACCCCGACGACAAGCAGAGCGGTAAGATAGTGTCGCTCGATGAAGCTGTCACCATNANNTCNNTCNCTTGCCTCGGTAGAGCAGCCGGGCGCCGATTCCGACATCGACGGTATGGCCAATCTTAAAGCTATCGCTTCAGTAGCCGACTGGAAAAGTAAATTCGATGCCGAAGCGTGGTGTGCCGATAAAGAAGATGGCAATGTGCAGTGGTATCTGCCCGCTATCGATGAACTTCGCCAGCTCTATGCAGCCACTTGCGGGCTGACATGGGTGGAATCGGGAGCCAACGAAGCCAATAAAGAGGTTAATAACTGGACAGAGCTGAATGAGCCCATGGTGCCCGGCGACATTAACGCATATTCATCGGAGCGTGCTACATTTAATAAGAAATTTACTAACATCGGCAAGACTGTGCTGAATGAAGATGGTACCATACGCTACTGGTCGTCGACTGAATATGAGTCGGAATTTGCTCAGCTTTTGTCGTTTGAAGGCGGATATTCTCAACCTCAGCCTCGCCAGTATTTCCATGTGGGCAATGTGCGCGCTATAGCTCAATTTCCCTCTACTTCAGGTGGCCTTGGCTCTATCAGCACCGTAGATGCCGATAGCCGCACCGGCAAGCTGCAGGTTTATCCTAATCCCGCCACTACGGTAGCTACCGTAGAAGCACCCGCAGCCATAGCGACAGTGGAGGTATATACACTGCTCGGCGTCAGGAGCACAGTGGATGCGGCCATAGAAGGCGCCACNGCAGCCCTCAATGTGCAGACCCTCACTCCGGGTATCTATATCGTAGCTGTGACCGCCGGCAACGGNACCCGCTACACCTCGCGCCTGATCAAACGATAATTCTCTACAGCATATAATCGAAGGCTGCCTGATACTCTCACATCAGGTAGCCTTTGGCTTATTCCTAAAAATCAGNGGGAATGATTTGTAGCGATGGCAAATTTTTAGTTATATTTGTGAGCGCATTACAAATCGCNGAGCCGTGTATGCGGGTCTGCGGGANGGTGCGANGNGTGACCGGTATCAGTGCCGGCCACAGACATTTTGAAAAAACTTATTGCTTATGTACTTTGACAAAACCTATCTATTGCTCACATCGCTGCTGCTTTTACTCTTTAGCGGCTGTTCCGATTCGGATTCCGAACCTGCCCCTGTAGTTATATCGTCCATTAGTTTGACTCCGACATCGTTAACGCTTGCCGTAGGCGAAAGTGCCGATATATCAGCAACGGTAAAGCCTGATAATGCTACAGATAAAAGTGTGAGCTGGGAATCATCTAATTTTTCAGTAGCCACAGTAAGCGAGAGCGGACTTGTGACAGCAATGGCTCCTGGCACAGCAATCATTACTGCTTCTGCCGGAAACTGTCGGGCAGAATGTAAAGTAACCGTTAATTCCGTTCCGTGGATTGATGCGGAATTTGCTAAAGTCCTTCAACAAAGGGGTTATATCAAAGATGCTGCCACTGTAACGCCATCGGAAGTGGAGAATATTACTGATATTAATGTTTCCGGTGGGGCGTTAATATCGCTTAAAGGAATAGAATATTTTTCATCGTTACAGATATTAAACTGTTGGAGCAATAATTTGATTTCACTTGATTTGAGCAAGAACACACAGTTGAAATACCTTGATTGCTGGAACAACCAATTGGAAACGCTCGATGTGAGTAAGAACACGCAGTTGAGAACGCTTTATTGTCCCGGAAACCAATTAACGACGCTCGATGTTAGCAAGAACATTCAGTTGATAAATCTTAATTTCCGTGATAACCAACTGACAGCACTTGATGTTAGCAAGAACANGCAGTTGACAGAGCTTGTGTGTTTCAACAACCAACTGATATCGCTTGATATTTCAAAAAATACTTTGCTTGCTAATTTCTCATGCTTCGGTAATCCCGGTAGTAATGGACAATTTAGAGTAAAGGCTTGGTTTGATAATAATTCCGTGCCATCGGAAATAACTTCCTATTCTAATTATAAATCATCGTGGACGTATTATGGAGCGACGGTGACGATATATTATTATAAGTAATAGGTGAAGATTTAGAATAATGAGTGAAGGCTGCCTGATGGAGTGTCGGGCAGCCTTCGGTGTGAAATANNGTGAGGGTGGTTNGCTTTGCTGGAATTTGGTGGGGGACATGCCGGTGAGGTGCTTGAAGTATTTGCCGAAGGAGGATTGGTTGGAGAAGTTGAGCTCGTAGGCTATCTGCTGGACGTTTTTGCCGGAGAAGCGGAGTAGGTTTTTGGCTTCGAGTATGACGTAGTCGTCAATCCATTCGGCGGCTGAGCGGCCTGTGCTCTGCTTGATTATGAGGGAGAGGTATTTGGGCGATATGAATAGTTTTGAGGCGTAGAAGGCTACNCCGCGCTCCTGGCGATGGTAGAGGTTGACCAGGTGGAGGAAGTCTTTTACGTAGTTGGCCCGGCGGGAGAGATTGGTTTTGGCCTGTCGCTCGGAGCGCGAGTTGACAAATTGCATGAGCTGGTAGACTGCAGCGGCGATAAGGGAGCGGGATATCGAGCGGACGAAGCGGGCGTCGGGGTTGTCGACGGTATTGTAGTGAATGAGGTTGAGGTATCGGCTCATTAGNGAGACTTCTTCGTCGGTGAGCTGGAGGAGNGGCGGGGNGTTGGANGTCATGGACATGGTGGCTACGAGGTTGAGCTCGAAGTTGATGTCGCGGATAAAGTCCTGCGATATGATGAATACATAGGAGTTGATGTCGGACNGGATAAGGTTGTTGACGTTGATTACGCTGTCGGGGCCGAGGACTATGAGGCTGTTGCGNGTCAGGCGGTAGTTTCGCAGGTTTACGTCGATGTCTACTTCGCCGTCGATACACAGGATCACTACCATTCCGCCAAGACGGATTATGTGGGATTTAAGCCCGTCGAGACTTTCTGCACCTGTTATGTGTGAGAAAACGTAGTCGGTGCCGAAGCTGCTGAAGCNGCTTGAGAATTTTTCGANTGCGTGAGTAGAGACGAATTGGTTTTTCAGGGNATCAATCATATAAAAGTGTGATATAAAGATATGACGTTATGATTTACAAATATAAGGTATTTACGCAAATAGAATAGCTGTAAATGGCAGAATGTGGAGTTTTTGACCAATTGTTTGTGATTTTAGGCCAAAAGTAAGATTTTGTGGTTTTTGGGTGTAACCGGAATAAAATTTGTATATTTGCGGAAATAATTATGGACGCTAAGGATAAAAACATGGTTGCAGGTCAGTCGCGCTTTAAGGTGCTGACGGGCTATCTGTTGCGCTATGGTGTGCCTCCTGTTATCACCGTTGGGTTGTGCTATCTGCTGTTTTCCGAGATGGATTTTAACGAGATGCTCGGAATTATCAGGCATGAATGTGATTTCAGCTGGATAGTGCTGATGATGGTGATAAGTGTGTTTTCCCATATATTTCGCGCTATGCGATGGGGTATTCAGCTTCGTGCGCTCGATATCCGGGCATCGCTGTTTACGCTTACGCTGAGTATTTTCGGCACCTACGCCGTTAATCTGGTGTTTCCGCGATTGGGCGAGGTGTGGCGGTCGGGCTATGTGGCTCAGAAGCAGGATGCTAAGTTTGCCACAGTGTTTGGCTCGATGATAGCCGAGCGTGTGGCTGATCTTTTCACGGTGATTCTGCTTACGGTGTTGACTTTTGTGTTTGCAGGGAAGGAGTTGGTGGCTTATCTGAAGCAGAATGAGCAGACTTATGAGAAGTTGCTGTCCATAGTTAGTTCGCCCTGGCTGTGGCTGGGTATAGTGGCTTTGATAGTCGTGTGTGTGGTAGTGGTGCTGCGGAATCCCGACAATAAGTTGATTGTCAAAATCAAGGAGCTTGTCAAAGGACTTTGGCTGGGATTCGCATCGATAGTGACGATGCCTGGCAAGGGGCGCTGGCTGCTGCTCACGGTGTGTATCTGGGGCTGCTATTTCGGTCAGTTGTATGTGGCGTTTTTCGCGTTTCCGCTTACGGCGGAAGTGGTGAGCCAATATGGTGTAACGGCTGTGCTGGTGTGCTTCATATTGTCGAGTATCTCTATGGGAGTGCCTTCCAACGGAGGTATAGGCCCCTGGCAGTGGGCTGTTATTTTCGGTCTGAGCATGTATAGCGTGGCCGGGCTGACGCAGAGTTATGCCGCCTCGTTTGCCAATCTGGTGATGGGAATGCAGACGCTGTTGCTTATCGTGTTGGGTGTGTTTACGTTTGCTTGCATAGCGATGTCGCGCCGTAAGGCCAAGGGGGGTGGACGGANGGCGACTGTGCCGTGTCCTGAAGAAATGGAAAANAATAAATAATTATATAAATANCAACACATTATGTCGGAAATCAAGTGCATAGGTATATTAACCTCGGGAGGTGACGCTCCGGGTATGAATGCAGCTATACGTGCCGTCACCCGTTCGGCCATCTTCAGCGGGTTCAGAGTCAAGGGCATTTACCGTGGTTACCGCGGTCTTATAGCTGATGAAATCCAGGAGTTTAAGACTCAAAATGTGTCAAACATCATCCAGATGGGCGGTACAATCCTGAAGACGGCGCGCTGTCCGGAGTTTCAGACACCCGAAGGGCGTCAGCTGGCTTACGATAATATCCGCAGGCATGAGATAGACGCGCTTGTGGTGATAGGCGGTGACGGTTCGCTGACCGGTGCGCGCATTTTTGCCAATGAGTTTAATTTCCCTATCATCGGTCTGCCGGGAACCATCGATAACGATCTCTATGGTACTGATTCGACAATAGGCTATGATACAGCTCTTAACACCATCATGCAGTGTGTCGATAAGATTCGTGATACGGCCACATCGCACGAGCGATTGTTTTTCATCGAAGTGATGGGACGTGATGCAGGCTTTCTGGCGCTCAACGGGGCTATCGCCTCGGGTGCAGAGGCAGCTATCATACCGGAGATTTCGACCGAGGTCGACCAGTTGGCCGAGCTTATAGAGAATGGTTTCCGCAAGAGTAAAAACTCTTCGATAGTGCTTGTGGCCGAAAGTCCCGTTACCGGTGGCGCGATGGGTATGGCCCAGCGTGTGAAGAATGAGTATCCGGGCTATGATGTGCGTGTGTCGATACTCGGCCACCTGCAGCGAGGCGGTTCGCCTACGGCCTGCGACCGAATACTGGCTTCACGTATGGGAGCCGCGGCCATCGATGCTCTTCTTGACGACCAGCGCAATGTGATGATAGGCATCAACAACGACAATATTGTGTATGTGCCCTTCAGCAAAGCAATCAAAAACGACAAACCTATCAACCGTACCCTGCTCGACACCCTGCGCCGCCTCTCCATCTGATGCTGTTCTTCCGCAAGGGTTTATCGAGATGATAGAGCAGCTTGGCTCCCCGCAGCTCAGCTCGCTCAAGCATCTGCTTGCCTCGGAGCCGGCAGTGTCCATAAGGGTCAACCGCAGCAAAAGTTATAAGCCGGATTCGGATTTGACGGCTGTGCCATGGTGTGGCGAGGGTTATTATCTTGACCATCGTCCGGTGTTTACCTTTGATCCGGCTCTGCATCAGGGACGCTACTATGTGCAGGATGCTTCATCGATGTTCATCAGCCATGTGCTTCGTCATCTCACGGCTGGAATGCCGGCGGTGACGTATCTCGATGCGTGTGCGGCTCCGGGCGGAAAAACCACAGCGGCCATAGATGCGTTGCCCCAAGGGTCGCTGGTGGTGGCAAATGAGTTTGTGGCTACACGTGCCGCCGTGTTGCGTGAAAATCTCATCAAATGGGGCTATCCGCTTAGTATAGTCACCCAGGGAGATACCGCGCGATTTTCGCGTCATGCCGATGAGTACGACATCATAGCGGCAGATGTGCCATGCTCGGGAGAGGGAATGATGCGTAAGGATACGCAGGCTGTCAGACAGTGGTCGCCGGAGCTGGTACGCCAATGTGCGGTCCGTCAGCGCGAAATCATAGATAATCTGTGGCCGGCGCTTCGTCCCGGCGGATATTTCATATATTCAACCTGCACTTTCAATCGCACTGAAAATGAAGATATGGTGCAGTATATCATCGACACTTACGGTGCAGAGCCCGTGGAAGTGCCCATCGACTCACGGTGGCATATAGAGGGCGCCATCGGGAGCGACTTTCCCTGCTACAGGTTTCTGCCCACGCTGGTCAGGGGTGAAGGGTTGTTTATGGCCGTGCTGCAGAAGAGCGGTGAAGAGCGTAGCCGCGCAGATGGTAAACGTTCAAAAGAGAAAGAGAAGCAGAAGGAGAAACCTCANAAGATAACAGATAGTCAGCGGCGACTTATAAAAGAAGATACGGCACGGCTTATTATCGACGGCGACAGGCTTATGGCCTTACCATACACNGATTTGAAAGTCAGCNCCGGCACGGCAGCCGTACATATCGNCACGCTCAAGGGCCATGACATCTTGCCCGAGCAGGCGCTTGCCATGAGCACGATGCTGAATCCGGAAGCATTCTATAGCTGTGAGGTGAGTCCGTCCACGGCGCTCGATTATCTGCGCTGTCAAGCCGTGGCATTGCCTGAAGATGCGCCACGCGGCATAGTCCTGCTCACATACGGAGGCCAGCCCTTAGGCTTCGTTAAAAACATCGGCAACCGAGCCAACAACCTCTATCCCCGCTCCTGGCGTATTCTCAAATAATCACCAGCCGCCGGAGGCGCCGCCGCCACCGGTCATGCCACCACCGAAACTGCCGCCAGAGAATCCTCCGCCTCCTCCGCCAAATCCGCGTCCTCCTCCGGGAATAATCACAACGGGCGGGGCTGTTTTGGCTATGGTGTAGGGTTTGGTGATGCTTTTCTGACAGTTGCGACAGGTGTATATGCGTTCGCCGCGTCCTTCACGCGATGATGTGGGTTTGGCTATGATGCGTGTGCCGGACAGGGCCATGGTGCGTGCTCCGCAGTCGGGACACACGGTGTAGCTGCTCTGCCGGTTGACATACGGAGTGATGTCGCATTCGCCGCAGCTGTCGCAGAGCCATACATCGTAGTCGATGGAGTTGAGCCGTTCTTCGAGGTCTTGGGCGGGGGTGNGNTAGTCGTTGTNGTNTTCTTCATCGAGTTTGTNCATGGGGNTGCCGCAGTTGGNGNATTGGNGCCGGTGNTGTNTTATGTGGCNCATCATNGCGGAGCAGATGATGTAGGCAATGACGGGAATCCCCAGACCTATGAATGTGAGGAATAGGCTTACGGGGCGTATGGTGAATAGCCTGCGGTAGCGTTCCTGCTCACTTTTATGGCGTGTGTTCAGGGCGGTTACAAGTATCCATGCCAGCAGGAATATCAGGGCTGCTATTCCTGTCCAGAACATGAAGCGGAGCATATCGGAGGCTGATGTGTTGTCGGCATCGGAGTCGTAAGCCGACATGATTTCATCGCGTGCTTCGGGGTCGAGGAGTATTTGAGAGATGAGCCGGGCTGCTACAATCATGCCTTGTGAATAGTCTTGCTGACGGAAGTATTCGATGGCGGCATCGCGAATTTCGCCGCAAACGCCGTCCGGAAGGATGCCTTCCACGCCGTAGCCGGTGCGAATGGCTATGCGGCGGTTGTCGATAGCTGCGATAATCAGGACTCCGTTGTCTTTATCTTTTTTGCCTATTTTCCAAATGTCGAAGATTTCTGTGGCGAAGTCGTCGATATTTTGCCCGGAGGCCATGGATCCGATGACTATGGCTACGGGCTCGGCAGAGGTGTCGGACCAAACGCGGGCAAACATGGTGTTGATGGAATCGACGGCTGCGGCGGTGATAAGATGGTCGGGGTTGGAGACGTATTGAGAGCGGTCGGAGATATGTATATTGGGCACGTCGGCCGGTTCGTAGCCTTGTGCGGCACAGCAGGCTATGGTGAAGATGAGGAGTGTTAACAGGGATTTTATGCGCAACATGGAAGGGGTGTGTTCGGGGTTAATTGTTAATGTGCTTCAAGCCAGTTTTTGCCTGTCCCGGCGCTGACTTCGAGTTTTACGCTTCCTGACCAGGCGTGTTCCATGCAGTCAGTCACCAGGTCGGTGACAATGGTGAGTTCTTCGGGGACTACGTTGAAAATCAGTTCGTCGTGGACCTGCATGATCATGCGGGAGCGTAGCCGGCGTCGTTGCATTTCATCGTAGATGCGTACCATGGCTACTTTTATGATGTCGGCTGCGGTGCCCTGTAGAGGAGCGTTAATGGCGTTGCGTTCGGCGTAGCTGCGAATCATGGCGTTGCGGCTGTGTATGTCGGGCAGGAGTCGCTTACGCCCCATCAGGGTAGTCACATATCCGTGGTCGCGGGCATCGGCGATGCTTCGGTCCATGTAGCGCTGGACGCCCGGATATGTACGGAAATAACCTTCAATAAGGTTTTTGGCTTCAGAACGACTGATGCCGAGCCGTTCTGAGAGGCCGAAGGCCGAGATGCCGTAGATGATTCCGAAGTTGGCGGTTTTGGCATTGCGACGCTGTTCGTCGGTGACTTTGTCGAGCGGTTCGTGGTAGATTTTGGCTGCGGTGGCCCGGTGTATGTCGCTTCCTTCTTCAAAAGCTGCAATCATGTTTTCGTCGCCACTCATCATGGCCATGAGTCTCAGTTCGATCTGTGAGTAGTCGGCCGAAAGAAAGATGTCGCCGGGGTCGGCAATGAAGGCGCGTCGAATCTCGCGACCGTCGGCGGTGCGAATCGGGATGTTTTGCAGGTTGGGGTTGGTGGAGGATATGCGTCCGGTGGCAGTAACGGTCTGATTATAGCTTGTGTGGATTTTTCGGGTGCGAGGGTTGACTAATGCTGGAAGGGCGTTGATGTAGGTGGTGAGGAGCTTGCGCAAAGCGCGTATGCGTAAGATCAGGTCCACGATTTCAAAATCGTGGCGATATTTTTCGAGAATTTCTTCGGTGGTGGAGAAGGCACCGCGTTTGGTGCGTTTTGCCTTGGGGTCGATGGCCAGTTTGCCAAAAAGAATTTCGCCAACCTGCATGGGGGAAGAAATGTTGAATTTCTCTCCGGCAAGCTGATAGGCTTGTAATTCCATGTCGTTGAGACGTGTGGTATAGCGCATGGAGAGTTCGGCAAGTTCCTTGGTGTCAATTCTCACTCCGGTCCATTCCATTTCGGCCAGCACGCGTATAAGCGGCAGTTCGACTTCATCGAGCAGGCGGCCGAGCTGATTGCTGTCGATTTGGCGCCGGAGGACGGGCATCAGGCGTAATGCGGCATCGGCTTTTTCGCAGCCGGCGTCAATCAGACTGATACTTCCCGGGGCAGATATCTCATAGTCAAGATATTTCATCGTTGACAGTCCGAGCGAATGTTTTGCTTCAGGGTCAAGCAGGTAGTGTGCTACCGAGGTGTCGAAATATGGAGATGTCCATTTGATGTCTTCGCGCTTGAGAAGCAGATATAGGCGCTTGATGTCATCGCTTACTATGGTGGTAGATGAACTCAGTAGCTTTGAGATGATTTCTTTGGCGCGGTGGTCCCATTCCAAATAATAAGCCTCGGAGGAGTGTGTGGCCACGGCGATACCCCGAAGAGTGGCGGTCATGTTTTCTTCGCCTTCGGCATCGGCACACAGGCCAACTTGTGTGCAGCTGAGCAGATAATCGGCCAATTGTGAAAATTCTTTTTCTTCGGAGAGAAGACGGTAGGTATGAGGAGTGGAGGATAGAGAGGCTATAGTGACTGTGGCTGTGGATTGGTTCGCATCGGGTAAATCAAACAGTGAGCCGGTAGATGGCGCGGCTGCGTCGGGGCGAGATTTGGCCGTAGTGGTTTCGGCCACGGAGGAGGAGCCGGTCAGTCGACTGATGAACATACGGAATTCCAGCTCGCGATAGATGTCGATAAGGGCGGCATGGTCCGGCTCCTTACGTATTAAATCGGCCGGTGTGAGCGTTCCAAGGGGTACGTCTGTCCTGATTGTGACAAGGTATTTCGACAGTCTTATAAGATCGGCGTTGTCGCGTACTTTGGTCTGCAAGGCTCCTTTGAGGTCATCGACATGGTCGATAAGGTTTTCTACGGAGCCAAATTCGGCTATCAGTTTTATGGCAGTCTTTTCGCCTACACCGGGACAGCCCGGCNCATTGTCGCTGGCATCGCCTTCAAGGGCAAGCAGGTCAATCATCCGGTCGGGTGATGCGATGCCGTAGCGCTGGCATACTTGCTCAGGCCCGCGTACTTCAAAGCCATTGCCTTTAAGCGCGGGCCGGTACATCAGCACACGGTCGGTGACCAGCTGGCAATAGTCTTTGTCGGGTGTCATCATGTAGGTGATGAAATTTTCCCGCTCGGNCATGCGGGAGAGTGTGNCTATGACATCGTCGGCCTCAAANTCAGCTACTTCCNCCACCGGGATGCGGTAAGCNTCAAGAATGCGTTTAATATAAGGAATGGCTGCGGTGATGTCTTCGGGCTGTTTGTCGCGCTGAGCTTTATACAGCGGATATTCCTGATGGCGGAATGTCAGGCCGCCAGGAGGGTCGAAGCATACGGCAATGTGGCTGGGGTTTTCTTTTTTGAGAATCTCCTCCAGTGTGTTGCAAAAGCCGAAGATGGCCGAGGTGTTGAACCCTTTGGAGGTGACTCGCGGGGATCGAATCAGAGCGTAATAGGCTCGGTA
>WFLX010284108.1_pt1 | contig 10975 bp, 6 predicted proteins | sample 4967041 | NCBI WGS metagenome assembly WFLX01 (sample SAMN12857096, study PRJNA449069) | gut metagenome | isolation source: stool from male and female vole | host: Microtus ochrogaster | place: USA:Florida | collected 2017
TAATGCTCGCCGTCAGTATCATCGGGTGCATAGTCACCCCGAGAGAAGGAATCTTCGACATGGCAAACACACATCTCTTCGCCAACGTGGCCTGGATGATCACAGCAACGATATTCGTGCTGATGATGACTCCGGGCCTCTCTTTTTTCTATGGGGGCATGGTGCGGGTCAAGAATGTCATCTCCACCATGCTCCAGAGCTTCATAGTGATGGGAGTGGTGAGTGTGATCTGGGTGATATTCGGTTTCTCGCTGGCCTTTGGTGAGGATGTGCTGCACGTGATAGGTAATCCCGCGACATTCTTCATGTTTGACAACGTAGGGGTGACCAACGTCACTGACAGCGCGCATGAGTGGACACAGATAGGCATAGCCACCACCACCATCCCCCTCGCGCTGTTCGCGCTCTTCCAGATGAAGTTTGCCATCATCACCCCGTCGCTCATCACCGGATCATTTGCCGAGCGCGTACATTTCGCGGGCTATCTCGTCTTCATGGTGCTCTGGACGATACTGGTGTATTGTCCGCTCGCGCATTGCACATGGCATCCCCAGGGACTCTTCGGGATGCTGCATGTGCATGACTATGCCGGTGGCATAGTGGTGCATGCCGCATCAGGTATAGCGGCCCTCGCGGGAGCCATCTTCCTGGGCAAGCGCCGCGACCGCAATCAGATGCGTCCGGCCAACGTGCCTTTCGTGCTCCTGGGCGCGGCGTTGCTGTGGCTCGGATGGTTTGGATTCAACGGCGGATCATCCTTAGCCGCCGACGGCGTGGCCATCTCGGCATTCCTCAACACCAACACGGCGGCCGCGACAGCAATGATAGTATGGATCGCGATGGACGGCATGAGAGGACACAAGCCGTCGGCGATGGGAGCCGCAATCGGTGCCGTGGTGGGTCTGGTGGCCATCACCCCCATGGCCGGCTGGGTAAGTGTGGGACAGAGCGTGTGTATCGCCTTCATCATCACGATATGCTGCAATCTCGCATGTTCGTGGAAGGGTTACGGCCATATACTCGACGATGCGCTCGATGTATTCCCCACCCACGGTCTGGGCGGAATAATAGGTACCGTGCTGACGGGTGTGTTCGCCTACGACTTCTTTGCGTCACAGGAGGCGGATATGATCTCGCGCGGTGAGTTTTTCTGGAATCACATACTGGTGCTCGTGATGGTATTCGCCTATACGTTCTGCCTCAGTTACGCACTCTACTGGATTACGGACAAAATCATACCCATGCGTGTGAGCAGCCGCAACGAGGAGATAGGACTTGACCGCTCGCAGCACGATGAGATTTACGGAGGAGAGACCGGTCTGGCCGAGGACTCCATGAGCATCGGCGACTGGTACCGCAAGATGGAATAGCCGTAACCTTGCGCTTCACGTGAGGTCCGGGCACTACCCGTAACTCCGCTGCTCTCGCTGATGGCATCGGGGATACGGGTAGATTTATGCTTGGCAAGAAGGCTCGAGTGTCATTATAAAAGGCATAGGGGATGGAAAAAGCGTGATTTTTTGGAATATTTTTTGATGAAAGTGTTGCAAGTTTGAAAAATTGGTTGTAATTTTGCATCGCAAATCCTCAGAGGAGGGTGGCACAATCGCTTCAATAGCTCAGTCGGTTAGAGCATCTGACTGTTAATCAGAGGGTCGTTGGTTCGAGTCCATCTTGAAGCGCACAAAAAGAGACATGTGAATGTCTCTTTTTTTTGTGTGCCCTTAAGGTTGTGGATAAAATCCGGGAATCTCCTTGATGTCAGCATTTTTGCTGTCTCAAAACCACATCCACCGGTAGGGACGTGATTAATCACGTCCGCGTCCTCAATGTGTGATATATTTGCCCATTGCCTGATGTACCTGTGATGGGTCTGGTGTACCAGCGATGGGTATGATGTACCTGTGCTGATATACCAGCGATGGGCGGACGCGATTAATCGCGTCCCTACCTTGGGTATCAACAATTTAGTGGCGATGACAGGGTGGGGTCAGAGGGTGAGGGAGAGCGTCTCGATGAGCTCGCGCACGTGCGGATTCTTTTCGACAATATGGGTCAGTACCTCGCGCTGGGTCCAGGTGATGGGCGAGGCTTCGCCCGTGCGCATGGCTATGTCGAAGTCAAATGTGTCGTTGCGCAGGCGCTCACGCACGTAGTTCAGTATCTCAGTTTTCGACTCATTGAGCGCGTCGATCTGCATGGTGTCATCGACAGTGACCGCGTAGCGGCCGTTGTCAGCGTTGACAGGTACGCCGGCCTTCATGGTGTTGATGAGGATGCGCTCGGTGGGATGAGCCTCGATAAAGCCGTTCCAAGCCTGTTTCAGCTGCTCAGGGGTATATGGGTCGTTGCGCACCGTCGCATGGCTGTCTTCGGCCGTTGCGGCCTCCTCGGCCTGCTTGGGCTGGGCTCCGCGTATCGAGAACGACGGCAAGCCCGAGCGCACGGCCGGACGTGGCGGGGCCGCCACCCTCGGAGGGGTGTATTGCGGTGTCTGCTGAGCCTGTACCGGAGCCGGATTTGGCGCGGGATTAGCTGCCGGACGTGGAGCCGTGCCCGCGGGCTGAGCCTGAGGTGGGGCAGGGGTCTGCGGCTGCAGCGGCTTCATGGGCTGCGGTCCTGGTGTCGGGGCCGGAGTCAGCAGCTGGCACAGCTTCACGAGCGTGAGCTCGATGAGAAACTGCTTGTTGGTGGCGAGCTTGTAATTGAGGTCGGCCGTATTGCACAGATCCATCGCGGCATATATCCACGAGGGCGAGCACTTGGCTGCTGTGACGGCCATCTGCGCCCGTATCTCGTCGGTGGCCTCAAGCAGCGGCAGCGTGGCCGGATTCTGGGCCACCATCAGGTCGCGTATATACAGGGCCAGACCGTTGATAAAGAATTGCGAGTCAAAGCCCTTTTCGCGTATATCCTTGTATATCAGCAGAGTCTCCGGCACATTGCCCGTGACAAAGGCATCGATCAGACGTGAATAATAAGTGTTGTCGAGGATATTGAGGTTGTCGATGGTGTTCTGATAGGTCACATTGCCCATCGATGATGCGGCCACCTGGTCGAAGATAGANAGGGCNTCGCGCATGGCACCGTCGGCCTTGCGCGCNATNATATTCAGGGCAGCCTCCTCGGTGACAATACCCTCTTCGGCGCCTACCCGTGTGAGATGTTCGACCATATCCTGTATGGTGATACGGTTGAAATCGTAGATCTGGCATCGCGAGAGTATGGTGGGGATGATCTTGTGCTTCTCTGTAGTGGCGAGAATGAATATCACGTACTCCGGTGGCTCTTCGAGAGTCTTGAGGAAGGCGTTGAAGGCCGCTGANGACAGCATGTGCACCTCATCGATGATAAACACACGGTANCGGCCTGTGGTGGGCGGNGANAGCGTCTGCTCTATCAGGTCCTTGATGTCCTGTATGCCGTTGTGAGAGGCGGCGTCNAGCTCGATTATATTGAGCGATGTGCCGTTGTTGAAATCGCGGCATGAATCGCACTCGTTGCAGGCCTCGCCGTCGGGGGTGCGGTTGCGGCAGTTGATCGTCTTGGCGAAAATGCGNGCGCANGATGTCTTNCCNACNCCTCTCGANCCGCAGAACAGATACGAATGGGCGAGACGGTCGGTGGCGACAGCGTGCTTCAGCGCCGCCGATATAGGTTTCTGGCCTATNACGGTGGCAAACGACGAGGGACGGTACTTACGNGCCGATACTATATAGTGTTCCATCTTNTGCGTTTTCNTGTTAAGAAAACAAATTTACGAAAATCTATCGGGTTATGCAATATCCCGTGCNGCAAAAAATACGGCTGACGCATCTTAATTTTAATAACGTCAAAACTGTTTAATAAGGAATAATTACTTGGTAAGAAGACCTATTGTGCCATTAATAATTTTCAATATCTTTTTGCTGATAATAAATGGATTTGCCTTTATCGGTCAATCCATATCTTTGGTTGGGGCATTTGGACTTTCTGGTTTTTCTAAAAGCACTAATCCCAAATCCAATGCCGGGCTTATATGGTTTCTAATGAAACTGCTTTTAGATTTAAAACCAAGAGTTTCCATTAGTGAATAAGCTGACAGCCAATTTTCACCTTTTTGTTTAATGAGGGTTATAGCACTTTGCTTATATTGAACCATATCAGTCTTTTCGTTACTGTGTCTTACTGTGTCCTGACTGTGTCCTACAATGTCCTTGCTATGTCTTACAGTGTCCTTTTCTGTATCTACAGTCTCCTTGACAAAGCCGTCAGGAGTCCATTTCGACATGTCAGGACGCTTGTACACAATGCGTACAAAGTTAACCTCGTTAAGATAGCGAGGACGTTCCACTCCAACGCGATCACATTCATCATATATTAGTGCGAGACCACGTCTCCAATACTCAGTCGTGCCGGTGAGGTAAAGGACATTTGCGATAATCTCATTTTGTGGCTGAGAGGTGTTTTTCTCATTATTCTCCTCGCTTCTTACAAGTTCGTTTGGTTTTATATCCGCCGGAAAGCGGCAAGGATTCTCAATCACCACCCTGTCATCATATATAGCGATATTAACCTGGAGGTTATCATATTGCCAAGCCCGATGCGTGAAGGCATTAAGACAAGCCTCCCTCAAAGCGTTTGAAGGCACTTCAAGTTCCTCCGTGCGGCGGATGCGGTGATGGGTAGTACCCGTCAGGGAAAGATGCTTGAAGAAAAACGCCATAGCAGCATCCATCAGCTCAAAAATATTCCCTTCTACCTATTGGTTATCGAGAAAATCAACTTTCTTAGTGCCTTTGAAACGAGCCATACGTAACGAGCATTGCGGATATTCGACCCGAATATTCTTTCCGAAAAGTATGGCGGCAGCATTGCGTAATCCATCATTGGTCATAAGATTAAGACGGCGTAACGCGGTCTCGGTATCATCGCGTAGAGCTAAGCCTGTAAGCCTGTTCACATTGACAGCAGCTGAAATCATCTTCAGTAACATACCCTAGTCAATCATTGAGAGTGTGAGATCGGGGTTAACTTCCTTTTCCCACCAATATTTAAGACCCCTATGCCTCTCATGAAGACGTATCAATTTCTCCAACGGCATAACGGATGTTACACTATCAAACCGCTGATATGGTCTTCCGTCATACGCAAATGGGGCAGACGGGTTATGGCCTATGGACTCAAATGCAATCAAACATTTATCCGTATCAGGTAATTTGATGTAACGAGGCTGGATTTCCACTGATGGCTCGAAGCGACGCAGTGCCTCGCCAATCATGCGGGTAGTCTTGTCACCAATCTCCTGTCCGATAATCTTCCCGGAGTTTTTTACACCAAAGACTACGATACCACCATTGCCATTGAGCATACCACNCAATGTTTCCATTCNTCGTTCAAGTTGCCNGGNGGTTTCCTTAAATTCAACGTCAACGCCTTCATNGTTTTCAGNCAAATATTGTANNTAGCCTAAATCAATCGCCATATATTCANTNGTATTACAGATGCAAAATTACAAATTTTTATTGAAATTCTGGCTATTTTAGGCTATATTATTCAATGCTGACACACCTTAAGTCTTTACTAATGTTTATTCTTTTTTCAAGGCATAGAGCAGATAGTCCTTATTCCGAGCGACCTTATTACTCTGCCCCTTGACACCCATTGAAGACATCTTTTCATGATTTATTGTTAAGATCATGATTACAAGATGTGGTTGTATTTGTCAATAATCTTTAAGTTTATTAAAGATGTGTCGGGCCGTGCCGCAAAAAAACACAAAAAGGGCGCACCGGATGATGCGCCCTTTGATATGGGATGTGATGTGATTATTTCACGATCTTGTCGGTGATCACGTTGCCTGAGGCAGTAGTGGTGACCTTGACCACAACACCGCGGTAGTCGGCACCTACACGGATACCCTGCATGTTGTAGTACTTGACATCGACAGCCTCCTCGGCGTTGATTGAGGTCACGCCGTTGACATCGATAGCCTCGACAGCAGCGCCGAAACCACCGCGCTCGTTGGCGGCGCGTACGGCCCATTTAGCCTCAGCTGAGTCTACGGTGTAGCCGGGAACGGTCACGATATCCACGACAGCGCCGTCCTTGACGATAGCGTAGGCAGTGGCACCCTCAACGGCCTCCCATACGAGTGCGCCGTCGGTGAGTTTCACCTCACCCATCACCTTCTGGGCAGCGATCTGCTCGGCTCTCCAGTCGGGGAACACATTCTCGATAGCATATTCNGCGGCCTCCTCGGCTGTGAGGATAGTCTCGTATGTCTTGTTGCCGGTGCTGTGAGTGAATTCGAGCACGTTGGATGCCGGAGAGATCACGTTGCCGTCAACATCCATGGTGTTGTATTCCACGAATCTGTCGGCAGCGCAGTTCATACCGCCGGTGATGAAGCGTGTGTCGATGAGCTTCTCGGGCTGGTTGATAGTGGTGTTGAGCAGAGCCAGACCTGAGTATGAGCCCCATGAGCGGCCATAGTTGAAGCGCTTGGCGAGGGTCTCGATAGTACAGTTGTTGAGCACGTAGCCAAACTTGATTGCACCGTTGGGAGCAGCCATTGTAGACTCATCCTTGATGATCTCGTTGATGAAAGTGACACCGTTGAAGTATACGTCGCCGCCACCGCAGATATAGTCGGTGACACCGCGGATGTCACCACCCTCGAAGTAGAAGTATGAGCGGCTGTTGCTGTAGTAAGTATCCTGATATGACTGGAGGCTTACGTTCTTGCAGATAGTGCGCTGGCCCTTGTCCTGGATTGTCACCGCGCGGCCTGTGCTGCCGTCGAAGGGCATCGCGTTGCGGATTGTGAGATCCTGGATGTAGAGGTCGGAAGATGTGTTGAGCAGAGTGGCTGTCACGCCGATACCCTCGTTCTCCTTGGCGGGAGCGTTCTGGATGATGGTGCCTTCGGTTGACTCACCGATGATCGAGAGGTTCTTGCCAGATACGTTGGTGAGCACTGTCTCGCCCAGGTCGTAGAGACCGTTGGGGAGGAAGATCTTGGCGCCGTCCTGTGCACCTGCGGCCTTGAGGGCGATGAGGAAGCTGCTGACATCACCGGCNGCGATCTGATAGTAGCCTGAGGTCTCGTCGTATTCCACGAAATCCACTACATTCCATACAGCCACGCTGTGGATGTATGCGCCGTTGGGGTAGGTGATCGAGAGCCATCCTGCGGGACCGTCGTACTGGAATGTGTATTCGCCGCCGTCGGCTTCGGCCTGTACGGGGATCTCGGCGATAACCTCACCGTTGGCGTTGGTCACAGTAGCGTTGGCATCGCCGTTAGAGTAGAGGCAGTTGCCGATAGTCACATAGCACTTGCCGGCTACGTTGACCCTGATGGCGCCGCCGCGGTCTACGAGCCAGCCGTGGTTGTTGTAGTATTTACCGTCGATTTCGATAGCTTCGTGATCCTCGATATAGAAATATGTCTTGGTGAGGTCATAGATGAAGCGTGATGTGCCGGTGGGCACNTCCACCTTGGTGGCGCGGGCATAGAGCTTGGTGTTCTCCTGCACGGCCGAGCCTTCGGCAAGCTTGAGGGCGGTCTGCTGGTCTGAGAGGAACCATCCGCGGAACGCGAATCCCTCGGGCACGGTGACATCGTCTACGCTGTAGGCAAACTCAAAGGGTGATCCGCCCTGTACGGTCTGCACGCCCAGCAGCGCACCTGTGGTGTCGTAGTATGACACATCCACCATGGGCAGGAGCTCGCAAGCCTCTACTGACATGAAGGGGATGTAGCTGGCCGATGTGATGGTGAGGGTGGCGGGCTCTTCGCTGTTGTATACCCACTCGGCTGCGCCGTTGCAAGCGCCGCCGCAGGGAATCTCGGCGAGGAGGGTCTCACCGGCCTTCACTGTAGCCACACCGTTGCCGTACTGGCAGAGGCCGAGGCTGATGCGCACGGGGCCGTCGACAGGTACGGTGACCACTGTGGTGTTGTAGCCGTGCTGTGAGTCATGCCATGTGCCGTTGACCACCACGCCTTCGGGCAGCGCGCCGTCGGCGGGCACTGTCACGGTGTAGGGATCAGAGGTGAAGTCGATGGCGAAGTTCTTGAACGCACGTGGTATCTCGGTGCCGTTGACAACACCGTTGATCTTGATGTTGCCGATAGCCATCTTCTTGTTGCTGGCGGTGTTGGAGATATAGAAGCGCAGAGCGAATTCACGGTCGCCCTGGGCATTGTCGATCACTTCGTTGTGTGTGAGCGGAGCGCCTGTGTTGGCGTTGTTGTTGCGGCGGATCTGGTTTTTGGGATCGCTGTAGGCCACGATCTCGCTCTCTACGCCACCGATCACGTAGCTCCATGAGAAATAGGCGTTATCGGTGCCTTCCTTGACAGCATCGAAGGCTACTGAAGAGGGTGTGAAGGTAAGACCCTTCTTAAGTTTGATCTTGTACTCGATCATGTCGCCGATCACGCAACCTGCATTGTCGGTTGTGGGCTGGTAGGTCATGATGGCCACCTCGGCTTCGGGGATGTTGGAATAGGTAGTGGGACCTGTGACGGTGAGGTCGGTGCCGACCTTTACACTTGACTCTGACAGAGCGTCGGTCAGACCCTCGCTGGCTGTGGCGAATGTCTCGTTTCCGTTGGGCCACGAGAAAGTGCCTGCCACATTGTCGTAAGTAGCCTGGGCGTTGGCAGCGAGACCCATGGTGAGGACTACCGCACCGGCGCACAGACGACGGAGTGTGGATTTAAACATACAGAAAGTTTTTAGTTAGAATATTGATATTTAAGGATTTATAGTTTCCGGTATTGAGATAAGGCGATATTTCCGCACAAATTTAGATATTAAAACCTTTATTTACAAACTTTTTTAGTTAAAAAATCTCTGCTGCTCTGCCCCTCTGCGTGATGCCGGATCAGANGAGGCTCAGGAGATCGGNGGCNGATGTGANNGGGGTGGCGGATGGGTCGCGTTTGAGCCANGTGAGCTGTTTCTTGGCGTAGACACGTGTGTTTTTGGCGATACGNGCCACTGCGGTATCGAAATCCNTNNNNCCGTCGAAGTAGGCNAACATCTCCTTGAGCCCCACNGTGTTGAGCGAATTGAGATGACGCAGATGATANACCGAGCGNGCNTCNGCTTCGAGTCCCTGCTCCACCATCANGTCCACNCGGGNATTGATGCGGTCGAAGAGCTCGGTGCGCGGCATATCGATATACNCCTTGATTATGTTGAAGTCGCGCTGCTTGCGCTCTCCGGTGAGCAGCGACGAAGCCGGCANGCCGCTCTGCAGGCATATCTCCACNGCGTGGATGTTGCGGCGNGGATTGAGCGGATCCACGCGCCCGTAACCTACCGGGTCGAGATTGGACAGCANGGCCCTGACGGCCGGGAGGCCGCCGTCGGCATANATGTCGAGCACCCTCTGNCTTANCTCGGGAGTGATGGTNGGCAGCAGNTCGATNCCGTTGCANACNGCNTCGACATACATCATCGAGCCGCCGCACATCACGGCATAGTCGCCCTTGATCCACAACTGCGGCAGCAGCCGCATCACGTCGCTCTCGAAATCGGCGGCGCTGTAGGCCGCGTCGAGCGGCAGCGTGCCCACGAAATGATGTGTCACGGCAGAGAGCTGCTGCGGGCTGGGCGCGGCGGTGACCACAGGTATACCCTTATATATCTGTCGGGAGTCGGCCGATATGATGTCGCAGCCGAGCCTCCGGGCGATGTCTATGGCCAGTGAAGTCTTACCGGAGCCTGTGGCTCCGGTAATGACGATAAGACTTTTCACTCGGCCACGAGACGGGCTATTTCCACAATCACGTCGCGGGCCTTCTCCATCGACTGGATTGGCACGAATTCATATCGGCCGTGGAAGTTGAGGCCGCCGGCAAAGAGGTTGGGGCAGGGCAGACCCTTGAATGAGAGCTGGGCGCCGTCTGTGCCGCCGCGGATAGGCACGACGCGCGGCACCACGCCTACATTCTTGATGGCTTTCTCGGCCACCTCTATGATATGCATCATGGGCTCCACCTTCTCGCGCATGTTGTAATACTGGTCTTTGATTTCGAGATGACAGCAGCCCGGGAATTCGTTGTTGATCTTGCGTGCCAGGTGCTCGAATTCTTTTTTGCGGCGCTCAAAGCGGTCGCGGTCGAAGTCACGGATAATATATGTCAGCACGGTCTTCTCCACATCTCCCTCCATGCCGCAGAGGTGATAGAATCCCTCATATCCCTCGGTGTGCTCGGGAGTCTCCCAGCGGGGCAGCATTATGGCAAACTGATTGGCCACGCGCAGCGAGTTGAGCATCTTGTGCTTGGCATATCCGGGGTGTACGTTGCGGCCGGTGAATGTGATCTTGGCTACGGCGGCGTTGAAATTCTCATACTCCAGCTCTCCTACCTCGCCGCCGTCCATGGTGTATGCCCAGTCGGCACCGAATAGCGCCACGTCAAACTTGTGCGCGCCCTGGCCTATCTCCTCGTCGGGGTTGAAGGCGATGCGTATCTTGCCATGCTTGATCTCGGGATGCTTCTGCAGGTGGTCGATTGCCGATATTATCTCGGCCACACCGGCCTTGTCGTCGGCGCCGAGCAGGGTGGTGCCATCGGTGACGATGAGGTCCTGACCCACATAATGGAGCAGCTCGGGAAACTCCGATGGCGACAGCACTATATTGAGCTCCTTATTGAGGATTATGTCGCCCCCGTCATAATTCTCCACTATACGGGGCTTTACGTTATGGCCTGACATATCGGGCGATGTGTCGAGGTGTGCGATAAATCCGATTGTGGGTGCCTGTGCATCGTTGGCGGGGAGTGTGGCCATAAGATAGCCGTTGTCATCGAGTGTGATGTCTTGCAGCCCCATCCCGGTGAGTTCGTCGCGCAGGGCCTCGGCGAATATCATCTGGCCCGGTGTGGAGGGTGTCATATTGGTGAGTTCGTCGCTCTGTGTGTCGAATTTAACATACTTGAGAAATCTGTCTACTAATGTCATCTGTCTAT
>WFLX010196032.1_pt1 | contig 10973 bp, 3 predicted proteins | sample 4967041 | NCBI WGS metagenome assembly WFLX01 (sample SAMN12857096, study PRJNA449069) | gut metagenome | isolation source: stool from male and female vole | host: Microtus ochrogaster | place: USA:Florida | collected 2017
AAAAAATCTATCAAAAAAAATAAAATTAGCTGAAATATGGAATGAAATATTGGAAACCAAAACAGCATCAATGGTTGAATCTTTTTAACGTCTGGAGGCAATTCCTTAAAGATCGTTCAAATGATTGCGGAGATTTATAAAGAGTTCAATGTGGAATTAACAATTAGGGAATTTTTTGAACATTCCACAATCAAGCAGTTAAGTGATTGCATAAGCAGGAAGCAAACAAGCGAATATTTTGGAATTCAGATAGCAGAAGAAAAAGATAAATATCTGGTATCCAGTGCACAAAAACGTATTTATCTGTTGAGCCAGATGGATCCACAGTCCCTTAATTACAATATCACAAGCTTATATTTATTGAAGGGAAATATAGATGATTACAAGGTACAGGAATGTTTTCAACAGTTAACTAATAGACACGAATCTCTCAGAACACAGTTTATATACGAGGACGACAGAATATATCAAAGGATTATGCCAGAATTGAAGGTGCAGATAGAATCAGTTCAATGTAAGCAAGAAGAGTTGCAGTGGAATATCGAGCGAACAGTTCAGCCCTTTGATCTTTCGAAAGCACCATTATTCAGAATAAAGATCCTTCATTTGAATGAGAAATTACATGTGCTTATATTTGATGCTCATCATATTATTCTCGACGGAAGTTCAGAGGAGATTATATACAGAGAATTTTTGGAGTTGTATCAGGGAAAGAATTTGGAACCTGTGGCATTACAGNATAGAGATTATTCTGAGTGGGACAACATGAATCAAAAGTCTCAAAGCTACAGCAAAGCCTTAGAGNATTGGAAAAAGNAATTTGCCCANACAGTANAACCCTTAGATATTGCATCAGATTTTTTGAGACCANCTTCGCAACAATATGAAGGCAATACTATCAAAAAGTCATTAAAAAAAGATTACTTAGNTAGATTGAAAGAGNTTNCTGCTGAACATAATGCAACGATGTACATGNTACTGTTGTCTGCNTTTTATNTGTTTTTGTATAAATACAGTGGTCAAAAGGNTTTGGNTGTAGGAACNCCGNTTGCTGGACGAAAACAGCGTGAACTTGAGAATACGGTGGGAATGTTTGTAAACACATTGCCTCTTAAAAGTAATGTAATGCCTGATGCACAGTTTGATTGTTATTTGCAGTCGATCAAAGAGAATGTCCTATTGGCATTTGATAGTCAGGAAGTGCCATTTGATACCATTTTAGATTTCATTGGGAATAAGAGAGTACCAGGAAGAAATCCGCTGTTTGATGTAATGTTTGTACTGCAGAATTTTGCATTTCAAACAGAGTTTGAGGGAGAGGAGATACGATCAAATTATCAGGAATATACAAATCATATATCCAAATTTGATTTCACACTGTCTATTCAGGAAAAATTGGATGGACTGACTTTAAGTTGGGAATATAGCACTCGCTTATTTAAGCAGGAAACTGCAAGCAAAATGTTGGAACAATATACCAATGTACTTGCTCAAATTTTGAATCAGCCAAGTATTGTGATCAATGAAATTGAATTACTCAATGAGACTCAGAAGGAAGAATGTTTAAAGCTTTCAGAAGGTGAGAAGCTAGAGGTTGATTATAACCAGACAGCGATTGCAATGTTTGAACAAACAGTATTGCAGTATCCTGATAGAATTGCGATTACCTTTGGCGGAGAATCCATCACTTACGAGGAACTTCATAGAAAAGTGAATTGCATGGGAAAGAAGCTACTAAGTTATGGATTAGCCCCAAATTCCACAATTGCAGTTATAGATGAAGCCTCTATTGAAGCAATCTGTGGCTTCCTTGCTATTTTGAAGGCTGGTTATATCTATTTGCCCATTGCACCTGATTATCCTACTGATAGGATGAACTATATGATTTCAGATAGCAAAGCGCAATTAGCGCTGGTAAGAACGAAATTACCTATTTTATTGGACAGTGAAAGACAGCTTTTACTGAAAGACGAATTTGTAAAAGCGTCTGGAGATGAAGAACTGTCTGAACAGAGGACACCAAGACAGTTAGCATATGTTATCTATACTTCTGGAACCACTGGAAATCCTAAGGGAGTCATGATTGAACAACGAAGCCTTACCAATCAGCTCCAGGGTCTGCATCAGAGATATGATTTCACAGGAAGAAATCATGTTCTGATGTCACCTTTGACCTTTGATCCTTCTATTCAACAGATTTTATTACCTTTGACCACAGGAAGTACCTTATACCTGATTCATAGGGAAATGAAATTGGAAATTCCAGATTTTGTGAAGTTCTTGTCTGAAGAAAGGATAAATGTATTAAACGCGGTTCCTTCCATCATCAATAGTATCGTTAGCTCAGATGAAGATTTGCAAAACATTCACTTGGATTATCTGATTTTGGCAGGAGAGGAGTTTACAGTTCCTCTTTATAGAAAAATTGTGGCTAAGCTGTCAGTGAAGAAGATTATTAACATTTATGGTCCAACAGAAGCCACCATCAATGCAGCCTTGTTCGAGTGTGACAAGAATAAGGAATACACAAAGATTCCTATTGGAAGGCCTTTGATGAATTATCAGATATTTGTGTTGAATCAAGATATGCAGTTGTTACCTCCAGGGGTACCAGGAGAACTTTACATTGGAGGTGTTGGACTTGCGAAGGGCTATCTGAATTCACAGGAATTAACGGAAGAGAGATTTGTATGTGCTCCATGGAATAAGGAATGTCGCTTGTATCGCACAGGAGATATGGGTAAATGGTTGCCTGATGGAAATCTGGAGTTTAATGGAAGAGATGATGAACAGGTCAAAATCCGTGGAATGAGAATTGAATTAGGAGAAATTCAAAAGCATCTTCAGGAATTTGAGGGGATAAAGGAGGCCGTTGTAATTAACTATAAAGCTGACACAGGCAATGTGTTTCTATGTGCATATCTTGTCAAAGAGAAAAGTATCAGCGAGAAAGAATTAAGAGAATATTTGAAGAAAAGGCTTCCTGATTACATGGTGCCAAGTAGATTTGTCAGTCTGGAGGAGTTACCGCTTACTGCTCATGAAAAGCTGGATAAAAAGAGACTCCCTAATCCAGAAGAGGCTGTTTCAGATACAAGAGGATGTGAATCGGCAACAACTGATGTGGAGAAATTATTGGTTGAAGTATGGAAGGAAGTATTAGGAATAAATGACGTAGGTGTTAGAGATAACTTTATTGAGTGCGGTGGCGATTCCATAAAGGCGATTCAGGTAGTCTCTAAATNAAAAAGAAAAGGTCTGGAGATNAAGGTTAAGGANATTTTTGAAACAGAAGATATTAGAGACTNATCGTNAAGACNGGAAAAGTGGGAGGCAAAAATAGAGGAAAACATATCTGGAGATATTTCACTAACACCCGTACATAAGTGGTTCTTCGAACGAGAGGGATCCAAGAATCATTTTAATCAGGCAGTTCTTTTGGAGAGTAGGGAAAGGCTTAGCATAGAAAGTATCATAAGCGCTATCAATGCACTTGTTGATCATCATGATAGTCTGAGAATACGTTGCCGAAAGCAGGATGGTATGTTTAGTGAGGTCTACGAGAATGGAAAAGATAATATTGCAAATATTGAGGAAATCTATTTACAGGATCATGAGGAACAGTCACACGCAGATGTGATAGCTAGCCAACAGTCCAGCCTTGATTTGGAAGCAGGACCAATTATGAAAGCACTTATTTTGCATGGAAAGCAGCAGGATATGCTAGTGCTTATCATTCATCATCTTGTGGTAGATGGAGTATCGTGGAGAATTCTGCTGGAGGATTTTGTGGAGGCATATCATCAGGCGAAAGCGCAAACCCCAATTCGATTGCAAGATAAGACGACTTCTTATAAAAAGTGGGCGGATAAGCTTTTTCTATATGCAAAAGAACGAATAAGTGAGCAGGAGAGAAAATATTGGGACAGAGTCAATGAACAAATCGGTAATGCAACTGGTCTCATTCCTGATTACAAGCAGGACAGAAGATATCACAAAGATATGACGTCGGTTGTAAGACAATTTACACAGGATGAGACAGCTATTCTGTCGGAAGCAATCAAGGGAGTCGGCGGAAATGAACTGTTATTAGCAGCACTGTTCCTTACTTTTCGCAAATGTACAGGCAATAACACGCTTGGAATTAATCTGGAAGGTCATGGAAGAGAGACACTGTTTGATGATGTAGATCTATCCAGAACAGTGGGATGGTTCACTTCTATGTACCCGGTGATGTTATCCGTAGAAGAAGAGGATGACAAGAGTGTCATTCTACAGGTTAAGAAAATCTTACAGGATATACCGAGAAAAGGAATCGGATACGGTCTTCTAAAATATTTGGGAGACAGGGTAGATCAGTATCAGAATACACCAGAGATCAGCTTTAACTATTTGGGTGAGATTCGAAATCCTGAAGAAGGAGAGTTTGAGCATTTAGTATTTTTAACAGACAACTGTATTGGAAAAGATTTTGTACAGGAGTTTGCGTTAGACATTAACTGCATGATAAATGAAGGCTCTTTTTTCGCTACTTTTGGATATAACAAAATGGAGTATGAGAAAAATACCATTGAGAATTTCGCCAATAGGTATATTGAGATTTTAAAAAATCTTGCGAACTACTGCAGAAATCATCAGGTCAGCGCAGGAAACGAGAAGAAATATACATATAAAGGGATCTCTCAAGAAGATTTATTATCCTTAAATGAGAAGTTGAGTAACAAGGAGGCACTTTAATTTGGAAAGCGAAAAGAAAATTGAAGATATATATCCATTAAGCCCCATGCAGAAAGGAATGCTGTTCCATACAGGTTACGAAAAGGATGAAACATATTTTGAACAATCCTTAATCACTATTCAGGGCGATGTAAATTTAAAAAAATTAGAACAACGTCTTCAAAAAGTAGTGCGTAAATATGCTGTTTTACGAACTGTATTCGAAAGTGAATTTGGAGAAGAACCATTACAGGTTGTACTTGAAGACAGATGCCCAGTGATTGACTACGAGGATTTGCTTTGGCTGGATGAGACAGAACGTGAAAACTATGTTCGTGAATTTATGAGAAAAGATCGACAGGAGGGTTTTTGTCTTGACAAAGACTTGTTGATCAGAATGAAAGTATTTCACATCAAACAGGATATTTGGAATATTGTGTTAAGTTTTCACCACATTGTATTAGATGGTTGGAGCTGGGGAATCATACTTCAAGAGTTATTGACAGACAGCTTGTATGAAAGTACTCCAGCGCTTAAGGAAAAAGTGCCATATGTGGAATACATTAAATGGTTGGAAAGACAGAGCAGTGAAGAGGCAAAAGAGTTCTGGAAACAGTATTTTTCTGAGTGTGAAGAAACAGGAAAACTTGCGGCTCAAAAGTTGTATTCAGGCAGCATTGACAGAAGAGAACATTTTGTGAGTGCCTCAAAGGAGCAGATGCAGAAGCTTCAAGATATTGCCAGACAAAACAGGGTCACAGTGGGAACCCTGTTGCAGACCATATGGGGTTATTTGCTGTCAAGATATACAGCTAGTGAGGAAATCATATTTGGAAATGTGACCTCAGGAAGAGACTGTGACATAACTGGAATTGAGGAAATGGTTGGCGTTTTCATACATACGATTCCAATACGCTTGTCTTTTCCAAAAGATGAGCGATTAATGGCAATCGCAAGAAGGCATCAGCAGAATATAGCAGATCTCCAAAAGTATTCATTCCTGCCGCTAAATGAGATTCTGAGTGCCGCAGGATTAAGTTCTGACGTTTTTGACACAATCATTGCTATAGAGAATTATCCATTCAGACCAGATCAGGTAATCCAGTCTGGTGACTGTAAGCTTTTGGATATCGAGACTTTTGAACAGACCAATTATGATTTGACATTTGTAGTGATTCCAGGAGAAGAGTTAAATCTTCGATTTATATACAATGGAAACCGATATGAAGAAGCAATGATTCTAAATATTGGAAATTGTTTCTTAAAGATTATAGATGAATTGTTTAAAAATCAAGAGGCTTCATGTTCGGATATTGAATATATATCAGAAGCATGTAAAGACATAATCCTACGACAGTTCAATCATAAACCAAAAGCGGTACATACGACAATTGCAAATCGTTTTAGAAAAATGGTGCTCCAACATTCGGGGAAAACAGCCCTTTGCTACAGGGATCAAAAAATGTTGTATGGTGAATTAGACAGACGCTCCAATCAGGTGGCAAATACTTTGGTGCAAAACGGGGTGGCAAGAGGAGATGTAGTAGGCATATTGGTGGCTCATAACATAGAGACGATTATTGGAATTCTGGGAATAATAAAGGCAGGAGGAGCATATCTGCCTATAGACAAGCAGCATCCGCAACAACGTGTGGAGCAGATGTTAGCTGACGGAAGACCAAAGCAGATACTCAATGCATGCGAAATAGATCCTCCTTCCTATATACAGCATGTAATCAGTCTGTTTAAGCCGGAAACCTTAAGCGGCAACACTGAGGAACCTGTAATCAACGCAAGTAGCAGCGATTTGGCCTATATTATGTACTCTTCTGGTACAACAGGAAAACCAAAAGGAGTAGCAATTGAACAAAAAGGTATTTTAAGACTGGTACTGCAGGCAAACTATATGGATTTTAGAGAAGTATCTGTGATTCTGCAAACGAGTTCTCTTTTGTTCGATGCAGCGACATTGGAAATATGGGGAACACTTTTAAATGGTCTGACTTTGGTGATTACAGAGAAAGAAACCATATTGGAAACATATAAGTTAGGCCGTTATATACGTGATTATGCCGTTGACTGTATGTGGTTGACATCTTCCCTCTTTAACCAGATTGCATCTGAGAATGAAGAGATTTTTGAGACGATAAAGGTTTTATTGGTGGGCGGAGATGTGGTATCACCTGCGAATGTAGCAAAGGTTCAGAAAAGGAATGCGGAGATAAAGATTGTAAATGGTTATGGGCCAACAGAAAATACTACATTTTCTACTTGTTATCCAATAGAACGAAGACATTATGACAGTATACCTATTGGTAAGGCAATCAATGGAACCACAGTATATATATTGGATAGAGACCGGCATTTGGTACCGATCGGAGCAGTTGGAGAACTCTACGTTGGTGGAGAGGGACTTGCAAGGGAATACATCAATGCACCAGAATTGACGCAGGACAAATTCTGTATCAATCCGTATGTAGCGGATGAAAGATTATACAAAACAGGAGACAGGGCGAGATGGCTTGGGGATGGAAACATTGAGTTTCTGGGAAGAATTGATCACCAAGTCAAGATTAGAGGCTTCAGAATTGAATTGAGCGAGATAGAGAGTGTGCTGCATAGCATGTCTATGGTGCACGATGCAGTCGTTATCGTAAATAAGGATGACCTTGGCAATAAAAATATATGCGCATATCTTGTGATTGATAAAGAGGCCAATATAAAGGATATCAAGCATCAGATGAAGAAGAGCTTACCGGAATATATGATTCCTGCACGATATGTGATCTTGGATAAAATTCCATTGACAGCAAACGGCAAATTTGATAGGAATGCTCTTCCGGAAACAGAATGTACTGTTGAAGGAACAGAAAACTATATTGCCCCTACAGGAGAATTAGAGGAGATACTGACTCAAATCTGGCAGCAGGTGCTTGCAGTGGAGAAAGTCGGAGTGAAAGATGATTTCTTTGAATTGGGCGGTGATTCCATTAAGGCCATTCAGGTCGTCGCGAAAGCAAGAAAATATTCTTTGATACTTGAGGTTAAAGATATCTTTGATTGTACTACCATTCTAGATTTAAAAGAAAGAGTCAGAGAAGAACACCAAAAGATACAGCAGGGAATAGTAGAAGGTGAGGTAAATCTGACACCTATCCAGAAATGGTTATTGGATGGTAGAGAGAATGTGAATCACTTTAATCAGGCTGTTACGCTGAAACATCAGGGAATCATTGATGGAGTGAAGTTCAAGGAAGCGCTGTTCTCAGTGGTAAAGCATCATGATGCATTGAGAATGCAATACTCGAGAACTGCTGATGGTGTCTGGTCGCAGACTATCAGGGGCATTACAGAGAATATAGTGGAATGTGAGGAGAGAAAATGTCCTTTAGATTATTGGGAGAAGTTTATTGATGAACAGTCACAGAAGATGCAAGAAAGTATGAATATTGAGGAGGGACCATTAGTAAAGGCGATACTCTTTTATTCCCAGCAGGAAACTTATGTTTTGCTTGTTATTCATCATCTGGTCGTAGATGGAGTGTCATGGAGAATCCTATTGGAAGATTTAGAAACAGCCTATAGCGCGGCGTTGGCAGGAAAGAGTATTTCCCTGCCTAACAAGACAAATTCTTTCAAAGACTGGTCTGAGGCATTAACCAGATATGCCCAGGAAAAGATGGATGAAGGGGATAAACGATATTGGAGAGATGTAGAGGAAGAGCTAAATGAGGTACCAATCATTCGTAAGGACTTCAATGTTAACTGCCGTAAACATGAAGATACTAGTGAATTAGAGGGAGAATTGACAGAACAATTGACAGAGACATTACTGACAACAGCTCATCGACGTTTCGGAACAAGAATCAATGATTTGCTATTATCTGCTTTAGCGTTGTCATTCAGAGAATGGAGCGGACAAAATCTGATGTCAATCAATTTAGAAGGTCATGGAAGAGAAGACATATTGTCAAACGTGGATATCAGCAGAACTGTTGGCTGGTTTACTTCAGTTTACCCTATTGTAGTCTCACTTGATAAAAATGCTGATTATGGAGAAACCATTAAGCAGATCAAGGAATACTTGCGAAAGATACCACATAACGGCGTGGGCTATGGAATCATGAAATATCTTACTGCGGATGGGATGTTTATGGAGAATATGCCAGAGATCAGTTTCAATTACTTGGGACAGTTTGTGGATAGCGCAGAGGGAGATTTCCAAAAAGTGACTATCCCATCTGGTAGTTGCGTGGGTAATGAATTTATTAGACCTTATGCTATTGATATGAATTGTAAGGTAGAAAACGGAAGATTTAAGATGTACATGGCCTTTAACCGGAAGGAATACAAAGAGAGTACTATTCAAATATTCTTGCAGACATATATTTCTTGTCTACAAGAAATATTAAAAACATGTACAGAAGAAGCACCAAAGGAATACACACCATCAGATTTTGACAATGAAAACCTTCAAATTGAGGAATTAGATGATTTACTTCTGGCGCTTGAATTAATGTAAATGCAGACAAAGTATAAGAAGGCGGAGATAAAATGAAGAAGGATACATTATTAGAAAAAATTTTAACAGACAATGGTATTGATTTAGTAGAAACAACGAATACAGATGATGAGATTGGTAATTCTGGTTATTACAAGATTATTGCTAATACCATGGAATATATACATTCAAAAATTCCACAGCAGAATCTGAATGAGAAGAAAATTGCAACAGATGTAGTTATAAGAGAATTAAACTTCAATGGCAAAGTGGAGAAGTGCGCAGTTATCTATTTAATGTCCAATGGTTGTGAGTGGGCATTAAAAAGTGCAAATGGTTGTGCTATGTGTGGACATTTGGCAAAGCAGACAAGAAAGGAGGAGCGAATTTCTGCAGAGAATTTAATCAAGCAGTATGATGATGCATGTAAACAAATTAATTTTAAAGAGGCACCGATTTTGTATTTATATAACAATGGTTCGCTCTTAAATGACAGTGAGGTTGTGCCTGAAGCACGTGATTATATTTTAAGAAAAATTCAGGAGGATCCAGATATTAAAATGCTGGTCATTGAGTCAAGACCAGAATTTATTCAGGAAGAGAAAATTCGACATATTAAGGAGTTGGTACCAGATAAATATGTTGAAATTGCCATGGGTCTTGAAATGAAAAATGATGTATATCGAGCTATTTGTATTAATAAAGGATTTTCACTACAGGTTTATACAAATGCTGTAAAGATTATCAAGAAATATTTACATGTCAGAACTTATGTATTTTTAAAACCACCATTTTTAACAGAGAGAGAAAGCATAGAAAGTGCAGTTGAAACCATACGTTATGTGTTTGAGATTGGTTGCGATACAGTATCTCTGGAAGCTTGTACGATACAGGATTACACATTGGTAAGTTACTTGTATGAAAGAGACATGTATCATTCACCATGGCTCTGGAGTATTTTGGAGGTGCTGAAAAGAACATGGAATTATGGAAAAGTAATTGTTGGTCTGTTTTCGTTTTATCCTTCGCCTAAGGGAGTTCCCTATAACTGCGATTCCTGCAGTGATGATTTTATGAAGGCGTTAATTCAGTATAATCGTACTTTGGATATTGCAGCTTTTGATCAGATGAAAGAGTGCTCATGCATAAAAGAATGGGAAGAGGAACTGAATAAGGATTCAGAGTGTGAAAGAATCATTTGTTATTTGAAGAGCGAAAATGAAAAGAGACATCACGATGGAAGGTAGGAGAAAAAATTGATATCACGAGAAAATATAAAATACATATTCGGACTTTCACCGTCGCAGAAGGGTATTTTATTTCATACGTTATTAGACAATGATTCCACATATGTCGAGCAGATGACAGTGAAGATAAGTGGAAGCATCAATAGTGAGTTGTTGGAGAAAAGCTTTCAGAAGCTTGTAGACAGACATGATGCTTTAAGAACTATATTTGTCAGTGATGTTGGTAAAGAGCCTTTACAAATTGTATTAAAGGAATGGCAAGTGCACCTTATTACAAAAAGCTATCTTAGATGTCTGGAAGATGAAAAGGCGACAAAATTGGAACAAGATCGTTTAGAAGATAGAAATAATGGCTTTCGGATTTCCAAGGAGCCTTTGAACAGGTTGAGCGTATTTCAGACACATCAGGACCAGTATATTCTGATGCTGACCTGCCATCATATTATAAGAGACGGTTGGACTGTTTCTATTCTGGTTGATGAAATGGTTGCAGGTTATCTTTCAGAATG
>WFLX010371224.1_pt1 | contig 10973 bp, 10 predicted proteins | sample 4967041 | NCBI WGS metagenome assembly WFLX01 (sample SAMN12857096, study PRJNA449069) | gut metagenome | isolation source: stool from male and female vole | host: Microtus ochrogaster | place: USA:Florida | collected 2017
ACAGACCTTCCGCTACCGCGATATGGATTGATTTTGATATTGCCTCAGCCGGAATATATGAGCGCCGGAACAACCTTGGCCTTGTCGGTAGCGGTCAAGTTCATCGTTATGGGAAGATTGAACCTGTTGTTCTCGCTGTTGACCTCAGATTCAGCCCAGACATAAGACCCGGAGACAAAAGAGGAGGCGAAAGTAGAATTATGAGTTGCCCCCTGGACATTGTCATTGGACAAATAGAAAGCCTCACCTGCAGGTATAATTTCAGGAATATCGACCTTTGCGGTAATGGTTCCTGAGGTCTTGTCAATCATGGCAAAAGACATTGCGAATCGGTTGGAATTGTCTGACCAAGTGTCAATTTCTCCTTTCCATTCAGATGTTCCTGTCTGGGTAAGTATGGTTTTAACCTCCGGAGTGGTTGCAAAATTATTNTGAAGTGAAAGNTTTGTGNTNCCGTCATTGCCTGNCGCCACACATATAATAACATCTTTCCCTATTTCTNCAAGCGCCTGGTTCATGAGNTCTGTGCCGTCATGGGGGCCCGGCACATAACCCACAGATAGGTTGAACACTCCGGGTTTGCCGAGTTCTTTCGCTTTCTTGGCAAAGATATCAGCAGCAAGGACAATATTGTCATTGTATAGCGTGCCTACGCAAGGATACATCTGCGCCTGAGGCGCAACTCCGTAATAGGGAACCTTTCGTGTAGTGCTGACAAGCACCTGGGAAGCGGAGATATAAGCGACCCTGCCGGTGGAATTATATGAGCCGCCCATAATTCCGGCAACGTGGGTGGCATGGGTAGATGATGCGTTTTCTGTTCCGAATTTCAAAATTTCCTCCGGAGTCTTGTAGTCAGTAGTATTTGCATTTTGCCCGAGGATAGTGGTCAAGGCTATTATCCTGTTTTCGGTCAAATCCTTGTTGTAGAAATTGATATGGTTTGGATCAAGACCCTTGGTCCATCATGCCGAGCAGAACGCCTTCGCCACGATAATTCTGAGTATAACCATTTGAGGTGCCTTGCTGCAGCATATTGACAAATGATGCCGGACGAGCCTCATTCATAATCGGCTGTGCCTCCTGCCCAAAGGACATTGCCTGCACCGCGGCATTTGCTGCAACCGCTTCCGCCTTATCGATAGGAAGGGAGATTACCGCAAACTGCCCCCTNGTGGTNAGNACNGTGACACCCTCCTGCTGAAGAGCCGATACATCCTGACCGGGCTGCAATTTGACAAGAGCAGAAACACGGGCATCTTCCGCATTTCTTGACGGATATAGCTTTGCCTGATGAATCATGAATCGGGCTGCAGGGTTGAGTTTTGACTGTGCGGCAGCCGACCCGGCGGTCAGCAGCGCAAGCGCAAGGAGTAACGGCTTTATCATACTGAGTGTAAATTTTTATTGTTTTGTGGCGTAAAGGTAAGAAAAAAAGTTAATATGGGCGTAAATGCGCAGTGAAAGAGTACGCGAATAGATCCAGAAGCAGGAGACGCGGAATTATGATTGAAATAGTTGCAGCTTTTGCAGAGAGGACGAGATTCTTGCTGCGCAAGCGCTTCGCAGTTGCAGGCTACGCCCCGTTTACATCCCGCCACTCCCACATACGAAAAAAAGCCAAGCCCAACGGACTTGACTTTTCTTCGCGGAGAGGACGAGATTCGAACTCGTGGTAGGATTGCTCCTACGTCAGTTTAGCAAACTGGTGGTTTCAGCCACTCACCCACCTCTCCTTTGGTGGCGCTGTTGCCAATTGTGGTGCAAAGGTAATTGTTTTTTTCTACCGATGCAAGCATAGCGTAGCTTTTTTTATTTAATTTTGTAGCATGGAAGAGCAAAATATATCTGAAACCACGCCTAAACGTGCGGCAAAAAGCCGAAAAACAACCTCGCGCAAATCCCGCAAAAGCAAGAGCAACCCATTGGTATGGGTGGTCATAGCTATCTCCACGCTGATGCTCGCCGGCGCATTTGCCGTTTTCTGCTTTCACTCTTACAGGGGTGACGCGGTGTGGGTGTATATTCCAAAAGATGCCACGGCAAAGGATATAAAGGAGAAACTCACTGAGGCGATGGGAAGCGGTGAGGCAAACCGCATNATGGGGCTATGGAAGCTAATGGGCGGAAAACCATCCNCCGCNCACGGAGCTTACCGCTTTTTCCCGGGCAATTCATCTGTGCGCATGGCACGAAGGCTCCAGACCGGCGCACAGACCCCGGTTAAAATCACATTCAANAATGTGCGCAAACTTGATGAACTTGCCGCTAAGATTGCAAAGCCTATGGAGTTTTCCGCTGATGACTTCCTCGCCGCATGCCGGAAAGAGCTGCCCGGGTACGGATTTGATGATGAACGCCAGTATGTTGCCGCATTCTTGCCCGACAGCTATGAGATGTACTGGACCGANAGCGCAGACAATGTGGTGGAGAAACTGGTAAAACACCGCAACTCTTTTTGGAACGATACACGCCGTGCAAAAGCAAAAGCACTCGGGCTAACTCCGGTACAGGTTGCTACAGTAGCATCAATTGTGGAAGAGGAGACCATGAAACGCGACGAGCGCCCCACTATAGCGCGCCTTTACCTAAACAGGCTCGACAAAGGGATGAAACTTCAGGCTGACCCGACAGTGAAGTACGCTGTAGGCGATTTCAATCTCAGGCGCATACTTGCCAAGCACCTAAAAGTATCCTCGCCATACAACACCTATGAAAACAAAGGAGTGCCGCCCGGACCTATCAGGGTTGCAGAAGCGGCAACTATAAATGATGTGCTTGACGCGCCAAAAAACAATTATATATATATGTGTGCCCGCGAGGATTTTTCCGGCTACCACAATTTTGCCGCAGACTACGACACGCACATGGCTAATGCACGCCGCTACCAGGCGGAACTTAATAAAAGAGGAATAAAATGAAACAGGAATCTGGCGACGAACTGGTAACCCTTGCCGAATATCCCCACGACTGGCAGGCGCACATTGCCAAAGGCATTCTTGACGACGCGGGCATACCTTGCATAATCAATAATGAGCTTTTCGGAGGAATCTATCCTATCGGGTTCAACTCTATCGGCGCAATCACTGTGTCAGTGCGCCGCCGCGACCTTGAGGAGGCGCGCCGCCTCACCGCTCACTGCTCGGACAGCGGTGACTGAAACGCCTCGTNTATCACTTTCACATCGTTCNCGNCNCCCGACNCATCCNCATCATTCTCGGCACGGAGAATCACATAGCGGTCATAGTAGGCAAGAAGCAATGTGGTGAGCGGCAACGCGATAATCAATCCTATAAGCCCGAGCAGGCTTCCCCAGACCGACAACGACAATAAAATCAAAGCCGGATTGAGCCCCATTGCCTTGCCCATGATTTTCGGAGTAAGGAAAAGATCCTGAATCACCTGCACTACGCAGTACACCGCAATGCATTCCCAAAATATTGTCCAGAAATTCCCTCCGCCGGCAACCGCATAGACAAGGCAAAGCAACCCCGCAGGAACTATTGATATCAGCTGAAGGTAAGGCACCATATTGAGCACTCCTATGAACAGCCCGAGCGCAACTGCCATTGGCAAGCCTATTATCAGGAATCCTATGCTGAAAAGAATGCCGACAATGAATGCAACAAGCGCCTGGCCGCGGAAATAGTGGTTCATGCTGTCCTTTATGTCATTTCCCACTTTAAATACAATCGGACGGTACTTCGGAGGGACCATGCGGCGCATACCGCGGTTAAGGCGCTCATAATCTATCATCACGAAGATTACATACAGCACTACCACNCACCAGCTCACTATGNCGANAATCACAGNGATGCTGCCGTTGATGATTTNCCATGAAGCGCTCATGGCGCTCTCTATAAGCGACGCCCACTCCTGGNGCGTCAGCAAATCNGANATCTCATTGAAATCCACATGNNNCCGGATAAANTCGTGGAANGATTCCGGCAGGAAAGCAANCGCACCNTCGGAACTCGCATAATTGCGCAGGATGCCNGCCATTTCGTGCATTTCATTAAACAGCATCGGCACAAAGAAATAGCAGATTATGCCGGTGAGGAAAACAACCTCGAAAAGAGTCACGAAAATCGCCGGAGTGCGAGTCTTGAAATGAAGCAGCCGTTTGTTATACTGAACAAAAGGCTCAAGCATGTAAGCGATAAGACAGGCAACGCAAAATGGCAGCAGCACATCCTTGAGCGTGTTGATGAGCCATATCACGCCGGCGAAGCATAGCGCGCCGATAATAAGGCGGACAACACGGTCAAAAGTATAAGGCTGGCGGGTGTGTGGCATAACTTTGGGGGTATCAGGGAATGAGACGGTCAAGAACAGTTTTTATAAGGTCAGTCACCGCAGTGCGGTAGTTGGGAGTAGAATTATGGTTCATCCGGTTAGCGATAATAGAGCACACTGTCATTGCTTTGTGACCCATCAGCAGCGACAAGCCCTGCAGCGGCGCGCTCTCCATCTCGTAGTTGGTAATCCNCAGCCCATTGTGGCGGAAAGTTTCTATCTNGCTGTTCAAATCAGGATTTGCAAGCGGNAANCTCACNTCCCTGCCNTGCGGTCNATAAAAACCCACGGCGGAAATAGTGTTTCCCACCACCATGTCATCACCGCCAATGCGCTTCACAAGCTCCGGGTCGGCATCAACGACGTATGGCTTAGCCCATAGCGGGTTCCAGCCGGTGTGGGCGCACAGCGCCGCCTCGTAGTCGAGGTCAGACACATCGTTGCGCCCCGCATAGTAATTCAGCACGCCGTCAAACCCGATTGACTTGCCGGCAATCACTGGAGTGCCCACAGGTATGTCTGGCTGCAAAGCGCCGGAAGTGCCGATACGCACCAGCTCCAGAGTACGGTGCTCCGGCTTCACCGTCCTCGTTGCGAAATCCACATTGGCAAGGGCGTCAAGCTCAGTCATTACAATGTCGATGTTGTCAGGACCGATTCCGTGGGAAAGGCACATCACCGGAATGCCGCGCAGAGTGCCCCCTACGGTCCTGAACTCACGGCTCTGCACCGCGTAATCGCGGGTATCGAAAAAAGAAGCTACCAGATCCACCCTGCCCTGATCCCCGACAAGTATGATCTTATCGGTCAGCTGCTCCGGAAGCAGATGGAGATGAAACACACTGCCGTCACTGTTGATTATAAGTTCAGATGGTTCTATTATTTTCTGTGCCATAATGGTATATGTGATGTGTTTATTGGCTGGTGCCTAAGCGAGCCGGTATTTGGCGCCCGGATAAGCAAGCAGCAGTCCTTTGAACTCCATGTCTATCAGCAGGGCAACCAGCTTGCCCACGCTTATGTCGAGGGCTATCGAGAGCTCATTCACCCTCGCCTCCCCTTTCTCCGTTATATAATCTACAACAGCCTGCTCCTCTGGCGACAGCTCCACAAAAAGGCTCTGCTGGGCAGCCTCCTGAGGCTTCCGCTGCAAGCCCATCGCATCTATCAGGTCGTCAGCGCTGCAAATCAGCGCCGCGGAATTGGACGCGATAAGCCGGTTGCACCCCGCGCTGTACTTGTCAGATATTCTTCCCGGCAGGGCGAATACCTCCCGGTTATAGTCCGCGGCAAGCCCGGCGGTAATCAGCGCGCCACCCTTCGTTGCGCTCTCAGGCACGACAAGGCAATCGCACAGCCCCGCGACAATCCTGTTCCGCGCCACGAAATTCCCCTTGTGCACCGGGTCGGCAGAGGTAAACTCCGTCAGAAGCATACCGTTTGACTTGACAATATTGACAGCGCTCTGACGATGCTGCGCAGGATAGATGGTATTGAGCCCGTGGGCAAGAACCGCAACTGTTGGCAAACCATGCTTCAGCGCGGCGCGGTGGGCGGTGATATCTATCCCGAAAGCAAGCCCGCTCACAATCACCGGAGGCTCAGCAAGCGAATCGGCAAGCCCCTCAACAAGCCTCTCGGTAAAATCGATGCCGTAAGGAGTGGCATGGCGCGTGCCTACAATGCCAATCATCGCACGCCGGTTCAAATCGCAGCTCCCGGCGCCATACAGCATCAGCGGAGCATCATCGCAATCCGCAAGCCTTGCAGGATAAGCCTCGTCAGTATAATACAATGGGACAATGCTGTGCGCCGCTATGAAATCCGCCTCCTTTGCCGCCTTATCAAGCAGCGAATCACGGTAACCCTTGTCAAAAATCTTGCTGCGCACGCCAACCACCGAGGCANGCGCCGATTCCNAAGCGCTGAAAAAATCNCGCTCGCTACCCACCCTGCACAGAATCTCCGACGCAAGGACACGGTTCATCCCCTTCAGAGAAGNAAAAGNAATGCGGAAAACTNANGGGTCNACGCNCATTTCANGTACTTTTCAAATGCTTGTGCAAGAACATCACCACGGGTAAGCCTGCCATCCTCGATGCACACAACCGTCACCTCCGCGCGGGTAACCGGCTCATTGTCCGCAGCGCGGAAAATATCCTGGCGGAAGATAAACCGCGGACCCTTCCGGCTCAAGGAAAGGCGGCTAACCATATCCTCTCCGAGCTTCAGCGGGGTAAGGTACTCGATTTCAACCTTGCGGAGCACCGGGTCGATGCCCTGCGAATGCATCTCCGCAAAAGAGAAGCCCGCGCTGCGGCAAAACTCGTGGCGCGTATGCTCCATGTANTGCAGGTAATTGGCATTGTTGACAATNCCCTGCACATCCACCTCGTAATCCCTCACCCGCATGGGCAATTCAAAATCGTAGCTGCCGATAGAATCCATAAATTCCGTTTGTTTGTGGTAAAGGTACGAAAAAAATATCTATCGGCAATCTCCTTTGTGCCAAACAATCACATCACCGCCCTGAACGGCCACGGCACCCCCTTGTGGATTGGCGGGTCATTTAGGCACGATGGCACGGGTGAACACATTGCCGTCAATCGTAATGGTATTGCCTTCAATATTCACCTTTCCCACCTCCTCATGCTGGATATTCTCTTTGCTATCATTAAGCAAAAGCCTTATAGTATTGTCGCCTTCATTGAACTCCCACGATCCGGAAATAGAGTTATGTATCTTCTCGCCGTCAACATCTATATCCTGATTATAAGTGTAGGTATAGGTGCTGGTAAGGTAGATTGACACCTCCGCAGAATAATCGGTGGACACGATGCTTTTCTCCCATTTGCCGCGCAACACTTCACCGTAATTCACCGGAGTCTCCTCATTTTGGCATGAAGATGTCCCAACAGCAAGCAGCACGATGCCTAACAGCAATTTTAATATTTTATTCATATATATTGTGGTTTAAGGTCACTTAATAATAAAAGATGTGTTCGCACTTCCGTTTTTAACGACATAAAAGCCCGATTTCGGCAACTTGATTTCCGAATCAGCCCCGTTATACACCATATTGCCGGAAAAATCAAACACTTTTACCGGATAATTCTTATTCACAGCCTCAACTGTAATTTTCAAGCCGGAATGCTTGGTCACGCTGAAATTATCTGAATAAATCTTGTCAACTATCCTCTGGATTTCTGCCTTGTCGCTTGAAACCACCACCTTGTAAGGAGTTACACCCGCATAAACGACATCCGGGCACACAACACCATTCGCAACCGGGATTATCGAATAGATGTCTGGCTCTACAGCATGCTCTTTTATGCTGTTCTGGTTCAGTGCCACACTGATTGATTTGCCGGATTCCACATCAGCTGTTGATGGTGCGGTATATGTCGTGTCATTTTCATTATTGATGTACATCCACCGGTAACTGATGCTGCCATTATAAATGGATGGATTGGCATGATTTACGGTAACCGTGCCGCCGCTTATTTCCATTGTGCTCACGGGGCGGATAATGCCTGTCTTGTCATTGTTGCGTTTGTTCGGATGGAGATTGACAATAGCGGCATGCCCAGCTGAAGGGCTGGACTCAAATCCTTCAGGAGTAAAATTTCTCCCGGCAACATCCATTGCGGTTAACTTATAATATCCGTCACAGTAGCCGTACCAGCCCCAGTTCATGGAAAAAAATCCGTCTTCATAACCGTCGCACATCCAACAGTGGCTTTCAACCGAACTTACGGCACGATATACTACCGGAGAATGTTGCTTCAGGCTATTGTATATGTCATTTTCCCATTCTTCCTGACCCGGATATACATGGCGGCATATCCATGCTGCTTCATCGCCGTAATCAAAATATTTGATTAACGACTCCTTGATGTCCGCTGTATAAGCGCCGCTTCCGTAAATATCATAGTCCATGTCGAGGACATAGCCGCACACCTTCATCAGTTTGGCTATGGCATGCTTCTGGCTTTCGGTTTCATCCCCGTAATATGATATGAGCAAATCGTCATAATTAATGGCGCATGTGTCAAGGTCTATAGTCAGGATATTTTGATGCACGCCTGCAGGTTGCGTCAGAGACTTATGGTAGGCGACAATCTGCGCCATGGCGGTTGCCACACATCCCGTCTTTGCATTTATCCCTTTTATGACCGGGCAATACATATTATAAGGGAAACCCTGACCCCATTTTGACTTCAACATCGGGGGAATATTTTCCCGGCTCTCTCCGCTCCTGCTTTTTGCCTGTTTGCTTGCGGTGTTGTTCTTCTCAGCGTATGCAATCTGCGCGCTGAACGATTTCAGCAAATAGGCGAAATTGTCCGGCAGATTGCCCGCGTCAAAACTGCCCTCCGGGCTGTACCCCAGAATCTCGTCTGTGAGGTCAGAAGCGGATACTATGACAAATCCGCCCCCGCTGCTGTTGAAAACATAGTAATTGTTGTCACTGCTTGCAAGCGTCATGCCCCCGCCCGAGCGAGACATTGCCGCCGTGGTGCTGCTGAACCGCGCAGCCTTCCGGCGGGCATCATCCGCGCTTATCCGCCGTGCCGAAGCACTGCCCGCCACGAATGCCAACAATATTAGTGCTGCTATAAATCTCATGCCGTTAATCATATCTGTCACAAAATCAAAATTATAAAAAAATCTCCTGCCGTCAAAAAAAATCCATCAGCCGGGAACCGGACTACAGCCCCGGCTGATGGAAATGCCTGTGGAATGCCTCGGGAGCGTATTACAGCTTCACCTTGTAGGCATTGCCGTTAAAGCGCACAATGTAGATGCCGCGGGGCAGACCGGACACCCTGCCGCTGCTGCTNGNNGCTACGCGCACTCCGGATATATTGAATACCTCCGCAGTTCCCTCGCCNTCAATCACAATCTCGCCGCCTTCTACGCNCACAAGCCTCTCTCCATTGCCTTTCACATCCTCNATGCCGCTTGTNGTTGCCTTTATCNTGAATTTGCTCCANGGATNTGCNNCCTTATATTTGTCAATGCTACCGGATGGNACATACAAAGTCGCACTATAATTGGAAAAACTATNATCGTTAGCANTNGGAGGAGTCACGGCATNGCACGTCACCGAANCCAGTNTATTNCANTTATTGAATGCGTAGTCCGGGAGTGTGGTGACTTTCTCGCCAAGCGTAACTGAGAGTATACCGGTTGATATTGCTTCTTTTTCACTGTCATACTTCCAATTTCTACCTATATATAACTCATCAATTGGAGCATAAACCAACGCATAACTCCCGAAATTAATCTCAGCGTCACCATCTGCAACTATAAATTTTTTCAGAGAGGAGCAATTATAGAATGCCTCCCTTCCGATGGAAGTGACCGATGCCGGAATGGTTACAGAGGTCAGAGAAGAGCAACCATTGAAGGCATAATTTCCGATGGATGTGACCGATACCGGAATGGTTACAGAGGTCAGAGAAGAGCAACCATTGAAGGCATAATTTCCGATGGAAGTGACAGATTCAGGAATGGTTACAGAGGTCAGAGAGGAGCAACCATTAAATACCCCCTCTCCGATGGAAGTTACCGATGCCGGAATGGTTACCGAGGCAAGAGAGGAGCAACCATTGAAGGCACGAGCACGAATTTGAGTAATACCATCTGGTATGACTAAATCTTCTACTAATTTACCACTCAAATATAGCTTACCTTTATTAAATAATGGGTTTGCGGTGAAATTACCGAAATAAATTTTACACCAACTTCCCAGTGAAGATATATGGACGCTATCCAAGGAGGAGCAACTCCGGAATGCCTCCTCTCCGATGGAAGTGACCGATTCCGGAATGGTTACAGAGGTCAGAGAAGAGCAACCATTGAAGGCATAATTTCCGATGGAAGTGACCGATTCCGGAATGGTTACAGAGGTCAGAGAAGAGCAACCATTGAAGGCATAATTTCCGATGGAAGTGACAGATTCAGGAATGGTTACAGAAGTCAAAGAGGAGCAATTTTGGAATACACCTGTTCCAATGGAAGTGACCGATGACGGAATTGTTACCGAAGCCAGAGAGGAGCAATTCCGGAATGCATCCTCTCCAATCTTTGTGACCGATTCCGGAATGGTTACAGAGGTCAGAGAAGAGCAATTATAGAAGGCATACCCACCGATGGAAGTGACCGATTCCGGAATGGTTACCGAAGTTAGAGAGGAGCAACCATAGAATGCAGTCCTTCCGATGGAAGTGACCGACTCAGGAATGGTTACAGAGGTCAGAGAGGTGCAACCAGAGAATGCTTTGTCACCGATTCCAACTACTGAATAACCATTTGCTTCCGAAGGGATTTCCAATGTAGTTGGCTCACCTGAATATCCAATTACCTTACATGAATCATCGGAAATTATCTCGTAGCTGAGGGTATTGCCCTTATATGTGTACTCAAATTGAGAATCTGCAGCATCGGAAATATTCTGGAATTTGCGCCAAGGATTTACAGCCTTATATTTGTCAATGCTACCGGATGGAACATACAAAGTCGCACTATAATTGGAAAAACTATTATCGTTAGCAGTTGGAGGAGTCACGGCATTGCACGTCACCGAAACCAGTCTATTACAGTTATTGAATGCGTAGTCCGGGAGGGTGGTGACTTTCTCGCCAAGCGTAACTGAGAGTATACCGGTTGAT
>WFLX010004242.1_pt1 | contig 10966 bp, 8 predicted proteins | sample 4967041 | NCBI WGS metagenome assembly WFLX01 (sample SAMN12857096, study PRJNA449069) | gut metagenome | isolation source: stool from male and female vole | host: Microtus ochrogaster | place: USA:Florida | collected 2017
AAGAGTTAGCTGCTCATACAAAAGATGAGCAGTTGATTTTGGTGGGATGTGCTCCTTGTCAAGGCTTTTCCGCTCACAGGAAGAAGGATAGGGAGAAACCGGAAGACCGAAGGAATTCCCTTATCAGAANATTTGCACANTTNGNTNTTCAGATTAATCCCGANTANANAGTCATGGNAANNGNTCNGGNGGTTCTTAANGGCAAGTTCAGATGTCACTATGAAGAGGCAAAGACCATATTTNCAGAAGNNGGGTATTACGTTGCCCNACAAGNTTATAATGCAGCCGCGTTTGGAGTACCCCAAGCGCGTGTTAGGGCCATCATTGTAGCATCTAAACGTCCGTTTATTATGCCACCCGGGGTGTTGAAACAAGACTCTTTTCATACAGTCAGAGATGCTATTGGCAATCTACCTAAAGCAAACGACATAAACAGTAATGATCCTTATCATTTCAGCTCCAAACACAAGCAATCCACTATAGATGTAATTGCCCAAGTTCCTAAGAATGGTGGAAGTCGTCCTCCCCATGTTGGTCCACCGTGTCTTGATAAAGTCAAGGGGTTTTCTGATGTGTATGGACGCTTGTTTTGGGATAGGCCGGCTATAACAATTACAAAAACTTCACGAAATCCAGCGTGTGGCNGATTCTGCCATCCTGAGGAAGATAGAGGTTTGACCCTTAGAGAGGTAGCCAGACTTCAGAGCTTTCCCGATTCTTTTATTTTTGAAGGCGGTTCAAGTGACCGCTATGAACAAGTTGGAGAGGCAGTNCCTCCATTGCTTGCCATGGCAATAGCAACCCAAATATATTTACAGGAGACTAAACCCAATGAGCTTTAATTGTATCGATTGTTTCTGCGGTGCCGGAGGACTGGCACTGGGCATGTCAAATTCAGGATTTGATATACTTTATAGCTTTGACATTGATGCCAAGGCAATAGCGACAATGCGCTCAAACGTGAAGTATTTGCGGAATCATCAGACCGAGGTTCAAGACATCTATGACTTGGACGCAGATTATCTTTTAAAACGTTTCGACCTTAAAAAAGGAGAACTTGACTTACTGGCGGGTGGCCCTCCATGCCAAGGGTTTTCTATCCAAAGGGGAGGCGAGGATACCGATGAACGAAATAATCTGGTTAGCCGATACATCGAAGTCGTAAAGACGATACGTCCCAAGTTCTTTCTTATGGAGAACGTACCCGGCATTGTAGGGAAACGTGGAGCTGCCATATTGGAGGAGAACCTAAATAAGATTTCTGAAGAGGGTTATTTCGTTCATCAAAGACTGTTGGATGCTCAAAACTTTGATGTACCTCAAAGGCGAAAGCGTGTAATCATTATCGGAGAACGTAAGGATCATGAAATTCCTTTATATCGGTATCCAGAACCTAACGACAACACAATAACAGTAAGGGAGACAATCGGATTTCTTCCACCTCCTCCGGATGATTATACAGACCATCCTGAGTTCCCCAATCATAGGAGAGACAGGTTATCTCCTGATAGTCTCAAACGCATTCAAGCGGTGAAAGAAGGTCAGGGAAGAGATTTTCTGCCTGAAGACTTATTGCTGCCATGTCATAAAGTTAGTTCATCCGTAATGGGTCATCGTAATGTTTTCGGCAGAATGTGTTGGGACAAAGTCGCACCAACAATAACGGCTCGTTTCGACAGTTTTTCTCGTGGAATGTTCGGGCATCCGGTGCAGGATAGGACTATTTCTCTTCGGGAAGGAGCTTTGCTGCAAACTTTCCCCCTTGATTATATTTTTGTTGGGAGCAAGGTTGAAGTGGCAAGACAAATAGGAAATGCTGTTCCTGTCAAACTTGCGGAACATATTGGAAAATCTATAATTGAAGCGTTGGAGAAATGGTAAGATATAAAGGCATATTAGAGCAGTATTTTTCTGAGCTAAAGGATTTTTATAAATTCAATAAATCTACAAGATTGGCTACGGCAGAACTATCCTTCCGCCCATTCCTCGACAATTTCTTCGGCAACCTATGTTCATATATGGGTTCAAACATCCAGCGGATTTTCGAACCAAGGAATCAAGGCAAGTATGGTAGACCGGACTGGGTGTTTACGGATTCCTCCACTATGGGTGTTTATGGGTATGTAGAGGCAAAAGGATTGTCGCCTGAGGAGAACATAAATGTAGAGGAATACAAATCGCAGGTAGAGAAGTATCTTAACTTAGGCAATCCAGTCTTGCTTACAGACGGGATTGAGTTCGTTTATTATGATGTAGACGGCTCTGCTGATTCGTTTGAATTATTTCAAAAACCTGTAAACTGGGAGGAGCCTGAATATAACCTTCAGACATTGGAACGTTTTCAGAAGTTCTTCTCTAAGATTGGCTTCCGTACCATTCCCGAGCAGATGGTTATCACAGAACTGTCAACGCGAGCAAAACTGCTATGCGCGGATCTTCTTGAATTGCTCAATTTGGAAGAGTACGAGGCTGAATCACAATCCGAGCTTACTACTATACGCACATTGAAACGGTTGTGGGACATTGCCTCGAACAATCTTGACGCGTCATTGTCCGATGACCGAACATTTGCAGGTTTTATTTCTCAAATTCTTGCATTTGGGCTACTGTATGCCCATCGCTTCATCAATGATGAGAAGTTTTCACCATCTTTGAAATATGAGATGCTCCATTATTTTTGGACGCAAAAACCATACAAGGAATACTCTGGTCATGTGGAGCCATTTGTTCATTTGTTTAACGCTCTATCTGAGGAACTGGATTCCAAACTCAGCAGAATAGGTGGATGGTACGATAATACCAGACGCTTTTTGGCATTTGTAAAGTTGTCTCATAACGCCGCAGTGCGCCGTCCTAATTTCCACCAATTGTATGAGGAGTTCTTGTCCGCATACGACAAGGACACACGCATTGACTTTGGGGCGTGGTATACTCCCGTGGTACTAGCAGACTTCATTGCTCGTCTGGTGTTCTTCAATATTCAAGTGAATCCGGATTTAAAGATACTTCAGAACAATCCATTTTACGTGATTGACCCATGTTGTGGGACGGGAACTTTCCTTGAATCTGTGTTGGACAATATTACGTTACCACCTCAATCAAAACTCATCGGCTTTGAGATTCTTCCAGTACCATATGCCTTGGCCAATTACAGATTATCAATCTATGAGATCCCAACGGCTCTGACCTTGTCTGTGCATCTGACAAACACTTTGGGAGACAATACTTTCTGTAAGCCGGAATACGACTTCAGCAAATTAGATTCGGTCGGTCTCTTTTTCGCAAAAGAACAAGTGGCATCCTACAAACTCTCACAGCCGCCTCTTACCATCATAATCGGCAATCCCCCTTGTTCCGATTCTTCTGTCACCAATGCAGGTCAGTTCTTGGAGTCTCTTATGAACGATTTCCGACCTCCAATAAGAAGAGGAAGGCAGAACGTACAGATGCAGTTGACAAACGAGTGGATAAAGTTCTTGCGATGGGGTATCTATAAGGCAATGATAAGCAAACCATCAATAATTGCTTTTATACTTCCCTCGGCATTTGCTGAAAATATCTCGTTCAAATATGCTCGCAAGTTCCTAATTGAGAATGCTAATGAGGTATCAGTAATAGAGTTTGATTCTGACAATCGCGTTCAAAGTGCCAACCAGAATGTATTCAATACACTTCAGGGTCGACTCCTTATTCTTGCATCCTTTACAGCCGACAATACATCTAAATTTGTGCGCTACAAAGATTTGCGTAGCTTTTCAAAGGCTCAAAAAATGGAATTCTTCTCTAAAGATGTAACTGCTTTGGATTGGCATGTGTTAACCATCGATGAAGAATATTCGTTGCGGCCGAAGGGTGAATACAACGAGGAGTTGTATTCTCAATTCATTCCATTGGCTGCCGAACATGGCTCTGAAAATGGGATTTTCTTGCGTCATTGCTCTGGAATGAAACTTGCACCGACANANTTGCTGGTACATTTTTCTAAAGGACAATTGAGTAGAAGAAGCAAGTATNNTGGTGAACNTGCTCATTCTTANACTGATATAAAAAANCGATGGTATAGCGGACAAGCTAAACCTCCGGCAGAAAAGAAATTGTCAAATTCTGTTNGTGNANTGGTTNCACGCTCATCCAANAATGGTAGCCGGTATTCGTATCGCCCATTTCTAGAGGCTTATGTCAACGATGACGAGATGCTTTTGACTGCACTTAAAAATGCAGACGGTGGTGGAATGCGGTTTCGTCCCGAGGTAAGAGCTGCTTTCTCTGACCCGAATGTCTTTGGATTTGCCGTTGCACCTGCTCCCGCTGAAATCAGCCGGACAATTACGAAGTTCACATCCTTTTGTTGGCATCTTCCCGACAATGATTTGGCTACCCGAGGAAATGCCCATGTGTTCTGCAATCGATTTCCGAATTACAAAAAGGGGTCGAATTGGAATTCTGACGCGGTTTCAAACATAAACCCTAAACTGCTCGAAATATTATCGGAAAAGTTTGACTTAGAATCAGCAACAGTGCAGGACACATTGGTATTCTATTCCTATGCAGTTTTGTCTTCGCCTTATTTTTTAAACGAGTTCTCAGCCAAGCTTCATGCTTTGGCTGGGCAAACGCCTGCCATTCCTATAACTAATGACAAAAAGCTCTATTTAGAACTTGTTAAGATAGGGAAACGTCTCGCAGCATTAGAGAGAAGTGATTACAAATTTTCCCAACAAGAGGCAGCTGGCAATTTTACTTGGATGAATCCTTTAGCATCCTTTGAGCTTAAAGGTTATTCGATTAATGAGAATGGCGTTGAATTTACACCTATGAAAGGGAATCAATTCATTCAGCCTGTCCCCTCAGAGATTCTTGAGTTCAGTATCTCAGGATACGGTATTGTCCGAGAGTGGCTTAAATACCATTCTTATTCCTATTATCGAAAGGCGTTAGCGGCAGAGGAAATTGATGATTTCATGAATCTTGTCAATCGGCTGCGTATCTATATTGCCGAACACAAGAATTTGGATACTGTAGTAAAAGATGTGATGGCATATAATCTCATCCAGTTAAATTCATAAGAATGCCTAAATTTTAGGATGTAGATGTTGAAATTAAGATCANACTTTCTTCAAATGTTTTTATGACNNTAGACATACNTAAAAATTTTATCCAATCTTCGNACATNAACTTTATGNTNGGTTCNGGNCTTTNNAGACCATATTTGCCGGTGTTGGGCGAGATTGAATCTCGTCTGACTCAATTATCTCATGACGCAACTATAGGCAAAGATGAAAGGAAAATCATAGAAACGGCTATTTACAAAGAATACTTTACTGGTGTTATCTATCCTAATCTCTCCGTGCCGGTTGTTGAAGGAGAAGATAAGAATCGTTACCAAGAGGTAATGGAACAGTATTCTCTTTTCCTCCAACTATGGTCATACATACTGCACCATAGGAGTAATAATATAATTTCCAGACAAATCAACATCTATTCTACCAACATTGACATGTTTGTGGAGCGAGCGGCCGATTTTATGAAGGTAGAATTTAATGATGGCTTCCGTGGCTCAATCAATCCCATTCTGGATGAAACAATGTTTCAAAAGAAAGTGATGAAGAACAGCGTACACTTCATGAACACTACCGAAGTTCCGACATTTAATCTCCTTAAAATACACGGAGGAATTAATTGGCTAACAAACGAAGTCGGTGAAATAACTAAGGATAGTGCATTATTACAAGTAGTCAAGGTGTCGGATGCCTTAAAGGCATTAAAGGATGAGAACCAGATTCAATATGGAGAACTATCCACTATGCGTTGTGATTACGAGCTGCTTGAAAACCCAGAAGATTCTGTAAGAGAGGCTGAACTATTCTTGACTGAGTATGAGAAGATTGCCATGGTGAATCCCAATAAAAGCAAGTTTAGTTTGACTGTAACAGATTCTCATTTCTACGAGATGATGCGCATGTATTCTAATTCATTGGAGAAAGAGAATTCATTGCTCTTCGTAATGGGTTTTTCTTTTGCAGATGAACATATTCTTAATATTACTTGCCGGGCGGCTCGCAGGAACCCGACATTGAATATCATAATATTTGCATACCAAGACAATGTAAAAGAAGGTTTTTCAAGCAAATTCGAGGGATTCCCAAATGTCTTTGTCATTGGTCCCTCTGATTTAAAAGACAAAGACGGTACTCCGTTAGCGCCCGAATTTTCATTCAAAGGTATAAACTCCATCTTCAACCATATCAAAAATTTAATCCCACCTCAGTTTTTGTATGGAACCATTTAACAACGATGCTATTATATCAGAGCAGTCAATATTTAGAATTGGCGAGGTCGTTTCTATAAGCGGACGTGAGGTGAAAATTGCGGTTGATAAAGAAAAGAATCTCCCTCATATTTTTTTCTATGGGCAACTTATTAAGAATGTTTCAGTAGGTTCATACTTGAAGATTCTAAATGGGTTTGAAATGCTCATTGCCAAAATAGAAANTGAATTTATTAATCNAGNTAACACTCAAGAGGCTGTAAACTACGAAGAACAAGNNCATCATATAAAACGAGTACTCTGTGNGTCTCTCATAGGTTATATGTCAACGTCTGGATTTGTTAAAGGCGTAAAGACTCTTCCTCTAGTCGGCAATGAGGCATATATTCTAAACACTAAAGAGTTTAGTTCCATTCATCGTTTTGTTCAGAACGATGACGATCTTACAATTAGGCTAGGCACCCTATCCACTGATTCACAGATTGTAGTTAGCTTAGGCGTTCAAAAGTTGTTTTCAAGCCACGTAGGTATTTTTGGCAATACTGGTAGTGGTAAATCATATACGCTGGCACAAATATACCACAGGCTATTCGATCTTTTCAGAGGAAATGACAACTTCAAAGCCAACTCCCGTTTCCTATTTATAGATTTCAATGGGGAGTATTCTGGGGAGTCAGTAATGACAGGGGACAAGAAGGTCTATAAGTTATCAACATATAGGCCTATAAATAAGATACCAATGAGTCAAGATTCTGTGATGGATTTGGACACCCTATGTATTTTCGCGTCAGCTACCGAGAAGACTCAAAGACCATTCATTTCAAGGGCGCTCAATTTATATCATTGGCTTAAGGATAAAGGCGGTAATAAAGACGAAATGCAAAATATTTTTCGAGCAATGCTTTGTAAAAATATAAAAGCAATATTTACTATGGAGGACAAATCGAAAGTCGAACCTCTGCTGGAATATATAGTAGCAATTGTACCCCCGAAATACGATGAAGACGGATTTGATGTAGACCTCAGGGAAAGTGTGTCATATCATGAGACGCATAAATACTACTATCTTCCTGGAGATAGAGAGAGCGCTTATAAAAGGAAATTAAGCGACAGAGATCTTGATGGAAATAAAAATGGTGAATTCGTTGAGAGTACTCATTATTATACTCAAGCAAAGGAATATCAAATTCCCGATGATTTTATTCGATTCTTCATTGACATCCTATATTTACAATTAGTACAAGATGTAAAAAATAGTCGCGCCCAAAATGACCATATCCATCCCGCAATAGAAAAGCTGAAGAGCATGGTCAGAAACATCTCCATGGTACTTGATTTCAAAGAGAATGTCGATTTTTGGGATAAGTCAAATATTGTGGTCGTTGATTTAAGAATGGCAAATCAAGACACAAAAAAGATGATTCCTCTTCTTCTTTGTCATAGTGCATATAAACAACACACACAAAATAAAGATAAGGCTACTCCCTATCTTAATATAGTGATTGATGAGGCTCATAACATTCTATCGTATCAGTCCACAAGAGAAAGTGAAAGTTGGAAAGACTATCGTCTTGAAGTCTTTGAGGAAATAATCAAGGAAGGAAGAAAGTTTGGTGTATTCATGACCATAGCGAGCCAGCGACCATCTGACATTTCATCCACCATAGTTTCCCAGCTTCATAATTACTTTATTCATCGGTTGGTAAATGATGAAGATCTTACCAAGGTTGCAAAAACTATTTCGTATCTTGATAGAATCTCGCAAGAATCTCTCCCTATTCTGCCAACTGGAGCATGTGTAGTAGCAGGTCAGGTCGTTGAAATGCCTCTCATAATTCAAGTTGACAAGATGAATAATAAACATAAGCCTGACAATGAGACTATAAATTTGCTTGATTATTGGAAGGTATAAACTCCATCCAATTGCTGAATCTAATGATAAACGTATGAATACAGATAACGAAAATAAAATCCTACATTTCATGGATTCTCACCCCCGACATACAAGAATTATTGTAACAGATGCTATACGCTCCCTTATAGAAAAATCTGTTGAGATGATTATGTTTTGGCGGAAAGAAAATCCTAACGCCAATGAGGCAGATTGCATTTCTCAATGCAATCTACAAATGGCGACATGCACGGCAGAATCAATTTTATCTTTAGCAAAAGGAATTCATTGGGGATATCATAATACATTTCTTATAGATATACATTCCTGTGCTTCCTTAGTTCGGAGTCTTTATGAGCGAGCTTTTATATTTAGAAATATCTATGTTTCTACTGACAATGTATTGGAGCGTGATTTGTTGCTTTATATATGGGAGATTAGAGGCTTAAACAATCGTGTAACCCTGAAATATGTTACGGAATCATTTCGCCACATCCAGCATTATGATAAGAATTCGGTAGAAGAATTAAGACGGAATTTATCAGATATAGTTGGGCGTTTAGATACGACTAAATCCGCGAGAGAACAAATATCTTATGCGATTAAAAAAAATACTTCCCAATTAAAAGGTTTTAAGTTTGTAAAAGATCATGAACGAATTATTCAATTCAAATCAATATCATTAGAAGAATCTCCTCAATACTTCTTTAAAGACGATAACATGAGAAATTGCTATACTTACTTGTCTCTGACGTCTCATCCTTCATATTTGGGTATACTTCAATTCGGGCAACGATATAAAGAAAGAGATGACGAGAAAGAGTTAGTGCATATCTATCTATCTTTAACATATCATTTGTTATCAGAACTCGCCCTCGATTTTTGCAATGCGACGACAAATGCTAAAAAGTATTATGAAATGCTATATCCATTTACAGAACGATATATAATTGAAAAAACCAGTTGTTGACTTAGACGCAATAGTAATTTCAATACTAGTATTCATATAACTGATAAATATAAGATAAAACAAATAACGGACTTCACAAACAATAAAAAATGGCAATAGCATATCCACCATTAAGCGAAGGTATAATCCAGGGACTGGCGAGAATCATGGGTGATACAGCAGATGGTCTAACGGGGACCGACATTTCGCGTTACCTGGCCCAAGCGCAGATTGAAGACTATTCTCCCGGAATGACGAAATGGAGAAGGCTCTTTAATGCGTTTGCTATGTATCAGAACCAGAAGCAATGTTGCAACGCTATTCTAAATTTTTGTAAGTTGTATTTTCAACCGACCCGTTTCGTCAATGGAGATAAACTTAGTTTTGAATCACAACGTGCAGAAGCCAATCGGTTATTGGCATTTGGCGGGTATGAAATATCTGAAAGCGGAGGATTGAGAAAGTGCGAAAACATCAAAACAATACCCGAAGCGGAAGAGCGAGCCAATTCACTAAAACTTGAACTTCAAGCCAGAAATACTCATCGACAAATATTTCAATTTTGTACTCCGGAGTTACTTGCAGATGATTATTTTCATGCTGTTGATGAAGCCATCAAAGGTCTGTTTGAACGATTAAGAGAAATATCATCCACTTTTGGCAAGGATGGTGCTGTTCTAGTGGATTTAGTTCTTTCAGAGAAGTGTCCCAAACTTCTGATAAATGGATTCCAAACTGATTCCGAAATTTCTGAGCATAAAGGCTTTGGAACAATGCTTAAAGCACTTTACTCAATGTTTAGAAATCCTGAATCGCATTCTCCCAGAAAAAAATGGACAATCAATAAAGTTGATGCCTTGGATATATTAGGAATGGTCTCGCTCTGTCACAGGAAATTGGATAATGCTCAAAGAATATCTTAGAAATTAAAAATTACATTCTTTCTTTTTTATCTCATATGATTGGAGTAATTATCGGTGATATGGCGGCTTGGACATGGGAGCATGATAAGGACAGCTTCTATAAGAGATTGGCGTCTCCGGATGCCAATCTGTCAGGTTATGGACTTTTGTTATTGTCAATGTGGCAAACGATAAATGAAGGAGGTCTGCAGGTGGTGTACCGTGATGGAAGTATATGGTGTTCACAGAAGGCTATGGCGCAACTTTTTGATGTTGGTGTGACAGGGATGAGTAATCACCTCAAAAATATTTTTGAGATGGGAGAACTTGTTGAAGATTCAGTTATTTCCAAAATGGAAACAACCATTACCCCCGGTTATTGACTTTATATAAGAAATCATGACATACGAAGAAAAATATCAAGAGCTCGTAGCGTTATCTCATAGCGATGACTCAGAAATAAAAGAGAAGGCAGATGCGTGGCTTATCAGTATTGGGCTGCAAGGAGCGGCTGAATTGAAAGTTTCATCGTTTTTGCTTGATTTGGCTATAAGAAACGTAAAGGGAGAAATAACACGTGACGAAGTTAGTCAGTTGTTAGAAGCCCATTACACCAATATGCCTAAGGCCGAGAGCAAGCGCTGTCACGGATTGGATGGAGATTATGAAATCATACCTCCCGATTCTCCGAGGATAAAAGAAATTGAAGAATACAACCGAAAGCTCCGCCCAGCACTTTATGCTCAGCTTGATAAGGAGAGGGAAAGGCAGGCTCTTTTATTAAATAACACAACTAAATTATGAGCAAAAAGTCTATTCGATTTTTCAACGACCGTGAAGTAAGAGCGGTTTGGGACGACGAGAACAACTGCTGGTGGTTCTCCGCTACTGACGTTGTGCGTGCCATAAATGATGAACCTGACTATACCAAAGCCGGCAACTATTGGCGTTGGCTC
>WFLX010008738.1_pt1 | contig 10965 bp, 10 predicted proteins | sample 4967041 | NCBI WGS metagenome assembly WFLX01 (sample SAMN12857096, study PRJNA449069) | gut metagenome | isolation source: stool from male and female vole | host: Microtus ochrogaster | place: USA:Florida | collected 2017
CGAAAAATGTTTTAGGTAAAATGGTAGATTATAAGAAACTTGGTCTTGTCAACACCAAAGAGATGTTTGCAAAGGCCGTACACGGAGGCTATGCAATCCCTGCCTTCAACTTCAACAACATGGAGCAGCTCCAGGCTATCATCAAGGCTGCAGCTGAGACAAAGAGCCCCGTTATCCTACAGGTATCAAAGGGAGCACGCAACTATGCCAACCCAGTTCTTCTCCGCTACATGGCTCAGGGCGCTGTAGAATATGCCAAGAGCCTTGGCTGGGAAAAGCCACAGATCGTACTCCACCTTGACCACGGCGACACATTCGAGACTTGCAAGGACTGCATCGACAATGGATTCTCTTCTGTAATGATCGACGGCAGCCACCTCAGCTTCGAGGAAAACTGCGAGCTCACTAAGAAAGTCGTAGACTACGCTCATCAGTTTGACGTGACTGTAGAAGGTGAGCTCGGCGTTCTTGCAGGCGTTGAAGACGAAGTAAGCTCCGACCACCACACTTACACTGACCCTGAAGAAGTGATCGAGTTCGTAGCACGCACTCAGTGCGACAGCCTCGCTATCTCAATCGGCACTTCCCACGGTGCCTACAAGTTCACTCCAGAGCAGTGCACACGCGACCCAAAGACTGGCCGTCTCGTGCCTCCTCCATTGGCATTCAACGTGCTTGAAGCTGTAGAGAAGAAGCTTCCTGACTTCCCAATCGTGCTCCACGGTTCAAGCTCTGTACCACAGGAATATGTAGACATCATCAACGAAAATGGTGGCAAACTTCCTGACGCAATCGGTATCCCAGAAGAAGAGCTCCGCAAGGCAGCAAAGATGGATGTCTGCAAGATCAACATCGACTCCGACAGCCGTCTCGCTATGACAGCAGCAGTTCGCAAGGTGCTCAACGACAAGCCAGGCGAATTCGACCCACGTAAATACCTCGGTCCGGCTCGCGACGAGATGGAGAAGCTCTACAAGCACAAGATCCTCAACGTGCTTGGTTCAGACGGAAAGGCTGAATAATCCTGAAATTAGATTATCAAGCAATAAAAGTCCGGTGCTCAATGAGCATCGGACTCTTTATTTTTTCAGACTATCTGCTACCAAGTCCGCTCAAATTTATACTGGAGTGGAGAGGATCCTGATTCGAGCACAAGCACCATCTCTTTGCCATTTAATTTCTTTATATCAAAATTGATAGCCGACACGTCCAAGGGCAAATAAATCCAATCGGGGGTCATATACATGTGGCTTCCACTTTCGGTGGGCGTCGTCTGGAATTTCAACGTCAAGGTGTCGTCGGTCTTTTCGAAATTTCCATATCGCATTGTTGGAGGCAGAGGATCCTCAGCCTCAAGGAAAACTTGTACCACTTCATTTTGAAAACTAAATATTGTCTTCTCATCCATTTCGAGCGGCATACCGTTGTCGGAAATCTCCACAAGCGACCAAGAGCCGAAAATCGGCCCAATGTATCCGTTATATTGGGTACACCCGCATAGGCCAATAAGTGCAAGAATCGTCATCAACAAAGTCTTTTTCATAACTCTTACTTTTTCAGATTAAAAATGCCGCTGTATGAAAGTTGAAGTTGTGCTCCAAAATTATTGCCGCGGAGTTTGCCGGCATCGAAAGCCATTCGGAGATTAAGTTCAAATCCTGGAAGATTTTTGACTGGGACTGCAGTGGCTTCTATCATGGCAGAAGTTGTTTCAAGTCTCTTATAAGCCGGGAAGCGTCCTGAGCCCCCAGCCTTTTGATACCCTACCATTGCCCGATAGCTCAGCCGATCACAAGGATTGCCGGAAATCCCGATATGAAAACCACGGGCACGATTATGAAGGTAACGCAATGAGCCACTGCGATTATAGATTGGCGAGACAAGGAAGGGGGAGCCGATGCTCATTCCATAATTGGCGTAAGCTCCATAATAATCATTGTTGTAGTAGTCATCCGCTCCTTGAGCGTGGCCTGTGACAGTAGACTCCGCGTGGTCTTCCGGATCATAATGCAATGGTCCTGATTGATTGGTGAAATCAAGATATTCGGCTACTACTTTAGTGACAATACCTTTATTTGCAAAATTATATTGAAGTCCCCATACCCCATCAAAGCCATTCATTCTCCCTATTCCAGAGCCGTCTTCCCAAGGCCATTCAAAATAAGCATTGAGGTGCGACCCATCGCGGAAACGATAGACGGCTTTCAAGTCCCATGAGCCAAGATGTGACCCTTCATAATATGCCTCTCCTCCTTCACGGGGAAAGAAAGCCTGAAACAAATCTTTGAAATGGAAACCTCGCACTTCCGACAAGACAAGCGCGCCATCTCTATATGTATACGAAGCGCCTCCGAACATGGCGGCAGCCTGCATACCCACAATCACATGGAAATTCTTGTTAGGATTGGTGCGGAAATAACACCTTTTATAATTATACCATAGATTGATGGCCTCTAATCCGTTGTAGTAGTTGAACTCTGATTTCTTAAACCCGGAATCNGTCATTCTGCCATACATGATCTCGCCATCAATCTGCACCCAACCATTGGTGAAAGGGATATCTTGGAAATCAACGAATCCGGCAGCTACTCCAGGTATTGGAGCAGCATTATTGCTGCGGGTGAGATCTCCTGATGAAAGCTGATCATCTACTATCTGGGAATGAGAATATTTTAATCCGGCAGTCAGGTAAACTCCTCTGAATTTGATCTGACCGAATAGCTGTTGCAGTCTAAAATAGGGAAGATGAGCTGCGTGTGTGGTCCAAGATTTATCAGCCTCAATCCAGCGGTCGTAGTCTGTCTTTGAGCCTGCACCAGCTATATAGTCGAGACCTACACTCCAGCTGAAACGCTTCGAAAGGTCGAGTTCCTTTTCAAATCCGGCTTCTTGCCAAATTCCATTACCCTCTACATATCGGCCTTCATTCCAAGACCCGAGCATATATGGGGCAAGAGATTTTGATGACGCCTGGCCAGTCACTGACGCATGGTAAGAAAACGGGACGTCGGCAAAAGATGTGGCGCCACCTGCCATCAGAGCCATGCAACTCAGACAGAATCTCAACAATATGGTTTTTAATTTAGTCATAACTTCGTAATATCCTTAATGATTTCCCCGGCAATAGTCATTCCAAAAATCGCCGTAATATGGCATAGGCTCCCGTTGATACGGGCTTTATAGTCGCAAGTTTCAGTAGTTTTTCCCTTGTTTTCAAGAAGTTCGTCGGAATAGACGCAGAGGAATTTTTTGGAAGGGAATCGCTTTTCCTTCTTGAATTTCTGCCGCAGAGCCCTTGCGAGAGGGCAACCCTTCACTGTCCAAAATTCTCCCACCCTTATCTTAGTCGGATCTATTTTAAGGGCAGCCCCCATACTGCTGAAGAATTTCTTTCCGCTTGCCGTGGCATTGAGAATCAGGAGAGCTTTATCTTTGAGCGAATCAATGGCATCCACAATGTAATCATATTGTGAAAGATCGATAGAAGGGGCCGTCTCCGCATCATAGAAAAGAGTCATGGTCTCTATGTTTGCATCCGGATTGATCTCCAGAAGCCGTCGCTTTGCAGCATCTGTCTTTATCTCTCCTACAGTCAGCGCAGTAGCAGGCATCTGCCGGTTGATATTGGTAGTAGCCACGCGGTCGGAATCCACGAGCGTGATATTTCTGACACCGGTACGTACGAGAGCCTCTGCCACCCAGCTTCCGACACCTCCTACACCAAACAGAATCACCTTCACATTTGCAATGCGCTCCATTGCCTCCTCCCCTACTAAGAGAGCAGTGCGATCAAAGGCTGCGTTTTTATTCATGGCTCAAACTATAAGCGACTTTATAGCATCAATCACTCTATCTGCATCCTCATCCGTCACGTATGGGCCCGATGGCAGACAAATGCCCCGATGGAACAACGACTCTGCAACTCCGTTGGTATAGGCTGGGAATTGTGAAAATACGGGTTGCCGATGCATCGGTTTCCAAAGAGGACGAGTCTCTATTCCACGCTCAGCAAGTCCGAGTCGGAGTGCCTCCACATTCGTATTCGGTTCGCAGTCTGTATGCACTTCAGAACTCTGCTCCGTGACGGCACCGGCACCTCCCACAATTGAATTGATNGCAGACGAATAGGCTTTCTCTTCACCTTTTATCTTTAGCGACACATCCAATAAAGCCGTTGAGAGCCAAAAGTTGCTGTCGAATTTGCTGTCAGGATTGTCATGGATGGATATTCCATCTATGCTTCCAAGATGCTCTTGATAATATTTCTGACGATGGCGATGATGTGCGATATACTCTTCGGCCACATACATTTGACCTCTGCCTATGCCGGCAGAGATATTGCTCATGCGATAGTTGTATCCAATGTCTTCATGCTGATAGTATGCATATCCAAGGCGCGCTTGGGTAGCGAAATACATTGCCTTTTTAGCAGCCTTCGCATCCGGACATACAAGAGCCCCTCCTCCGGAGGTAGTGATCATCTTGTTGCCATTGAAAGAGAGTGCACCATAACGGCCGAAAGTGCCACATTTGCGTCCGTCATATTCCGAGCCAAATGCCTCAGCGGCATCTTCGAGCACAGGGATATCCCACTTTTCTGCTACTTTGAGAATCTCATCATATTTTGCCGGCATTCCATAAAGGCAGACCACTACAATGGCCTTCGGTTTTTTACCGGTGACCTGTATACGATCAGCGATGGCTTTATCAAGAAGCTCCGGGTCCATATTCCAGGTTTCAGCTTCCGAATCCACCATAACCGGAATAGCGCCGACATATCTCACAGGATTAACTGACGCACTGAAAGTCATCGACTGCACCATCACCTCATCTCCCTCCTTGACACCAAGTCCGATTAGCCCAAGATGAAGGGCAGCCGTACCGGAAGATAGCGCCACGACCGGGAGATCCCTGCCTAAAAATTTCTCAAGATCCTTTTCAAATCCGGTGACATTTGGGCCCAATGGCACCACCCATTCATCCTTGAAGGCATCTGTGATAAATTGCATCTCGTGGCCCGACATGCGGCACATTCTTAGGAGGATTTTGTTCATTATATTTTATTTTTGTCTTTGGCTACTGATAGAAGCAACTCGAGATGCTCTTTTTTGGATGGTTTCTGTGCAATAAGAGTCTGATTGCTTTTGAGCCGATGCACATCGCTCCCTACGGCATCTATCATGCCATTTTTCAAGAGCCAGATACTTTTCTTTTTCGCTGTTTCCCCATAGCCACCTACGAGGGATACGTAATTGAGCTGCATCTTCACTCCCTTCTCGCGTAGGCGTTTATAGTCTTCCTCATTCATATAGGTGTATCTTTCGGGATGCGCCAACAGAGGATAATATCCTGCCGACATGATGGAATCTATCATCCCGTCAAATCCCATTGGAGCTGAGAAATATGAAGTCTCCACAAGAAGATGATCTCCATTTTCCCCGATTGGGAGAAGGTCGCGGGCTGCCAGGCGCTCTTCGAAAAGGGAATCAAGCATATTCTCAGAAGCTAAGCGAAGTTTAAGATTTCCCTTCCAAGCATTCTGGAGTTCATCGAAGCGCGCACGTAGCTTATCTGTAGAATTTGGATAGTCTTCCATAATATGAGGAGTAAGCCAAAGCGTCTCAATTCCTTTTTCATCGAAATGCCTCAACACCTCAATCGACTCGTCGAGAGTCTTAATGCCGTCGTCAACGCCCGGAAGCACATGGGAGTGCCAATCAGTGAGGCCTGAAAGGAAACCGCTTTCATCGAGCGAGGCCACCTTATCTTTAAACCACAACATACCGATAGCTGATTATTTCTTAAAGAGAATTGCTGCTGAAGTAAGGAGGGAAGCCACTGACACCCAAAAGCTTACATTCATCACACTATTACCATTGTTGGTAGTCTGGCGCTTGCGTATATTGTTGGGCTCGACATACACTATATCACCTTGCTTGAGATAGTAGGCTGGTGAAGAAGTGAGATTCTTCGTGTCGGTGATGTCCACTACGTATGTCTGGATTTTGTCTCCTTCCTTGCGAAGAATTTTTATATTTTCACGATTTCCCTGGATAGTAAGGTCTCTTGCAAGGGATAAAGCCTCCATCAAAGAAAGCACATCAACATTCATGTCATACCTACCTGGAGAATTCACCTCGCCCAAGACTGAAACCCCGACATTCAGGAATTCCACAGTGACCACCGGATCCTTGATAAGTCCACGGCCCATGATCTCACCTTTGATGAAAGCGGCCAGTTCATTTCTGGTCATTCCAGCCACCTTCAGGGTGCCAAGTATGGGATAATCAATAGTTCCATCAGCCGACACCGTGAAGGCATTGATGCCATCACTGTAACCGACATTATAATCCCTGTAGTTATCAGTCCCGTTATATCCTGATCGATGTGATGTGGTGTTGGTGAAGACCTGCAGGTTGAACATCTGCGCCAATACCGGGTCTTTACAGCTCACCATAATAGAAAGCTTGTCGAAGGGTTCCACCTTGATAGCCTTTGTTTCAGCCATAGCTATTTCAAACACATCAGCATTTTCAGAGCCTTGAAAATACGTGATATTCTTAGGAGTGGTGCAACTTGAAGCGGCAACAGCCAAAACGAGCACACTCAGAGCAATCTTCAAAATAGATTTTTTTGTCATTTACTTAATTTCTTAATGAAGTCGTTGACACTTCTTCAAATTATTCATACAGTATGGTGTGAGTCTTAGCCTCCTTTTTTCGTATGGCGCGGGTGATGAGGATATTGCCACAAAGCCAAAGCACGATGTCGCCTAAGAATAGCCAAGTAGCATCCACATAAGGAGAAAGAGTGATGTTGACGAGCATAAAAATCACAGCTGACAGCAAAATCGCACACAAGGAAGCCCTTTGGTTTAGCCCCAGGGCAAGGAGTTTGTGGTGGATATGGCATTTATCGGGCAGGAAAGGATTACGATGCTGGCGGATTCGGTGGAAATAAACGCGCACCACGTCGAAAGCAGGGATAATCAGTGGAGAGAGTGCCAATACGAGCTGATTATATTCTTTCGTCACATCAGGGGCCTCGATATTGGTCACGTTAAGAGCGATGAAAGAGAGGATCATTCCGACAGTGAGAGATCCGGTATCGCCCATGAAGATTTTTTTTCGTTTCTTGGGGTTACCAAAGACATTATAATAGAAGAAAGGCACGAGAGTGCCGAGCTGAGCCCAAACGAGAAGGCTGAGAATCCATTCTCCAGCGTTTGCGAGCACTATACCATAGAAAATCAATGCGATTCCGCTCAAGCCGGAAGCCAATCCGTCGATACCATCAATGAGATTGATGGCATTGACTATATACACCACAAAAAATGCGGAGATACACCATCCGAACCATGTAGGCAATTCCTCAATCCAGAGCACCCCTTCCATATTATGGATATAAGCACCCGAAGCACAGATAAATACGGCGGCAAGAATCTGACTTACAAACTTTGCCTTGTAGCGCACGCCGATAAGGTCGTCGGCAATACCTACCAAGAACATCAGCATCTCAGCGCAAAGGAGATACATGATCGATTGGCTGCAATCTTCAAAAATGGAGGAAGAATCCGAGAGCCCTAAGCTCATGCCGACCGCAAGCACCAAGCAAATTGAAAATATGATAGCGGGGAGAAACGCGATGCCACCCAGACGCGGCACAACACCCTTATGGATCTTGCGCTCATCTACTTCATCAAAAAGCTTTTTTCTAAATGCTATAAGCAGAATTTGAGGTATAATAATGCCCGTCAGGAGCAAAGCAACGCAGAATACAGCTAAACAGGTAAAAATCCAATATGATGATGCCATTCGAAATATCAGCTAATTAAACTTTTGAGATATCCATCCTCTTTAAGTGGAGAATTGCAAATGTAAGTGAAATGCAACAATGCAAAGTTAGTTAAAAAAATTAACAAATGCAACTCTTGAGGAAAGAATTTTTGCCTTTGAAAATCCACATTGATTTTCAAAGGCATCATCTTTTTAAGATTCAATCATTTACGAAGCGACTCGAAATAGAAGTCGAGCACATCCTTGGCAGCAGTGAAAGAAGACTGCTCATTATTGAGCACTCGGATTTCTTTTTGCTCCAAGAGTTCTTTTAGGCCGGGTGTATGATAGAATCGGGTGCGGAGTTGCTCCTCGATAGTCTCCGTCATCCAATATCGCGCCTGCTCATTGCGTTTGCGCTCGAAGTAGCCGGTCTCTTCCACATACTTGAAGTAGCGGTCGATCATATCCCATACTTTATCAATGTCGTAGCCATAGTAACCGCTATATGTCACTACTTCCGGCACCCATTTGCTCGGTGTCGGAGGGAAGAGCATGAGTGCGGTGCGGAATTGTTGGGCGGCGAGCTTGCAGCGTTCCACATTGTCGCCGTCACACTTGTTGATTGCGATGCCATCCGCCATCTCCATAATGCCGCGCTTGATGCCTTGAAGTTCGTCGCCAGTGCCAGCCACTTGGATGAGGAGGAAGAAATCCACCATTGAGTGCACAGCAGTCTCACTCTGCCCTACTCCGACAGTCTCTACGAATATGCGGTCGTAGCCGGCAGCTTCACAAAGNACNATNGTCTCGCGCGTCTTGCGTGCCACACCTCCCAGTGAGCCACCGGATGGTGAAGGGCGGATGAAGGCATCTTTTTCGAGCGAGAGTTTTTCCATGCGGGTCTTGTCGCCGAGGATGCTGCCGCGGGTGCGTTCGCTACTTGGATCGATGGCAAGGACGGCAAGTTTATGGCCCTGATTGATGACATGCGTGCCAAACATATCGATAGAAGTGGATTTTCCAGCCCCCGGCACACCTGTGATACCGATTCGGCGCGAATTGCCGCTGTAAGGGAGGCACTTTTCAATCACTTCCTGGGCGATGGCCTGATGAGTATCGGCAGTGCTTTCGATGAGAGTCACAGCGCGTCCGAGGAGGCTGACATCTCCTTTGAGGATACCTTCTACGTACTCAGAAGCGGTGAGTACACGTTTCTTTTTGACCACCTTACGGTAGGGATTCACTGAAGGGTTTGAGGTCACACCGGCGTTTACGCGGAGCCCTGTATATTTTGCATCGTTTTCTGGATGGTCCATTGGGTTGGGTTATGAGGTTATAGGGTTATGAGGTTATAGGAATAACGATTTGGGGTTGTGTTTTATTGTCGTGGCGCGCTCTGAGATCGCGCGTTCCCCAGTTGGATTTGGGGATGTGGGGGATTTTTCTTAAATTTGTGGCGGATTTACAGAAGATACTGAAATGAAAAGGAATTTGATCATAAGGAGAGGGATGTTGCTTTTTGGATTGGTGGCCATTATCTCTGCCCTGGGATGTGGCGGGGGGAAGAAATCTCAAATCTCTTCGGCTAAGGGGAATGAGAATATCGGTCAGGCTCGTCTCAGTGAATTGCCATTGCCTGATGTGCCTAATAACATCACTGATCCTTCGGAACGGGCTTCTTATGCCGTAAGTCATTTTTGGGATGCACTTGATGTCGCTGACCATTCGTTGAGTCTTGACAGTGCATTCATGGAACAGACGTTTGCNAACTTCGTTGGTTTGCTACCTTATGCCCCCGATGGGGTGTGGGAGGAGGCAATCGGGACTTTTGTCAAGCGCTGCGCTGCCGACCCTCAAGTGTATGATTTGGCAGCCTATATAGCCCGTCATTACCTTGATGACCCCAACTCACCTATGCGCAATGAGGAACTNTATATACCTTTTTTGAGGCTGTTCGCNNNTGATTCNANNCTNTCNGAAGCGGTGAGGGAGCGGTCAAAGTTTCGGTTGGAGCAGGCGTTGAAGAACCGTCCGGGGATGAAGGCNACAGATTTCCGGATGGTAATGCGCGACGGANGGAGCACTACCCTNCTCCGCGAATTGGGCGACACCACGATTGTGCTGTTTTATGACTATGACTGCGAACACTGTAAGGAGACTGTGGGCCGTCTACAGGATCCTGCGACAGGGATTCGCTTTCCTATCATGGCAGTAGAGGCGACGGAGGAGCGGGAAGGCTGGGATGCCACGAAGGGTGACATGCCAGCAGGATGGAAGGTAGGGTTTGCGACTGAGCCGTTGGATGGGGAGTCTTATTATTTCCCTGCGTTGCCGTCAGTGTATTTGTTGAGCGGAGATGGGACGGTGATTGTCAAGGATGGAATTATTTAAGGGTCAAGAACCAAGGGNCAAGAGTCAAGAACCAAGGGTCTACGCAGCGTTTTGGGAGCACTGATCTTGCAGATGCGACTTATCAANAAAAGAGCGCTTTGAGCTGCATGGTGAGATGCAGCTCAAAGCGCTCTTGATATGTAGGTATGTGGAAATATTCATCATTGTGATATTCAAGCCGGTGGATTAAAAATCTTATTTCCCATCGAGGGAAATAAGATTTTTGGCGCACTCGGAGAGGTGCGCGTTCCCCAGGTTCCACAGCAGCCACCTTTGGCTGGAGAGTACAAGGCGGCGAATACGTTCATGTCGCGGCCGTCAGGGTCGATACTCTATATCCGGGCATCAACGCCGTTAAGGGTCAAGAACCAAGAGTGAAGGGTCAAGGATCTTGAGCAATGCGGGATGCAGGTTTGGGTGTGAAGGGCCTGTGTGAGCCTCAATATCACACGGAAACATGCAGGCTGCATTGGTTGATGCAGGGATCTTTGTCGCTTCGCGAAAGGGTCAAGAACCAAGGAAAGACGCGCGCCTTGTCAGCATGGGGCGGTTAGGAAACCGACCTCCCATTGACTACGTGCGACTTCCAAGGGAGCGACGTTTTGTGGCAGGATGTAATTGTGCTCTTTCCGGATCTCGGGTGGGTGCGGGCTGTGAAGCCCGCGCTCCATACTGGATGCGGCGCGGAGTGATCCGTCAGGACACAGTCCTCCGTGAGGAAACTTACATCAATTCATAATGCATAATGCAAAATGCATAATTGAGCTACGCACTGCAAAACTGAATATACATTGGG
>WFLX010038298.1_pt1 | contig 10965 bp, 9 predicted proteins | sample 4967041 | NCBI WGS metagenome assembly WFLX01 (sample SAMN12857096, study PRJNA449069) | gut metagenome | isolation source: stool from male and female vole | host: Microtus ochrogaster | place: USA:Florida | collected 2017
CATGGATATTCTGAAAAAAATCATACTTCTTGCATTTCCCCTGTTTCTGCCCGGATGCTATCAAGACTTTGACCCTAATATAGTCACCCAGCCCGTATTATGCCTAAATTCATTGATCGCAGCGGGCGAACCAAGTTATGTCAACGTCAGCCGCACATGGGTATTTACAGATATTACCGGCACCAAAGATCATTCAGTCGACGACGCTAAACTACAGATATTTGCGAATGACATCCTTATAGACTCTGACTATATCGCAAAAGAAGGGGATCATATACATATTATAGCTACCAGCCAAAAATACGGTGAGGCCGAGGCCGAAGTGACAGTCCCAGTTGCCACTCAGATCACAGCTATCGATTTCACACCAAAAGTGACTGATTTCGAAATGACTCAGACACCTGGATGGGGTATAAACGCCAAAATAGAGTTTGACGCTTACATAAATTTACGCATATCCGACGACGAGAAGACCGACGACTATCATCGACTTATCGATATGTCGTTTGATCAAAATCAGATAGTTTCATTTTTACCGGGAAATTTTGAACCATTAGATCCCGTATTCTATGAGCAAACCAGTACATTCGACGACGTTATGAATGGGAGTTACTACAATATGTACTTTTCCGATCGCCTTTTCAATCGCGTGACGAATACCATTAACTTTGCATTCTCACCTTGCTTCATCTATTTTAGTGGCTGGAATAATAACGAAGCAGATCTGCAATGCGGCTGGGAATTCACCCTATATTCCATTTCCGAAAGCTACTACAAATGGCTTACCTTCTGCGATCAAGCAGGCGGAATCGTTTTCGGAGATTTTGGCGATTATGGTCTTTCTGACCCCATCTGGGGCTACAGCAACGTCTCGACCGGAGCCGGCGTAGTAGCGGCCCAATCATCCGCTACAATGACACTAAATCTTCAAGACTTCTTATCTGACTATATTTCAAAAGAATCCGACTAAACAATAAAAATAATTCAAAAAAAATCTCACAAAAACTTGCACAGAAGGAAAAAAGGTTGTAACTTTGCACTCGCAATCGGGAATAAAACCGAGAGCAACTCCCAACGAGGATTCTTGGTGCGGTAGTTCAGCTGGTTAGAATGCCGGCCTGTCACGCCGGAGGTCGCGGGTTCAAGTCCCGTCCGCACCGCCGAGGAGAGAGGAAGAGCAGTATTGTTGACTTCGGTCGCATACTGCTCTTTTTTCAAATCTACAATTTCTCACCTTTCTCATGATTTNTCATGATCCCTCATGCAACATCATGATTTATCATGTCAAAATAAATATTAACCTTTTAATCCCTTAACCCCCTTAACCCTCAATTTTCGCCTGCGAAAATTGAATTAAAAATATGATTCTTGATTGTCATACACATAAGCAGTCGCCAGACCCAATAGCCATAATATCGACATCGCCGATAGGCTTCGTCGCGCAAGGCTCTCAGCTATGGTCAGTAGGGCTTCATCCCTGGGACCTACAGCTCTTTTGCGCCGACAACCTCCGCATCAAAGATGAAATCTGGGTGGAACTCGTGGCGGCTGCCGCCTCTCCATACGTGGCTGCAATCGGCGAATGCGGCATCGACCTTTCTCATGGTGGCCTTCTCGCAACCCAGATGCTCGCTTTCCGTAAGCAAGCCCTATTGGCTGAGCGGCTCAAAAAACCCCTCATCATCCACGCCGTAAAAGCCCACGACATAATCACAGGAATGAAAAAAGACCTCCAGCCCGAACAGCCTTGGATCATCCACGGATTCCGTAACAAACCGACTATTGCCGAAATCTACCTAAAGGCGGGTTGCTGGTTAAGTTTCGGTGAGAAATTCAGTCCGGAAGCTCTCGACATCACTCCCCCCGATAGAATCCTCGCCGAGACCGACGAATCCCTCCTCTCCATCGACACTATCATCTTGCGCCTCGAAGAGTCTGCCCAAAAACCCCTCCGCGGCCAAATCATCGAAAACGGCAAAATCTTCCATTCCAATATGCCGGAACTCAGCCCGGAGAGCTGATTACATAGAGCGGAACTCAGCCCGGAGGGCTGATTATATTGTAACCCCGAGCGTCAGCTCGGGGAATGTGAATGAAATTCTCATCGACCCCGGAGGGGTCGTACTTTGACTCTTATAGCCTCAAACAATATGAAAAAACTTATCCTCATAATACTATCCTTTGTATCCCTCCAAGCCCAACCCCTCCGTCTTGAGCCGATCAAATACGGAGACATGGAGAATTGGGTGACACGCAACATAACCGAATCCGTTATCATAGGCGGTAACCACAAAACTCTCTACGAAATTGCTCCAACAACCACCATCGACGGCAACAAAGCATACAAAAACCAAGGTGGCTCACCTTGGGCAAACTCAAACGCTTACGCAAAGGTCTGCGGAGTGGTGAAAGGTTCCACTACAGTCTCACCGGTCCAGCGAGGTGGAAGCACGGTGGCTAAGTGTGAGGCAAAAATGGAAAATGTCAAAGCACTCGGCATAGTCAACATGGATGTGATGGTAGCCGGATCTATTTTCCTCGGCCAACTATACGAGCCGGTAACTTCCACAAAAGGAGCTTTCGGCAAAATGGAAATGGGTATCCCCTACACAAAGCGCCCTAAAGCCCTCGTCTACGACTATGAAATTGTAATGCCAAAAGAAAATACACGCACCAAATCAACCGGCTTCAGTAAGCAAAAGACTCTACAAGGACGCGACAACGCTGAAGTCTACGTACTCCTGCAGCGGAGATGGGAAGACGAAAAAGGCAACATATACGCAAATAGAGTGGGTACCGCTCGCGAACGCTACAACAAATCAATCCCCTGGACAAAAGGCTACGAACTCCCGATCCACTACGGCGACATAACCAAGGAATCCTTCTACAAGCCCTGGATGGGGCTCCTCGACGGCGATAAAGCCTACTACGCCCGCAACTCCAAAGGAAAGTTAGTGCCCGTCCACGAAGTAGGCTGGGATGCCCCAGATGCGACTCCTACACACGTCCTCATGATGGCTTCCGCCTCCTGCGGCGAGCCCTTCATCGGCACCGAAGGCCTAACCCTCTACATAGACAACATCAACTTCGCTTTCTAAATATCATAAATTAGTCTAATCAGACTAATTAGACCAATTAGACTAATTAGACCAATTAGACCAATTAGACCAGACCAATCCACACGATAATCAAAATAACTCCCCAAAGCATGAAAATAGCAATAATAGGTTACGGCAAAATGGGCCACATGATCGAAAAAATAGCCAAAGATCGCGGCCACGAGATAAGCGTAATAATTGACGCTGAGAATGAAGCTGACATCGACTCAAAAGCTTTCCGCAAGTCAGATGTCGCAATCGAATTCACCCAACCGANCACAGCNGTCAACAACCTCCTCCGTTGCTTCTCAGCCGGAGTACCCGTTGTCTGCGGCACTACCGGTTGGCTCGACTCCCTCCCCGCAGTGAAATCTGTTTGTGAAAGCGGAAAAGGAGCCCTGCTCTATAGCTCCAACTTTTCCATCGGGGTCAACATCTTCGAGGCTGTAAGCCGCTACCTCACCGGGATAATGAACAATTACCCCCAATACACACCAACGATGGAGGAAGTCCATCACATCCACAAACTCGACCATCCCTCCGGTACAGCCATCACAATAGCGGAAGAACTGATAGCCACCTCCAACAAAGTAGACAACTGGAAAGAAACACCAGAAGATAGCCCAAAGCCCTCAGATATCTCTGATAACTCTGATTCCTCTGAAAACCTGACAACCCTACAACCCGACAACTCGACAACCCTCTTCATCTCCCACCGTCGAGAAGGCGAAGTCCCCGGCATCCACACTGTAATATGGGATTCTCCCCAAGACACCATCACAATATCCCACTCCGCCAAGAGCCGTGAAGGTTTTGCCCTCGGAGCAGTCTTAGCCGCTGAATGGCTTGCAGAGAAATGCAAGAAATTCTCCGTNGGCCCCCTAAAACTCGGCTCCGGCCAAACCGGTTTCTTCACAATGAAAGACATGCTCAAATTCTAATAGAATGTAGAAAGCGCACTCCGTGCGCGTCATTAAGCATATCAGTCAACGCCCCCACATCGACATGCCTCCCCCTCTAAAGCAATAAATCCCATTCCTCTTACGTTATCTTCTAAGTAACATATTATCATAATTGCATTTTTCGATTATTTGGCATCGACAAACGATTATGCATTATGAATTATGCATTATGCATTAAAACTAAGTATGAATACTTTTACTTCCGACCTCCGCGACCGACTGAAAGCCATACGCCCCACGCGTTGGGTGCGCTTCGGCATAGTCTCACTCATATTCTTCCTTTGGGTGATCTGGATGCAGAACGCCTGGCTTTTGCTGCTCTGGCTTCTGCTCGTTGACATATATATAACGGGCTACATCCCCTGGACTTGGTGGAAAAAGACCAAGGAACCCGTACGAACCGTATTCTCTTGGCTCGACGCAATCATCTATGCGCTGATCCTCGTCTATTTCATCTTCGCATTCATAGGTCAGAACTACAAGATTCCTTCCTCTTCGCTCGAGAAGTCGCTCCTCGTGGGTGATTACCTATGGGTTAACAAGACAATCTACGGTCCACGTGTACCCCAGACTCCTCTTCACTTCCCTCTCGCCCAGCACACTCTCCCAATCATTAACACAAAGAGCTATATTGATGAGCCGCAGTTGAAATACCATCGTCTCGCTGGCATCCGAAACATCGAGCGCGGGGATATTGTCGTCTTTAACTATCCCAACGGCGACACAGTGGCAACTAAAGTTCCAAATCCGGATTATTATCAGATCTGCTATGAGCTAAGTCGCCGCGGCATCGAAGATCCAAAGGCCTACATCGAAGCCAACAAGCAAATGTTTGGCGACATCGTGGTCCGACCGGTCGACCGCCGAGAAAACTATGTCAAGCGTGCTATAGGACTTCCAGGGGAACGTCTCAAGATTATTGACGACGTTATCCACATCAATGGAAAACCAATAGAAGATGCCGACAATGTCCAATTCAACTACGTAATTCCAGTCAAAGGAATAATTCCTCTCGAAAAATGGCAGGAAATCGGAGTCCGTGCCGAAGACCATGGCAATGCCCCATTCCAAGTGGATGGAATTCCATATTTGTTCTATGATGTGCCGCTTACTAAGGAAGCCAAAGCAATAGTGGAAAATTGGCCGGAAGTTGACGGAGAACTCGTCAAAGAGTCACAGACCGGTTTTTATGACCTCGGTGGTATGTTCCCTCTCGGTAGTAACTACGATTGGACACGTCCAAATATGGGTGAAATCTGGATTCCTAAGAAAGGTTCCACTCTGAAGCTCACACTGCATAACCTTCCCGTATATGAACGAGCTATCCGCACATACGAAGGAAACGACCTTCAGGTGAAAGACGGCAAGATATACATAAACGGCAAGGAAACTGACCGATATACTTTCAAGATGGACTATTACTGGATGCAAGGCGACAACCGTGACCGCTCTGCCGACTCCCGCTACTGGGGATTCGTGCCTGAAGACCACATAGTAGGAAGCCCGATGTTCATCCTCGCTTCATTCGACGAAGAAAAAGGTCTATTCGACGGTAAGATACGTTGGGACCGCATACTCCGCAACGCCAATCCGGACAAAGACACCAAATGGAAATAATCCCCCCATATCTCCCCTCCACCCTCTGGCTGCAAGCAACTCTTCCAATGGCTGTCTTCCAGACTTCCAGTAGAGACGCACGGTCCGTACAATACCGTTCAAATAGGCCCGGAGGGCTGCCAATCTTGTTAACCCCGAGCGTAAGCTCGGGGGAGATATGCCCTCATCTTTACGAGCCCCGGAGGGGCGTTACTTTTTATTGGAACAGCAATACTCGGCCCGAGTGTCCGCCATATCCTCTGAAGACTCGCGATTATACCCGAACCATAATCGAGTCAAACAGTCCTGATGGAATAGTGCTGACAGTCCCTATTGTCGGAGGCTCTTCAGCCGCCAAACGACTGAAGCCCAAAGATCTCGAAATCTCATCCCACGGCGACTGGACCCGTATCCATCTCGGAGCAATAGACGCAGCCTACGGACGCGAACCCTATTTCCAGCACTTTTTCCCCGAATTAGCACCGATAATTGACCATTATCCAAAACAACTTGCCCATCTGAACGTTTTTCTAATGGAAAAGATGATGGAATTCATCGGATATGCCGACGCCCACGAAGAAATAAAAAAGCTAAAGGAAGCGAACCCGGAAAGATTCAAAAACATCTCTAAAAGATTACAATCCAAAATCGATCCCCGTCACTCCTTCCTCGAGCCACTCTTCCGCTTAGGCCCCGACTCCCTCTTCCTCCTTTAAATAAAGGAATGCATAATTCATAATTCATAATGCATAATTTTTCCCAATGTGAATTATAGCTAAATGCAATAATGATATTATGCTTTACCTTGATTATTTAGTTAGCACTTTATTATGCATTATGAATTATGCATTATGCATTTAAGATAATATTTGCTCTGCTTTTAGCTGCCGTATCCCTCGGCAGCCGTGCCGCTGTGCCCGAAATTCCGGAATACCAAGGCGACCTGAAAGTAAAAGTCAATCCAGTCAAAGGCTACTACCGTTTCGTAGACGAATACGGCGACTCCGTCCGCATGACAATCTTCAAAGACTTCCACGTCTATCCACCAATGAAGTTCAAAAACAAAAAGCAAGAAGACTTCTACTGGCGAACAGTCCGCGACGTCCGCAAGACCCTCCCCTACGCAAAACTCGCCTTCGCCACACTCTGCGAGACTTACGAATACATCCTNACAATCCCCGACGAAAAGACACGAGAAAAGCANCTCAAACNNCTNGAAAAAGANATNTTTGAGCAATACAAACCCGTCGTCAAGACCATGACCAAAAATCAAGGCAAAATCCTCCTCAAACTCATAAACCGCGAAACCGACCAGAGCTCCTTCAACATAGTGAAAGCTTTCTTAGGCAGTTTCCGGGCAGGATTCTGGCAAACCTTCGGTAAATTCTTCGGCATGAACATGAAAGCCGGCTTCCANCCCNAATCAAACAAAGACGACGCGACCATCGATCGCATCGCCTTCCTAATNGAACAAGGCCAACTTTAGCTTTTTACCTAATCGCCAATCCGTCAACACTGTGCTGAAGACGCAAGTCCGAAGATAGCTTTATGGTCATGACCTACACAAAAGCAAAACCCCATTCCCGATAAGCTTCCAAGCAGTCATCACCGCCGGCAACAACACTGTCTCCCCGGCTTTCAAGACCATACCCCTATCTTCATACTTCAACTCAGCTTCACCTTCAAGACACATCACAACTGTAAACGACGTCTCGTCAAACTCCATCTCCATCTCCCCAGCTAATAGCACACGATTCACCGTAAAATGATCACACTTAGCTATCTCCACGTCACTAATACAAGGATCTGGCTCCTCTGACCGATAATCTTCGTAATAAGTATAATCTATCGCATCCTTAGCCAACTCCGTGTGCAGCTCACGAGCATTCCCCTGAGCATCACGACGGTCATAATCATATATTCGGTAAGTGATGTCGCTCGACTCCTGAATCTCAGCAAGCAGATTCCCGGCCCCGATTGCATGCACGCGACCTGCCGGAAGAAAGAATATATCACCGGGATGGGAATCATGCACTGCAAGCGTCTCCTCAATAGTATTGTCTGCAACCCTGGCCACATACTCCTCCGGAGTCATCTCACGGTTAAGACCCGAATATATCTTAGCCCCCTTATCAGCATCTATGATATACCACATCTCAGTCTTTCCCAGACTGTCATGACGCTTCTTGGCAAGCTCATCATCGGGATGTACCTGCACCGACAGATTATCATTCGCATCAATGAGCTTCACGAGCAGAGGAAATTTCCCGTCATACCGCTCCATCACCTTGCTACCAAGCAACTCAGCCCCAAAGCAATCGATAAGCTCAGTAATCCTCATCCCCTTATAAGGCCCCTCAGCCACGACAGACTCATGCCCCGGGACAGCCGAAATCTCCCAGCTCTCACCGATCTTCTCTTCCGTCTGCTCAACTCCCTTATACTTGCAAATCCTCTCTCCTCCCCATATAACACTCTTAAAATACGGCAAAAACCGTATCCCCTCCTTCTTTATCATACTTTTCAAATTATATTAATTCATGTTTCGCAAGTTCTTTCTCATTGACGTGTAAATCCTTAGCGCAGACATTGCGCTGTTTCTCTGCGTTCTCCGGGCGATGCGAAGCAGCCCGTTTCCATTGCGAGCTTGCCAAAACCGCGACCCGAAGCTTCGTATAACGTACCACGCAAAACGCAAAACGTATAATCTCTGCGCCTCTGCGGCCTCTGCGTGAGATGATACAGCTTGCGAAAGTTGAGTTATATTTAATCTCTACATGAAAAACCTTGCGGCAAGCACCGCATAGTCTAAGGTATTGACCCTAATCCGCCTCTCTCTTATCCAACTCTGCGAGAGCAAACGAATAAGCTCCCACCGAAATAGCCTTGCTCGCCCCCATCTTCGACAAAGTAACACCTATCCGCTTCATATCATCATACTCCACAGAAAGGTCAGTACCCCGGACATTGATCCGCTTCACATTCCCCTTCGCAAACCGTTCAAACTCCTTCGGATCATCCAGGTCAAACACCTCCATCTGAACCCTCCTCACGCTATCCCCGCCAAGAGTAGCAAGCTCCGACCGAAGTTCTTTCAGCAACGAAGGCATAATCCAACGTCCTGCAGCAGTAATACCGCCCCCTATCACGATAATTCCATCAATCAACTGAGCAGCGATAGCCATAGCATCTCCGGCAATCTCACCAAACTCCGCAAAAGCCTTCCGCGCAGCCTCAACATTCCCCTCTCGTTTACCGTCAGCGATCTCACAGATATCCTTAGGCTCAAGATTATGCCCATAATCCCCAGAAGCCTCAGCATATACCCGCTTGATAGCACGCACTGCCACACCTTCCTCAACGATTATCCCCTTCTTAAGCTTATGGGGAAGACAGAACGTCTCCACGCAAGAATTATCCCCACGGTTTAGCTGACCATTCACGACAATACCCACACCAAAACCGGTCCCGAAAGTATAACCCAACAGATTTTTGAAATGCTTATTGCTCCCCGCATCCTTAAGACGACGGTTCACCTCAGGCAAAGCCCCGCAAAGAGCCTCCCCGTAAGCAAAAAGATCCCCATCATTATTGATAAACACCGGAATCCCAAACTCATGCTCAAGCATCGGACCAAGAGCTACCCCATCACGGAACGACGGGAAATTAGGAAGATACCCCCCGATAATCCCATGAGCATAATCCGCCGGTCCCGGGAAAGCAAAACTGATAGCCACAGGCTTCTCATCCAGCCCGGACATCACCTCCCTGAAACCACGCACCATAGTATCCAGACAAAGGTCCAGATCCTGAGCATTAGAAGGATAAGTGATCGTCTCCCCCACAAACTCACACCCCCTCATAGCTCCAAACACAAGGTTAGTACCCCCCGCATCCAGCGTCACCACCACTCTATCATCATGCCTATACATACCATCAATAATTTCGTTCATAAAATCAGTCCACAAAGATACAAATTTTTCTTGAAACTCTAATTAACTTTATATCTAAATCATTACCCTACTCAATAATATATGATTGCTTTATCTCGTTTAGATATTCCTTCCATGCGTCAAACGAATTGATATCCGCTCTATCCCAAGCAAAACCCCATTGATAGTTAAGCGTGTCAGTGGAATTTATTGTGCTGCATGCAAGGATATGGCCTTCTGCTATATATATTGAGTNGACTAAATTATCAAAAATAAGCCCAAGCATNGCTTTTCCGTTATNCGNACCTTGNGTTGGATNAGAGTAGGNAANTATTCNTTTTTCCAGGTNNGTATATGGANTGGTTTCATCTCTCAAAGGAAAACCAGCTACAATCTTTCGTGGAGAAGAGAGACCATCATACCATACTTTTGTCTTGTTTAGATGAGAATTAGATTCAAGAGTAATCAGACGATGTTCCACTACATTGTGATCTTCCCCTATTTGACGAGGAGCGAAATCCAAACGGACAGTAAAACGCAAAGGACCGTTTTCAAGGATCTCAGCCTTTTCATAACACCAGGGATAACATATAGTATCACTATCAACCAATGCTGCCACACCAGCTCCAAGTGTCGGACCGACAGCATAGCAGTCCATACCCAGTCCATGATCAATATGATAAGAGAAAGTCTTTATATAATCTTCAGCAAGTTCAGGATTGATGGCTCTCAAAGAATCTACCTTTCTCCAAGTTTCAGGATCAGTCTCAGGTGCATAAAGCTGAGGGACTATGAGATCTTTTGTGGGATGCTTGAAGAATATGTCATAACCATACGCCTTCTCTCCTTTAGCTTGTGTACCCGGCCCGTAGATTCGGAATCCCACCAATTCGTTTTCCCAAGATACGTCATCAGCTCTCTCAGCATAAATACGCCCTGACACAACAGTTTCAGTAGGGTAATCATGACCGCAAGATGCGATCATACTTATCGAAATTCCTCCCGTGAGAAATACAAAAACTATACAATATAAATTATGTACGCCGAGACTCATCACGAGCTTCGGCGAACATTTAAACCTAATTTTAAATTCGTTTAACCTAATTTTCATAAACATCATCTTGTATTAATCGCTTTCATAATGAAGCTACTTCACTTCATTTTATTTTCACTTATATATTCGATTCTCAATCTTAAAATACTCATCCAAATAATTAATTTTTCATGCAACATACAAGAAAGACGACTCTCACGCTGGGAAAAGTCGTCTGCATCATTCAATGTCTGTAAGGAACATCAGTGGCTATTGCCTCAAATCTTCCTTTATTTATACGCCCAGTTACATTTTGTTTGGTCCTTGAAGAATGAAACAGTTTT
>WFLX010231120.1_pt1 | contig 10965 bp, 9 predicted proteins | sample 4967041 | NCBI WGS metagenome assembly WFLX01 (sample SAMN12857096, study PRJNA449069) | gut metagenome | isolation source: stool from male and female vole | host: Microtus ochrogaster | place: USA:Florida | collected 2017
CCGCGCAGATAAAATAACTCCTTTCGTCAGCACGCTCGATAAAGCGTTCGCGAATGGCTTCCTTAAGGAGTTATTTTATTCTGCGCTGGGTTGTCGAATGACGCAAAGCCCAACTGGGAATTCCACTAAGGCGAAATAATTCACTCTTTGGCGGACACCCAAACAGTGGATTAGGCGACTATAGTGGCGGTATTAGCTGGTTTCCGTTAGCCAATAAATTAACCCGGATAGGATCAAATTCTTTAGGAGCCCTTCAAAAAGCGTTGGTGCTTAGTGAGGTTCTTAACGAACTTAGCACCATTACGCTTTTTGTAGAACGGAAGTGGGGCGACGTAGAATTTGATTCTATCCGGGTTTTCATATTTCTCTTTGAACCCCAGCTAAACGTTAATTTGAAAATGTAGCACCAAAACTCTATAACTGAAATCCTGCCTTTTTCAATGCCGGACGCAGAGCCATATAGAGCAGTATGGAGACAATTGCGGATGTCACTGCATTGATAGAGGTAGATGCGATATTCCAAGCAAGAGTGACCTCGGCAGCAGGCTTTCCGATAATGAACAGTTTATAGAAGTAGCCGAACAGGGGGTCAAAGATTACATTAAATCCCAGTCCGCAGACAGCTGCAAGGATAGTCCATTTCAATACCTTGCTGTTATTGGTTTCTGTGGATATTCTGCCAAGCTTGTGTGCGATTAATCCGGCGATCAGACCGATACAGAATTTTAAAATGAAAGTTTTAGGGGCGTATATGATGTACTGCGGATCCAGCAGATCGCCAATTGTCATGCCGATTGCTCCGCCCAGACCGCCGTAAACGCCGCCAAGAAGAAGGGCGCCAAGTACACACACTGCATTTCCCAGATGAATGGAAGTAGCGTCACCGCCGGGGAGCTGAATCCTGATCTGTAAAAAAGTGAATACTACATAAGATAGAGCTGCCATCAGTCCCGTTAAAGCAATTTTTTGAGTCATTTGATTTTTCATCATAGGTCTCCTTTGAAGAGTTCTTTACATCGCTGTACTTTTATTATATGCAGGAGCGGCATTTGAAAAAGTGCCAGTTTGAAACTTTTTGACCATGCCAGATGATGCGCGGTAAATAATATATATCTTTCTATAAATTGTAAAATTTTTCTAAAAACCATTTCCATTTTCTTAAATATCCAAAATCCAATTGACAATATTAGTCCGGTAAGCATATAATAGCCAATGGTTAACTAGTTAAATATTAATTGTTTAACGATTTGCGGGTGCGTTCTATGTACAGCCGACAAAACGCAGCCGGATGATGTGGCGGAAAGGAGGCCATGATGGAAAGTAAACAACATCAGATCGTAAATTTATTCAGGCGGTCTGATCAGGTCATAAGAAGTTCTATTGAATGCAGGGTGAAGGATACCGGTCTGCACAGAAGTCAGCACAGATTATTGATGATCCTTGGAAAGCATCCGGATTGTTCTCAGACGATGCTTGCCCGGAAACTGGAGGTATCTCCGGCAGCCGTTGCGGTGGCGCTTAAAAAGCTGGAAAAGTCTGGTTATATTGAAAGACAAAGTGTGGAATCGGATAACCGAATGAACCATGTTGTAGTAACACAGAAAGGAATGGAAGCAATCCGTTTAAGCTGTGTTTATTTTCAGGAGGTAGAAAACGCTTTGTTGGATGGATTTTCGAAAGAAGATTTGGAGATTTTGGAAGGCTTTCTGAAAAAGTTTATCCAAAACGGAGAGAATTTTTATCGGTCGATAACCGAAAAAAATAGCAAATGACATAATTAAGAAAGGCAGGAGTAATTTATGAAAAGGTTATGGAAGTATATAAGACCATATCTTTCGGCATTTATCATCGGCCCTATTCTGATGATCGTGGAGGTCATTGGTGAGGTGCTGCTGCCAAAGTTTATGGCAAATATCATCAATATCGGAGCGGCGAATCATAATGTTCCTTATATAATCGGGATGGGGGCAGGCATGATCGNGNCAGCTCTTTTGATGATGGCAGGAGGTATNGGGGGANCTTATTTTGCAGNAAAGGCGTCAATCAGTTTTTCAGCAGATCTTCGAAGTGATCTGTTTGACAAAGTGCAGAAGTTCTCTTTTTCCAATCTGGATCAATTCAGCACCGGTTCACTGGTTACACGGTTGACCAATGATATTACTCAAGTGCAGAATCTGATCAATATGGCACTTCGAATGATGCTGCGTGCACCGGGAATGCTNATCGGTGCATTGATTATGGCAATTATGATGAATTCTCAGCTTGCTGTAGTTGTTTTGGTGGTGATTCCTATTCTGACGCTATTGATTGCATTAATCATCAAAACGGCGTTCCCAAGATTTGAAACGATGCAGAAGAAGCTGGACTTTCTCAATTCTAATATTCAGGAAGTATTGACCAATGTGCGGGTAATCAAGTCCTTTGTGCGGGGCGGTTATGAGGAAAAAAGATTTGCGGATTCCAATGAAGAGCTGAAGCAGTCCAGTTTAAATGCCTTTAAGGTTGTCATTTTTACCATGCCTCTCATGATGTGTATGATGAATGCCACAACGCTGGCGGTTGTATGGTTCGGTGGAAAACAGATTCTGGCGGGCTCTATGCCTGTAGGAGATCTGACTGCCTTTACTACTTATATTGTTCAGATTCTTATGTCACTTATGATGCTGGCAATGGTGCTTTTACAGAGTTCCAGAGCGCTTGCGTCTTTACATCGTATCACGGAAGTGCTTGATACGAAAGTAAATCTCTCCGATAAAGGCTGTGCGCAGCCGAAGAAGACGGTAAACAGCGGAAAAGTGGAGTTTCGGGATGTATCCTTCCGCTATTATAAAGAAAACAAAGAAGCAGTGCTTTCTCATATCAGTTTTTCCGTAGGCAGTGGAAAAATCCTTGGAATTATCGGGTCCACCGGCAGTGGAAAGACAACGCTGGTTCAGATGATACCCCGGTTGTATGATGTGGATGAAGGACAGGTTTTGGTGGATGGTGTGGATGTGAAGGATTATTCTCTGAAAAATCTCCGTGAGGGTGTAGGAATGGTGCTTCAGAAAAATGTTCTTTTTTCCGGTTCCATTACGGAAAATCTGATGTGGGGAGATGGGGAAGCCTCTTTGGAAGATATGAAAAAAGCAGCAAAAGCGGCACAGGCTGATGACTTTGTAACTTCATTTACCGAAGGATATCAGACGGAGCTGGGACAGGGCGGTGTCAACGTATCCGGCGGACAGAAACAGAGGCTGTGTATTGCCAGAGCTCTTTTGAAAAAACCGAAGATTTTAATTTTAGATGATTCTACGAGTGCAGTGGATACGGCAACAGAGGCAAAGATCAGGGAAAGCTTTACCGGAACCTTAAAGGATACTACGAAGATTATTATTGCACAGAGAATCAGTTCAATAATAGATGCGGATGAGATTCTTGTTTTGGACGAAGGGCGGATTGTAGGTATGGGAAACCATGAGCAGCTTCTCAAGGACTGTGAGGCTTATCAGGAAATCTATTATTCCCAGATGGATCGGGAGGTGAGCGCATCATGAGACAAGAAAAGCGTGCTTATTTGGAAAAAAAGTATGAAAGTAAATTGAATCCAAAGGAAGACCCGATGACGATGGGGAAACCTGCAGGCGGGGGCCCCAAAATGCCCGGACCGGGGAAACGCAATGCCAGAAATGGAATGGCAGGCGGAAAGCCCAGAAACATGAAAAGGACAGTGGGAAGGCTTTTCGGCTACATAGCCGGCCAAAAGTGGAAACTGGGAATCGTCTTTTTGTGCGTGATTGGAGGGACTGTTGCCAATCTTGCCGGTTCGTATATGCTGCGCCCCATTATTAACGGGTTGACTGCCGATGACAAAAGTGCGGCAAATTTGTTAAAGGGTGTGCTGATGATGGCATGCATTTATCTTGTGGCGATACTGGCGCAGTACTTGCAGCAGAGGATTATGATCGGTGTGTCTCAGGGTGCAATCCAGAAGCTTCGTAATGATCTGTTCGAAAAACTTCAAAAGCTTCCGGTCAGGTATTATGACACCAATAATCATGGTGATGTGATGAGCCGCTTTACCAACGATGTGGACGCAGTGGGTGAAATGTTGAATAATACAGTGGTTCAGCTGATCTCAGGAGCAATTAGTATAGTAGGAACTTTTGCGCTGATGATTTATACCAATGTGTGGCTGACAATCATAACGATTGTCATGATACCTGTGATGCTCCGTGCAGTCGCTTTTGTAGGAGGAAGGAGCCGGAAGTATTATCGGGCACAGCAGGCGGCAATCGGTACGCTGAATGGTTACATTGAGGAGACTGTGACTGGCCAGAAGGTAGTGAAGGTTTTCTGTCACGAAGAAGAGTCACGGGAAGAGTTTGAATATCTGAATCAGGATTTGCGGAGAAAGCAGATCAAGGCACAGTTTTTTGGTGGAATTATGGGACCGGTTATGGGAAATTTAAGTCAGGTCAGCTATTCCCTTACGGCATGTATCGGCGGAATCTTGTGTGTGCTCCGTGGATTTGACCTCGGCGGGCTTAGTGTGTTTGTCAATTACTCCAGGCAGTTTTCGCGCCCTATTAATGAGGTGGCAATGCAGGTGAATATTATCTTTTCTGCATTGGCAGGAGCTGAGAGAGNNNTTGCANNGATGGATGNCGAACCAGAAGNCGAGGACACAGCACATGCAGTGTCCATTTGTGAGGAAAGTGGAAAGAAGCTGTATGTGATCCCTAAGGAAAACGCAGTTACCAGACAGGAGGGCTTCCTTGCGGAGGTGGTTCGTGAAGATGCACAAAATTACTATAAGGAAGTAAAAGGTGCGGTGACGCTGCAGGATGTGACTTTTGGGTATAATCCGGATAAGACCATCCTAAAGAATATTTCCCTGTATGCGAAACCGGGACAGAAAATTGCTTTTGTAGGCTCTACCGGTGCAGGAAAAACAACGATTACCAATCTAATCAATCGTTTTTATGATATTGATTCGGGTGTGATAACAATTGATGGTATTCCGGTAACAGAGCTCGTAAGGGATGATCTCCGAAGAAACATTTCCATGGTTTTACAGGATACTCATTTATTTACGGGAACGGTCCGGGAAAATATCCGGTACGGAAGACTGGACGCAACAGACGCAGAAGTAGAACAGGCGGCAAGAACGGCGAGTGCTCATTCCTTTATCATGCATCTGGANCATNGTTATGATACCATGCTTGAGGNAGACGGAGCTAATTNGAGCCAGGGNCANAGACNNCTCATNAACATTGCCCGTGCCGCAATTTCCAAAGCTCCTATTTTGATTTTGGATGAAGCGACCAGTTCGGTGGATACCAGAACGGAAAAGCATATTGAAAAGGGAATGGATCGTCTGATGGCAGAAAGAACTACGCTGGTAATTGCTCACAGACTTTCCACGGTAAGAAATGCAGATGCGATCATGGTTCTGGAAAACGGCGTGATCATAGAGCGGGGCGATCACGATGATCTGCTGGCACAGAAGGGACGTTATTATGAGTTATATACCGGTTTAAGTGAACTGGATTAGTGAGGTATACATGATGCCGGCTATAGGTGAATCCTATAGCCGGCAAGATTTTTTAAATATTGTACAAATGTGTATCAGGGTGCTATACTCACTCTAGCAAATAAAAATTAGGAGCTGAAAGTTCTAAGGAACCGAAAGTTTCTGTTATTACAGGAGGAGAAGTATTATGAAAAAGATTTTGGCAGTTTTATTGACAGGAGCGCTTGTTGCGGGTGTCCTTACGGGATGTGGCGGCAAAAAGGCAGACGATAAGGTGATTAAGGTTGCGGCATCNGCANCCCCTCACGCAGANCTTTTGGAGCAGGTAAAGCCTATTCTTGCTGAGCAGGGCTATGATCTTCAGATTACGGTTTTTGATGATTATGTACAGCCCAATGAGGTAGTGGAAAGCGGAGAGTTTGACGCGAATTATTTCCAGCATATTCCTTATCTTAACAGCTTTAATGAGGAAAAAAGCACTCATCTGGTAAATGCAGGCGGCATTCATTATGAGCCTTTTGGAATTTATCCCGGAACCAAGTCAGATTTAGGTGCAGTGGCAGATGGAGATAACATTGTTGTTCCCAACGATACGACCAATGAGGCGAGAGCACTTCTGCTTTTACAGGATAACGGACTGATCACATTAAAGGACGGTGTGGGTCTTACGGCAACTGTAAATGATATTATTGATAATCCTTATAACCTTGAAATCAAAGAAATGGAAGCGGCACAGATTCCCAGAGTTGTTGGAGAGTTTGCCTATGCAGTTATGAATGGTAACTATGCGCTGGAAGCAGGCTATTCCGTAGCGCGGGATGCTCTTGCATATGAAAGTTCAGACTCAGAAGCTGCAAAGACTTATGTAAATGTGATCGCCGTAAAGGAAGGAAACGAAAATACGGATAAGACCAAAGCGTTGGTGGCAGCACTGAAAACNGATACCNTTAAGGATTATATAAACAGTANATATGATGNAGCAGTNATTCNTTTTGAATAATGNATGNCAATTGTGTATAATGTGNTTAGAGGTCCCGNAACTTCGGTTCCGGGACTTTTGATGTGTAGAGAATGTAAGGAGATTTGATGCGATAAGATATAGATATGTTATGTGTAAATTAATGGAGTCATCATATGATTGCATATGTATACAAAATGTGGCATAATATAAATAGCATGAAAGGAGATAATATTATGGCAAGTTCGTTAGTTCAATTTCGCACGGATGATACTTCAAAGGTCAAAGCAATAAATATTTGTGAGCGTCTTGGGATTGATTTGCAAACATATATGCGCATGTGTATTTCGAGGTTGATTCAGGAAAATGGTATTCCATTCAGCATGAAACTTGAAAGTGAATCCGAAAACCGCGCAGTGGAGGCAATGAAAGCCGCCAGCCGTCTCGCACAAGAAACAGGAGTGGCGGATATGACATTGGATGAGATTAATGCTGAAATTGCGGAAGTAAGGAAATCAAGGTGATGCTATGAAATATTATGCAGTCATTGATACAAATGTGCTCATTTCTGCAATGCTGAAGTGGAATTCTGTACCAGGCAATGTCATGGAGTTGACTTTTGATGGGCCGATTGTTCCGGTATTAAATGAACAAATTTTGGAGGAATATCGAGAGGTGCTTTCACGACCGAAATTCCATCTTACCGAGGAGATTATTTCTGATGTATTGGAAAATATCCAAAGAAGGGGAATTTTTATTGATGCGGATTCCGTTGATGTGAGATTGCCCGATCCCAAAGACAGGGTCTTTTATGAAGTTGTTATGGAGAAACGAAAGACGGAAGACGCATATCTTGTGACAGGTAATATAAAGCATTTTCCGATAAAACCGTTTATTGTTACTCCAAGGGAAATGATGGATATTATTCTTTCAGATTCCTGAAATCGGTATTTTCAGATTTTTTGAATTTAAAAAATATATTTTTATGCATAGTGGAATTAGTTAACTCCCAAAGCATGTAGAAAAGGAACAAACCATGACACTAACACAGCTTCGTTATGTGATTGCAATTGCAGATACCCACTCGATGAATGAGGCGGCAAGAACCTTGTTCATTGCCCAACCCAGCCTTTCTCAGGCAATGAAAGAACTGGAGGAAGAGATCGGCATCTCGCTGTTTAATCGAAGTAACCGGGGAGTGCGTATTACGCCGGAAGGAGAGGAATTTTTGGGCTATGCCAGGGCGGTGGTGGAGCAATATCGTTTGGTGGAGGACCGCTATGTTGAGAAGAAGAACAGTAAAAAGCGTTTCAGTGTATCTATGCAGCATTATACCTTTGCGGTGAAAGCTTTTGTGGAGCTGGTGAAGCAGTTCGGTATGGACGAGTACGAATTTGCAGTGCATGAAACCAAGACCTACGAAGTGATTGAGGATGTGAAGAATTTCCGCAGTGAAATCGGGATTCTTTATTTGAATGACTTTAATTCTGCGGTGCTTACCAAGCTGTTTCAGGAGTCCGGACTAGAATTTAAAGAGATCTTCAAGTGTGGAATCTATGTGTATATGTGGAAGGGGCATCCCCTTGCCGACAGGGATGAGATTGAACTGGAAGAATTGGAGGAATATCCCTGTCTTTCTTTTGAGCAGGGAGTGAATAACTCTTTTTACTTTGCAGAGGAAGTGCTTAGTACCTATGCTTACAAAAGACTGATCAAGGCAAACGACAGGGCAACTTTGCTGAATCTGATGGTAGGGTTAAACGGCTATACTTTGTGTTCCGGAATTATCTGTGAAAGTCTGAACGGTTCTGATTACTGTGCTGTAAAGCTGAAGTCAAAAGAGATTATGACCATCGGTTATTTAAAGCGGAAGGGAATGCCGCTCAGTACGCTGGGGCAGAAGTATCTGGATGAGATCAGGAAGTTTCGGGCGAGTCTTTAGAATATAATTCAAGAATTTTAGCCGGTAAGAGGCATGCCGCACAATCTGGCAGGTATAGCTCTTACCGGCTTTAGTCATTGGATTAAAACAGATACTTCTACCGAAACTTTTTGGCAGCATGCCTTCAATTGGTAAGGACATTATTTGACGTACTTTGCAAAAGCCGGAAGATAATCAATATTTTCTCGAATGATATCATCCAGCATAGCCTGTGCGGCTGCCACGGAAGGAACCAGCGGATGAACGGTCAATGCCTGCAGAGCAAGGTCGTAATCACCCTTGATTGCAGCTTCAATGGTAAGCTGCTCGTAATTCTTCACAACCTGCAGAAGACCGCGGACCTTCAAGGGGGTGTGTCCTAAGTGAAGAGGGTGGGCACCGGTGCCGTCAATGACACAATTGCGCTCGATTACGGCATTATCCGGAAGATCAAGGTTGGTGCCGTTATTTAACACGTTGACTGTCTGAATGTCCCCCCGGTTATTATAAATAGAACTGATCAGAGAGCAGGCTGCATCTGAATAGTGAGCGCCGCCGCGTTCCGCCAGCTGGGGAGGCTTAATGTCCAGAGTTTCATCTTTATAAAGTTCAAACAGTTCTTTTTCTACCTTGCGGACAACCTCACCGCGGACACCCTTTGTCTCGGCTTCATGAAGGCATTCTTCCAGCATTTTGTCGGTAAGGTAATAATATTTTAAATAGCTGATAGGCAGCATTCCCAGAGACTTCAAGAAGCTTCCCGGAAAGTCAATGGCAGGAATATTAGCAAGCTTTTCCGCGTTTTTCTTTTCAGCAGTTCGCCTGACAGCTTCCGCGGTTACGTCCTTTCCCTTGATAATAACCTTCTGAGCCCAAAGCAAATGATTGATTCCTACAAAATCACAATAAACATCATCTACATTGCATTCGAACGTCTGAGCCATATCGTTTTTCATGCCAATGGGAACGTTGCATAAACCAATGGCTTTGACAGTAGTATGATTCAGTACTGCTTCCGTGACCAGACCGGAGGGATTGCTGAAATTAATCAGCCAGGCATCAGGGCAGAACCGCTCAATATCCCGGCAGAGCTCCAGCATAAAGGGCACGGTTCTGAGCGCATTGGCAAAGCCGCCGCCGCCGGTGGTTTCCTGACCGATAGCATGGTAGCGGAGGGGTATCTTCTCATCACGGATTCGTGCTTCCAATTGACCGATGCGGAACTGTGTGGTTACAAAGTCTGCATCTTTTAATGCTTCTTCCCGGTCAAGGGTAGGATGGATACAGATATCACAACCGCTCTTGTCGATCATGCGCTGAGCAAGGGCAGAGACAATAGACAGCTTTTCCCAGCCTTCTTCGATATCAACTAGGTAAATATCTTTTATTGGAAGTTCCTCATATCTTTTGATGAATCCTTCAATTAGTTCCGGCGTATAACTTGAGCCGCCGCCGATGGTTGCAATTTTCAATCCTCTTTTTGTCATAATGCTTCCTTCCTTTCTTTATAATGGTTGATGTTCCGCTGCATGCAGCAAAACAGTTACTTACTTTGTTGATGTGTATCGATTAACATTAATAGCGAAAAGAAAACCCCAAAAGGGGATTTCTATAATTAACGACAGGTGTCCCGGATCATAAATTTCGGTTGGAAAGTTATGGTCTGAGGCTCGATGCCCGGGTTTTCGATGGAGCGGATCAAAAGTTCAACGCTGGCTTTTCCCATTTCGTAGAGGGGCTGTTTCATGGTGGTAAGAAGCGGAAATATCATGTCGCGGGAATCCGGCTCATCATCATCAAAACCGATAACGGCAATATCCTCCGGAACCCGCAGGTTATGTTCAAAGGCAGAACGGATAATTCCAAAAGCCGGTTTGTCAGCACCTGCAAAACAGGCATCCGGTTTAAAGCCGCTTTCAAGAAGCCGATTCATCTGCTGATAGGCAGCCTGCTCATAATAATCGGAATAATGAATGGTATTGGCGGTAATGGGAACATGGTGATCCCGCATTGCCTGAACAAAACCGTTCAAACGGTCTGATNTANCGCTGTAATTCATATCNCCGGTAAAATGAACAATATTCTNATAACCGGATTCAATTAAATGTGNAGCAGCCTGATAAGCACCGGAAAAATTGTCCAGTTGAATATTGTTGATGCCTCCGCCGGAAAGTTTGCCTTCAATTAGCACAAAACAGGAGGTTCGTGCGGCCATATCGCGAAACAGCGGTTCGTTTTCCAAATCGCTCCCGTAGGCAATCATGCCGTCGGTGCGTCCCTGTGAAAAATATTCCACATATTTCATCTTGGTGTCGGAAGCAGTACGCCCGCTGCAAAACAAAACGTTGTAGCCATGAGCTTCCCCAGCTTCCTGAATGCCCGAGATCAGATCAAAAAAATAGCTGTTGCATAAATCATCCATGACCACGCCGATGGTCTGCGTCTTCTGCATAACAAGAGAGCGGGCAAGGCTGTTGGGGACATAATGATTCTTCTCGATCACTTCCAGAATCCGTTTCCGGTTTTCCGGGCTTACGCCGGGCTTCTTATTTAAAACACGGGATACCAGAG
>WFLX010283083.1_pt1 | contig 10963 bp, 14 predicted proteins | sample 4967041 | NCBI WGS metagenome assembly WFLX01 (sample SAMN12857096, study PRJNA449069) | gut metagenome | isolation source: stool from male and female vole | host: Microtus ochrogaster | place: USA:Florida | collected 2017
GACAAGAATGGCACATCCGACCGGGATATGCTCAATGTGAGGCTTATGTTTGCGATAAGCCATCAGTTCAGGCGCCCATCGATAGAAGAGCGGCTGGTGCTGGTCTATGACTATGTCAAGGCCCTCCGTCGGGATATGGTCAGAAAACTCCACTCCCGGCGCCACAATGGGCCGGAAACATAAAAAATGGTCATTACACAATAATGACAATGATTGAAACGTTAAAAAAAAGCAATACCATTTTCAGAACTCTTCGGAGAGTTCCCGACTTATGATATACTTAGTGGATTTCATAGGAGTGCATTGCGGGATGCACTATTACCTTGATTCTTTCAAACGTGTTCTTGAATCCGTGGAAGGAATTAAGGTCGGAATCATATCCAATTATTCCGACGATGGATCCCGCCCGGTGCTCCTGAACCAGTATAAAGGAAATAAAATCAACAAGATGATATCTGCCGCGCGNAATCNCAGACGCTTGTNGAGATTTATAGCNNGGCATCAGNNANNCCGCTTCATTTATCTCACTTACNNAAATATCCTCGATCCTCTTTTCCTGAAGGTGATATCGCGTGCTCCGCATCATTGCGTTGATGTTCATGAGGCCCTCGCTCAGAATGAAGACTCCAACATTCATCTGCGTGAGCGGCTTGCGCGTGTATATTCCAAAAGAATAAAAAATGTAATCTCCCACTCTACGCGCACAGACGACTATCTGATGCAGTTCGGATTTGAGGGAAATCGTTATGAAGTGCCCCACTTCAAGTATGTGTTCCCGCGCGACTATGATCCTGATGCAATTCCGCAGGAGATGAAGGATGCCATTAATCCGGGCAAGGTCAATATACTCTTTTTCGGCAATATCNCCCGCGAGAAAGGCANTGACGTGCTGCTTGNTGCCGTCAATAACCTTTCNGAACNCNATGCGGCAAAAGTGAACGTGATAGTGGCCGGCAAAGATATAGATGGGGTGTATAAGCGTGTGAGAATCAAGTCTAACAGAAGCGTCCATTTCTTCACACGCCATATCACTGACGATGAGCTAAGGTTTCTTTACAACAACGTAAATTTCCTGGCATTGCCATATCGCAAGACTTCCCAATCGGGAATTCTCGAGATGGCTTTCTATTTCAAGAAGCCTATCATCGCCTCGCACATACCCTATTTCAGGAAGATGCTGACGGAATTTCCCTCTTTCGGAATGCTCGACGGCAACAGTTCAAAAGATTTTTCGGCAGCCATTCACCAGATTCTGCAGCGCGATCCCTCGGAATTTTTCAATGAGGAAGACTATGCGCGCTACGAGAACCGCAAGGAAGTGGACGAGTTCAAGACTCAGTTCAGGGATTGGCTCTTAGCACCCCGGAACTAACCCAGTAGAAGATATGGCCCGCACATCTCCAGAATCATCGGCTACCGACGGAATGAAGCAGATTCGCGTCGCGGTGGTGGGCACTCAGGGTGTCCCGGCCACGTATGGCGGATTTGAGAGCCTTGTGGAAAACCTTATCGGTGAGAATTGTCCGCCCGATGTGCACTACACAGTGTTTTGCTCAGGTAAGGATATTCCGAATCATATCCCTGAGTACAAGGGCGCTACTCTGAAATATGTGCCGCTGAAGGCCAATGGTATACAGTCTGTGCCCTACGACATGCTGTCGCTTTGCCGGTGTCTCTTCGGGAAATATGACGTGATTCTCGTGCTCGGGGTTTCGGGGGGATTGTTTCTCCCGGTATTCAGTCTGCTCAACTCCAGAAAACTGATCATCAATATCGACGGGCAGGAATACATGCGTCCGAAATGGAACCGCTTCGCCAAGTGGATACTCCGCATTTCTGAGAAACTGGCTGTGAAATATGCCGATTTCGTGATAGCCGATAATAAGGGAATACAGAATTACGTGGCAAATAAATACGGAAATGATTCCGAACTTATCTGCTATGGCGGCGACCATGTGCAGCGAGAGATGTCTGATGACGAGGCTTTGACCATACTCCGCCGCTATAATCTGGAGCCTAACGATTATGCTATCGCGGTGTGCCGCATAGAGCCGGAAAACAACTGCGACATCGTGCTTGACGCTTTCTCGCGCTCCGGGCGTAAACTCGTGTATATAGGCAACTGGAACAATAGCGAATACGGCAGAGCCCTGAAGCAGAAATATTCCGGGTATGGCAACATTATGATGTTTGATGCCATCTACGATCTTGACGTGCTTTATGCGCTCCGGGCGAATGCTTCGGTCTATGTGCACGGCCATAGCGCAGGCGGCACTAATCCTTCGCTCGTGGAGGCAATGTTTTTCGGAATACCTATTGCATCGTTCGATGTCGTTTACAATCGTGAGACCACCGAGGGGAAGGCTTACTATTTCAAGGATGCCGACGGCCTCATGAAGGTGCTGGAGAGAGATGACCTCGACGGTGCGGAGATGAAGGAGATAGCGCAACGACGCTACACATGGAAGACCATATCATCACAATACTCACTTCTATACCGGAGTGATACCTCATGTTTTGGGATATGAATATTTTAGTGACAGGAGCCAACGGGCAACTCGGAACCTGCATACGCAAGGCAGCCCGTAAATCTGAAAACAATTACATTTTCACCGATGTGGCCGAACTGGACATCACCGACAAGGAAGCCGTGGCGCGCTTTGTGAGAGACAATGATGTCAAGGTGATAGTAAATTGTGCCGCATACACCAACGTGGATAAGGCGGAGTCCGAGCCTGAGTTTGCCGAGCTTCTCAATGCCACCGCGGTGCGCAATCTTGCCGACGCCATGAAGGAGGCAGATGGCACTCTCGTTCACATATCCACCGACTACGTATTCGGAGGCGATCCCTACAACACCCCCTGCAAGGAGGATCAGAAGGGTACGCCTACAGGTGTATATGGCCGCACGAAACTTGACGGAGAGCGGCAGATTGCCGACTCGGGAGTGAAGGCCCTGATATTCCGGACCGCGTGGCTATACTCTGAATATGGCCGGAATTTCGTGAAGACAATGATGAATCTCACTGCCACAAAGCCTGAGTTGAATGTGGTGTTCGACCAGACAGGCACTCCGACCTACGCTCAGGATCTCGCAGATGCCGTGGTCAGCATCATCGAGCAGGATAAATTGGCAGGCAACTGCGGCATCTATCACTACTCCAACGAAGGTGTCTGCTCATGGTACGATTTCACGAAGCAGATTGCCGATATCGCCGGCAACAATGCGTGTGAAATACGCCCGTGCCATTCCGACGAGTTCCCGTCACCTGTGAAGCGACCCGCTTATTCGGTGCTCGACAAGACCAAATTCAAGCTGACATTCGGAATATCGGTGCCTTACTGGACAGACTCTCTCAAGAAATGTATAAAAAACCTCAAGGAATATGAAGCGTAACATATTGATCACCGGCGGAGCCGGATTCATCGGCAGCCATGTGGTGCGCCTCTTCGTGAACAAATATCCCGATTACCGCATCATAAATCTCGACAAGCTGACCTACGCCGGCAATCTCGCCAACCTGAAGGATGTGGAAGACAAGTCGAACTACACTTTCGTGAAGGCAGACATTGCCGATCTCGACGAGATGCGCCGCGTCATACGCGAATTTAAAATTGACGGAATAATCCATCNTGCCGCTGAGAGCCATNNGGACCGCNCCATCAAAGATCCTTTCACTTTCGCGCGAACCAACGTGATGGGAACGCTCGCCCTGCTTCAGGCCGCTAAGGAATACTGGGACGAGACTCCGGAGAAATATGAGGGGAAACGCTTCTATCATATCTCCACCGACGAGGTGTATGGCGCTCTTGAACTCACCCACCCGGATGGTGTGCCCGCTCCTTTCACCACTAAGGCGTCGAGCGAGGATGATATGGCCTACGGCACCGAGTTTTTCCTCGAGACCACGAAATACAATCCTCATTCGCCTTATTCCGCTTCAAAAGCATCGAGCGACCACTTCGTGCGCGCATATCACGACACCTACGGCATGCCGACTATCGTGACCAACTGCTCGAACAATTATGGCCCGTATCAGTTCCCCGAGAAGCTGATACCCCTCTTCATCAACAATATCCGTCAGGGCAAGCCGCTGCCCGTCTACGGAAAAGGGGAGAACGTGCGCGACTGGCTCTTCGTGGAGGATCACGCACGTGCCATCGACCTCATCTTCCACAAGGGAAAGATTGCCGACACTTACAACATCGGAGGTTTCAACGAGTGGAAGAACATCGACCTCATCAAGGTAATAATNAAGACANNANNCCGNNTNCTCGGTAATCCCGAGGGTCAGAGCGAGAAACTTATCACTTACGTCACCGACCGTCTGGGCCACGACATGCGCTATGCAATCGACAGCCGCAAGCTGCAGGCAGAGCTCGGATGGGAACCGAGCCTACAGTTTGAGGAGGGTATCGAGAAGACCGTGAAGTGGTATCTCGACAATCAGGACTGGATGGACAACATCACCTCAGGCGACTACGAGCGCTACTACGACGACATGTATAAGAACCGTTAAGACAGTGTTTTCAAGGATATATGAAAAAAAATCTTCGCCCGGCGAAGATTTTTTTTATTTTTTATGTTGCAATCCCGGAAGCTTTGCGTATCCCTGATAGATGGACAATGATTTTCTAATATCAGCTTTCCGCTCGGTGAGGCGTCGCCTGCGCCGGAGTCGCGGTGACGATGAGGAGGACGCTCTTCAGGAAGCCTTCTGCAGGCTCTGGGTGAGGCGCGACAACGTCTCCTCGCTCAGCGAGGCCGAAGGATTTCTGACCGTGACCTCGAAGCGCCTTCTCCTCGACGGCATGCGCAGGAAGCAGGCACATCCCGAGACGGATCTGGTAGGCATGGAAGTCAGGCCCCCGACTGAGGAAGACGAGGATATCTCGGAGCGATTCAATGAGATACAACACCTGATCGACCAATCCCTTTCAGCGCGCGACAGGGAGATACTTATGAGGCGCGACCACGACGGTTGGGAATTCGACGAGATTGCTGATNATTTTNAGATATCCGAGGCCAATGNGAGGATGATCGTCTCAAGAGCGAGANAAACNATTAGGGAATTATACAGAAAAAGAAGTGATATATGAATAAGACAGACCTTCACTCAATGATAGACCTCTATTTTGAAGCGCAGCTGTCTGCAGCGCAGGAAGAGGAGCTTTACAGAATGCTGCTTGCCTGTGAAGATGCCGACGACAAGGTGAGTGAGGCATTGGCCGTGATGGTGATGACGCGGATTCCGGCAGCCCCGAAGCGTAAGGAGGCGATGCCTGCACGCAGGGCGCGTAAGGGGCTGCAACGCTATCTGGCGGCGGCTGCCGTGGCAGCGCTGATCGCGGTAGGCGGAACTTTTGGCATCCGTTATCTGCTTGCTGACAGGGCTCCAGGAGTTTCAGACGAGCTGGTGGCCTTCGTAGGTGGCGAGAGAGTGGAAAACCGGTCGGTGATAATGAGTATTGTGGATTCGCAGCTTAGTGATATCGGAGAGACCTCGGAATTTATCGAGCTCGAGATTACTTCCGACCTCGACGATATCAGGGAGGCGCTTGATAATTACGGAATATGATGAGAAATGTAAATATGCTGATGCGCCTGGTTGTCTTCATCATCTGCTTATTCGCGGGTGTCTCAGCCAGTGCCGAAGACCTGAATGTGGCTCGTTTCTTCAAAGAGGATTTTGCGTCTGATCCGAACGTAACGATGGTTTCCATGTCAGGGCGCCAGACCAAATGGTCGGGTCTTACGACCTATAGGAGCGTCTCGGTGTCAGGCGATTCCGAGAAGGCTGACGCGTTGGCGCGTGCTGTCAGGAAAGACGGAGTTAAGGCGGAGATGAAGGAAACGTCTTACAAGGATGGCAAACTTTATTTCGGGTTTTACAATCTCGGCGGGGAAGGAAAGAATAGAAAATATCTTTTCTATCTCGACCTCAGGCCTAAGGGTAAGGATAAGACCACCCTCGTATATATAGAGGGAGACTGGACTGCCGAAGAGGTGAAAAAAATGATAACGAAGAAAATTAATTGACACAACTATATGAAGGGAATTATTGTCGCGGTGATTATGGCCGCATTCGGATTTTCAAGCGCTGTGGCTACGCCACAGCCGGAGGCGCCCGATACTCTTAATGTGATAGACGGGGCTGACAGGATAACAGTGTCGCGTAAGGGTGACACCACTACCATAAAGGTGGAGAAACCGTCGCCTTTCGGAACGGATGTGGTTTCGTATGATGTTAAGGTGAATAAAGATGACGACTCCGAACCGAATATCGATTTTGAGTTGCCTTTCGGAATAGGAAAGAAAGAAGACGTCGATAAATTTTCAGCCAAACGCCTCCGCACATACTTTTTCCTGTTAGGTAATGTCTATTTAGGGCAGCGCTTTAATTATTCCGATAAGGGGAATGTGAAGAATTCCATCGAAGGGGGATGGCGCGACGTCATAGGTATGGGCTGGAGTTTGGGTAAGACAGGCCCCTCGTTCTCGATAGGTGCGGGCTTTGGTTTTCAGCGTTATCAAGCCCGGGATGGTTTTGTCTATGCCAAAGATGGCTCGAATCTTGTGATTGTGCCTGCCGCAGAAGGCTGCACTGTAAAGTCTACAGAGCTGAATGTCTTTAATATTCAGGTGCCCCTTATCTTTTCCGTTCCATTAGGAAGTGAGGTGAAGTTTTCGGCCGGTGCAGTAGGCTGCTTCAACACTTATGCGAGGGCTCACACTGAAATACAGAAGGGCAACAGCAAGTATAAGACAACTTACAAAGGGCTTCAGCAACGCTTGTTCACGGCTGAATTAAGCTGCACGCTCGGCCTGTTTGATATCATAGGCGTATATGCCTCATGGAGTCCGATGACCCTTTTCCAATCGCCCTATGGCCCACAGCTCAAATCGTGGAGCATAGGTGCCATAGTCAATTTCTAATCATTCACAGCTTGAAATTATGAAAAATATCGGTATTATATTGTCTGTATTCCTGCTTTCGATCTCGTTTCCGAATCATGCCTTAGCCGAGGAGCCTGATACGCTGCTGACAGTGGATTCCCCCTCGAGGGTGATTATCACTGAAAGCCCTGAAGGAATGATGCTCACGGTGACCGACACCGATTCTTTAGTGAAGGAATCGTTTCTTGTGGATTACACCCCGGGCGCGAAAGTCACCACTTCACGCTCCTCGTCTGTATCATTGTTCAAGTTTCCCGGCTTTGATTATCCGGGTAAATCTGACAATGGCTGCGGCAGGAATAAGAAATCAGGATGCTGGACTGCATCGATCGATGGAGTATGTATAGGTCTCAACAATGCCGTGGTGCAGACCGGCGGGGGAGGACTGCAGTGGTCAAAGTCGTTAGAGATAAACTGGCTAAGTTGCCTAAATATTGGTTATAGCTTCTCTCGCTCACGGATATATCTCGGACTGGGTTTCGACTGGCGTAATTACAAGGCTACTGCCGACGGGCGCTGGATGGTGCCCGACGGAGCCGGCGGAGTCACGTGGGGACAGGCTCCTGAAGATGCTGCCGTAGTGCGGTCTTCAAGGCTGAAGGTATTCAGTCTCCAGATGCCGCTGATGTATACTTTGGCCATTCCCAAAACAAGACTGANCTGGCGTATGGGCCNGANCCTTAACTNCAACACCTNCGCCTCTCTGCNGGGCGTATATGACGACAAGGCGGGCAATCGTTGTGAATATTTCACGAAAGATATCGACCGCAACCGTGTGACGGNNGATTNCTNAGGGTCACTCTCTTACAACAATATGCTCGGTATATACGTGCGCTATTCACCAATGAAGGTGCTCAAGGAGTCATCTCCGATCAATTTCACACCCTTCAGTATCGGTATCGGCTTCTTCATATAAGACAACCGCCTTCTTTCCTCCTCTCTGCTTTTCTTATTCTTATATCGGAAAGAAGTTTGTGATTGAGAATANTCCTTCTTAATAATNCACCGGATGTTACCTTATTTATTGATATAAAATCAAGGGCAACATCCGGTGACATGTTTATTCCGGTAGATACGGTTATAAATCGGAAATTATATCTTCAGAAAGGCCTGTAAGCAAGGCAATCTTGTCAATACTTAACCCCATTGCCTTAGCATTCCGGGCAATATTGAGGGCCTTTAGTTCTTCCCCTTCAGCGCGCCCCTCGGCATGTCCCTCGGCGCGCCCTTCGGCAANACCCTCGGCGCGCCCTTCGGCAAGACCCTCGGCAAGACCCTCGGCGCNCCCTTCGGCAAGACCCTCGGCACGTCCTTCGGCAAGACCCTCGGCACGTCCNTCGGCAAGACCCTCGGCGCGTCCTTCGGCAAGGCCCTCGGCGCGTCCTTCGGCAAGACCCTCCTCTCTGCCCTCAGTACGAGCGGTGTCAAAGGCATCATTTTGCACCATGATGCTGTCAATATGGTCATCGTATGCTTGTTTTTGCGACGGAGTCATGTTGANNNNGCGAAGTTTCTCTTTAGCCTGTTGTAGGCCGGGNGTGCGGNTGTTTTCCTTNATTTTNCCTGTTTNNAGATATTCCATNCATTCATCNAGAGGATTCTCCGGNATNTTGTTNTATTGATTCACCCGTATAAGATAATATTCAGGGAAAACCTCCTTGGGCAGATGTTGAACTATTACTCCGTCTTCCTTCATTCTCACCAGCAGGTCGCTGCCGGTATGAATACCCTTGAAGCGGGTCTCGCCATGATACACATAGTCATCACCCTCTCCAAAATCGCAATAAAGGATACTGATAGAATATACCTTTTTTACCTGATCGTACTTCTGACCAATATTTATATGTTCAGTTATGGCCTTGCATGTGCCATAGAGGATTCTCTTGAAGTAATGAAATTGCCGTGTCAGTTGCACCTCCACGATGATGAGATGTCCCTTGCTGTTCTTAGCCTTGATGTCGACGCGGTTGAATTTATCACTGCTGTCTTGCTGGTTTGATTCGCTCTCAAGCAGTTCGACAATCTTAACGTCCTCTCCGAGTAGAACTGAGATGAGGCCTTCAAGTATGTCGAAATTCGCTTTGTCACGGAGCAAATGTTTTATTGCCCAGTCGAAACGTATATAAAGATTTTCTTGCTGCATAACTAAATCTGCTTATATCGGCAAAATTACTTAATTTTTTATTTATTTCAAAATTTCGGTAGTCTTTTCTATTTTTCAGGACCAATTATGGGTGTTGTATTTTTACGACAATAGAACCGTTATTAAGATTATTAGTGCAATCCATAGTATTGTCAATGACACAGCTCTCCGGCGTCATGCTCTGAACCCTCGGCGCTCTGCCGTCTCATAAGGAAGACTGAGTAATGGGGTATTACACTTCTTTTTGGAATTCATCCAACAGGTATTGCTTATTAACAAATACAGATACTTTGATTTCTTTAGCAATAGTTATTGGGTTCTTGTATGGTTATGCGACTTTGCCGGTTTCGATTTCGGATTTAAGGAACTGGAAGATATATACTGCGCCTTGATAATAGAGGCCGCATTCGGGATCGTTAAGCTTGGCAAAGGTAGTTGATGAATAAAGTTCATCAAGAGCGCGTTGTATGTCCCAACCATATTCTGCCATAAGCATCTCAGCGAGTTCTGCCGCAAGGCATTCTATTTGAAACTGTATGTCTTGTGTCATAATTCGATGCGTTTTAAGAGGTTTACGGCTTTTGGCGTGCCGAAGAAGTATTGTTCAGCATGATCGCCTTTAAATCTCAGCTCTTCAACTAATGCGGATGCCGACAGATAGCCCATTATGAAACGGCGAATCTGAACGCCAACCGTATCATCGGCAATAGGTCCTATAACAATATCATAAGGATGAGCCNGAACATCGGAGTTATTCTTTCGGTTCATCACAACAAATTCTGCCCATTCCTCGGANTANTCNGGAAANATCTTNATTNTCAGACCGTTCTTTGTAGCCTCGTCTTTATCAAATTCAAAGCAGGATAAAGTGGGGGTTCCTTCATTGAGAAATCGAGTAGTTCGANNAGCCATCTCCATNGCTTGGGCGGGATTTGCATTNANATAGAATCCNTGCCCGAAATCCTTGCCACGCTTACTGCGNGATANGTCAATCTGCTCAATANCTACGTTTGAGCCGTGATAGAGTCGTATCATATCCTACCTCCTTNCCGTTGGCAAATGACTTGGAGGTCAGAAACTGCATCATCAATAGATAAGGTATGCTCNGCAGCATAGCAGTCGAGAAGAAAATCTATACCTGTGAAACGGCGTANATATGCNTAGGCCTGCATATTGGAGAGGTTATATCGCTGNGCGAAAGCTCCGACACAANCCACAACATATTCTATTCTGTTAAATATCTCTTTCTTGTCCATGACTATGNTTTGTTGCTTACAATTAAGTCTTTAACATCAATATCAAGTNACTCAGAAATCCTCACAAGCGTATCAAGAGNGGGCTGCATCTTGTTGGAACACCATCGGGNAACCGTTGCTTNATTTTTACCAACCTGTTCGGCNNGCCATTTANCTGTTTTNCCGTTTTCAACTAACGCAACTTTTATCCTGTTTATCTTCTGTGACTCCATNTCACTTGTTTTGCTTACTTATNACAATACTTTGATGTNTNATGCAAAGTTANCNCTTTTCTGTGATATGACCAAATGAATTCAGACCTTTAAAACGAAGAAAAACAAAGGAATCGGACACGGAGTTTTCTCGATGTGTGAAAATTTAACCTCTTTTTATTACGACTGCGAGAATCCTATTGAGAGTGATAGCGAGCTTGTATTTGACGGGTCTTTGGAAAATGCAACGCTTTACGTTCCTGCAACGGCTGTGGAAAAATGCAAGGTGACTGCTCCGTGGAAGCATTTCCAAAATATTGAGGCGTATGATTTCTCAGGGGTGGAAACTGTCAGCGGAGCAGCAGCGAAGACAGTGACAGGCCGCTATGACCTTTCCGGCGCTCCGGTTGATGAT
>WFLX011272939.1_pt1 | contig 10960 bp, 10 predicted proteins | sample 4967041 | NCBI WGS metagenome assembly WFLX01 (sample SAMN12857096, study PRJNA449069) | gut metagenome | isolation source: stool from male and female vole | host: Microtus ochrogaster | place: USA:Florida | collected 2017
GCAGAGAACCGCCCCCGCCCGAGGGCCTTGAAGGGCAATCAGGGCGCGGTCGGTCAACATGGTCACGTCGCAGAGACTGCCAAGACCATTCTTGAGATGCGCGAAATCGGCGTCCTTGCAGGCTGCATTAACGACGAGGAAAAGATGATCGCCGCGATTGACGATCATCAGGTCGTCGAGAATGCCGCCTGTCGCATTGGTGAACAGGCCATAGCGTTGCCGGCCTTCCGCGAGGCTGAGCACGTCCACCGGCACGAGCTTTTCCAGAGCCAGTGCCGCGTCCTCGATCTTTCCGGACTTCGGCCGCACGAGGATCTGACCCATGTGGGACACGTCGAAAACACCGGCCGCGGTACGGGTATGAAGGTGTTCCTTCAGCACGCCCTCCGGGTACTGAACCGGCATGTCATAGCCGGCGAAAGGCACCATTCGCGCCCCGCGCGAAAGATGCAGCGCGTGCAGCGGCGTGTGTTTCAGGGGGGAAACGTCTTCCAAGTCCGGCCTCCAGGTCTGGCGCGTCGTCGCGCCGGCTCACAATACCGGCGTCATGCGCCGACAAATTCGAGCCCCCTCTGTCCCTTTGCCTGAGATTGTTATCCCTTCGGCGAGCGCGAACGCTTCTCTCCAGAGTCCTACCGGCACCTTGCTGGTCCTTTGGCCTGAGAGTTTCCGGGGCGGTTGCTCCTTCGGCACCGGATCGAACCGGTTTCTCCCAACAAGGTCGTCTCCAGATAACGGCGAAGGCCGGATCTTGGCAAGGGCCTATGTCGCGACCGAACATCTTTTTGTCGCCCTGGCTTCATCCACCGTCATGCGTGCGGCAAATCGGCCTTTGCAATTTGGTTGGGCAGCCGCTAGGAAAACCTGCGAGAGGTGACGATGACGGGGCGCGAGCGGAAATGGGGAATTGCGGTGCGGCTGCTTGCAGCATTCGCACTCGTATTCCTTTCCTTTGCCCACCGGCCAGCCTTGGCAGAGGGGATCAGCCCGGCGGTCGCGGCCGAATACGTTCTTCCCGACGGCACTTTCGCCGATATCTGCTTCGGCGCGGACGGCGTCGATCTTGATACCGGCCACGGCAAACTGTCCTTCGCTCCCGTTTGCGAAGCCTGCCGGCTTGCCGCCTCCGTGCTGCTGCCGGTGGCGCCCGATGAGAGCCTGCCTGCACGCAACGGCAACTGGGCTGCCGGCACACCGATCATCGTAACCGAGGCCGTCCTTCTGCCCCTGCGTCTGGTGCCGCCGCCGCGCGGTCCGCCAGCTCAATCGTAATCCTCCTGAACCGATTGCAGAATTCATTCCGCCGCTCAGCGGCGTTGACCCACAAAGCCGATTGAGGCGCGTGGTTGGAGATTACGACATGAACAAGATCAGACTTTCTCTTCTTACGGCAGGGCTGACGCTTTCCGCCGCGGGCTTCGCCCATGCGCATGCGACATTCGAGAAGGGCAGTGCTTCCGCCGGAGAAACCTTCAACGCCACCCTTCAGGTGCCCCATGGCTGCGACGGCAAGGCGACGACCGAAGTGCGGGTGCGGCTGCCCGAGGGTTTCGTGTTCGCCAAGCCTCAGCCAAAGCCGGGTTGGGAACTTGAGATCATTGAGGGCGACTACGGGAATACGTACGACAACCATGGCACCAAGGTCTCGGCCGGTCCCGTCGAGATCCGCTGGAAAGGCGGCAATCTGCCAGACGCGTACTACGACACCTTTGTCGTACGCGGCAAATTCGCGGGCTTCGAAAAGGAGACCGTGCTCGCCTTCCCGACGACGCAGCTTTGCGGCGAGGACGGCAAGGTGGTCTGGGATCAGGTGCCGGCAGAGGGCCAGGACCCCCATTCCCTCGATCAGCCTGCACCGACCATCACGATCACAATGGCCGGAGGCGACGATCCGCATGTCGGCCACGGGAGCCTGCCTCAATCCGCGGCCGAAACGGTCAAGCTCGGCGATCTCGATATCTCGGGAGGAGCTGTGAAGGCTATGTTGCCCGGCGCCAAGGTCGGCGGCGGCGGCTTCCTCGTCAAGAACAACGGCAGTGTCGACGACCGCCTGATTGCCGTCGAGAGCCCCGCTGCCGGCCGTGTCGAACTCCATGAAATGACGATGGAGAACGACGTCATGAAAATGCGCAAGCTCGACGAAGGCATTGCCGTCCCCGCCGGCGAAACGGTCGAACTGAAAAATGGCGGCCTGCATCTCATGTTCATGGAGGTGGAGAAGCCCTTTGCCGAAGGCGACACCGTGCCGGTGACGCTTACCTTCGAGAAGGCCGGGAAGGTCGAATATGTCCTGCCCGTCGGCACCGCAGCGGGCGGCGCTCATTCCGGGCACAGCCATCAATAAAGCACGTCCAGGAAAAGTGCGTAGCCGTTTCGATGCGGACATACGCAGTTCGAAAAGTTGAGGATTGAGCTTCGCGGGATCGCGGCGGCGCCGCTCAACTTCCCTGGATGATCCGATCGAGCATTTCGGCGATCTCGCCTTGCTCTGTTTCATCGCTGGCAGAGTTGTCGTCCTGCCGGCGATCCTCTCTGCCGTCGTCGCCATCCCCGTTCTCCAGATACCGGCGTAACGTTTCGGCCTGCGTCTGTTGCGGCAGGCGACGCTCTGCACCGATCAGCATGAGGTGCAGCGGCAGCAAACTTCCGATTTTCGAAGGCATCGTGATCCGTTCCAGCCGACCGGCGGAGAGAAGCGTGATTGCCTCGTCGACGAGCCCACCGCCACGCATGTGCGTGGACGGCTTCGCTGCTTCCGCCGCATATGCCGCCGTCGTCGCGGAAATGGTGACGACCTGGGTCAAACTGTCAGTCCTTGGGCACGATAGTGCATTCCTGTGCCAGACGTCGCTTTCGATCGGGTGAAAACGGGCGATCGGATTTTAAGAGAATGCTAACGATTCGACTGTGCAGAACTGAGAGCCGCGCAATTTTGTGTACCGTCGGTTGAACGGCATGTACAATCATGGCCGTAATGAAGAACCGATGCAGTTGCTGCGTCGACAGATACCGCATTCATGAAATTCATATTGAAGACAATTTCACTCACGAAAGGACGTAATCTATGCGCGCGATCGTATTGTTGTTGGCGATCTCTGTCCTTAGCGCGTGCTCGCAAACAGCCAGGCCCAGCGCCGAACGGTATTATGCGGGAGAAGGGCAATATTATTCCGGGGTCGTACCTCCAACGCCTTTCTGACGCAGGCCGGCTCAAGCCCATGTCGGTTTGAGAAGACATGCATAAGCAAAACTCTGAAGTGAGGCGCGTGGACCGGTTTCAGTCGCGATGCCCATGGGTTGTCGCCGTGTGGTTCAGGGGGCATTTGTAAACCGCCATCCTCTACCTGCCGGTGATGACAACGGGTCGTTGCGCTGAAGCAGCGCTATAGACTCTGCCGTCATTCCCGGACGAAGCCTGAATATGACTTCCGGAGCGGAGAAAGTGATCAACCAGATCCTCCACCAGACAATAGAGCAACGAACGACACGTAGCCGTCTGGGGCCAGCACGTTTACGCCTCAGAAGTTGCAGATCGGCAGGTTGGGAATTGATCCTGCGCGAATGGCAGAATATCAATGGCCGTCAAATCGTTAGGAAAGGTACGGGGCCTATGCGCAAGATCGTGATGTTGCTTGCACTCGCAACCCTCGCGGCGTGCTCGCACACGGGAGACCGGGTGGTCGGAGGAGATGGGGACTACTATTACGGCCTTGTTCCGCCGAGGTGACCTTCACCATCGCGGCGGCAAAGTCTGTTGCGTGCCGGTACCGGCGTGTGGACGCGCATAACGGACGGCGAGGCGCGTCGCGTATGCGCCGCCCTCGTCGAACTCAACGTCTCGACGGACAGCCTTCGCCGACGAATGCGGCCGGCCCCCTCAGATCTCGCGGGTGTGCCGGTGCCTAATAGCCTACGCGCACGCCGCCGGGGCTTGTTGCGCTGAAGTTCGGTACCGGATTCGGCCCGTACCACTGAGCATAGGTCGTGTTGTTTGCGCCGGTGCTGGAGCACCCGGACAGAACGACAAGCGCCAACATGGTGGCGGCCAGATATTTGATGGGCATGAACTCTCCGATTCTGCTTCCTCAGATACGCGTAAATTGCGGTATCCTGAGCCGCCAGTCCATCGCTTTCACATTGACTCTTTTGCTTTTTCTTTCGGGGTGACAAGCAGCGCCCCGGGCCATTTGATGGGTTTGCATCGGCAGGTCGAGATCTCCAGGGACCAGGAGGGCCTCAATGACGGAAAAACCGCGACTGTTCGGAGCGGACTACAGTGTCTATGTCCGGATCGTTCGGCTGGTGCTGGCAGAAAAAGGAATCGACTGCGACCTCGTTCCCGTCGACATCTTCGCGGAGAGCGGTCCTCCGCCCGGATACCTGGACCGGCATCCCTTCGGTCGCATTCCCGCATTTGAACATGAAGGCTTCAGGCTTTACGAGACCGGCGCCATAGCGCGCTATATCGATGAGGCATTTCCTGGAATCAGTCTTCAGCCCCCGAAGCACGGGAGCGCGCCCGCTGCAATCAACTGATCAGCATCGCCGACAACTATGCCTATCCCATTTTGGTCTGGGGAATTTACGTCGAGCGCGTTTCAAAGCCGGCAAAGGGCGCCATCGCCGACGAAGCCGCGATTGGCGGAGCGCTGCCGAAGGCGAGAACGTGCCTGAAGGCCATTTCGGAAACAATGGGTACTGCGCCGTGGCTAGCCGGGGAGAGCATTTCCCTCGCCGATCTCTATGCTGCGCCGATTTTCGACTATTTCCTGACGGCGCCGGAAGGGCAGGAGATATTCCGGGATCATGAAAACCTGGTGGCGTGGCGGTCACGCATTTCGGCGCGGCGGTCGATGAGGGACACGCTGCCTTTATAGCCTTGGCCTCTAATGCAATGCCGGGCCCGAAGTGTCCTTCGGGCCCGGCATTGTTCTTGTCTGTTGTTGTGCGCACTGTAACCTTGCCGAAACGAACTATCCTGGCATTGATTTTATTGCGATATTTGACCGAGTGCGCACCGCCGTTTGCCGATGCGCACTCCTGTTTTGCCGCAATGAACTGCGATGGTTGTATCAAAGCGAGTTGGGTCAAATGGAGCACGCTCATGCTTCAAAACGAATGTGCCCCGCAGACCGGCGTCAGCGAGGCACATTCAAAGTGGTCTGTTTGGATACTCGCTGTGGCGCCAATTTAGCGAGCCGGACGAGCCTTCAAATGTCAGGGTTCTGGGTTCTTCGAGCGGATGCGGACCCAGCACGTCCGCGATGCACGATGCAAGGTCACCGCGGACTTGAGGGTCAGGACTTCGGATCCAGATCTTTCATCCGATAGAAGGTCGCACCAACGTCTTTGCCATCGATCGCGGGCAGAATCCCGCGGGCCACGAGATCACGGCGCACGGCCTTGATGTTCGTGTTCTGAGCGATCGCGATGTTATGAAGGGAAATGAATGTCCCAGCGAATGCCTCGAGAACTTCCGGCCGCACGACGACCTGAGGTGTCTTGTTGCCGGGGTTGATGGCTGTCTCGGCAGCAAGATGACCGTTGGAGATTAGTTTCCGCACGACTGGAGTGGTCGTGTTCAGAAGCTTTTCTACCGTCCTCAGGTTATGCCCAGGCAAGGGGGTAAGCCGAACGAGGTCTCGCAACTCCTCGAGATCGAGGCAGATTGCCTGAAACCGTGGGCCTACCTCCGCCTTCGCCACATACTTGAGCTTTCCCGCGAGTAGGAAGTTCAACACTTCCGTGATCGGCCTGTGGACGCGACTGGCCGCAGTTGGAAGCGAGATGAAGCTAGTGCGGCTGGCGAGTGGCGCCGTGACCTGTGCCTCCAGCTTCGAAGCGAAATCATCAAGGTCGGACCGACGGAACAGCGACTTTACATTCTCACCACTGGCGCTTCGAATGCAAGGCTGGATAAAGCCGTCCGCTAGAAGGCTCTTCCACGTACTCAACGAGATGCCAAGATATTCCCGAGCAGCAGGACCAACAAGGAGATCATCCGCTCCACGGATGAAGGTCTCCATGCGATCTCCATTGATAAGGACCTTGTTCGGGTTCGTCCCTTTGGTTGCGGGATCAACCAGACCGGCTGCGATCAACAGCTTGTGCAATGTCCTGTCGGCGAAACGGCTGATCAGCGACCCCGTTCTTACGGAGTGCACCCTCCTGCATGTCACCGTCCCAAAAAAATCATCGCCGGGACCGAGCGGGAAGTTATCAAGGGCGATATCTTTCATGATGTTCCTGATGCTGTCATAGCCAGGATCGGGATTTGCCTGCAGATAGACGTAGAGTGTGCCGTATACCGACCTCCCACCGAAGTCGGCGCTCGACTTCCAGAAGTTTCCGTGAAGCGAATAGAGAAACTCAACGAAGCCGACTTCTCCCCGTGACATGATTTCGAAACCGCGAGCGGCGGCATCAACCCAGTCCTCTTCGCTGAGCGCCCGGAACTTGAAGTCGAACCCGAAGAGCTCCGCACCGCCGACGACCTCGCACATCCTCCCCACCACGTGCAGCGGCATTCCGTCCATCCAAGGCGTATCGGTTACACGCCCATGGAGGCGGGACGCGATGTATCGCTCGAATGCAGTGTGACGCTTGACGACAGGGGCGGCGTCGAGATGCCCCTCAATGATCTCGAACTTGATCCGCCTAGCGAAATCTCTACGGTGACGATATTCAACGACTGGCTCGGCCCGCCGCAACATGACGTCATGCGCCTCGCAGGTGCGGATGAACGTCACCAGCGAGTCCAGCCTCTGATAGGGCCTCGCTTCGACCGCGCCTGTACTCGTGGCGATGTCCTCCCGGACGCATTGGGGGCAGTAGCGGGGATCCCATCGCAGCACCTGAGCCTTAGTTAGCTGCTCTCCGTTAATCTGGACGGCCGCTGCCGTGCCGGAAGAGTCGGGGCGGACGAAGCCGCGTGACAGCGTGCTCACATCGATACCGCAGACACTGGAGAGGCGGAACAAAGCATCCTCCTTTCCGTATAAAAGTGGAAGCCACCCGATTTCCATGAGCGCGCCGAAGTCGGATCCGTCAACTCCGTTGGCAGCGGCGAGCCGCGATGCATATCCGCTGGTTGCCTCGCCATCGTGGAACGGGACTTTGATCGTGAGACGGCTCACTTGCGGCGCTCCCCGCCGCGGAGCGGCTTCATCGGGCCTGAGGCCGGGTTAGTCGCAGGCGCAGATCCGGCCTTTGCGTCTTCCTTGCGCGCCGCGCCAGGCGCGAGCGAGCGCCAGTCCTTCGCGGTGAAGATGTTGTTGCTCGGCGAACACCCGGTACGCTGGGCGTACGCGGTTGCGAAATGCGCGACCCCGACTTCATCAACCCCCTCGATCAGCGCGTGCTCCACCGCCAGGCGCGTGCTCTCGACGATGGAGCCGAAGCATCCTCCGCAGGCGTGGACAAGCTTCTCCGGAAAGTCGCCGTTCAGGAAATCCGCTAGGGCAAGCTCGGCATGCTCGTTGACGATCTTCGTGACCCAGTGGACGACATGGGCACGGTGCGCCACCGGATCCAAATCGCCGACATTCAGCACCGTGGACCTGGATCGGATCTGCATGTCCTCGCGCAGCCGCTCGAGGGGAGAAACACCCGCCAAGATGAGGCGGATCGGCCAATCGTCCATCTGCACCAGGTGCTTGAACGTGTCGCGGAGCTTCTGGATCTCGTGCTCATTGTTGGAGTTGATGGTCTGCTGTGCCTCATCGATGAAGATGAACAGCACCTTGCGATGCTTGAGCTGCTGGCGGAAAAGCGGCCAGGCCCGGCTTTCGACGATGTCGCTCTTCACGGGAAAACCAAGAGCTTCCAGGCCGTCGACTGCGAGATTGCGCAGCGTACAGGGCGAGGGCGCCTGAAAGCGGAGCACCGGCACGGTCTCCGTGCCTTCGCTATCGACATAGGAATGGAACGCCGGGTCATTGTCGAGGGCGTGCTCCACCAGAGTCGACTTTCCCGAGTGGGAGGACCCCACGACAAGGATCATGCGGTACTGCTTCTCGTCGCCCGAATAGTGCGCGACAAGGCCGCGCTTCATGCGATCGACATGAGCGGCAAACGCGTCGTCACGGAAAGTCTTCAGGTGACGCGCGTTGATGGTGGCCATGCGGTCGGCAAGGGCGGTCTGATCCGCTGACATCGACTGCCGGACGCGCGAAAGTGCCTCGACGAGGGCTGGCGATAGATTCTTGGCGGTCATGTCTGTCTCCTTTGATATCAGTCGAGGATTCCGAATTCATCGTCCGGCGGGACGGCGGCCTCATCGGCGGCCGAATTCTGCTGGTTCGCCTTGCGGACTTTTTCCCGCTTCGGCACATTCGTCTCGCGAAGCGTGCGATCGGGCTTGGCCACCTCCGGAGCGTTCGCGATTGGAGCCGCGGCGCGACCGAAGAGAAGCGCCAGTTCGGGAACGTCCGGAGCCTGCTGCCGGACAGCCACGGCCTCCGGCGATCGGGTGTCCGCAGTTCGGATGAAACGCTCGCGGTGATCGTTGGTCAGATGATACCGTTCGTCGGTGAGAATGGGCGAAGCCCGTTCAAGCTCCTCAAGCGAGGTTTCGTGCTGCTGGGCCGCCCACTCGAGCGCGTCGGCGATGGCATCTTCTGTTAGAAGAAGATTTTCGCGGTCTTCGATCCTGAGCCGCTTCTTGGCAGCCGCCCACTGCCAGATGGTCACGTTCTTCAAGCCAGGCAGCGTTGCCGGAACACGAAGCACTCCGTCTTTCCAGATCAGCGTGATCTCGGAAAGATCGAAGCGATCGTACTTGATGTCGATGTCGATATCGGTGTCGTCCCGCCTGATTTGCTGGATCGCCAGCGACTGGTACTGGATGTAGTCGTTGACGATGCCTTCCTTGGTGATCTTGCGCACAGCGGGGGTGCCGTAGATGTTACGGCGAAGATACCCGACAGGCGCCGGAGCGGGCTTGTGTTCTTTGGTAAGTTCCAGCCATGCCTGGCGCGGCGTCGCGCCCCACAGCCCGGTATGCGGGGTGTTGTGATACACGTCCACGATCAGACGCGTGAAAATCTGGGCCAGGAGATCGGTACGGATGACGGCCTCCTGCTCGGGCTTCGCATCCCCCTTCTCGACGACGTTGCCGAAGGTCCGGCCGCAGAAATCCTGAAGTCCAAGGAATGCGATGGTGCGAAAGAAGCGCTCGATCGTTCCACGAAGGTAGGGTTCGCCGGATGGAGGATAGACTGTCGTGCAACCGGCATCGTGCAGCGCGCCCTTCACCGCGTCGGCGACGAACCAGGTCGCGGAGTCCATTCCGGCCGACTGGATCTGGCCGCACATTTCCCAGGGGAACTTGCAACCGGCCGCCTTCGCCAGGGCAGTCTTGTCGCGGGTGGTCATATCGAACGTCGCAAGAGCGGATTCGATCTTGGGATCCTCGACGAAGACACGGAAAGCCAGGATGCACTTCGTTGCTACGTCGATCACCCCGGAGAACCACAGGCGTACTGTGGAGAGCGCGCGCCTCTGCTCTGGCGTGAGTTCCTTCCAAACGATGGTGTCGACAAGGATCGTCTGGAGATCCACGTGGTATTCGTCAGCTTCGACGCGCTGCAAAGGAATCCCCTTGCTCGCGCCCTGGCGCACGATCTGGTAGTAGAGGCGGGCTTTCCGCTCTCCCTCCCGTCCAGTCATCTTGAAGAAGTCCGGCAGTTCATTGATCTTCTCTCGGAGATAGGTTTCCGAGATCCACCTGAGACCCTCACCGCGAGGCAGCCCACGCCCCCTGTTGATACGGTTGAAGGTTGCCTTCATGCGACGATGGAGGTGTCGGATGGAAGGCTTCGTGCGGGAGGCGTATTTGAGAACGAAGCGAGCGTGCAGGTTCCGCTCTTCGTCTGTGAAGATCGTCTTTCCCTTTGACTGGGTGCTGTACTTGTCGATGAGGCCGCTGATATCGAAGTCGGCCTTGCGGTACTTTCCAAGCCAGTCGTTCAACGTCCGCAGCGGCGGCGGGGTGAGTTCGAATGGTCGCGAGTTGGACTGCTGCAGCCTGCCGCCATTGTTCGCGATCGATTTGCCATTCGCAGCGCGGTACTCTGCTGCGATCTTCTCGAGCATTAGTTCAATGCCGCCCTCGCGGCGGACATTGCGCTCAGCCTTTGCACGCAGTACCAGATCACACCAGAGCTTGCGGTTCATGGCATCCGCCAGGCTCTTGTCACCAATCTGTGACAAGGCCTCGACGGTCATCACACTGCGGCGTTCGATTGCCTTGGCGTGGTAGTACCCGGGCTCAACGATCATGCGGTCCGTGTGGTGGAACTCGATGATCTCTGAGTTCTTGATGGGGCGGGCCCGGCGGGATGAGCGGTCGATGAAGATCGTCTCGCCAGGCAGCTCACAGTCGAAAACGTATTCCACGTCGTCGATGGTGATCCGGTCGAGCTCGGTGAGCCTGAACGGCAGGGTCGCGTGCATGATCCAGTGCTCCGGCTAGTGGAAGCTTGCGACGATCATCGGAGCGTCGTCGAAACGCTGGAACGGGTCCAGGTGCTTCACGAGTCCGTCGTAGATCAGGCACAGGATCGCAATGCGCGTGCGACCAGGGTCGTCGGAGCCGTCGGCGACATCGATCATGGACACCGCACCGTCGTAACTCCGGAGATGCGCAAGGACGGCGTCGCAGTCCCGCTGAACCCGCGAGCGGCGGGCTTCGTTGACTTCTTCGGCATTGTCGCATTTCTCCTGGGTGATCTGCTCCTCGGTAGCGACAACCGCAATGTCCGCGAAACCGCGCAGCGACTGCACCTTGATCAGGTCGACGATCTCGTGGATGCGCGAAGACTTCACCTTCTTCAGCGGCTTGACAGCGTAGGCGATGCGGACGCCACTGGAAAAGGTGGCGCGGAAGTCGAAGGTATGCTCGTGCACTTTGTTCTCTCCTGGGAACTGGTAGTTGAGGACGGGGGAGGGCTGGTCTTCC
>WFLX010172874.1_pt1 | contig 10959 bp, 14 predicted proteins | sample 4967041 | NCBI WGS metagenome assembly WFLX01 (sample SAMN12857096, study PRJNA449069) | gut metagenome | isolation source: stool from male and female vole | host: Microtus ochrogaster | place: USA:Florida | collected 2017
GGAACCTATTGGGAATTTGCCTGGTACTAGGGTCTATTGTACTGATCAATATCCGGTTTGGAAAAAGAAATGAGAGGGGATCAGAAGCATGAGCGACAAAATTTACACTCCCTGCAATCCTGACGCGCAGGAAGGGGTTAATAATGTGATGAAATATCTTTCGGATATTACGTATCATAAGGTTGTTACGGGGCAGCATACCCAGAGCATGGGGCAGGAGGAGCTTCACCATATCAGGAAGATTACTGGGAAGCAGCCGGCACTTTTGGGATTTGAACTGCTTTCTTACTCGCCTAATATCAATTATCTGGATACAGACGAAGCGTGTATGACAGAAGTGCTTGAAAATTACGGTACTTTGAAGAGAGCCTGGGAATGGGCCGAGGCAAAAGGGCTGATTACTTTTACCTGGCATTGGTTTTCGCCTCTTGGCGGCTGGTCCAAATCTTTTTTCAGTGAGAATACGGACTTTGACGCATCCAAAGCAGTGGTGGAGGGTACGGCCGAAAACAGGGCGTTCCTTTCTGATCTGGATACGATGGCAGGGATTCTCCGCCCTTTCTGCGAGAAACAGATACCGATTCTGTGGCGTCCTTTTCATGAGGGAGAAGGCGGATGGTTCTGGTGGGGCGCACAGGGAGCCGACACCGTTAAAAAGCTGTACCGCATTATGCAGGAGCGTTATACTAATCTGCATAAGCTGAATAATTTGATCTGGGTTTGGAATGCGCCGGGAGTGGAGTACTATCCGGGGGATGATGTGGTGGATATCATTTCAAGAGATATGTATCCTCCCGCACATTGCCATACAAGCAGAAAGGAAGAATATGATGAGCTTGTGAAGATAACGGATCAGAAAAAGATCGTATTGATCGGAGAGATTGGTTGCCTGCCTTCTCTGAGCGCAATTGTGGAGGAAGGGGCTGGCTGGGCAAGTTATATGACATGGTCCCATGAATTTTGCTTAGGGGAAGAATTTAGTTCTTATGAAGCACTTCGGGAAACCTATAACAGTCCGTATGCGGTGACGAAGGAGAATCTGCCGGTTTTGTATTAAGGTGGAAAGTTTACCGAAAATAGCAATAAAGACAGCTATATTTTCCGAATCAGTTGTACCATAGTAACAGTATGATTATTTGTACGTGAAATTTCATTAAACAGATTGTCTTGATAAAATTGATTTATCGTAGTCAGAGTTTCTTCCTAATTGACCGATCAAATAACAAGGAATACTTTGGATGGGTTCTCCGTGAAGTTTACCGCTGAAACCATCTAATTCTTTTCTGGCTCTGGTTGATAAAGATTCGGGAATGAATAGGATTTTTAGAGCAAGTGAAATCTAGAAATTAATGTTTTAAGTGCAATAACCATTGATCTAAGAGCTCTTCCCCCCTTTTTCGGTCGTCGTCGGAAAAAGGATGGCAGGAAATGGGCTGTGGTGAATCACTTTCCATTACTTTTACAAGTCTTTTTAATGATTCCATATCAGAAATTTCTATTTTACGGTCAAATGTACTTGTAGCCATAGATTTTCTCCTTTTTAGTATTTTACCGATGATAGTTTCTTAATTTTTTAATAATAGTATATGTGAATTAGTGGAATAAAACAAATGAACATTTTATAAAAAATTATAAATAAAAATGTAAATTACTGGAAACAGTAATACTGATAATATATATTTAATCTGAAAAGTTAAAAAGCTATTGTTTACTTGCCACAATCGTAAACTCTCCCGGTATCTTCTCATTCGTCCATGCAGGATGCTCATCAAACTTTCTTAGAGTAAAGCCACTGTTTATGACGGAATTGATAATCTCACTGATGGTATACTTTCGATAACTGCATTTGGGCATNTGCGCTCGAATACTTTCTTCNAAAAAGCGGGCGTGTGCCATTTCACCTTCAAAAACTTCNGTTGAAAAGTAACTCATAGTCGGCTGCTCAAAATTCAATATATCTGATATTTTTGTAAATGGATGAAAATCGCTGCATATCATCTTNCCGCCATTTTTTAGCAAGGAGTACATAATGCGCATAAANTCATCAATGTCATGAAAATAATGCAATATGCCGCCTTCCATAAAAACGACATCAAAATAATTTCCGTACTTTCTCGTATCGATTTCCAATATATCACATACTTCAAAATTTAAGTNAACTTTTGCNGCGGCCGCGACTTCAAGTGCATATCGTTTATTATCTTCTGAGATATCAAAGACAGTAACTTCTGCTCCTAAAACNGCTAAAGGGACAGCTTTCTTTCCGCAAGAGCCACATATGTTTGCTATTTTGATACCGTTATAAGTATCAAAATAATCAGAATATTTCCTCAACATTCCTATAGGATTTTCCAGATCCATTTTTGCTCTGTCAACTGGTGTACCTGAATTTTTCAGCCAGAACTCATATGCGTTATATTCCCATGCTCTTTTATTTTGAATACTATAATCTGTCATCTTTGAATATCCTCGTGCTTTTTATTTTATATTCTAATTGATTCACAATTCCGAAAAGGGAGAAGAAAAATTATTCAGAAAAAGGCTCCAAAAACAATGGAATCCATTCAAACTCCATAGGCTCTGTGACATATTTTGCNTGNATCNGCAGGTATTCCTCNTCAGTTATTTCCGTGTCAAGATACCCGCCANTTACCCAGTTTCCTCCATAATATACATCATCTATAAGATTAACAGCAATTGTGTCTAACACGACCCATTCCTCAACGTCTTCCTGAAATTGTAAGTAAGTTGTTGAGGAATACATTCCGCCACTGACATATTCAACAATACCGTTCTGATAGATTGTCATATCAAAATATGAGGTGAGGCATTCCATTCCGATNCCNTNGGNNTCGCTGTAATAGTAAATAACATTGGGCGTGTTCCCATAGGTCATAATCATTTCCGGAAAACCATCACCTGTCAAATCTGCTAGGGTATAGTTGATTTCTCTGTTATTAGGCCAGTGATTATCCCGGTAGGAGGTCAAGTGCGCACACAGTTCATTATACAGATACTTCCATTCCCCGCCCCAGAGCTTATCTAGTTCCTCATCGTTAATATCATGAACATTTGCATTCACGAATTGCTCATACTGCTTCAGAACCTCTATATAAGGCTGTGGCATATCAGGATATATATTTACTTGCCATTGCATTTGCTCTGATGAGATGTCTTCTGGTTCTGTGTTTTCGGCTTCTGTAATTTCGGATTTCACTTCTTCCGGGCTTTCGGATTCTATGTCTTCAAAGATTTCCGCTTCTGGGTCTTCGGATAAAGCCAGAGGCGTAGAATGTGGCTCCATTTCCTTTGCGATATTTTCTGTTTCCTCGACTTTTGCGCATGCGCTTAAACTGAGAATACATAGAAGCGTTATTTTTAATATAAATATTTTTGATAATATTATCTTTTTCAATTTCATTTCCCTTTTTCTGTACAAGTGTCTATTAAAATATTATGAACTCTGATAATGGAAAAAGCAAGCAAGGATATCACGATAAAAGATTCTTTTTTCTATATTAATGGCAGCAGTTATGGTAAAATAAACATAATAATGAGTTTACACATTAAGGAGGAAGCAAAATGGGATACGAAATGATAAAACTAATTTTTGATATTCTTTTTGGAGTATGCATATTAGGACTGGGACTGTATGTTCTTATAACTCCCTATGAAAAACTGAAAGCTAAAAATCCCAAAATGAAATCCGAAAAGGTAATCAAGACCTGTGGGNTANTGCTTGTGATATCTGGTGCTATGATAGCTGTGGCGAGTATATTATTGGATCTGATTTAAGAAACTGAAAAAGGTGAAAAAGAATAAAAAGCTGCATGGAAAATTCCGTGCAGTTTTTTNGTGGACTNAAAAATNTGTTTGTATNTGATGTAAGCAGTGAACTGCACNTTATCCNCNAAAAACTGCATCCTGTAGGAAAGCNGATTGNAGGAATCCGTAAATCTGTTACAATGAAACTACNGAAAGGGAANACGTATGAAGCTGACAATGAACAAAATTTCGCAGGGCGATGATGAGGTGATCATCCGATACCGGGAGATGAATAAGCANATTGAAATGATTGCGGCACTGGCAGAAGGGAAAACNTCAAAGATCAGCGCCAGATATAATGATGAGATGATTTTGCTCAGNCCGGAGGNTATTCTNTATCTGGAGAGTGTGGACGGGGTGACNTGGGCATATCTGNCNGATAAGGTATGCAGNATCNNTGAGAGTTTGGAAAAGGCTGNACTGNCATGGGGAGAAAGAGGATTCTTNCGGTGCTCCAAATCTATGGTTATCAATATTTACCGGATCAGTACCTTAAAGAGCGAGTCGGGAAACAGGATTCTGGCNTTGATGGAAAACGGTGAGAAGGTGATGATCTCCCGAAGGTATGCAAGAGAACTCAGAAGAATTTTGAAGGGAGGAGCAGGAGATGAAGAAGAGCAGCCTTAAGGAAAAATTCATGCATTATCTGGGAGCGGAGATATGGATTGAATATAAAGCCTGCCTGTATTCTTATTGCATCATGGTTTTTTACTGTGGTTTTTTGCTTTTCCGGAGAATTTACCAGGCAAGGATCCTGATTTTATCTGAGATGGTGATAGCGGCTTATTTTATGGGATATGTGCAGGTATATCTGCTGAAAAACTTTGATGAATCGGATCAATTGGGAAAGCATGAGATATTAAGTATTCTGTTATGCAGCTTTTTGTATACGCTGATTTCTTATATTTTGAGCTGGTTTGGGCGAAGTCTTCCGGCTACAGGGTTATTTTTCCTGTTTATGCTGTTCAGCTTCGGCTGTGTTTATCTGGTAAACAGGATAAGAAGGGCATATGATACCCGGAATTTAAACAAAATGCTTGCAGAATTTAAGAAAGGGGAGGGAAGTGAAAGATAGATTTTCACTTCTGTGATCGGAGGGAGGTTAATAGATGGAAAAGGCAATTGAGATTACAGGGCTTACCAAGAATTACGGAAAGCACCGGGGTGTGAAAGGCATTTCCCTTCAGGTGGAAAAAGGAGATATCTTCGGATTTTTAGGTCCTAACGGGGCGGGAAAGTCCACGACCATCCGCAGTATTTTGGGGTTGCTGCATTTTGGACAGGGTGAGATTAAAATATTTGGGATGGACAGCGTGAAGCAACAGAAGGAAATATTAAGCCGGACAGGATATATGCCTTCGGAGGCTATGTTTTATCCCGCAATGAAGGTGCGGGATGTGATACAGTTTGCAGCAGATATTCGCAGACGTGACTGTAAAGCAGAGGCAGAGAAGATCTGTGGGGTTCTGGAACTGGATACCGCCAAAAAGATAGAGGAGTTGTCATTAGGGAACAGAAAGAAGGTAAGCATCGTCTGTGCCATGCAGCATAAGCCGGAGCTTTTAATCCTGGATGAACCCACCTCCGGGCTGGATCCGNTAATGCAGGAAGCNTTTTTTAAATTAATTTTGNATTATAACAGTCAGGGAACCACCTGNTTTTTNTCCTCCCATGTNCTTACAGAGGTGAANCGCTACTGCAAAAATGCNGCGATTATCAGGGAGGGAGAGATNATCNGGGCAGATACNGTGGANAATCTGTCCAGATCCAATCTGCGTAAGGTAAGAGTATGGNAAGCNGGNGAAGAGAGAANCTTTTCNTATAGCGGGGATATGAANGAGNTGATCCGNAAATTAAATGAGACGGAGCTTTCGGATGTTTTGATTGANGAACCGGGNCTGGATGAACTTTTTATGCANTACTANTCCGAATCAGATGCCGGGGAAGNCAGGAAAGAGGAGGTGCTGTAATGACTCTGTTAAGGCATGAGATTAAAATGAATTTAAAGACTTTGCTGATATGGACGCTCNGTGTGGGTGTACTTTGTGCAGGCTGCATTCTTTTGTTTAAAAGTCTGGAAGAGAGCATGAGAGGAATGGCGGATGCTTATTCGNATATGGGAGCATTTTCAGCAGCCCTTGGCATGGATAAGCTCAGTGTCAGCACATTGGAAGGGTTTTACGGGACGGAAATTGCGCTGATGTTTGCTATTGGCGGCGCCATGTTTGCGGCAATGACAGGTGCATCAATGCTTTCCAAGGAGGAAGAAGGGCATACCTGTGAGTTTCTTCTTACTTTGCCCATGGGGAGAAGAACAGTTATTTTTGGAAAATATATGGCAATGGCGTTGTTGGTACTTTTATTTAATGGGATAACTGTGCTGCTGATATTGGCAGGTTTTGCCGGGATTGGGGAGATGCCGGATGGGAAAACTTTCGCCTTGTACCATGGGGCGCAGCTTCTGATGCAGCTTGAAATAGGAAGCGTGTGTTTCCTGATTTCATCAATAGCGAAACGCAGACAGCTTGGAGCTTCTCTGGGACTAGCCATGTTGCTCTACATGGCCGATTTGATGTGCAGGATTATTCCGGATCTGGAGGATTTGAAGTATGTGACGCCTTACTATTTTTCCAATGGGGCGGACATTTTTGCAGGCGGGAAATTGGAAAGTGAAATGGTGATGATCTGCCTGATAGTGACATTTCTTTCGGTGGTGGCAGCAACAGTGGTATATGAAAAAAGAGATCTGGCGGCATAGGAAGGAGAGAAGTATATGAAAGAGGTATTGACAATCAATGTACAGATAACAGGAATGGCCGGAATGGAGCGGAAAGAAGGAAATGTGAATATGATCTGCTTTACCGGAAGCAGTAATTGCAGAAACTTTCAAGGGAAGATAATGGATGGCGGCGTGGATACTCAGGTACTGAGAGCAGATGGGTCAGGTACATTGTCTGCGCGCTATTTGATGGAGGGAATGGATTGCGAAGGGAAGCCTTGCAAACTATATGTGGAAAACAACGGGACATTAGATGAAAATGGCAATATTGCCACAGCACCTAAAATTCTTACGAACAGCAGTGCACTCAAGTGGCTGGAAACAGCAGAATTGTCAGGAACAGTGGAGGGAGAAGGAGAGGGAAAGATTGTGATCAGGATTTATTTCTTAGCCGAGTGATCGTTTAGATATTACACGTAACCCCCGCTAAACGCTAATCCCCTTTTCAAGACCGTGGCATTATGGGAATAGTTGACATAGGAATACATTTGTATTATAATTGTATTCGCTAATTACATATTAAGGAGGAAACAAAATGGGATATGAAATGACGAAGCTGATTGTTGATATTATTTTTGGGGTATGTGCGTTGGGATTAGGATTGTATTATCTTATAACTCCCTATGAAAAACTGGCAGCTAAAAATCCAAAACTGAAATCTGAAAAAGTGATCAAGGTCTGCGGGGTACTGCTTGTGATATTAGGTGCTGTTATTGCTGTGGCAGGTATAATTGGTCTGGTTTGAGAAACTAAAAAGTGAAAAGAATGAAAAGCTGCATGGAAAAATCCGTGCAGTTTTTTGTTTACCTTTAAAGATTGCGGGCTTATGGGGATAGTTGACGCAAGAATACATTTGTATTATAATAGTATTCACTAATGGAGGTATCAGAATTGGAAGACAAAAAGCTTATTATTCGTCCGCAAAAATATACAAGTGAATCTAAGGTGGTTTCCATGAGGCTGCCAATTGACATGCTGGTGGAGGTGGACCGTGTTGCCAAGGAGACTGGAAGGACACGCAATGAAATCATGCAGATTTGCCTGGAATTTGCATTGGAAAATATGATCATAGAAGAGTAAAGGAGACAGGGCGGATTAGTATGGATCAGCAGATAAAAAGAGAAGGTCTTGTGAGCATTATCAAATATGAAGAGGATAATGGGGTTCTTGTATGGAAGCATCCGGTGGAAGATTTCAGGTTGGGTACGCAGTTGATTGTCCATGAAAGCCAGGAAGCTGTATTTTTTAAGGATGGACGTGCGTTGGATGTGTTTGGTGCAGGACGTTATACTTTGGAGACACAGCGGCTGCCGCTGTTGGATCAATTTTTCAGGCTGCCTTCTGACACAGAGAAAACCTTTCATTCAGAAATATACTATATTAACATAGCGACACAGATGGGAATCAAATGGGGGACAGATTCCAAGATTCGGCTGCTTGACCCTCTTTCCGGACTTCCCATTGAGATTGGCGCCTGCGGGGAATTTAATATCCGTGTATGCAATTCCAGGAAACTATTGCTGAAGGTTGTGGGCACGGCATCCGGTTTTGGGCAGGGGAATCTGCTGGGCGATGATGAGGAGAAAGGGTATTTCCGTTCTCTGGTAATGACTCAGGTAAAAAGCAGCCTTGCACGGATCATCAAGGAAGAGAACATCAGTATTTTGGAAATAGATGCCGAACTGCTGCGGCTTTCTGATATCTTAAAAGCCAGAATTAACGATATGCTGGAAGAGTATGGGCTGATGATGCCGGACTTTTTTATCAATCGGGTGATTACACCGGATGAGGATCCCAATTACCGCCGATTGAAGGAACAGTATGCACAGCAGTACCTGCTTGTCCGGCAGGAGGAGATNCGGCGGAAGGAAGCGGAAGCGGCGGCAGAGCGCAAGGCGGTGGAAGCACAGACTGCGGCCCGGCTTAAGATCATTGAGGCGCAGGGAAGCGCGGAGATTTTGAAGATACAGAAGAATGCGGAAGCAGAAGGATATAAGATGCAGGCAGCGGCNGAAGCGGCGGAAATGCAGATGAAAGGCTATACATATCANCAGGAGACTTCCCGNCTTGTNGGGATGGAAGCCATGAAAAACGGAATTGGGAATGGCGCAGGAGCACCTTCCATGCTGGGAGACATGGCCGGGCTTGGCATTGGCCTGGGAGCTATGGGCGGAGTTATGAATATGACGAAAGATGCCCTGTCGCCTTTGATGGAGCAGGGCGCACAGATGGGGCAAATGATGGATGGCATGATAAAAGCACCGTGGAACTGTACCTGTGGGCAGGTGGGGAATACTGGCAATTTTTGCAGTAACTGCGGTAAGAAAAGGGGCGAATAAAAGATATGGGGAAGAAGCTTTCAAAAGGGTATATCCTGATCGTGTTTGTATTCATTATATATGTTGTGGCTGCCATACCATTTTCGAAAACGGCTGTTTACTGGGCGGCCTTTGCTTTTTCACTGGCAGCCTTTTTGACGCAGGTCTATACTCTGCATACCATAATGAAGAGCCAGGCAGCCATAAAAGACAGAATATATGACTTCCCATTAATCAGGATCAGTGCTCTGTATCTGGCAGTACAGCTTTTGGCAAGTTTGCTGCTGATGGGATTTTCTACAAAAGTACCGGTCTATGCGGCGGTGCTTGTAGAAATGGTGATATTGGCGGCAGCGGTCATGGGATTTTTTGCCGTGGGGGCAGTGCGGAAGGAGATATTTGGTCAGGATATTCAGTTGAAAAAGAAACTAGCGGGCATGGAGAAACTGCGGAGCAGAGTCCATCTTTTATTAAGCCGATGTGGTGAAGGGCAGATCAGGGAACTGCTCCAAAAACTTGCGGAGGAGATCCGGTACAGTAATCCGGTGTCAGGGGAGTATTCGGAGGAAATAGAGGAAGAAATTGCTGTTTTGCTTGGGGAAGTAGAAGCGGCAGCCTTGGATGGGGATGTGGAAAATACGGCAGAGTTTTGTACTCAGATGAAGGGACTTCTAAGGGAGAGGGACAGGATTTGCAAGGAGTCACATAAAAATAACCAATATATTGCCCGATGAAGGTTTGTGCCGGACAAGGCATGGGCAAAAGTACAGAAAACGTGGGAGCGTATGGAAAATGTCTGTATTGATATGTAAAATGTGCGGTGGTGACCTGGATATCACAGAGGGGATGACAACGGCAAAGTGCCCGTACTGTGGTACAAATCAGACATTGCCGAAGCTTAATAATGAACAGCGGCTCAGGCTTTATGACCGGGCGAACCATTTCAGGCGCAGCAATGATTACGATAAAGCAATGGCGGTGTATGAACAGATTTTAAATGAGGATCAGACGGACAGTGAAGCTTATTGGTCTATTGTTTTGTGCCGTTATGGGATCGAGTATGTAGAAGACCCGGTAAGCCATAAGAGGATTCCGACTGTCAACCGGGCACAGTACACCTCCATCCTGGCAGACGAGGATTATAAGGCGGCTCTCCGGTATGCTGATGTTGTCCAGGCAAGGCTTTATGAGCAGGAAGCGGAAACCATTGACGGGATTCAAAAAGGCATATTGCAGGTATCCCAGAGGGAAGACCCTTATGATATTTTTATCTGTTACAAGGAAACGGATGATGGCGGAAACAGGACGAGGGACAGTGTGCTGGCTGATGAGCTTTATTATCAATTGACAGGGGAAGGGTTTAAGGTTTTTCTTGCAAGGATCACGTTGGAAGATAAGCTGGGAACAGCCTATGAACCATACATTTTTGCGGCGCTCCATTCTGCCAGGATCATGGTCGTTTTAGGGACCAGACCGGAGAATTTTCAGGCAGTGTGGGTGAGAAATGAGTGGAGCCGGTATCTTTCGCTGATCAGGCATGGGGAGAAAAAGGTATTGATTCCGGCCTACCGTGATATGGATCCGTATGATTTGCCGAAAGAATTTTCCCATTTGCAGGCACTGGACATGTCCAGGCTGGGATTTATACAGGATTTATTGCGTGGCGTGAGGAAGATCCTGGGGAATAGTGTGGTACATACTGGTGCAGCAAATATAAATATGCGTACTGAGGCGAGACAGCCTGCTTATCCGGATTCAGCTTCCCTGACAGGAGCGAAAGGGATTGACTATCAGCCATCCAGGGAAAAAGTACGTAGTACCGGATGGGAGCCCTACGGTTGGAAAAGAGGGGTTGCGCTGGTAGTGGTTCTTGTCCTGGCAATTCTTCTGCTGAACGCCAAGGGAATTTATCAGCGGTGGAAAATGGACCATCAGGAAGCCGCTTTGGCGAATACGGAACAAGCAGAAGCGGAAAAAGAAAATAGTCCATCTCCGGATGGCGGAGAAGGTGCCGAAGTCCAACAGACAGAACAGGAA
>WFLX010122192.1_pt1 | contig 10957 bp, 8 predicted proteins | sample 4967041 | NCBI WGS metagenome assembly WFLX01 (sample SAMN12857096, study PRJNA449069) | gut metagenome | isolation source: stool from male and female vole | host: Microtus ochrogaster | place: USA:Florida | collected 2017
TAGCAAGTAGATTATAAAAGAATATTCCTATAACCCCTGCTATAAGCCAAAAAATAGCAAATATCAAAAAAGACGGAAAAACTGACATAAAGCAATCTTTTCGCCTAAAATATAATTCTGAACATGCAAGTCCAGAGAAAGTATAGAAATCCTTATTAGGACGTTTAATGCTGCATTCAACTGCGTTTATAGATGAGCTCTCCCTATTTTCACCACTATGAGCCATACAGTTTACAATGGTTCTTGTAGCGCTTTTTTTGCGGTTCATCCAAAAGACAGCTTTAGGAATAATATATATTGCAAAATAGTGAAGTATTGACTTGTTTTTCAGTTGAAAATTGTTCATGGATTGCTCGAAGGAATCAATATCTGGATTAAATATCAATTCACGGCAAATTTCGCCCTGCAAATAGGGTTTTATAATTGAAAATGGAACGCTGACTTTACACGAGCTTATTATTGCATAGCTTTGAAGGTCATTAACATAATTTTTTTCTTCTGAATCTGCAAAAACGGGCTCCACATTGATAAAATACAATTCCCCTATTGTATTTGTGATCTTCCACAAGCATCTACAACCATGTATGAAATGCCTATTTTTAATGAAAAATTTAAGATATCCAAAATACAATTTGATCATTGAATATATCGGCTTTATTAAAAAAATGGCAACTATTAAGCAAGTCCAGCAAGTCTTTAATGATTGTGCTCCAATTAATATTAAAAATGTAGCAGGTATCCCTATCAAATAGAAAAAGTCCAACGGGACATAATTATATGATGTAAAAAGACTTTGCCTGCTCTTTAAAATCATTAAATACAAACTANATNCGATNAGAAGNATTGCTAAAGGTATTAAACATAACAAGTATGAATTGAAAATGATCGCATAGACAAAGCATCCAATAGTTAATGTTAATTCAAAAGAAAAACAAGTTATAATAATCTTCTTTGTTAAATCACGCTTATTAATAGCAAATGTTGTTGTTCCGGACTTAATATCATTATCGTAATCGATATACTGGTGAATTAAGATATATCTTATTCCGTTAATAAAACTGAGTACGTTCATCAACGCAAATAACACAATGTTTACATTAAATAGAAACGGAATTATAGCTAATTGTAAGTTACGTTGACATAACGATGCAACGATAAGTCCCAAGACTCCCCGTTCCTTAAATCGCAAAGGTTTAAATGAATAAAAAATGCCCAATAGATACCCGAAAACAATTATCAAAATGTAAACCCAATTTTGACTAACTATGAGGGCTATTCCGATATTAAGAATAGATAATATTACAAATAAGGTTATACCAACCCCTACGCCGACATCCTGAAAAGCATTACGTTTCCCTACTCTTTTATCGCTCTTAATATCGCTTAAATCATTTGCAATATAGCCAAGTGCAAAGTATGTAATCGCATAAGCCGCGAACAAGAAAAACGGTTTCAATAAAGAAATCGGATCAAGTCCACAGCAAAATGCCAGCATTAAGAAAATGCCTATTTGCATTGTAAGCTTAGAGTTGAACCACTCTTTTATTCGAAATACTTTGTATAAGAATTTCATCTGTAAAACCTTTTATTTTCTTCTGTTTATGCTAAATTTTGGAGAACAATTGATAATGCTGTTACAAACCACACAGTATACTTTGCCGGATTCTCTACTATATCGTGCATTAGTTCTTTAAAATCAACCCATTTAACCTCTTCGATCTCTTCGTGGTTAATGGAAAACTTCCCGTCATAATCTAAAGTATAGATATGATCATATTCATATTCGAATAGATTATCCGAGAATTTATGATAGTAAATAAACTTTGAAAGATAGTCCGGTGTTGCACTAATCCCAAGCTCTTCATTAAGACGTTCAGAAACACAATCAACTTCCTTTTGTCCGTCTCTGAAGTGAGAACAACACGCATTCGTCCATAATCCTCCGGAGTGATATTTATTTGTGTTGCGTTTTTGAATGAGCATTTTACCATTATGGTATATGAACACAGAAAATGCACTATGTAATATGGGAAGACTATGTATTTCTTCTTTAGAGCCATAGCCAATACATATATCGTTAAAGTCAACTTTAATTAAATCTTTTTTACTTGTTATCATTTTCTTGTTCACTGTCTACATTTGTATCTTGATTATTATTGGTAGTGTTTTTATGTTTTTCTCTTATAATTTTATTAGTAATCCACATAGATAAGTTGGCGAAAATAAGCCCGGCTACAAAACCAACAATAAGTAAGATCCAATACATTGACCACCATACTTCTATCGCTAAAGCCGTAAAACCGAACTGCCAGATAAACATAATAATGGTAATAAATGTAACGTAAAAAATATCACATAAGAGTACGTTGATTATTAATCCCCAAATACTTCCCTGTTTAATTTTGAAAAGCTTGCATAATTTAGAGCCTAAGAACGGCGTTGGAAATATAAGGCAAGCGACATAGTTGATCAAATATGCTTTAAGAAAAGATACTATAAAATCACCAGCCGTTGTAAAGCCGCCAGCCAAAAGTGTGACAGCTATTGTAATAGCAAGTCCAACAAAAACATTTTGAATTAAATTAAATATTAGATTTCTTTTAGTATACATAATTTACCACCTCATTTTCTACTTGAGTTGAATTGGATATTATTAGCCAAAAGTTCCGCCGTTAACGATTAGAATAATTTGACAAATATACAACGCCAGCACCAAGAAAAATAAAATAGCACTGATAATTTTCCCTGTTCTTCCAGATTTTACAAAAGAATATATAAACGCTGCTGGACAACAAAAAATAAACAGTAAAACAAAAACAAGCCAACTCATTCTTCGTCTAGATGTTCTAGGGCGCCTTGAATTATTTATTTGCGGCATTTCATAATGAGTTTTTGCGCTACCGCCTGTGCACCGTACACTGATTATTTCATTAGTACCACTTCTTTTAATGAATACATGGTCTGGGCTCTGCGATGAAATTTCATTTTCCTCTACTCGTGCCCTATTGACCAATTGCGTTCCATAAATATTTGCCGATGATGAACCAGGCAAAATTTGCCCGAATGTCGCATATGTATCGCCACTCGTAAAAGTGTGATTGACTTCTACCTTTTGGTATTGTCCTAAGAACTGAGAAAATCTTCCACTTGCCATTGACGAATGCTGTAATACAAATACAGTATTAGCTCGTCCAAGAAGAGTGTCAAATACGTTCGCTGTGCTTTGCGTGCTCGTATAGGCATCTGGAGATGAATAAACAAAAGAACACATACCGGAAAAATTTCTTAATAATTGTCCAAGAGACTCTGACGAATCAACGGGAATTGAATCAATAATCAACGTAAATCTTAATCCAGTAGAAATGGCATCTCTTATTTCTTGAATAACTAAATTAAGCAATAATGAGTTTGATGCATCACCAATATCAACCGCTATAACTTCATTTTGTCTTAAAGCATTTTTAATGCTTATGGCATCAGATGCTGATGATTCATCAACTAAAGTATTTCCTGCTTGTTGCTGCAATACTGTAAAGTATTGTTCAATATTACCGGCTTCAAGTTTTCCTTGCGCCAATTCTGAATTAATTCGTCTAGCAATGAATTCGGAAATATTTCCACGTTCTGCCTGCTCCATAATCTGCTCGTAACTTCTATCTCGTAGGCAGTTGTTAAAAGACTCAACACATATCGGTCTACCAATTAACTGAAGATAATCAATCAAACCATATATGTACGAATTCCCCATACGCTCAATTTTATAATTGCTACCAGATGAGCTTAAAATCATCTGAGCTATTTCAGAACGATTCAAGCCAACAAAAGGATCATAATATTGATTACGGCTATTTAAATTATGAAAACCTCTCTCCCCGCTAAATGTTTCATCTAGTAACTCAGATAATTGATAATTACTGCAGTGCAAAATAACGGCTGGTCTTCCTGACTCATGACAGCGCCAAGCCGATGCACAGTTTACTCTATTACGCAAATTTTCATTCGAACCTGAAACAACAATATTTTCAGCACCATTCGGAACAAACGCTTCAATGGCACTGTTTCTATACTCAACAACGTTTTTATTCGTTTCATTCTGAGCTTCGATGTTGTTTAATTGCTGTTCAGTATTCCTATGATTTGAATTACGTCGGAATAGTCCGACAAAAAAACCAAAAATCTCTCTTAGCATTTTTATCACCTATATAAATCAAATTTAAATTTGAATGGTTCTGTATTTGGCAAACCAACAACAGCTTCTCCGACCTGCAAGCTACAAATCTCCCAATCTTCAACAACCGAGCCAAGTCTTTTATCTTCTGCATAAGCATTTTCTAATGCTTTATATTGCTCCAATATGTAATTCTTGCCGTATAGTCCCGAAGTAAAATTTCTTGTATCTTCATCATTAGCTTTAAACGATAAAACACTAGAAAATCCAGCGATAATATTTTTTCCTCGAGCTTCACCGTAATTCTCATATAGTTGATCTATACTTTGAAGTCCAGCAAAAACCTTGACGCCTAAAGAGCGTCCGAAATTAACCGCGTCTTCGATATGCTGTAAATACGGTAATAGTTTAAACTCGTCACAAAACNGATACACGTTCCCCTTACATTTTCTGCTCATTGCTTCCTTTNACGCCAAGTCAATAAGCAACTTATATATTGNAGTTAANGTTGCTCCGCGAGACAAATCATATTCGATAAAAAGTGTTTTAGCGCCTTTATTTCTAATAAAATTTCTGNTAGAGNAATCTCCTTTCTCTNCAAATGCTCCNACAAATACTTTCCTTATAACAGNNTGCATTTCAGCCATTACGCCTAACCCCTGCTGATTCTCTCCATTGCCTATATAACTCATAACGGCAGCTTGGTCATCGTAGTCCTTTAGCAGCTCTCCTATGGCTTTAGCATTCATTTTATCGAGCTTTGTTTTCAGAAAAGCATTATGTAAATATTTGGATATCCAATCCTCTCTACCTTCGGCATATCTAACAATACAAGTCAATATCGAAGCAAAAAGATCTCTCGCCGCATTAGGGAAAAACGGATTACTATTATTTTTTTCAATACTTTCACTAAAAAGCCCCCATGCTATTTCCGCAATGTTAGGCTCAATTTCGCTTGCGTTATTTCCGTCAGCTAAAATTTNGCTANATATATTCCACGTACAAGCATCTTGTTTATACTNANACGANGCGGACAAAACACAATCCTTGCCAGAATTATAAAACTTACTGTGATAATCACCTTTTGTATCAAAAATGATCATCACGTCGTCTTCTGTCATACTAGATTTGAGTTGTTTAACCAAATGGAAAAAAGTATTAGTTTTACCACACCCAGTTCCACCTATAAGCATCATATGTTTACTTAAAATGCTCTCATTTAACATAAACGATGCACGGGCACCATTGCACGTTCCATTAATGTAGATAAGCGGATCATCTACCACGGGTGGGCTATTCTTCTCTAATAAATTTCCCGAAAGAATTTGTTTTAACATTATTATCTAATAATTCCTTTAAATTTAGTTTTATTTTGCCCGTCTATCAACCAGTTAAGCGTAACAATTAATTCTTCAATTTTAACGCTTACTCCATCAATATCACTGTTATTTTTTTCTTCACTCGCTTCAAAGAACTTTACTTTTTTTTGTGAATTGTCCTTATTTAGCAAGTATTTCCTTAAAAAACACACAATGAAAATAATCAAATCTTCATCACAACATAATTCATCTAATTGTTGTTCGAGCAGCTGGAGTTGAGGCTGATAATCATCTGGAAAGATTGGCGCTAAATCACGTAGTAAAATCAAAACGCGGTCTGCGTAATTTCTCTCAACAATCATCATGATTGACCATTTATATTTCCATTAGAGTTTGATTGTGCATTAGACTCTTCAGACGTTGAAGCCGCTTCATTCGTCTTGCTGGAGCTTTCAGTATTTTCAAAAAATGCTTGATGTTCTTTGCTTGTTTTAGAAGCATCATCAGACGATGACCGTTCAAAGAAATCTTTGTGTTTTTGACTATCGAGTTTTCTTTCTAACTCAGCCGCATCTTCCGATTGCTGTTGTGAAATCGATTTATTACCACGCAACTCCGGAACATGATAATATCTGGAGTCAAGATAATGGTAAGCATTGCCTGCATCATCTCGATATTCTGCGTAATAGCATTGGTTAAAATCATTTGGATTACAGTACCCTTTTACGGCTTGAAGCTTTTCTCCAGTCTCAGGGTGCCTTATACTTGACCAATATTCATAGTAATATTCATTCGGATTGTCCTTATTTTTTGCATAAGCTGCGACAACTGGTTTACCACCAATGAAATTACTTATTTCGCTTTCACTTGCACGTCCATCAATAATATGACTCATACACTTATCCTCTAAATAAACTATGTAATTGAATTTGTTTGCGACGATTGCTCGCTCTGCCCGCTATCTTCACTTTCACCGGATGCCTCAGAATTCGAATCGCCATCTCCTTGTCCATTATTGCTTCCGCTATCTTCAAAAAATTGTTCGTGCTTACTATGTGTGTCTTCTTCTGAATTAGCTAAACTATCTGAGCTCTCTTGCTCATCAGATGACTTGTCTCCCTCAAAAAACTGCTGATGTTTGTTCATATCGTTTTGACTGTAATCCCCTTCAGCATCAGTACTATCACCCTCAAAAAACTGTTCCCTTTTTTCATCTAATGTAAGGTCATTTGAAGTCGAATTTTTTGCTTCTAAATGTTCAGCATTTTCTTCTCCAAGTCTTTTCTCTATATCACAGCTCTCTGCTAATACCGGATCATCATTGTCGCTGTAAACTTGTTCTTTAATTTGGTTTGCTTGTTTCTCTGTAATACTGCCGCGTGCTAAACTTTTATCTACATTATTAATTTGTTGACGAGCTCTAAAATCTTCATCATCATGACAACTTTTATTGACCTCTTCAAAATGTTCTTGGCGACGTTCTAAATACTCGTTATACTTTTCATCGCCCTCAAATAGCTCCTTATTTGACAACATCTTGTCTGCCGCATAGTTATTACTATCCATTTCACAAGTCTGCATGTCATAATATTTTCCACCGCCAACGTAATTACCTCGTAATTCGGTCTGACAAACATTTCTTGTAGTTTCATCTAGTCCCTTGCCAGACTCGATTGCTTGGTACTGTTGTGCGTGTCTACTTTCATGATAATACGAATCCAGCATCTCATAAGACGTATTTGCTTCACTATCTTCCATACGAATACGGATTGTATTTTCAGATTTTGCATAGGAACCGTAATTATAAGGGTTGTCCTCTGCTTCAATTTTAGATACTGGTCTTTTTTGTTCAACAGCATATCGATTTTCTAATTCTTGAATGGTATCGATTTTTTCCTGCTGATTTAATTTAGCCCAGCTATCGCTCTTAAACCGCGATAATAATTCCTTTTCGGATAATTTCGAATAAGGAGTTGATATTCGGGTTTTAGCGTATTTGTTCCCGAATATCATTCAGCTATTTCTCCCATGTTATGGCAGGACGTGTCGTTTTTACTTATTAACGATTTTTCAAATGCAAGAACATTATTTAAAAGGTCATCTTCGGTATCACCTATCAAATTAATTAGATCTGCTGCAGCGTTAAAATCTCCTGCACGTCTAAGGACGTCAACCAGCATAATAGCGACATCGCCATCGTCAGTAGCGTCAACATGCTTACGGAAATATTTTGCCGCATTCTTACGAGCATCCGTGGCAGCACCTTGAGCATTTTTATCGTCGAATATCCAAGCAGCCTTTAAATAGTATTCCCCGGCCTTAAGGTTGTCTCCAAGCTGGGACCGAAGCATTGCTGCCAACAAGAATTTTTTAGCAACTTTAGAAATGACGTTATCTTTTGATAGCGCATCATATTCCGGAGAGAACGACTCCGGAATATTTGAGGCATCTGCAATTGTATTATTACAGAAATGACAGTGAGGACATTCCTGCATCTCATATTGCAACGTCATGTCGGACATCGGCGGTCTGGTATCTAAATCCATATTACCGAATGAACTGCTGCTATAAATTGTTTTCTGCTCACTCTCTTTCCCACAGTGAGCACATTTAATTATTTGAATTTTAGTTTTCATGCAAGGTTCTCCTCTTTCCGCTATATCTCTGTATGTAACCAGGTATTTATCAATCGAATTAAGTCTTCCTCAGACATAATATTTTTGCCTACAATAATTTTCATATATTGACCGTTGAATGCAATGAACTCATTATATGACACAATATCAGACCATTCTTCATAAGTATACAAACCATATTTGTCTATATCTGCCTGCATCTTTTCCGTGTCGTATTTAAGCTCTGCTCCAATTTCAAACAATACAAACAGTTCGACATACTCTTGCGGCGTTAATGTTAGCATACCTTCAATAATAGCATTACCATTACATGCCGTCTCTAATGAATACGAGCCAACAATCTCAGTAGAAACATATGCGCTAGTTAAAGTTAATTGTTGTGTTTCGTCATTGCCAAACCCAATGAATGTATGTCCTATATAATCAGCATAATTTTGGTCATTTATATATACAAATGAATTTGTAGTACTATCAAATACTCCGTGGGAATTGACAATTTTTAAATTAGTACCATTAGAAAACGTTAAATTAATGACACTATTTAAATCGGTACCATGGTCCCAGAATATGGTTATCGGACTCGCTTGCATTTGTCCTGTAAAGAAATTCCAAGTCATTATCTCATCACCGACTTTTAATTCCTCTATTGCTTTCTGCGAACCATCGGGCATTAAAATTAAACTTCCAGCTGCAACACATGATTTCTTGTCGCAAGAAACTGTTATCTTAACATCAGCGGCAGGCATTGTAAATTGTGCCGTGAGTTTATTACTGCTCCAGCCGCTATTAGTTGAAGTCAATCCATTGCTTCCATATGTAAGCGTATATTTTCCATTTTCGTAATCACTATTTATGGATAACGTAAATTTTACTACACTGCCATAAGTATACGTATTGGAATTATCATACGAGATGGATATCTTATCACCATTAGTACTATTTTCCTTTGTTACTTTATAAACAGTGAGTGTAGCACTTGACGAAATAGACAAATTATTGGCAGGCATATTGCCACCAGTATAAGTACATGTTGCATTGCTATAACCAGTATTTGCGCCGTAACTAACTGTAATTGTGCTGTTATATGCAACACTATGGGTTCCATNAGGTTTCGTCTGATTNTTTACCTTNACGGTTAGGTNCGTCCCTGTACCTGTTGAAATGGTAAGATTATAGTAATTAATTTGCCATATGGCCTTCAAATCAAATTGAGCACGATTCTCTGCAGATGACTTAATTAAGTTGCTTGACCAGCCCGCATCGCCGGGAGCATAGCTTACATCATGCTCTACATCTTGCCATTCAACAAAAGTATATCCGGTTCTTGTAGGCGTTAATAAAGATGCACCATCGTCCCAATACCTATTACTTATTACATAACTTTCCCCGGCTATATTGCCCCCATTGCAATCATAATTAATGGTGTATACGGCTGAAGTCCAGACTGCAGAGAACGTTACTTCACAAGCCGTAGTGAATTCGCCGACGATTCTATCTTCACTGCCGTATGTTTTACCGTTGCTATCGCAATACCAGCTATATTCGGTATAACCCTCTTTTGTTAAATACGGTAATGTATAAGACTCTGTGTAGCGCAAACTCTTTTTATAACCTTCAATAATTGTCAGGTCGCGAGGAGCTTGCCCACCATTTAATCTGAATATTATTGTATAAGTTATTTCAGTGAAATCAGGAGTAAGGATGATTTCAGCTCCTTCAATATTTGATAAATTTAATTTATTATCAAGCTTTGGATCTTTTAATCCCGCTTCCAGTTTATCTCCGTTATTAAGTTTCCAATAATTGAATTCATAACCAAGTCTGGACGGCGTTGGCAAAGTATATGTTGTATTATATTTTGCAGTTAGATCCGCAATCTCCTCCATTCCATCGACTGTAGAGAAAATAATCGTATATTCAATAGGTTCCCATATGTCATACAAATCTATGATGGCATCCTGTTCACTGGTTAAATTAGAAATCGCTTCGCCATTCCGATATTGTACATTAGGTGAATAAATATCGGAATTTCTATTACGATTCCACCCTGCAGCTTTATATCCAGGATGGGATATTGAACTATCAATGTCGTTAGGTACTTTAAGCAAATATTCTGTATCGTAATCAAAAATCTCTTCAAAGATTACTTCATTAGATTTTCTAATGTGATAAACAACTTTATATGATATAGGATTCCAACCGGCATATAGATGTATACCGTTAATCTTTACAGAATCTTTAACTTGAGATACAGACACCTCTGTATCGGTTCCATCAAGCCAACAGTAATGCATATATCCTTCAAAGATATAAGTAGGAAAATCGGCTAGACTTTCTAACCTACTATACTCTATGTATTCCTCTCCTCCTACAGTTTTTGCATTATGATAAACAACAAAAAGTTCATCAGCGCTTTCTTCATAAGGAATTATGCATGCTAGATAATCAGCCCAATTATCTGAGTCAAAGTAATTCTCAAACAAATCAGTCTTAACCCTGTAACAATAGTCTTGAGATAAATTTTCTACATTCATTATCTCATCAGACGTAAATACAACAGTTTTTAATGATTTTAAATTTTGTAATCCATCTAAATTAAAAACTTTTTGGCTCAGTTCAACTCTTTCAATTTCGTTAAGTTCTTCTTTAGATAACAAAATTGCATTTGAATTATTCAGTATTTCTTCGCTAAGATTCTCATCGGGCATTGAAATAGAAAAATCAAAGTCAGTTTCATATATGGACTGCTTATCGTCATTTGTTATATCAAGCTGTAAATTTCCGGTTCCAAGACCTACCACTGTCATACTCACATTGGTTTTTGAATATGTAAA
>WFLX010254427.1_pt1 | contig 10954 bp, 12 predicted proteins | sample 4967041 | NCBI WGS metagenome assembly WFLX01 (sample SAMN12857096, study PRJNA449069) | gut metagenome | isolation source: stool from male and female vole | host: Microtus ochrogaster | place: USA:Florida | collected 2017
AAAGGCTTAACCGGGACTCCGTGGTGCCTTTGGGGCATAGGTTTTCTTGTTTGCCTCACCCTAAGTATGATATTGCTTTCAAAAGCGGTGCAAACCATTCCAATAGGCACTGCATATCCTGTGTGGACCGGAATTGGCGCAGTCGGAACCGTGATTGTCGGCATTATATTTTTCAATGAGCCGGCTACTTTTTGGAGAATGTTGTTTATAACAACTCTGATAATTTCAGTAATTGGATTAAAACTTGTGCACTGATGGAAAAGAAAATGCGATGCTTTAAGCAATTACTTTCGGAAGAAGAAAGTTTACAGATACTCCGTTCCACGACATCAGGGGTACTTGCCTTATGTGGAGAAGATAGGCAGCCTTACGGCGTTCCTCTTAGCCATGTGTATGATAATGGAAAACTATATTTCCATTCGGCATTAAGCGGGCATAAAGTTGATTTAATCAAGCAGAATAGCAATGCGAGTTTTACTATAATTGCTAAAGATGAAATTCACCCGGAGACTTACACCACATAATTCCAAAGCGTTATTATATTCGGTAAAATCCGAATAGTGGAAAACGACTCAGAGAAGAAACATCTTCTTGAGATCCTTGGGCGTAGATGTAATCCTAATGATGAGGATAGTTTGAGTGAAGAAATCAAGAAAGGTTTAAACCGATGCTTGGCACTGGAAATGACGATTGAGCGAATGACCGGAAAACAAGCAATTGAATTGGTAAATCACAAATAACTACTCGCCGTCTTCAATATCAAGTAAATTGCGGTAGCCGGTCTTGTTTTTATTTTGCCGGTGTAGAAATCTAAGATTTTTTATGTATATTTGCAGTCGGTAAGGCACATTGTGTCACGACCAGACATATTTGGAAAGCGTTTTTGCTTTATCCTTGATTCGAAAATCGCCAATCTTTGAAACGCAGGATAAGCAGTCAAAAGACGCTCATGCTTGTCGCATATCCGCTCCCCAACAAGGGGTATAGATATCCGATAAGGCGTGGGAGCGGACTGTTTATTGCGTTGTAGGCGTTTGGCGATGCCTCGAATCAGATATTCAGTAGAATCGTCCCGCGCTTTTCTTTTTATAACGCTATAAAATCAGCCGATTCCGAAGGAGACGAGCGGATCGCATTAAATTTAAATGAAAATATGCTATCAGATGTGCGTATGTCTGACCTTATCAATCTTACTATTTGGTTCATGTGTCCATTCAGGACATGAAGACTCCCAAACTATAAATGATTCTCTCATTCAAGGAGAGTCTGAAATTACGCCTAAAAGAGAATTTAATATTAATGGAAAGTGGGAATCCAAGGAGAATCCCCTATATCCGATTCTTGAATTTAAAGGCAAATCAACTATTGTTATAAAGACAATCATGGGTTCATTTGCTTCCAGCTACGAAAGAGATGAAGAGTTCATCCGTGTTAGAACGGATAAATCTGACCTGTTATTTGAAATCGTAAGTGAAGATAGTATCAAGGGTTCTGGATTTGCCGAGGGTATCTGGATAAANAAATAAGAATGACTAAACTATGAGCATTGAATCAACTTTGAGTATCGCTGCAAGTTTACTGGCAATTGGCAGTGCAATATGGGGCGGATATAAATTAGTAAAGCAAAAGTCTCTTACGGTTTTAATGACAGAATTAGCAGATACAAACACATCTATTAAGCGTCAGCATCGAATACTTTCTATTATTGACAAACGCTTAATGATGTCGTCACAGCATATCTCCTCCTCATATATCAATGGGTTTCACTCCAATGGGCGATCCAAACTGGCAATTTTCTATGATATATGCAATGAGAACCAGATAGAGCCAACTCCCGAAATCTGTAAACTTCTTCTCGGATACGATGAGAAGAAATTCCGAAATGATTGGACAACACGCCATTTGAAAACTGATTCTAACACGATGACGTCTATTCATCCAGAAGCCAAAATCATGAAAACCACCGACAAAGATAAAACTGGCACAGAGACAGTGTATCTATCAGCAATCATAGCGAAACAATATACAGAAACTTGCAAGCGTCTGACTGATATTCTGAATAAACATAATATACCTTTTGCATTCCTTGAAGGGACGAAAGATATATGGTGTAGAGATTATATGCCCGTGCAAACTCCGAGTGGCAAACTTATTCAATTTAAATATGACCCAACATATCTAAAAGCCCCTGAATATTCGGATTCACGGTCGGATGTTAGACTCGTTGATGAAGTCAATAAAATTCATCCAANTTNTTCAGACATCAATNNTGATGGAGGNAANGTTGTCATGCNTGGCAATAAAGCCATCATTAACNGNCCGNATNNTTTCTGAGAATCCGGACTGGGACAAAGAAAAACTCATTAATGAACTGTCCACTCTTCTTGAATGTGAGATTATTATAATTCCTGCCTATAAGCCGGAGTATGATTTCACTGGTCATGCCGACGGTATGATTCGCTTTGTTGACGAGAATACAGTACTTGTAAATAATCTCGATCAAGATTTCAAGTACATGAAAAATGCTATTGTCAAAGCGCTTGAAAAAGCTAATCTAAAATATATTAACTTCCCATGGTTTGAACATAAAATCAAAGGCAATTACGACCATGCAATAGGAATATACTTAAATTATCTTGAAGTAGGAAACCTCATTGTTATGCCTGTATTTAGCGTTCCCGGCAATAGAGATACAGAAGCACTTGCAATACTCAAAGAAGTCTTCCCGAACAAAATCATTGAAACAATCGATTACAACGATATTGCCTTAACTGGAGGTATATTAAATTGTACGACATGGATTGTGAGAAAACTATAATCTTATGAAACAATAATCATACCCCCCCATATTTCATCTATGAAAAAGAATTGTAAATTTATAAAGTGGCTAATGCTACTTCTTGTAGCGTTCACTTGTCTTGAATCATCAGCCCAAACAGTTGAAGTAGATATGCAAGAATACTTCTATCCTTTTGCTAAATTCTCATACATAATGTCGCCTAATTCAGAAAATCCGAATATGGTAGCAACTTATAGTCTATCAAACGGCAATATTCTAACCAAAAACACTGAAATATGGAATGGATATTCGGCAAAAAAAATGGCTGAAGATACATATAAATTAACAATAGACGAAGACCGACAGGCAATTGTTAGTACGCAACAAATTATTAAAAATATAATGGGTTCTCGCCGATCTTCGGACAAAATAACGATGTTTCTGCTACCTAAAGACAACAATACTGTTAATTGGACAGAAACTGTGAATGGAGAGAAAGCAACGTGTTCTGCAAAATTTGTTTATGTCTCNTTTACGNTCGANGGNAAAAAGNTATATAGAAAAGCNGTCAAAATAGAAAANANNACCCCATTAGANNANNCTTCTTCNGTAAAGGAATGGTCATATTGGGTNAAAGGATTAAGTCGTTTAGCNACATANGGATATTGGGGNGATCCNANAAANGTCAGNTGNATTGANAAATCNGTAAATATNNGNTTAGATGATCCTATCAAAGAGATTTCAAAAGCTGAATATGATAGTAAACAATAATCTAAACAAATATTTTCAAAACCTAATACCCATCAAGAAAGAGAGGTGGTGTTTCACTTTTGGTGTTCACAACCTCTCCGACTAGTAGATTAGCCTTAGGATCTTGCATCCTTATGAAATCTTTTCTCTCTTTCAGCCATTCGTCTATCTCATATAAGTGCTTACTACAATGGCATATAGTCTCAGAAGACGGATTTTCGTAATACGCGGCAGTCTACCAACCTAAGAACATTACAACGAATATCAATATCGTTAGACCGCTAAGNTTCAATTACNTAGCGATCCTTCTTGCACNCATACCCCTNCGAGTCATCANATCAGTCACAAGACCGACTATAAATTACTGAAATATTAAGGGTTATGTATGCTACGGTGAGAGATATTTATTTCGGCAGATATGTAAAATTTTGATTATCAATATAAATCAGCTTATAATTCATAGCCATTCATCATCGTTCATTCCTATTCACCAACCTTACAACCCCAAAATTTTAACAGTGTTTAACTATAATCGAGCGGTAAAACCTTTAGCTCGACGAGGCTCGACCGAGTCAAATGTGGTGACCTCAACCAAAAATCAGCCGGGTCACCACACCAAATCAGAAGATCTGGTAAACATCCGGTTCGAATGGTATTGTCAGGAGGGAAACCCCTGAACTTATCCAACTCGAAGAGTAGGTTACTCGTTCCTTATTTTATTTATTCGGATATTACAGCCTTAACTGATACAAAACCATTGTTCAATCGATAAAATGGAACGGCTTTATGACAGCTCCTTCCCTTAATATAAACCAAGTTTCTGACCAATGGATTTGATGTTTGTTTTTATACACTCGTGGAGTTGATGTCTTCTACATTTGGGTAATCTGAAATACCATATTATAACTGCGATCAGTCCTATCAGAAATGCATAGTCCAACAATCCGAATATAAGCCGACATGTNCACTTCAGTAGCAGATAAAGTGCAAATAGNCCAGGCACAACGTAAAGCGGTGAATACAAANAATNGNAACTACTCNGGTATCATANCAGCAATGAATCGCGCCTCTACTGATTATCAATATTTTTGTTGAATATAATACCTGAGNAGTTACTCAAAAATCAGAGAANTATTCTTAAGATGCTCCAAATAAGTCCGAAAAACTTGAAGACTAAACCTATTAACCATATCGGTATCAAAATAGGCAATAGAATAATGGTGAAGAAGCACCCCAGGTCTTCTTCTCTGCGATACCAGAAACCGAAAATTTCATTATTTCTCTTCATAACTCAAGATATCTATTAGCTGATGTTTACACTCATTGAGTAGCCCCGATCGGTATCTACTCCGGGAAAGTTGGCGTGAATCCATTGTGCCTGCTTGGATTTATTTCCCATGAGTTGGGAATAGTATCCGGTTTCTGATGAGGAGCATTCGATTGTACGAGTGAATGGTTTCGGACCATTCATCTGACACACTCCCTTAATTGTTACTGTTGGCATAGGTGATAGTTTTTTGATTAATATTTATGTCATGCATAACTAAAGTGGTTGCTATACACTTAGAGATTTCCATTCCGGTCTCCTGTTCTATCCATAGCCATTGGCCATTTGGATTACATTCAAGAAAAACATACTCACCTTTAGGAGTTACAATGAAATCGAAGCATCCGAAATTCAGATTGAGCTTATGTAGAAATTTGCGGCAGAAGTTGGCGATGGAAGAGGGTAAAACGTATTCGGTATGTATTAAACCACAATTTAGTCCCTGTCTCCAATCAATTTGCCCGGAGGTCTTATCCATCTGTTGAGAATCAATTTTACAAGCAAATGCATTGTCTCCAACCACGGTAATGCGTAGTTCAAACTCTTTTTCAATATATTCTTGCAAATAACTTACTGTTTGAGTGAAGGCATCATCCGACAAAGCAAGAAGGTCTTTCGATTTTACGGCCTGAGTGTATAAGACATATTCTCTGAGTGAATCGTCAAACCATATATTGTCATTGTCTATGGATTTAAGACAGACAACAGCATGTTTTCTTGCGAAGGCAGATATTGCTGACTTATTGTTAGAAAAGCAAGTGTCAGGAATGACCATCCCCAATTCAAGAGCCAGTTTTAGTTGAAGCATTTTTGATGCCGAGCTCCGGTCAAAAAGATGATTCCCTAAACAATATCTGTCACCAAGATAATAAAGCAGAAATGAAAGAAATCCGTGAGCTTCCTTGAGATTATGTGAATTTATCTCATCAATATTTGGAATTCTCAATTCAGACGGAACAATAGGGCGGCGCTCCCACACTGAACCAATTTCATGACCTAATACTTCCAATCCGGTGTAGACATTCTTTATTCGGAAATCACTCCCGGAAGTTGGATTACAATTCCATTCAAAGTCATAATCCGACAATAGTGATTCCGTGTTGAGCCGAAAGAATGGAGTACCCATTCTTTCGAGATGCTCAATAACAGGTGTCGGGTGGATATCCTCTTTATTAGTAACAATAAGGATCATTTCACAGATTTTGTATCGTCGGCTGCGTTCTTTGTGTCGCTTGCAGTAACGTAGCCAGTAGATCCACTCTTTTTTCTTGTCGATTCGCGGTGAATACTTTTGGTACTGACGGTTCTCATTTCATAACCGGTGATTTGACGATAGTAATCATACTTCGGTGTTTCGATTTCCATCTCCTTAATAGGAGTTGACGGAGTGAATCTCATGATGGGCGGCATCGTCGATGTAGATGCTCTGAATGTTGTGGTAGTCATACTGGATTTTCTATTAATTGGTTTTAGGTTTATATATCCCATTCGCCTCCTTCTGCGAGCATAGTTGAAACTTTGCCTAAGTCCGCAAGATCCTTGAATGGACCGGAAGCCGCAAGAGAGTTAATGGATTGAAGTGTTTGGGCCACGAGGGTGTTGTCACCGCTTTCGAGTGCCTTGTCAAGAACCGAGAAATAATTATCAAACAATCTGGCTCTTTCGTCAAAAGACCGTTTGAGATAATCACGCACCATGTCAGCCATTGCGTTTATTTTTGTAATTTCCACAGCAGCATTAGCGCGAATCTCAGTTCTTATCGTTTTTTGCTCCTCACAAAAGCGCATTGTCTCATTAGCCTGACGAGCCATTTCACCTATCATTGCCGTAACATCTCCGGGGACTTTCAAATATCCCACTCCCGCTATTGCAAACTCAAGGCTTTCTGATTCGTTATATTCAGATTCAATGATCTCATCCTCTTGCAATACACCCTCCTCCGTATCGGCTGAGTGTATTTTCGATTCTGCCGATAAAGCCGGTTTTGGGATAGAATCTTTAACGCGGAAGGTTTCGGCAACTGTTTGCACAGTTCCGATAACCTGCTGACCTTTTGATATAATGTCAGGCACTTGAGATGCAAGTTCCTGGATCTTCTTGAAGTCTAATTTCATGCTAACTGATGGTTTAGGATTTTTTGAGTTTTATCAACCATAATGAGTGACTGCTTGTTGAGATTGCCTTTTTCATCAAGCAATGGAGTCTGTGCCAATTCACTCATTGACTTTACAAGTATTGCAGCACGCTGGAATGTCTTGGCATGTTCCGGATTAACAGGAGAGAAAATGGGAACTATGGCATCCAATTCATCCAACGCGGGAATAATACGTCCTTCAAGACGAGAAGTAACCGATAATAATTCATCGCTCCTCATTACCACTCCCTTCATTATCTCAGATGCAGCCAAAGACTTCGCTTGCCATGTTTCAACATCTGCGAGATACTTTTCCGCATCAGTATGTTTCTGTGAGTATATCTTACCAGCAACTATTCCAACAGAAGCAAGAGTCATTATTCCGGTGGCAGCCCAAGTAATGCCGGCCAAAACAGTTGCACCCGCAGCCACTCCACCACCTCCGGCAGCTACTGAACCTCCGCCAAGCCATGCGAGAGTGGCCTGACGCGCAGCAGCCCCAGACAATTGACTTATAGCAGTGCCGGTGCTTGCTGAACAGAGAGCTGCAACTGACGCATTGACAGCGGCAGGGACACCCGCTAATGCAGCTGCTGCGATACTACCCCCAGTTGTGGCTGTGGCAAGCAGATTGGAGCCATTCATTTCCACACTCTCAAGTTCCTTGAAGTCAGTTTCACCCAAAGAAAGAGAGGATGACAGTTCATATACTTTCTCTTTGACGGTGTTATTAAGTGATTCAACAATTTTTATGAAGCGGCCAACTGTGGTTTTAAGTATCTCACAACGAACGCGCCCAAATGTCTCCAATCGTGTATGGGCAAGAAACCGCACCTGCTCTATTTGTCGTGTGGTTTCTTCCATGATTTTCTCTGCTTTCTCTTTCTTTTCATTTGCAGCTTTCCGATTCTGTAAAGCTGTAACCCCTGTAACGAGTTTGCACATATCTGACAAATACTCTCCGGCATTTTTCTTAGGTTGAGGCATATGATCATAAACTTCATTATTGCTCTCTTTCAGGCCATCGGAGTCAAGTTGTGTAGAAAGTTCAGATGCTGCGATTTCGTTAAGAAATTTAGCAATTCTTTTAAGCATCTTTTCGCTTGGATCTTTCTTTTTCAAAAGAAGATTTGTATCAATATAGTGTTTCGAGGAATCCTGCATTATAATACAGAACTTCTTATCTTCTATTTGTATCGACTTTATATCGGCCCAAGTCAAAGCAAATGCTTTCTCAGGTTTGTTTTTCTCCAACATAAAATATAATGCCTTATCTGTTATTATACAACCTTGGCATCGAGTATTAAAAAAAGTCAAATCCCTAATAAAGAGGATTTCTTCATCTGCCTCTACATTCTTGAAATTCTCTCTCACACTTTTTTGATCATCTTGACCTATTCGATAATCTTTATCTTCTGCATCAATTATTATGCAGTCAACCACATCAAGACAATTTGCCCAGATTATATCTCCATCGTTTTTGAAACGAGCAACTATATTTTCATTTACCATAAAGTAATTATTAAATTAATTTTCCTTCTGAATTGATCTCTTTAACCGACAACTAAAAATCAGAGAGTTCGATGATTACTTAAGTTAAAAACAATCTATTAGTTTATTAATCCATTTGATTACGGACGCACGGGCACGGTCGTTTACAGGAAGTTGATCTAAAAGCGTATCCTGCTTTACCCCATAATTGGATATGGGGAGCTCGCGCCACCAAGTGCCGTAGCGGCGTGCTCCACCAAAATTGTCCTTAAGANGNTGTGAANACCCACTGTCANCNTCNTTAGNGGCTNCCACAACATATTTACCCTTCTTGCGGTACACAGAAATCTGAACGGGTATTGTGTCTGATGTGATTGTGAAGGAGTCTTTGCCATTCTTCAATATCCAACCCCTTGAAGCAAGTTCCTTAATTTTTGTATCCCAGGCTTGAATCTTAGAACTCGTAACTGCTTCTTCATCTTCTTTTTGTTCCTCCTCAGAATCTTCCTTCTTCTGCTCCTCTGTAGGTTCAACCTGGCTTCCTGAAATGGCAGTTACAAAAGATTCAAGCGTATTCCCTAAATCTGCTGAATCCTTTTCATCGTACAATTCGTTATGGAAGAGCTGACTGATTCCACTGAGAGTTTTGACCAAATCACTTACCTCGGAAGAATCTCCGCTTCCGGTAGAGCGGATTATTTCGGTTACTTTTTCAGTAAAATGCTTGACCGTTTCTGGTTTAGCGTGCATACGAATGGCCATTGTATAGAATATCAATGCTTTTTTATTCTTCTCTGTGCTATCTGTCACATATGCGCACAATGCCGTAAGGAACCTATTGTATGTTGATAATTTCTCTTTAAAAATTTCACTCTGTTCCTTCTGGATACGTTCTGAATCACTTTGGCCCTTTAGAAGTACCCCTGTAATGATAGCTGTAATGATTACACCGATCAGAGCTGCAAATGTCTGAAACGGAAGATCATTGACTGAAAATAAACGTAGCACCACTGCAACCGCACATGCTATAATTGTCAAGGCTATCGCTATACCATAGACAGTCCAACTACCATGCTTACGTTGAATCAGGAAATGTGAAGAATTAGCTGAGATGGCCATAAACCGTTCGATGCCGCCGGACTCACCTCATTGGCATTAGTATATACAAAAGAGCGTGAGAGTCTGTATCTGTTACTCGTCCCGCTTCTTGAGGCTGTGGCATGTGCCATTCTAACTAGAACGAGCAACGCGGAGCCTCACGCTGTATGATATATGACAATAAGGGAATGTATCGCTACACACTCTAACATAGGTATATCATACCCGAAAGGCGTCTATCGTTGCTTCATCCCTGAGTTAGAGTTTTGAAACTGCCACATTTCAAGAAACCAGAGATAAGAGTGGATAAACGCTCTTGTATTATGTCTGCATCCCCGCCTCGCTTACCCCATATCGGGACTCCGCGGGCGATATGCGAGTGCAAAGTTACAAAAAATTCTAATACTTGTCAATAGGTTTCTCACTATGAGGATAATAATTCAATAAATTTTCCGTGAGAAAGGGAAATCCAATCTTTCGGAGATAGATTAAAGTCTCGGTCCTTTACGACGTTGCTTGGCTTTGCGGTGAGTATTGATTACTACGCAAACGCATACCGGCTACGCCGACTAATGCTTCAATCTCACTCGCGAACGTTGTTTCTGTTCGTCTCGGTATCGGTGTAGGGCTTCATCAATGCTTAGTCCGGAATGGCGGCTCAGCCAGAGTTTGAAGTCATCGGATAAACATTCTCCTCCAGCAAAACCTTGATCATCTTGCACTCCACCTCTGAAAGAAGGTGATGATAATGTGATGCCTGCTCATTAATAATGGACGGTCTTCGAAAGAACTTGATTTATTTTTCTAAGTTTAGAAATGTCTAAAAATCCATCACTCTCAATGCCCTAATAGTTAAAACTTCAAAATAATTTCGTTACTTTGTATTCGGATTGAATAACATTAAATCGAAGCGCGTCTGCGAAAAGTGTGGATTTAGATTTCATCATACCAACCACGATATCGTTTAACCACTCGGGGATAAGCGCACCGAGCATTTCTACAAAATGACCATCGAAGATTATTATGCCATACATTTCCATTGAAAGCGGAAGGCTAACCGCCGAACAGAAGAAAGAACTTATTGAACGGTTCACGGCTACAGCCTCAGAGATAACCCACATTCCGGTGCAATTCTTCACTGTGACCATCAAGGAACTCCCCGATGAGAATTTCGGCATTGGCGGCAAATCCATTGATGAAATAAAACGTAATTATAAACCATGAAAAATATTCTTGACATTTGTAGTCGTAATGAGTTTCGGCAATGGCTTACAGAGCATAGCACCACCGAAAAGGAGTGCTGGTTAGCAGTTAAGAGGGGGAAGACTCCGCCTGTAAATGCCCTGTGGTATCTTGATGCAGTGGAAGAGGCTCT
>WFLX010026822.1_pt1 | contig 10952 bp, 8 predicted proteins | sample 4967041 | NCBI WGS metagenome assembly WFLX01 (sample SAMN12857096, study PRJNA449069) | gut metagenome | isolation source: stool from male and female vole | host: Microtus ochrogaster | place: USA:Florida | collected 2017
TGCGCGGGGCACCTCAATCATTGTGCCGATCTTGTAGCGCACGCTCGTGCCCTGCTCTTCAAACACTTTGGCTGCGGTGCTGGTGATCACGTCTGCCTGGTTCTGGAGCTCCTTGAGGCTGCCTACGAGGGGCACCATGATTTCGGGATGCACTTTGACGCCGCGGCGCTCGCAGTTGATAGCGGCCTCGATGATGGCGCGGGTCTGCATCTCGGTAATCTCGGGATAGGTGATGCCAAGACGGCAGCCGCGGTGTCCGAGCATGGGGTTGAATTCCTCGAGGGAGTCAACTTTTGCCTTCACTGCTTCGAGGGTCAGGCCCATTTCCTCGGCCATCTCCTTCTGCGTTGCGGTCTGGTGAGGCACGAACTCATGCAACGGGGGATCGAGCAGGCGGATAGTCACGCCCAGGCCGTCCATTGCGTCGAAGATGCCTTCGAAGTCGCCTCGCTGCATGGGAAGAAGCTTGGCAAGCGCTTCGCGGCGTCCCTCCTCGTCGGAGGCGAGAATCATCTCGCGGATAGCCTTGATGCGGTCGCCCTCGAAGAACATGTGCTCGGTGCGGCACAGTCCGATGCCCTGAGCGCCGAAGTCGCGGGCCTGCTTAGCGTCGCGGGGGGTGTCGGCGTTGGTGCGGACGAGTGTCTTGGTGAACTTGTCTGCGAGCTTCATGATGGCGCCGAAGTCGCCGTCGAGTTCGGGCATGCGGGTCGGCACCTGGCCTTCGTAAACCTCGCCGGTNGAGCCGTTGAGCGAAATCCAGTCACCCTCCTTATATACCTTGTCGCCCATCTTGACGGTCTTGGCCTTGTAGTCCACGCGGATGTCGCCTGCGCCNGATACGCAGCACTTGCCCATGCCGCGGGCAACTACGGCTGCGTGGCTGGTCATGCCGCCGCGCATGGTCAGGATGCCCTGGGCCACAGCCATGCCGCGAAGGTCCTCGGGAGAGGTCTCGATGCGCACGAGCACCACTTTCTTCTTCTTCTCTGCCCAAGCCTCGGCATCCTCAGCCTGGAATACGATCTGGCCGCAAGCTGCGCCCGGAGATGCGGGGAGGCCCTTGGCGATAACTTTAGCCTTCTTGAGGTCTGATTTGTCGAAGACGGGGTGGAGCAGCTCGTCGAGCTTCTGGGGCTCCATGCGGAGCAGGGCGGTCTTCTCGTCAATCATTCCCTCGCGCAGGAGGTCCATGGCGATGCGCACCATAGCTGCGCCGGTACGCTTGCCGTTGCGGGTCTGGAGCATCCAGAGCTTCTTGTCCTGGATGGTGAACTCCATGTCCTGCATATCCTTGTAATAGTCCTCGAGACGGTGAGCGATGGCGATGAGCTCGGCAGCGCAGTCAGGCATGGACTCCTCAAGAGCGGGATACTTGGTGCGGCGCTCCTCCTCGCTGATGCCCTGGAGGGCAGCCCAGCGGCGTGAGCCTTCGATAGTGATCTGCTGGGGGGTGCGNACGCCGGCTACAACATCCTCGCCCTGAGCGTTAATCAGATATTCGCCGTTGAAGATGTTCTCACCCGTTGCGGCGTCGCGGCTGAAGGCCACGCCGGTAGCGGAGTCATTGCCCATGTTGCCATATACCATGGCCTGCACGTTGACGGCTGTGCCCCACTCCTCGGGAATCTGGTTCATGCGGCGGTAGAGGATGGCGCGCTCGTTCATCCAGCTGTCAAACACGGCGCAGATGCCTCCCCAGAGCTGCTCCCAAGCGGATTCGGGGAAATCCTTGCCGGTATATTCCTTCACAGCGGCCTTGAAACGCTTTACGAGTTCCTTGAGGTCGTCCACGTCAAGCTCGTTGTCAAACTTAACGCCTTTTTCCTTCTTGACCTCATCCATAATAGCCTCGAAGGGGTCGATGTCTTCCTTGGTCTTGGGCTTCATGCCGAGCACCACGTCGCCATACATCTGCACGAAGCGGCGGTAGCTGTCCCAAGCGAAACGGGGGTTGCCGCTCTTCTCAGCCATCGTGGCGACGGTGGCGTCGTTCATGCCGAGGTTGAGCACGGTGTCCATCATGCCGGGCATGGAAGCGCGGGCGCCTGAGCGCACGGACACGAGAAGCGGGTTGGAGGGATCGTCAAACTTGTTGCCGGTGAGTTTCTCTACGTGGGCTATAGCCTTCTTCACATCTTCCTGGATGTCTTCCACGACCTTGTCGCGGCCATACTGCGTATACTCTGTGCAGACTTCCGTAGTGATGGTGAAGCCCGGGGGAACGGGCATGCCAAGCAGGTTCATTTCCGCAAGGTTCGCGCCCTTGCCGCCGAGGAGGTTTCTCATCTCGGCGTTACCCTCGGCTTTGCCATCGCCGAAAGTATAAACTTTCTTTGCCATTAGATTTATCTGTATAACTTAATATGTTGTTTTTCAGCTGATTCGCGGGTTATATGAGATTTAACGTCAACAACGCGGCACGGGGCGCTGGGTCCCGTGCGCGTCTTTCCGGTAAATTCGGGACTGCAAATTTACAAAATTCAGCGGAAAATTACTAATTTTGCACGAAGTTTTTCAATCATGCCATAAAATTATGTCACGAAAAAAGAAGCCCCTCCCCCTTCTTGAGGGGGTTACCATATCAGGAATCGCTGCCGAAGGGAAGGCCCTGGCGCGTGTGCGCCTGCGTCCGGAGGATGAGAGCGAGATAGTCGTCTTCATCCCTTACGGCGCTCCCGGCGATGTCGCTGACATCCAGATTGACCGCAAGAAGCGCTCCTTCGCCGAGGGCCATATAGTGCGACTCGCCGCTCCTTCAGCCGACCGCGTGGAGCCGGTATGCACACATTTCGGCACATGCGGCGGCTGCAAATGGCAGCATCTCCCCTACTCCGTCCAGCTGTCTGCCAAGCAGCAGCAGGTCACTGACGCACTCACGCGCATAGCCAAAGTGGAGCTTCCGGAGATTTCCCCCATATTAGGCTCTGAGAACATCTGGCGTTACCGCAACAAGATGGAGTATACTTTCTCTGATAAAAAATGGCGCTCCTGGGAAGACATACGCAGCGGACGCGAGTTCACGGACTCCCCCAACGCTTTGGGATTCCATATACCGGGAGCTTTTGACAAGGTGCTTCATATCGAAGAGTGCCATCTGCAGAGCGATTTAGGCGACCGCATACGCAACTTCATCTACGACTATGCGTTGCGCAACGGGTTGACATTCTACAACCTTCGCGAGAACAAGGGGCTCCTGCGCTCATTGATGATCCGAACTGCCTCTACGGGCCAGAACATGGTATGCCTCCAGTTTGGAGAGGATTCGCCGGCCCTTATCCGCCCGCTCATGGATGCCCTGCGCGAGGCCTTCCCTGAGATCACTTCCCTGCTCTATGTCGTCAACTTGAAACTTAACGACACCATCGGCGACCAGGAGGTAGTGACAGCTTTCGGACCCGACTATATAGAAGAGGAGATGGAGGGGCTGAAGTTCCGGATTAACGCCAAGTCTTTCTATCAGACCAATTCGCGCCAGGCCTACGAGCTCTACAAGGTGGCGCGCCGTTTCGCCGGACTTGACGAGCCCATGGCCGAAGGACAGGAGAAGCCGCTGGTCTACGACCTTTATACCGGCACGGGCACCATCGCCAACTTCGTGGCCCGGAACGCCCGCAAGGTCATCGGTATCGAGTATGTCCCGGAGGCCATAGAGGACGCGCTCCTAAATTCAGCAGTGAACGGTATTGACAACACCCTCTTCTATGCCGGAGACATGAAGGATGTGCTGACTGATGCCTTCATAGCCGAACATGGCCGTCCGGATGTGATGATAGTCGACCCTCCCCGCGCCGGAATGCATGAGGATGTGGTGAACGTGATACTGCGCGCCCGTCCGCGGACTGTGGTGTATGTGAGCTGCAATCCTGCCACACAGGCGCGTGACCTGGCCCTGCTTGACAAAGCNTANAAGGTAGANGCGGTGCAGCCGGTCGACATGNTCCNCNACNCNCACCATGTAGAGAATGTGATGAANCTCTCGCTGCGCTGAATAATGTAGGGACGTGCCTTTGGCACGTTGATTCAGCATTTTACCTGTAATGAATCAACGTGCCAAAGGCACGTCCCTACATTATTTTGCATGTAATGAGCCAACGTGCCGAAGGCACGTCCGTACAGGATGATCAATCCTTATTTCTTCTTGTGGATGAAGTCAGTGACTTTCTCCTTGACGGTCTCGATCACTTCCTTGCCCTTCTCGCTCTCGGCCAGTTCCTGCACCTTCTCTACTACTTCCTTTACCTTGGCGTCATTCATCAGACCGGCGGCCTTGTCTTTGAGTCCTTCTAACATAATGTATCTCTTTTGAGGGGTTAATAATTCTTTGCTAACATAACACCCCGCCCTCCGCAATGGTTCATGCGCAAAAACTTGCAACATTCGGATAAAAATGCTATTTTTGCACCATCCTTTAACCATTAAAGAGCTTTTTCACATGAAATACTCCAAGCTTTTCGCACTCGCATTCCTTGCCTTGATTACAGTCGCGGCCGCATGCGCCGGGAAAAAGGACTCCGCATCACAGTCCGCGTCCGAAGAGGGTGCCGGGGCCAAGTCGGCCGCGGTAGTCTTTTTCTCAGCTACCGGCGTTACCAAGGCCCAGGCCGAGCGCCTTGGCAAGAAGCTCGATCTTCCGGTGTATGAAATAGTACCCGCCGCTCCATACACCGAGGCCGACCTGGACTGGCGCGATTCCTTGAGCCGCAGCAGCCGCGAAAGCGCTGACGAGTCAATCCTCCCTGAGACCACAGACTCAATCCCGGCTCTCGATAAATACAAGACCCTTTTCGTGGGCTACCCTATATGGTGGGACCGCTATCCAAACATTGTAGCGACCTTCATGCAGAAGCATAAGAAGGAGCTTGACGGCAAGACAATCGTGCCCTTCGCCACTTCCGGCAGCTCAACCATCGACAACAGCGTGAAGACTCTCGGTCTGCGCTTCCCCTTCGTGACTGTGGGAAACGGACTTCTGATGAACGATGTGAGCGACGCCCAGATAGATGAGTGGGCGCAGCCATANCTTTGAACCGTTGAATTANCCTGCGNNACTTACCAACTCATTATCAAACCACCCCTAAAGTGAGCAGAATCGATCTTGTCAGACTTCGCAAACGCGCCGGGATGAGCCAGCGCGCATTGGCAGACCTCTTGCAGGTGCGCCCCAGCTTCCTCTCTGCCATAGAAAATGGACGCAGCCGCATACCTGAAGAAAAACTTGACCGCCTTCACGAGATTTTCGAACTCGACAGTTTCGAGGATTTCATGATTTCCGACCTCCCCGGCGACCTCCCCGCGGCTGTCCCCCCTCATACCCATGCCCTCGACCAGGGCGACTCTCTCACTCAGTTACTGACACACTTCCACGACCTGGCGCACCGCGCAGGACACACCGCCTCAGAAAGCTCCGATAACGCTGAGCGCATCGACTTTCTCGAGCGCCGCAACGACCGGCTCTCCCTGCGGGTGGACAATCTTCGCGTAGAAATAGACCGCCTGCGCAACGAGAACCTCCGGCTCAAGGAGCTTCTGATACGCGCAGGCGTGCCGTACTAATTCTTTATATCAAGGACTAATTCATTATATCAAGGTGAGGCTTAGGCTTGAAGGCTCACCTTGATAATATACTCNTCGGAGGTGTCTGCCAAGACCTCNGCATCANAGCCCCANNGCCTGATCATTTCCGCCAGGCGNGCGGCCGGAGGGAGATGGNCGCTCTCTGATTTGCGCTCATGNTGNATATTGTTGATAAACTTCTCATCCGACGGAAATGCNATGAATATGCTTCCGCCNGGCTTGANGTTCATCTTGAAAAGCCACTCGAAAGTGTCNGAGGGGGCATGAAGATGCGGATANACGCAATATAACATCACCGCGTCATACTNGCCCGGGAGCGCCTCCTCCTCAAAATCGAGTTTCAGGAATTCCACATTTTTCAGATTCCCGTACTTCTTTCTCGCCAAGNTCAGCATACCCTCCGAAAGGTCTACNGCGGNCACATGGCCCTTGTCNCCTGTCATTTCGNTCAGATAGGGCACGAGCACTCCGGTGCCGGTGCCTANATCCAGCACGTCCATCCCCTTTCCGATACCCGTCTTGGCAAGAATGGAGCGCACGCGCTCCGGGGTCGACCTCACCTCGTTGGCATCCCATTGCGGGGCGAGAGCGTCAAAAAAGTCTATCTCAGATTGTGTCATCTTCCGTTATCAATTATTTTTACTTAATCTTACGTAAAAATTAAGTGAAATATTGTGAATTTTTAAATTATTTTTGTTAACTTCGCGGCGGTATTCCACTGAATAGCCAAAATTNCATCTCATCAATTAGAATGANGAAAAGATTATTTATATATCTGCCTCTTGCTTTGACTGCCGCGTGGGCCTCCGCANCCGAGGCNCCGCGCGACACGGTGCGCCTGCACGAGCTGGTGGTGACAGCCCCCCTGAAGGCTGAGGCGGAACTGACTCCCCTCAATGTGACACAGGTCTCAGCCGAGGAGATAGAGAAGTCGTCAGAGTCCTCGCTTTTGCCCGTGCTTGTGTCGAAAGTGCCTGGTCTGTTTGTGACCGAGCGCGGGTTTGCCGGATACGGAGTGTCCGGCGGCAGCGCGGGCACGGTCAATATCCGCGGCGTCGGCCAGGGCAACAAGGTGCTCTTCATGATTGACGGCCAGCCCCAGTGGGCAGGAGTGTTCGGCCATTCATTGGCAGACACCTACGTAGCCAACGGCGTGGAGCGCGTCGAGGTCGTCAAAGGGCCCTCCTCCCTCCTGTACGGCTCTAATGCCATGGGGGGCTCGGTCAACATCGTCACCAAGACCCAGCATCAGGATGGCCTCACAGGGCGCGCCCGCGCCATGTTCGGCTCATTCACCACCCAGAAATTCGCTCTGTCAACCGGATATAAGAAAGACAGGTTCTCGGCCACAGTGTCGGGCCAGCTTGACCGCAGCAACGGCAACAGGGCCCGCAGCGAATTCTGGCTCGCCAACGAGTTCGCGCAGCTCAAATACGCCCTCTCCGACTACTGGAGCGTGGCAGGAATGCTCGACATGACGCAGAGCCACGCCAACAACCCCGGCACCCTGCAGGATCCCCTTGAGAACATGTGGACCGACATCTTCCGCGGCACCGGCGGCCTATACGTCAAAAACCGGTATGCCAAGGCCGACGGAGGCATCCAGGGCTATATCAACTGGGGGCGCAACATTGTCGACGACGGCAACACTCCCGGCACGACGCCGCAGGACTACCTTTTCCATTCCACGGACTACGTGATGGGATTCACGGCTTACGAGTCAATGTACCTGTGGGACGCCAACGTGCTCTCAGCCGGAATAGATTTCCAGCATTGGGGCGGCCATGTATGGAATACAAATAANGAGGACGCCTCCATCCGCACNTCNGAGGCAAAGCACCANGTCAACGAGGTNGCCGGNTACGTCATGATGCAGCANGGCTTCTTNANCGAGCTGCTCAACATCAATGCGGGNGTGCGCCTCCAGCACGGCTCCACCTACGGCAATGTATGGGTGCCCCAGGCGGGATTCATCCTCAGCCCCCGCGACAACATCAAGATAAAAGGGTCGTTCAGCAAAGGATTCCGCTCACCCAATATCAGGGAACTCTACCTCTACCCCCCTGCCAACCCGGACCTGAAGCCCGAATATATGCTCAATTATGAGCTGAGCTACCGCCAGTGGCTGCTTGACAGGCGCCTTATGCTGGGCGCGGCNATATTCTATATCGACGGCAGNAACATGATTCAGACCATCCGCGTGGAGGGTCGCCCNAGGAATGTCAACACNGGNAAGTTCCACAACAAAGGCTTTGAGATCGAGGCCGGATACGCCATCCTGCGCAACCTCAGTGCCAATGCCTCGTGGTCATACCTGCACACAGACGGCGACAACCTCTACTCTCCCAAGAACAAACTCAATGCCGAGGTCACCTGGTCGCCCGGCGACTTCAGCTTCACCCTGGAGGAGATGAGCATTTGGAGCATGTATAACGGCGGGTTCAGCGAGAGCTATTCCCTGCTCAACCTGCGGGCCGCCTACACATTGGGCACCACGGTGCCCGTCACCCTGTCGGTGAAAGCCGACAACATCACCAACAAGCATTACCAGATAATATACGGCTGTCCCATGCCCGGCACGACCATCATGGGGGGAGTCGAAATTAAATTCTGATCCGCCGGAAGCGGTCGCCGGGAGGCGGCCGCTTTTTTACTTTGACTCAGTTCAGCACTTTTCCAACACTCAAATATCACTATCGTGAAAGCACGTCTTTCCCTGCTATATTTCCTGCAGTTCGCCGTCTGGGGCTGCTATCTCACCTGTCTGGGGCAGTTACTCGGCGCCGGCGGACTCGGCAAGGACATCGCCTGGTTTTACGCAGCAATAGGACTGGTGTCGATTGTCACACCCTCGCTGTTCGGGCGCATGGCCGACAAGAGCGGACGCCCTGAGCGCCTCCTCGCCCTCTGCCACGCATCCGCCGCTGTGGTCATGCTGATTCTATGGCATTACGGCATGACTCACCCGAAGCTCTCCTTCGGCGTGTTCTATCCGCTCTATCTGCTCTTCCTTGCNCTGTACATGCCCACAATGGCNCTCGCCAACACCGCCTCCTTCGCCCTGTTGGCNCGTGAGGGNAANAATCCNGTNACNNCCTTTCCCTCCATCAGGATATGGGGCACNGTGGGATTCGTNGNCGCGATGTGGTTTGTCAATTCCGCCTACTGGCACGATGGCGCATTAGGCTTCGCCTTCTCGGATGCAGCGGACATGGGCCATCTCAGGTTCCAGTACAACGCCATGCAGCTCCTGTGCAGCGGAGTTGCAGGTCTCGCGGCCGCCCTATATTCCCTCACGCTCCCCCGGGGCGAGGGGCGTCCCGCTCCACGCAATTCCGAGGAGGTCCGTGGAGAAACTCTCCTTTCATCCGTGCGCCTAATGTTCAGCTCGCGAGCACGCGCCATCTTCCTGTGCTTTGTAGTGCTCACCGGAGTATGCCTGCAAATTTCCAACGGATTCGCCACACCTTATATATCCCATTTCTCGGGAGTAGCGGAATATGCAGGCTCGCTGGCCTCCGGCAACGCCACCATGCTCTTCTCCCTCTCGCAGATTTCCGAGGCGCTATGCATCCTGCTCGTAGGCGTGTCGCTCAAATGGAAAGGCATCCGGTGGGTGTATGCCCTCGGCCTCGGAGCTTGGGGGCTGCGCTTTCTCTTTCTGGGGTGGGGCAATCCCGGCGAGGGGTTATGGATGCTCGTGGGGTCCATGATAGTCTACGGCATCGCGTTCAACTTCATCACTATCGCCGGACATCTCTACATCCAGCAAGTCGCGCCACAAGGAATGAAAGGTTTCGCGCAGGGGCTCATGATGTTCATGAGCAACGGCATCGGCGCCACATTCGGCACCATAGCAGCAGGAGCCATAGTCAACAGCTACTGCCGCTGGGAGATGGTGCCCATCCCCGGCTCGGAAGCCGTGATGCGCCTTTTCATGGGCGACTGGACGGCCCCGTGGCTGATTTTCGCCCTCTACGCCTTTGCCGTGGCAGCCGCATGGCTGCTCCTTTTCAGGCCTCAGGGAGAGCACGGTGTCAAAGCTGATAGTCAGGCCCATAGTATGGCCCATAGTATGGCCGATGAAAAATAAATTTGGATTTTTCATCGAATTTGATTAACTTTACGGTCGCAAACCGCTTCCCGTGGGGAGCAAGAAGCATAACAGACCATCAAATTTTAATAACCACACATAACATGGCACTTCAGTTTACTGACCAGACGGCCCGCGAGGCCATCGAATCCGGCAAGCCGGTAGTAATCGACTTTTGGGCAACCTGGTGCGGCCCCTGCATCAAGCTCGGCCCCGTAGTTGAGGAACTCGCTGAAAAGTATGAGGGACAGGCCGTAATCGGCAAGCTCAACATCGATGAGAATGATGAGATCGCTTCCGAAAACCGCGTCCGCAACATCCCCACTGTCCTCTTCTTCAAGGATGGCGAGCTCAAGGAGCGCAGCGTAGGCCTCGTGAAGCTCTCCGACCTCGAGGAGAAGCTCGCTAAGATCCTCTGATCCCACAGCCGAATAAGACACCCCGGTCATAATACCGGTTCATGATGCCCGGTATCGCAATAGGGGGAGTCAAAACGCATCAGGGGCACTGAGCCGCACAGGCCCGGTGCCCCTTATATTTACATCAATCTCAAGCCATCTTAACCCTCCTCCGCCTCACCCATGCGCCAGATCATCACCCATTTCACCGATGACGACCTCTACAAGTTCACCATGTGCTGCGCGGTCATTGACAACTATCCGCGCACACGAGTGAAATACCGCTTCCAGGACCGTGACAACACCGTCTATCCGTTAGGATTCGACCGGGAGCTCCGCCGCCAAATTGATGCGCTCCGCTCCGTGGTCATTACCGGGGAGGAGATCGACTTCATGCGGCGCCGCTGCGGCTATATCCCCGACTGGTTTTACTCCTACCTCAAGGGATACCGCTACGACCCAACTTCTGTACGGGTTGAGCAGGATGACCGCGGACATCTGCACATAGAGTTTGAAGGCAACTGGAGCGACACCATCCTGTTAGAAGTCAAAGTGCTCGCCATTGTCTCAGAGCTCTATTACATGATGACCGGCGAAGCCGGGACGTTTGATTATGAGTCCTTCGCCGCGCGGTCTGACGAAAAGGCACGCAGGCTCATCGAGGCCGGATGCCGGTTCAGCGACATGGGCACCCGCCGACGCGCCTCTTACAGGGCGCAGGAAGTTGCCATTGCTGCCATGAAGCGGCGCGATGAACTCAGCAGCGGCCCCGGAAAGTTTGTTGGCACCAGCAACGTATGGTTCGCCATGCAGCATGACCTTCTTCCGATGGGCACGATGGCCCACGAAATAGTGTGCGCAATAGCCGGCATGTATGGCCCGCA
>WFLX010381077.1_pt1 | contig 10952 bp, 10 predicted proteins | sample 4967041 | NCBI WGS metagenome assembly WFLX01 (sample SAMN12857096, study PRJNA449069) | gut metagenome | isolation source: stool from male and female vole | host: Microtus ochrogaster | place: USA:Florida | collected 2017
GTGCGGATGTTGAAGTGGCGGTAGTCGCGCTTTGAGGGCTTGGCGTTGCGGAACACCACGCAGGATGCCACGGGGTCGCTGCCCTGGATGTTGGAGTTGTCGAAGCACTCGATGTGGCGCGGCAGCTCGCTGAGGCGGAAGTCGGCCTTCATGCGCTCGAGGGTGCGCTCGAGGCGCTCCTCGGGGTTGCGTTTCTCCATGTGCTTGAGGTCGTCGACGCGGTTCTGGCGGGCGTTGCGCACGCTCACCTCCAGCAGCTTGGCCTTGTCGCCGCGGCGGGGGATGGTGAAGGTCACGGAGGGCATCTCCACCTCCGGGGCGAGGGGCACGACCACTTCGTCGTATTCCACGCCCAGGGTGCGCTTGATTTCGTCCATGGCATAGGCCAGGAGCTGTGCGCGGCTTTCGTCGAGGCTGCGGCGGTAGCGCAGGGTGACGCTGCGCACCACGGCGCCGCGGCGCACGTGCATGTAGTTGATGTAGACGTCGCGGTCGTCGGAGCCGTCGTCGTCGATGCCGAAGACGTCGATATCGACGATGGTCTGGCTGACGATGACGCTGCGCGAGCGGTAGTTCTGCAGCAGGCGGTATTTCTCCTTGAGCTCCTGTGCCTCTTCGAAGCGCAGCTCGCCGGCCAGGCGGTTCATCTCGTCCATGAGATAGTCGGCGAGCTCGGCGGTGTGTCCGCGCAGAATCTGCTTGATGTTGCGGATGTACTCGCCGTAGGTGTCCGGGTCGATGGCGCCCGTGCAGCATCCGCGGCATCGCTTGATGTGGTACTGCAGGCACAGGTGGCCTCGGCCGCGGGCTATGTAGTCTTCGGTGATGGGCAGGCGGCAGGTGCGCACGGGGTAGAGCTCGCGGATGAGGTCGAGCACGGTGCGGGCTACGCCCACGTTGGCGTAAGGGCCGAAGTATTTCGAGCCGTCGCGGATGAGCTGGCGGGTGAGGAACACGCGGGGGTAGAGCTCGTTGGTCACCACGATCCAGGGGTAGGACTTGTCGTCCTTGAGCAGCACGTTGTAGCGCGGCTTGTACTCCTTGATCATGGAGTTTTCGAGGTCGAGGGCGTCTTGCTCGGTGGGCACGACGATGTAGCTCATGTCGGCTATGGCGCGNACGAGCNGATTGGNGCGTGTGCANTCGTGGGTGCGGTNGAAGTANCNGGAAACGCGGCGCTTGAGGTTCTTGGCCTTACCCACGTAGATGACGGTGCCCCGGGCGTCGTAGTAGGTGTAGACGCCGGGGGTGTCGGGGAGTATGGAGATTTTCTCTTCCAGCTCCGCCGATTTCTTGTGCATTGCCATGAGAGAGGGAGCGGGGGGGTGCTTAGAAACCGGAGATGTCGTTGATCTTGAGCCAGTCGTTTTCGGGGCCGCAGAGCAGGCGCGCGCCGGCGTAGGCCATGCCCAGGGTGTAGATGGTGGTGGCCACGTAGTCGCCGCTGGGGGTCTGGGTCATCACCAGGGCCACGTTGGGGCGGGTGGCGTTGCCCAGGTTCAGGGGCAGCAGCAGCGAGATGGACTTGCTCTTGGGATAGTAAATGGGGATGGCGCGGCGGTAGTTCCAGCGCAGCAGGCGCTTGGCGCTCTCGATGGCGCTCTCGATCTGCTGGCGCATGCGCGACAGCACCACGGGGTCGGCCTTGATGGCCTCGGCCAGCTCCTCGTAGAACTCGGGGGTGCGACGGCGGTCGTAGTTGAAATACTGCGGGCCGAAGAAGTTCAGGAAGTTGAAGGGCAGGCGGTTGCAGTGGTCGATGAAGTGGTCGAGATTGGGCACCGTGATGGAGCAGCGGTTGTCGAAGCTGAGCTGTGCGGTGGATTCGTAGTAGTGGGCCGGTTCGGGCAGGGTGGCGCCGAACTTGCCGGTCATGTCGAAGCGTCCCATGTCCTTGCTGCCCACGAAGGCCATGAATGTCCAAGGGCGGTTGTCGGTGGCGCGCTCGTTTTTCTTGAACAGGGCGTAGACAGGCTCGTCGTAGGGGTCGCAGAGGCCGGTGTTGAAGGTGGCGAAATCGCCTTTCACCATGATTTTGGGCGTGAAGCGGGGGTCGTCGCTGCCGGCTGCGTCTTCGTACTGCAGACGCTCGAAGGTGATGGTCAGGAAGTTCTTGAGCAGGGGGAAGGTGCCGGGGTCGCGGTAGCCGTAGTACCAGCGCTCGGGCCTGGCCACGGCTGCCAGCTGGGCAATGGCCACGTCGAGGCCGCGCTGGTCGCCGCGGCCGGGGAAGAAGGCAAAGTCGAGCAGCTTGTCGAGGGCTGTCTTGACGCGCGGAGCAGCGGGCTGCTCGGCTGCGGGGCGGGGCTGCCAGGGGGTGTCGGCGCGATGCTCGCTCCGGGGCTGGCGGGCNGGCTCGCAGGTGGTGGGCAGCAGGTGCAGGGNGTCGTCGTCGGGCAGACGCATGAATTTCTTGTTGGGATGGTCGGCATCGCCGCGCTCCTCAATCTCGAGNTACTCGCCGTAGAGAGCGGCCAGCAGGTCTTTGAGCTTGNAGAAGCCGTAGTCGTGGAAGTCGAAGTCGCGGGCCTTGAGGGCGGGCGTGATTTTCACGAGCTCATACCAGCCGTCCGGGGCGGGCACGGAGGAGGTGATGATATACTCGAAGCGGCGGCGCAGGTCCACGATGTCGACGTCGCAGTCGTGGCGCACCACGGTGCGTGCCGGGCGCGGGTCGCGCACGCTGGCCGGCTGGCCGTATGGGTGGAGCGACGGCAGCGAGATGAAGTGGTGGGGCGAGTGGTCGGCATCGTAGCGGGCGGCTGCGGCATCGGCGGGATAGAGCTCGCACAGCAGCTGCTTGACGCCGCGGCCGCCATAGGCGCGGGTGTCGAAGCCGTCGGAGCGCAGGGCCTCGCCCAGGGTGGCCAGGGCGTAGTACTGCGACTGCGAGGGGGCCAGGCGGCGCTCGAGAATCTNGGTGACGCNGGNGCGGGCTTCGTCGAGCTGCTCGGGCGAGAGCGGGGGCAGCTCCACGGCAAAGATGGTGCGCACGGCCTCAAACTTGCGCGACGCCGGGTCGAAGGGCTCCATGGAGAACTGCGGCTCGAAACGGGTCTGGGGATTGATTTCGCGGAATGCCTCGCGCAGCTGCTCGGCCGTCACCGCGGGGCGGCCTTCGCCGGCCAGGCGGCTGTTCACATCGTCGAGGATGGGGGCGAATTCCTTGAAATTGGCTTTTAGCACAGGAGCTACCGTGTAGCTCTCTTTCAAAATTTCAACAAGGCTTTTCATTTAATTAATAAAAGCTTAAAGGGTAGTTTATTTAATAAAGGTGAGTTTACTCAGTGCAAAGGTAACGAAAAGAATGATACCGCCGCACGCTTTAAGATTNTTTATATCAAAGAAAATCNCCGGNTAATTGTTCAGNCAATTGAGAAAGAACGCGCCGGAGAGCGCGTNGCTTGCATTCCGTCTTTGAGGGGTGGACGCTTAAAAAGCGTCCCTCCACTGATTTTCAGCACTTTTCTTTTTTCTCTGGGGCGCTGTGCGGGCTATGCGGCGATGCCGGGCCAATAGGGTGAATCCGTAGTTTTATAAATAAATACCGCGAAGTTTTATAAATTTTGTGTATTTTTGTGGCAATGATTGAAGAAACGAAACAGCCCCTGCTGGGCATGAACCTCGAGCAGCTGCGCCGCGTGGCCGAAGAATGCGGCCTGCGGCCCTTCGCCGCCAAGCAGATAGCCCACTGGCTCTACGGCAAGCGGGCCGAGACCATCGAGGCCATGACCGACCTGCCGCTGCGCGCCCGCGAGCAGCTGGCCGGGCGCTACACCGTGGGGCGCACCGCCCCCAAGGCTGCCGCCGAAAGCGCCGACGGCACCGTGAAGTATCTCTTCGACGGCGCCGGCGGCCGCGACATCGAAGCCGTGTACATCCCGGAGGCCGACCGCGCCACGCTGTGCGTGAGCTCCCAGGCCGGCTGCAAGATGGGGTGCACCTTCTGCATGACCGGCCGCCAGGGCTTCCACGGCCAGCTCTCGGCCGCCCAGATCGTGAACCAGGTGCTGTCTATCCCGCAGAGCGACTCGCTCACCAATATCGTGTTCATGGGCATGGGCGAGCCCCTGGACAATTTCGACGCCGTGGCCGCCGCCATCGACGTGCTCACGGCCCCCTGGGGCCTGGCCTGGAGCCCGAAGCGCATCACCGTGAGCACCGTGGGCCACCTGCCCGGCCTGAAGCGCCTGCTGGAGGAAACCAAGGTGCACGTGGCCCTGAGCGCCCACACGCCCTTCTCCGGCGAGCGCGCCGAGCTGATGCCCGTGGAGAAGGCATGGCCCCTGGCGCGCGTGATCAAGCTACTGCGCGGCTACGACTTCGCCCACCAGCGCCGCCTCTCGGTGGAGTACACCATGTGGCAGGGCGTGAACGACGACATGCGCCACGCCGACGCCCTGGCGCGCCTGCTGCGCGGCACCTCGGCCCGCGCCAACCTGATACGCTACCACCGCCTGCCCGACGGCCACCTCGAGCCCGCCACCCGCGAGGCCATGGAGGCCTTCCGCGACCGCCTGAACGAGCGCGGCATCACCGCCACCATCCGGGCCTCGCGAGGCGAAGACATTGACGCCGCCTGCGGAATGCTCGCAGGCAAGAACATCCAAAAACAAGACTGAACGATGGAAAAACTCCTACGCGTGGGCATAACCCACGGCGACATAAACGGCATAGGTTATGAGGTAATACTCAAGACCCTCGACGACACCCGCATCCTGGAAATGTGCACCCCGGTGGTCTACGGCTCGGCCAAGATTGCCGCCTTCTACCGCAAGGCCCTGGACATGCAGCCCGTGCCCATGACACAGAGCGCCACGGCCGAGGAAATCCACGACGGCGCCATCAACATCATCAACGTGGTGGGCGAAGACGTCAAGGTGGAGCCCGGCGTGGAGACCCGCGCCGCCGGCGAGGCCGCCCTGGCGGCACTGTCGCAGGCCGTGGCCGACCTGCGCGCCGGCCGCATCGACGTGCTCGTTACGGCCCCCATCAACAAGCACAACATCCAGAGCGAGAGCTTCGCCTTTCCGGGCCACACCGAGTATCTCGAGGCACAGCTGGGCCTCGAGGGCGACAAGGCCCTGATGATTCTGTGCTCCGACGACATGCGCGTGGCCCTGATGACCACCCACATGCCCCTGAGCCGCGTGCCCGGCGCCATCACCCGCGAGGGCATCGTGGAGAAACTGCGGGTGTTCAGCCGCTCGCTGGTGCGCGACTTCGCCATCCACGCCCCGCGCATCGCCGTGCTGTCGCTCAACCCCCACGCCGGCGAGGGCGGCCTGCTGGGCACCGAGGAGCAGGAAATCATCGCGCCGGCCATAGAGGAGGCCCGCGGNAAGAAGATTCTGGCNTTCGGGCCCTACGCCGCCGANGGNTTCTTCGGCAGCGGCCTCTACCACCGCTTCGACGGCGTGNTGNCCATGTACNACGACCAGGGCCTCGCGCCCTTCAAGGCCCTGGCCATGGAGGCCGGGGTGAACTTCACGNCCGGGCTGCCCTACGTGCGCACGTCGCCCGACCACGGCACCGGCTACGACATCGCCGGCAAGGGCGAGGCCTCGGAGCAGTCGATGCGCAGCGCCATCTTCGCCGCCATCGACATCTACCGCAACCGCCGCCGCGAAGACGCCGCNACGGCCAATCCCCTGCGCCGGCAGTACTACAGCAAGGGCAACGACAACGTGGTGCTCGACCTCTCCTGAACGCCGTGAACNTCATCGACGCCATAAACGATTTTCTCTGGAGCTACGTGCTCATTGCCGTGCTGCTGGGCGGCGGCCTCTGGTTCACGCTGCGCACGCGCTGCGTGCAGCTGCGCATGATTCCGGAGATGATGCGCTCGCTGGCATCGTCGGGCACGGGCCACGGCCGCGGCATCAGCTCGTTCCAGGCCTTCGCCCTGTCGCTGGCCAGCCGCGTGGGCACCGGCAACATCGCCGGCGTGGCCATAGCCATCGCCCTGGGCGGCCCGGGAGCCGTGTTTTGGATGTGGGTGGTGGCCATCCTGGGCTCCGCCAACGCTTTCGTGGAGTCTACGCTGGCCCAGCTCTTCAAGGTGCGCGGCCGCAACTCCTTCCGCGGCGGCCCGGCCTACTACATCAGCCTGGGCATAGGCAGCCGCGCGTGGGCCGTGACCTTCGCCGTGCTCATCACCGCCACCTTCGCCCTGGCCTTCAACTCCGTGCAGTGCAACACCGTGGCCCTGGCGCTGGAGCGTAGCTTCGGCGTGGCGCCGCTCTACACCGGCATAGCCTGCGCGGCACTGACGCTGCTCGTCATCTGCGGCGGCGTGCGGCGCATCGCCGTGGTCAACCAGGTGGTGGTGCCCGTGATGGCCGTGCTCTACATCCTGCTGGCCCTCTACGTGGTGGCCACGCGCCNGCCCATGTTCCCCGGGGTGATGANACTNNTCGTCACGAGCNCCTTCGGCCTCGAGCCCGCAGCCGGCGGCGCCGTGGGCATGGCCGTGATGATGGGCGTGAAGCGCGGCCTGTTCAGCAACGAGGCCGGCGAGGGCTCCACGCCGAACGCCGCCGCCACGGCCACCGTGAGCCACCCCGTGAAGCAAGGCCTGGTGCAGACGCTGGGCGTCTACGTCGACACCCTGCTGGTGTGCACCGCCACGGCATTCATCATCCTGTGCAGCGGGGCCCTGGACACGGGCCTCACCGGCATAGAACTGACGCAGACCGCCCTCGACGCCGAAGTGGGCGCCGCAGCCTCGGTGTTCGTGGCCGTGGCCGTGGTGCTTTTCGCCTTCACCAGCATAATCGCCAACTACTACTACGGCGAGACCAACCTCGCCTTCATCCGCGACTCGCGCGGCCTCACCTACGGCCTGCGCGCCGCCACCGCGGCCGTGGTGCTCACGGGCGCCGTGCTGCCGCTCACCACCGCCTGGGCGCTGGCCGATGTGGCCATGGCCCTGATGACGCTGTGCAACATGCTCGCCATCCTGCGGCTGGGCCGCTACGCCATGCGTCTGCTCGACGACTACACCGCCCAGCGCTCGCGCGGGCTCGACCCTCAATATCATTCTTCCACCTGTCCCGACATAGCATCGCGCACCACGTGCTGGCCGCGGTGAACGGGACTCCCACCCCACCCACCTGACTCATGAAAATAGGAATCATCGTGGCCATGAGCAAAGAACTGGCCCTTCTACTTCACAACATCCAGGACGAAAGCCGCGTCACCGTCAACGGCCGCAACTTCTACATAGGCCGCATAGGCCGCCACGAGGTGGTGCTGGCACAGTGCGGCATAGGCAAGGTGAACGCCGCCGTGGGCACCCTCACGCTCATCGAGAATTTCCACCCCTCGCTCATCATCAACACCGGCGTGGCCGGAGGCACCGGCTCCGGCGCCCGCGTGATGGACGTGGTGGCCGCCACCGCCGTGGCCTACCACGACGTGTGGTGCGGCCCGGNCACCGAGTGGGGACAGGCCGCCGACTGNCCCCGCNTCTTCGAGTNCCCCCTGNCCGAAAACGNCNTCCACGGCATCGACCTCAAGCGCGGCCTCATAGCCAGCGGCGACATCTTCGTGGGCGACGCCGCCACCGTGGAGCGCATCCTGGGGCTCTACCCGGAGGCCGTGGCCGTGGACATGGAGTCGGCCGCCGTGGCCCAGGTGTGCTACCTCAAGGACGTGCCCTGCGTGGTGCTCCGCGTCGTCAGCGACACCCCCGGAGCCGAGCCGGACAATGCCTCGCAGTACATGAACTTCTGGGACACCGCGCCCACCTGCACCTTCGACGCCGTCAACGCCCTGCTGGCGCGGCTCTGATTCCCCCTCGCCCGGCATGAAAGACATTCGCGCCGTGCGCGGCCGCCGCTACATCCTCGACCTCATAGCCGAGGGCGAGCACGAGCAGCAGGACTTCAAGTTCAGCATCACCGATGCCTGCAAGATAGCCCGCAGCATCTCGGCCTTCGCCAACAACCGCGGAGGCCGCCTGCTCATAGGCGTCAAGGACAACGGCACGGTGGCCGGCGTGCGCAACGAAGAAGATATATATGTGGTGGAGCAGGCGGCGCGCATGTATTGCCGCCCGGAGCAGCACGTGGAGTTCGACGCCTTCAGGGTCGACGCCTCGGCCGTGGTGATACGCGCCACCATCGCGCCCAGCCCCCGGCGCCCCGTGCAGGCACGCGACAGCGACGGCCGCTGGACGGCCTTCTACCGCGTGGCCGATGAAANCATCCACGCCCANCCGCTGATGNTGGCCNCCTGNCGCATGGCCTCGNCAGCCGGCGGCGCGGGCAGCCTCGTGATGGGGCCCGACGGCCACGAAACGCGCCTGCTGCAGCTCGTGGCCGCTGCCGGCGAGGCCGGACTCGACCCCGAAGAGGCCGCTCCGGCCCTGGCCCTCAGCCGCGCCACCACGGCCGCCATCATCACCCGCCTGGCCGCCACCGGCCTGCTGGCCTTCCGCTACAGCGCCCCCGCCTTCCGCCTCGTGTGTCCCGAGCCGGAAGATGCAGATGACCGCCTGAAATAAAAAAATGCCTGGCGCGCGCGTCCCGAGCCATAGCCGCGGGGTAAAGAGGCGCCCCGCGGCCTACAGGCCTTTGCGCACGTCCACCGAGTGCTTGCGGCCGTTCACTTTCAATTGCACCTTGGTGTCCTTGAAATAGGTGATGCGGTCGAAATTGAGGGTGTACACGGCGTTGCCGTCGCCCAGATTGCAGCGCACGCTGCGGGCCGGATATTTCTTTCCGTCGTTCAGCAGCACCACATCGGTGACCTTGATGCGCTTCGGGGTGTTGTCGTCGGCGAGCACGATGGTGGTGCCGTCCATATTGTCGAGGCTCTGAAATTTAATCTCGGCTTTCGCGCACAGCCCGCAGGCGCACAGCAGCGCCGCCACAATCAGTTTTTTCATAGCTATCAGGTGTATTTCCATGCATTTATGCCCGCAGCGGGCACGAAAATCGGCAATCGGCCATCACAAAGTTACGCTTTTTTCGCCAAAACCGCTATCTTTGCACCGAAAATAAAACCACATCACGAATGAAAATCATCGCCACCGCAGCCCTCGCGCTGCTCATTGCCACCGCCACCGCCTGCTCCACAGCCACCAACGGCTCTGCCGAAGCCGAAACCACCCCCGCGCCCGACATCCTGGGCCGCTGGACCATCGAGAGCATCGTGCTGAGCGACACCGACTACGTGCGCCCCGCCGAAATCGTGCCCGGCGCGCAGCAGTTCTTCCTCTTCACCGACAGCACCTACAGCGTGCACACCAACTGCAACTCCCTCTCCGGCTGGTACACCCTCAGCGGCGACACCCTCGTGCTGGGCGACGGCGCCATGACCGAGATGGCCTGCGACAACATGGACACCGAAGACGCCCTGCGCCGCATCCTCCCCTACATCGCCACCGCCCGCTTCGACTCCGACACCACCCTGCGCCTGGGCACCGACACCCCCGGCCGCTACATCCTCCTGCGCAAATAATCCCGCATCGCAGGGAACAATACAAAAGACGCGCCGGAGAGCGCGTCCCGAGTGTGAGCCGCGGGGTGCGCTTCGCTTACCCCACGGCTATGGCTCGGAACGCGCTCTCCGGCGCGTTCTTTCACAATGGNTGAAAGGTTACACGCGGCGTGCGGCGTGTTAAAAATTAAAAAAAACGGCGATTTCTTGGAGATTTAACGACAAAGTACTAACTTTGCAAAGTTTTTCAACTCACTCCGTCATGGGAAAGTTCACAGCATATAAACTGCCGCTCAAGAGCCTGACCAAAGGCACACACACCTTTGACTATCACCTGGACAAGCAGTTCTTCACCAACATGGAGAACAACGACGTGCGGGATGCCGACCTCAACGTGCANCTCACNGTCGACTACAACGGCGAGATATATGCCNTGGCCTTCGAGATTGCCGGCGAGGTGCTGCTGCTGTGCGACCGCTGCCTCGACGACCTTCACCTGCCCATCGACACCCGCTACGACATCAGCGTGAAGTACGGCGACGACTACAACGACGACAGCGACACCCTGATAGAGATTCCGGACAGCGACAACTACCTGAACGTGGCCTACATGATCTACGACACCGTGGTGCTCGCCATCCCCATCAAGCACGTGCATCCCCTGGGCAAGTGCAACCGCCAGATGTCGGCCATCCTCAAGAAGCACCGCGCCGGCGGAGGCGACGACGAGATGGACGAGTTCATGGAAGGAATCGACGACGACACCCCCGCAGCCGCAGGCTCCGACCCCCGCTGGGACGCCCTCCGCGGCATGGGCAGCGAAGGCGCCGAGTGAAGAAAGACACCGAACGCAAGACACAACACACAGGCAACGCCGCGCGGAGAGACTCGCCATCGCCACAAAGCCGAGCCCCACAATAATTAAAACAACAAAAAAGATATACCCCAATGGCACATCCTAAACGCAAACAGTCCAAGACCCGCACCGCCAAGCGTCGCACCCACGACAAGGCTGTAGCTCCCACCATCGCTCTCTGCCCCAACTGCGGCGCATGGCACATCTACCACACCGTGTGCGGCGAATGCGGTTACTACCGCGGCAAGCAGGCCATCGTCAAGGACGCCGCTATCTGATATCGGCTCCACACCCCCCACTGCGACCAAGGCCGCAACAACCCCGCATGCTACGCCCTAAGAGCCGAAAGGAGGCCTTAGGGTGTAACTATTAAAACCACAAAAACGACACCACAACAAATGCTGAACGCAAGAATCACAGGCATTGCATCCTACGTGCCCGACGACCTTCTGACCAACGACGATCTCTCGCGCATGGTCGACACCAACGACGAATGGATCACCACTCGCGTGGGCATCAAGACACGCCACATCCTGCGCAAGGAAGGCGCCGGCTCGTCCTTCATGGGCATCGAGGCTGTCAAGCGCCTGCTCGAGAGCACCGGCACAGGCCTCGACGAGGTAGACCTGCTCATCTGCGCCACCACCAA
>WFLX010106455.1_pt1 | contig 10949 bp, 9 predicted proteins | sample 4967041 | NCBI WGS metagenome assembly WFLX01 (sample SAMN12857096, study PRJNA449069) | gut metagenome | isolation source: stool from male and female vole | host: Microtus ochrogaster | place: USA:Florida | collected 2017
AAGCCCCATAGCCATCACTGTCGGCGGCCGCATAAGCAACGGCAATCTCACCGGAGCCGCTTGGGGATATGACGGAAACTCTTGGGCGAAACTCAGCCAGGGACCGGTGTCGACTCAATATGAGGACATGAGCCTGTTCCCTTACTTCGCGCTTCGCTCTACCACTAAATGGTGGCGCGTCACTAAAGACTCGGCTCTTTTTGCTATGGGAGGACGCAAAAGCGACGGTACTGTTTCCGACACAGTATATGTTTCTCTCGACGGCGGCATTCATTGGGACATTGCCGGAGAGTCGCTACAGCTGCCTGATTTTATTCCCGCATTCGCAGGCGCGCAGGCAATCGTAAAGGACTCCTCGCTGACATCGTCACGAAGCGCATCGCTTGCCGCATGGAACGAACTGCCTTTATATCGCAGCAATCCTTTCAGCCGCGCCGTCACCCCGGTATCATCATGGGAATGCCCCTTCATCTATCTTTATGGAGGAGTCGATGACGCAGGTTCATTATATCCCAATATTTGGCGAGGAGTCATCAATCAGTTAACTTTCAAACCGATTGAATGAAACTCAGATTAGCTCTATTAATATTCATCGCAGTGTCGTTGCTGTCAGCACCCCGTGCCGTTTGCCAGGAATCAACCTATAAGTTTGATTTCGGAGCTTCGTTGGGCATNAGCGGCTATCTCGGCGATGCCAATACAGCTAATCTGTTTGCCAATCCGGGATTCGCCGCCGGCGTCAGTTTCCGTTATCTCATCAACACCCGCTGGGCAATAAAAGGCTCGTTTATGACAGCAGGGCTTAGCGGCAATAGCGCTGACATGGAAAATGTTTTCCCCGGAGGAGAAACCTATAAATTCTCATCGACGGTCTATGACCTTGGCGGGCGAGTGGAATTTAACTTTTTCAACTACGGAATCGGAGAATCCTACCGAAAAATGAAACGCTGGAGCCCATATTTGTCTTTGGGAATAGGGATGACCGCAGCAAAATCGGACGGTACCCATGTTTATGCCAATCTCCCGATAGGCTTAGGCGTGAAATATAAACTGCAACCTCGCATAAATCTCGGGCTCGACTGGACCATGACGAAAGTCTTTGGCGACAAAGTCGACGGAGAGATACTTGACGACCTGTATCACATAAAAAGCTCATTCATCAAAAACACNGACTGGTATTCGACCATAATGGTTTCGATCAGCTATGAATTTGGCGAACGATGCAAAAACTGTTTTTACGTTGATTAACCGCATGGACAAAATGTCACTATATAACGAAATTGACCCAGCCCGCTTGCCCGAACACGTAGCCATAATAATGGATGGCAACGGACGATGGGCGAAAGCGCGTGGACTTCAACGCCATGAAGGACACGTGGAGGGAGTCACATCTGTCCGTAAAATAACCGAAGCCGCATCTCAGACAGGAATAAAATACCTCACTCTTTACACTTTCTCCACCGAAAACTGGAACCGTCCTAAAGAAGAGGTCGACGCGCTGATGAATCTTGTAGTCATCGCAATAGAGCGCGAAACAGCCGACTTGATTAAGAATAATGTGCGACTGAACATGATAGGCGATTTCAGCCGCATGCCCGCATTTGCCTACGACAGGCTGAACAAGTGCATCGCTGACACGTCTCACTGTACCGGGCTGACACTGATTCTCGCCATCAGCTATTCGTCGCGTTGGGAAATAACCGAAGCCACTCGCAAGATAGCCGAAAAAGTGGAGCAAGGAGNGCTGAAACNTCAGGAGATNNCCCCCGAAACTATTTCGGAGAATCTCGCCACGGCAGCCTACCCCGATCCCGATCTGCTCATAAGGACCGGCGGCGATTTCCGCATCAGCAACTTCCTTTTATGGCAATTGGCTTATGCCGAGATTTATGTGACCCCGGTTTTCTGGCCTGATTTCAGCAAAGAAGATTTTTACCGGGCTATAATCCAGTACCAGTCGCGCGAACGGAGGTTCGGACTCACCGGTGAGCAAGTGCAAGAAAATAAATAACCGTAGAATAAAGATTTAAGACATCATATCACTTTCGATTATGCGTATAAAATTGCTAATCATATTAATGACGATAATGACGCTGGGCGCGAACGCTCAGGTAAGAGGCAAGGGCTTCGTTCCGGTAGACACCATTTATGCCCCTAACGTAATATACTCAGGATTGCCTAACACCTACGAAATCGCAGGTATAAAAGTGACCGGAGTGCCTAATTACGAAGACTATATCGTCATCGGATATGCAGGAATCAATATCGGAGACCGTGTAGAGATACCCGGCGCCGAGATCACAAATGCAGTGAAACGCCTTGTGCGCCAAGGGCTGTTCTCGTCAGTAAAAATCATTGTCGAGAAGACCGCCGGCGACCAGGCATGGCTTGAGTATGCGTTGAAGCCGCAGCCGCGCATTTCGGAAATAAACTACCACGGAGTGTCGAAAAACGAGAAAAAGGACCTCGAAGAGCGCCTTCAGCTCATGAAAGGCAACCAGATAACCCCCAATATCGTAAACCGCGCCACTCAAATAATTCAGAATTATTACAAGCAGAAAGGTTTCGGCAACGCTACCGTCAGGATCGACCAGGCTGAAGACCTCTCGGTGCCCGGAGAGAACATCGTAACCATCAATGTCGACAAGCACAACAAGGTGAAGGTTCACAAAATCTACATCAACGGCAACGAGATGTTGAGCGACGGTACTCTCAAGCGCACAATGAAAAAGACCAATGAAAACGGCAACCTGCTCAACCTCTTCAAGCAGAAGAAGTTTGTGGAGAGCGACTTTGAAAACGACCTCGACCTCATCATCGCCAAATATAACGAAAAAGGGTTCCGCGACGCCAAAATATTAAAGGACAGCGTGGTGCCTTACGATGAAAAGCATGTCGACGTGTATATCGACGTTGAGGAGGGTAAAAAATATTACATCAAGAACATCGACTGGGTGGGTAACACTGTCTATCCCACCGAAATTCTCGACAGGATTCTTGAGATAAAACCCGGCGACGTTTACAATCAGAAATTGCTCGACAAGCGATTGAAAGATGACGACGACGCAGTAGGCAACCTCTACTACAACCGAGGCTATCTCTTTTACGATCTTGTTCCAATCGAAAAGAACATTGACGGCGACTCGATCGACCTTGAAATGCGCATAACCGAGGGGCCTCAGGCTACCATCAATAATGTAATCATCACCGGTAACGACCGCCTCTATGAAAAAGTTATCCGCCGAGAGCTCCGCGTGAAACCGGGACAGCTTTTCAGCAAGGACGACCTCATGCGTTCAGCCCGCGAGATCATGCAGACCGGACACTTTGACCCGGAAAACATGGACGTGCGTCCCGAACCCAACATGGAGACCGGAACTGTCGACATTCTGTTCGGACTTGAATCAAAAGCCAACGACCAGGTGGAAATATCATTCGGTTGGGGACAGACCGGTGTCATCGGAAAAGTGGCGCTGAAGTTCACCAACTTCTCCATCAAAAACCTGTTCCGCCCAAGCTCCTATCGCGGACTCATCCCGCAGGGTGAGGGACAGACATTCACCATCAGCGCGCAAACCAACGCCAAGTACTATCAAAGCTACTCTATATCATTCCTCGACCCGTGGTTTGGAGGAAAGCGCCCCAACTCGCTTTCAGTGTCGGCTTACTATGCCCGCCAGACAGGTATCAACTCCTCCTATTATAACCGCAACTGGTATAACCCCTACTCCTACGGAGGATACGGCTACGGATATGGATACGGCTACAACGATTATTATCAGAACTCCTACGAAAACGCCTACGACCCCAACAAGATTCTTCAAATGGTGGGCGTGACTGTGGGATTCGGAAAACGTCTTAGCTGGCCTGGCGACTACTTCCAGTTCCAGGCTGACATCAGCTATCAGTGGTATTATCTGAAANNNTGTGATTACCTCTATNANANGANGAACGGTGNGTCCAACTCAATCGTTCTTGGATTGACTCTCNCGCGCCAGNCTANCNACAATCCNCTCTACACCCGCCGCGGNTCTATCTTCTCGATAAACTTGCAGATGACACCCCCCGCCTCACTCTTCAGCGGAAAGAAGGACTGGGAAAAACTCAGCAAGGAGGACACCGAGGAGTCCAAGAAAGAGCTCTACAAATGGATCGAATATTGGAAACTCCGCATCAAAACCCGCACCTACACTCCGCTCACCGACCCCACCGGCCGCTGGACACTGGTGTTGATGACCCGTGCCGATATCGGTTTGCTCGGCAGCTACAACAAATGGCTGAAAACTCCGTTTGAAACATTCTATGTCGGCGGCGACGGAATGTCGGGTTCCTATCAGTATGCCACCGAGACCATCGGACTCCGCGGATATGAAAACGGACAGCTCACCCCCTACGGGCAGGAAGGCTACGCCTACACCCGCTTTGGCATGGAGCTTCACTTCCCGTTCATGCTGTCGGCATCCACCAATATCTACGGAATCACATTTGTGGAAGCGGGTAACGCCTGGACGAGCGTCAAGAGCNTCGAGCCGTTCAACANGANGCGCAGCGCCGGCGCCGGTGNCCGCNNCTNCCTCNCCANGGTCGGAATGATGGGTATCGACTGGGCATACGGTTTCGACAAGGTGTTCGGACAGAAGGGCGGCAGCCAGCTACACTTCATTCTCGGACAAGAGTTCTAAAAATTCTTAACGTCAATAAACTTATAAGCCCGCAAAACGTCTTATTAAGTAAACACATTAAATTTCACGATATGAAAAAGTTGACNTTCACGCTGCTGTTGATGCTTATATGCACCGCNGGAGCCTACGCGCAGAAGTTNGCGTTAATCGACATGGAGTATATCCTGAAAAACGTNCCNGCCTACGAGATGGCTAACGAGCAGCTCAATCAGATATCGCAGCGCTGGCAGAAAGAAGTGGAAGCCAAAGCCGCTGAAGCCCAAACCATGTATAAGAACTATCAGAGCGACATGGTGTTCCTAACCGACGACCAGAAGGCAAAAAAGGAGGAAGCTATCGTAGCTAAAGAAAAAGAAGCAAGCGAACTGCGATACAAGTATTTCGGACCGGAAGGCGAATTGTATAAAAAACGCCAGAGCCTTATGCAGCCCATTCAGGACGAAGTCTACAATGCGGTCAAAAAAGTGAGCGAAGAACGAGGCTACCAGTGCATTTTCGACCGCGCTTCATCAGCCAATATAATCTTCGCATCGCCGAGAATCGACGTCAGCAACGAGGTTCTCGCCAAAATGGGATATGCTAAATAAAGATATTCACATTTGTTAATAGGATATTTCACAATAGTTTCTTATCTTTGCAACTCAATTACAAGAAACTTTAAACATTACCAATTGATATGATTAAGAAAATTCTTCTCGCTATACTTGTAGCGTTTCCTATGATTGCAGTGGCTCAGTCTCCCAAATTCGGAATTGTGAACACCCAGACAATCATTCAGGATCTTCCCGATTTCAAAGAAGCACGTGAACAAATCGATTCTTCTTCAAAGAAATATGAGGATGAGTTCAAGAAACTTCAGGAGCAGATGGAAAAGAGCTATGCCGAATTTCAGGCTCTCGCTGCCGACACCCCCGAGTCAATAAAGGAACGTCGCATGCAGGAAATTCAGGATCTCGACCAGAAGATGCAGCAGTTCCATGCAACCGCTACTCAGGACATCCAGCGTCAGCAGGAAACTCTTCTCGCTCCCATCCAGGAGAAAGTTCGCCAGGCATTGACCGCTGTGGGCAAAGAAAACAACATGACTTTCATTTTTGAAAACATGATGCCCGTCTACACCGGAACCGATGTGATTGACGTTACCCCTCTTGTACGCACAAAACTCGGTCTTAAGTAATCGAATCACGCTTCTATAAAGCGATATAAAGGGTTCCCCGTTTTTCAGCGCGGAATCCTTGCTTTTTATATAGGGCAATTCCCGAAAAAACAGTAAATTTGTACCATGACTCAAAACGACACGACAACCGGACCGATAGGCATCTTTGACTCAGGTTATGGCGGACTCACCATCCTGAGCGAAATACGCCGCGCGCTACCCGACTACGATTATATCTACCTCGGCGATAACGCCCGCGCCCCCTACGGCACAAGATCATTTGACATCGTCTACCGTTTTACGCTGGAGGCGGTCGAATACCTCTTTAACCGCGGATGCCCGCTGGTGATTCTTGCATGCAACACGGCTTCGGCAAAAGCGTTGCGCACAATCCAGCAGACGAATCTGCCCGAAATCGACCCGTCGCGCAGAGTTCTCGGCGTGATTCGCCCTACGGTCGAGACCATCGGCAACATCACCCACACCGGGAAGATAGGCATCTTCGGAACCCCGGGAACAGTGAAAAGCGGAAGCTACGAAATGGAGATAGCTAAACTATATCCCGATTTCAAGACCGTCACCCACGCCTGCCCCATGTGGGTGCCACTGATTGAAAATGGCGAAGCGGCAAGTCCCGGAGCCGACTATTTCGTAAAGCAGGAAGTCGACAGGCTGCTCGACAAAGAGCCTGAAATCGACACCATAATCCTCGGATGCACCCACTACCCCATTCTGATTGACAAAATCAAAGAATATGTGCCTGCCGGCATAACGGTAGTTCCTCAAGGCGAACTTGTGGGAAAAAGCCTCGCCGACTATCTTTCACGCCATCCCGAAATGGAAAGGAGATTGACAAAAGGCGGCGAATGCGTTTATCTGACAACCGAAAATGCCGAGAAATTCAACGAATCGGCAAGCATATTCCTCTCAAGCAGGGTCAACGCCGAGTCCATCACCCTTTGACACCCCCCTACCGACTAACATCTAACCAATCTATTTATATGAAACTTACCTTATCCAAACTATTGACAGTAGCGGCAATCCTCATGTCCGCTCAGCTCAATGCCGCCGACAATCCCATGAAACTGTGGTACAATCAGCCGGCATCACTCTGGGTTGAAGCGTTGCCCATCGGCAACGGAGCTGTCGGAGCGATGGTGTTCGGCGATCCGGTCAACGAACAGTTCCAGCTCAACGAAGAAACAGTGTGGGGCGGTTCGCCCTACAACAACACCAATCCTAAAGCCAAGGACTCCCTCGGCGAAATCAGGGATCTGATTTTTAAAGGCAAAAACAAAGAAGCACAGGAGTTATGCGGACCTGCGATCTGCGCGCCCAACGGCGCTAACGGAATGCCTTATCAAACTGTAGGCTCCCTCATGCTCGATTTCGACGGGACATCGGGCTACACCGAATATTATCGAGACCTCGACATCTCGAAAGCTGTCGCCACCACCCGCTTCCGTGTCGGCGACACCGAGTACACCCGCGAAGCGTTCACCTCCCTCCCCGACCGTCTACTCGTCGTGAAACTTACCGCATCGCAGAAAGGCAAAATTTCATTCACCGCCCGCTACGACACCCCCTATACCGGAACCACCTCATCGATTCCCGCGCGCAACGAGATTCTGCTCTGCGGCAAAACCGACGACCACGAAGGCATTCCCGGCAAAGTGGAGTTTGCCGCATTAACTCAGATTGATTCCAAAGGCGGAAAAATTCAAGCCGTGGGCGACAGCGCCCTGCGCGTGACAAACGCCAACGAAGTCATCATCTACGTTTCAATCGGCACCAATTTCATCAACTATCACGACATTTCAGGCGATGCGCTCGCCTCGGCGCGTGATTATCTTAAAAAAGGCAAACGCGATTACAAGAAGATGCTCGCCGACCATGAAGCTGCCTATGCCAAGCTCTTCAACCGAGTGACTCTCGATCTCGGTTCTAACGGGCAAGCGTCGAAGCCCACCGATGTGCGCGTAAAGGAATTCTCCTCAAATTTCGACCCGCAGCTCGCCGCCCTCTACTTCCAGTTTGGACGCTATCTCCTTATATGCAGCTCGCAGCCCGGCGGTCAAGCCGCCAACCTGCAAGGCATCTGGAACCATAAACTCCGCGCCCCTTGGGATGGAAAATACACCACCGACATCAATGTCGAGATGAACTACTGGCCTGCCGAGGTAACCAACTTGCCTGAAATGCACGAACCCTTCATCACCCTCGTTGAAGACGTGTCAGAGACTGGAAAAGAAGCCGCCGCTATGTATGGCTGCCGCGGCTGGACCTTGCACCATAACACCGATATCTGGCGCTCAACCGGAGCTGTCGACGGTCCGAAATACGGAGTTTGGCCCACCTGCAACGCCTGGTTCGCTCAACATCTGTGGGACCGTTATCTCTTCTCGGGCGACAAAGACTATCTCGCCTCGGTCTACCCCATGATGAAGGACGCTTGCAAGTTCTACCTCGACTTCCTCGTGCGTGAGCCCGACAACAATTGGCTTGTCGTCGCACCGTCCTATTCTCCCGAAAACGCTCCGGTAGTCGACGGAAAACGCGATTTCGTAATCGTCGCCGGCACCACGATGGACAACCAGATGGTATCTGACCTCTTCCGCAACACCATCGACGCCGCCGCAGTCATGAATGAAGATGCCGCTTTCGTCGACAGTCTCAAGACAGTGGCTGAGAATCTCGCCCCGATGCAAGTGGGACGATGGGGGCAGGTTCAGGAGTGGCTCAAGGATTGGGACAATCCGAAAGACCATCATCGCCACACGTCACACCTGTGGGGGCTATATCCGGGACGCCAGATAACCTATCGCACCCCCGTGTTGATGGAAGCCGCAAAAAAGACCCTGAACGGACGCGGAGACCACTCTACAGGATGGTCAATGGGATGGAAAGTGTGTTTCTGGGCGCGACTGCTCGACGGCGACCATGCCTACAAGCTGATTACGGAACAGATTGTTCCTACCACTGAGGAAAAAGGACAGAATGGCGGCACCTATCCCAACCTCTTCGACGCGCATCCGCCATTCCAAATCGATGGTAATTTCGGCTGCGCCGCCGGAATTGCCGAAATGCTCGTGCAGAGCCATGCGGGAGCCGTGCATCTGTTGCCTGCGCTCCCTGCTGTGTGGAGNAACGGCAAGGTTACCGGATTGCGTTGCCGCGGAGGCTTCGTTCTTGATAATCTCGCTTGGGAAAACGGCAAAGTGAAAAAAGCNGTGATATCNTCNACCAATGGCGGCACNCTCCGCCTCGCCTCGGCAACTCCGCTGAAATGCGATGCCGTAATGACGGCTGCCGACAAGACGAAAAATGTGAACAACCACCTGCTCATTCCTCAGGAAATCCGCCGCCCGTTGATAGCCCCCGAGGCTCCTGTCAATACCGAAGGCGCTACCTCTCCCGCCTACTTCTATGACATCGAGACCCTTCCCGGAGCGACCTACACATTCATTTCCGAATAAATCCATTCTCATTATACCACAAAAAAAGCGCCGCAAACTATGCGACGCTTTTTTATTACCGTTTAGTTACCGGATCGATTATTTCTTCTCCTCGCTTGCTGCTGCCGGGCGTTCAAATCCATCCTTCTTGCAACGCTCGGTCATGTGCTTGATGCGAGCCGCGGTTTCAGGATGAGAGGAGAACATCTTGGTGACATAGCTCGACTTGCCGCCGCTCTCGCCCTCCATGTTCTGGAACTTCTCAAATGCCATAACCATTCCCCACGGATTTTTACCGTTGGCTTTAAGGAAATCATAGCCGCAATCGTCAGCCTCGTTCTCCTGCTTCTGAGAGAATTTGGCGTTCACCAGCGACGATCCGAGATTTCCAAGCTGAGAGTCGGTCAATGCCGCAGCCTTACCACTTGTCGAAGCCACACCGTCCTTCAGTGCGTCGCTCAAAAGCTGGGTTTTGAAAGCGTTCTTTGAATGATGCTTCATCACGTGTCCAATCTCATGTCCAATGATTCCGAGCAGCTCATCGTCGCTCATTATGTCCATNAGCGAAGAGAACACGCGCACACTNCCGTCGGGGCAAGCGAAAGCGTTCACGTCGATCACGTCATAAACTTTGAAGTTCAATGGAATTCCGTCGGCTTCAGTAATCCCTTCGGTAAGTTTGTTCAGTCTCACGGTATAAGGATCGTTGGCATCACACACCTTGTTGTGAGTATCCATCCACTCAACTGATTCCTTCACATATTCAGCCATCTCCTTGTCAGTCAGCGTAGCAGCCTTGACAGCCTTTGAGGCTCCCTTTACGGCTCTACCGAGGTTGAACTGAGCTGATGCTGAAAAAACGGTCGACATTAATAGAATCGACAAAAAAATTTTAATTCCTTTCATAAAATAACGATATTTGCAGTCAATTTTTCCGGTGCAAAAATACAAAAAATATAGGTTTCTCAAAATATTTATCCATGGCAAAGACTATCATAGCCGCCCTTATAATCATTCTCGGTCTCGGAGCCATCATAGGGCTCTCTTCGCTCACCATGACAAGCCCCTGGTTCCCAATCGGAACAGCCGTAGCCTTTGCGGCGATAACCGGCTCAGTCCTTGCCGACAAATGGGAATGGCTGACAGGGTCGCGCCGCTTCATCCTCAACTACATCTGCCATCTCGCAGTCGTTTCAATCCTGATGGCAGCGGCATTCTACGTCGTGAACTACGCCTTTGCCGATGCCGAAAGCTCCCACACGGTAAAAGCCGTTGTCGAAAGGCGATATTCGGAAACGCGTTACAAAACCCGCCGCATACGCCGCAATGTGTATGGCAACGGCGAGCCCTACAAAGTCTACTACATGGAGCTGCGTTTTGACAACGGCATGAAAAAATCGCGACTCATTCCCCTGAGCAAGTTCAACCGGGTCAGAAAAGGCGACACCATCAACGTCAACATCGCTCAAGGCGCCTTCCACATCCCCGTCATAAAATAACCGAGTCAGCGGATATTTCCGGGTCGTGACTTGGTGTAAGTAGATAGGTTGGCAAATGGGGTGCCAGCGGACTGGGTTAGTGAATGTGGGTCAGCGGACAGGATTGGCAAGCCTGAAAGGCTTATCCCTATGGATAACCCGGCACTACGAGCGAAGC